>Ga0206975_1110_pt1 | contig 21412 bp, 21 predicted proteins | sample Alteio_BWOrgHeat_81_FD_152919 | JGI IMG/M metagenome (GOLD analysis project Ga0206975, IMG submission 152919) | Enriched cells from forest soil in Barre Woods Harvard Forest LTER site, Petersham, Massachusetts, United States -... | ecosystem: Environmental > Terrestrial > Soil > Temperate forest >... | reverse complement strand
TCAAGAGCGGCAAGGTTATGCGAGTTGCCCGTGGTGTATATGTACGTCCAAAAGAAAATAAATATGTCGGCAAGGTACCACCTTCACCTTTCAAAATAGCTCTTGCAAAAGCAAATGGGACGATAGCGGTTAATGGCGCAGAAGCACTTTTGGGCTTTGGATTGTCAACGCAGGTTCCGGTGCGGCCAGTGTATTATACGACTGGTCCTTCTAAACGAATTCTGTTTGGAAATATGCCAATTATTTTAAGGCATGTTAGCCCTAGGAAACTTGTTGCCCCAGGAACTATCGTTGGACTTGCTATTTCAGCATTATGGTATCTTGGCAAAGAACAGGTAAATACACAGGTCTTTAAGGCAATTCAGCAAAAACTCACCAGGGCAGAATATACTCAATTGAAAGCATCCATCCCGTTGATGCCTGCTTGGATGGCTGATAAGTTACGCCATTACGAAAAGGAAATCCATAATGGCTGAGGAATTTCTTCTACTACCAGCAAAAGATCAATTCGAAATACTCAACGCTATAGCTCCTAAGCTGAAGCGTTCACCGTCTGTTTTGGAGAAAGATATATGGGTCTGCTGGGTACTGCAAAGTCTTTTTGCAATGCCTAAACATTTGCCAATGGCTTTTAAAGGTGGCACTGCTTTATCCAAAGTTTATAACGTCATAAAGCGTTTCTCTGAAGATATCGACATTACGCTGGATTATCGAGGATTTGGCAAGGAAATAAGTGATGACATATCTAAGAGCGCCATAAAAAAATTGAGCGAAGAGCTTAAACAGTTTGTCGCTGACCATTCAAAAAATATCGTGAAGCCATATTTTGAAACAAAGTTCTCTGAGCAGTTCGCAGGGCATAAGGCTAAAGTGGAAGTAAGCGAAGACGGTGAAAAGTTACGAATTCACTATCCATCAGTTTTCGCAACAAGTCCAGAACGATATCTTGCCCCCAATGTTCTAATTGAATTTGGTGGTAGAAATATAACAGAGCCTAACGAACAACACATTGTTAGTCCGTACCTGGCTGCTTCATTGCCAGATTTGAAATTTCCGGAAGCCAAAATCACTGCACTTGCATTATCACGGTCCTTCTGGGAAAAAGCCACTCTCATTCATGTTGAGTGTAATCGCAAAGAGCTAAAATTAAATGCTGAACGCCTTTCGAGGCACTGGTATGACATTGCTTGTTTATCAAAACACGAAAGATCCAAAGAAGCCATCGCAGATAGTGAACTCCTTGCTGATGTAATTAAGTATAAAAAGTTGTTTTATAACTCATCATATGCAAATTACGACGCTTGTCTAAAATCCGCTTTCCGCTTGGTTCCTGGAGCTATTTTATTAAAAGCCCTGGAACGAGACTTTGAACAGATGCTTTTATCTGGCATGTTCTACGATGAGCAACCTATATTTTCTGAAGTAGTGGAAAGGGTTATTTCACTTGAGCAGTTGATAAATAAATAATATTTTCAATCTCAGTCAACGGTACTGGTTTATAATCCCAAACCTCGACGCTGACATTTATTTGTTTATCTTTTATTTTCCATCTGTTATGCACATGTCCATGCAGTAGCCACCCACCATCATCTTTTGGACGATGATCAAAATATCGCTGATCAGGATCATTTGGATTTTGATACGGAAAGTGGTGCAAAAGCACCGATTGATCAGCTATCTCAATTTGTTTCTCTCTCATCAAGCTTTCAAATCCTGCATCGGTGTAATGCAATTTCCATCTATCTGAATTTCCTTTGAAGCAACGGTCATGATTACCCATAATCAAATACTTCCTGCCATTTAACCGTGGCAAAATCTTAGACACCATGGACGGATGCATAGCAAAATCGCCCAGATAAAAAACTTCATCATCGGGTAAAACGGTTTCATTCCATTTGAGAATCATAATTTCATCCATCTGTTGAGCAGACGTAAATGGACGATTACAATATTTGATAACATTGTAATGTCCAAAATGATGATCCGAAGTAAAAAAGATGGTCATTGCTTCAACCAGACAGCTCCAATCTATAAATAACGATTCAATAAAATGTTAAACACACTGCCTGAGCGAGCTGCAGAGACAGTTTGTAATTAATCGTTCAAATTATACATCTCCGGCAGCACCTTGGCAAAAGTTCTAAGCACCCACCATTTTCCAACTTCACCCGCCGCAGCCCCATGCCGGACATGCCGGAAAATATCAGCCGCAGGACCTGGCGTCAAGCAATAAGCAGCGCCCCTTGAAAGTCTGATATAGGGTATCCGTCCGGTCGTGTAAATGACTAGGCGAGAGGTTGCTAGTTAGACCGGCGGTACGTTGCACTCGCTCGAAAATAGAAGTAAACTAGGGTCAACTGCCCTAGGTAGTACTTGATCTGATAGTCTCGATTCAAGACGGTGATTTAGAAGGCTTATCATGAAACTGCCATCAACCCTCTTTATTTTGCTCTGGACCGGCGTCATTGTTTCGCAGTGTCTTCTGCCTGCAATAGCGGACGACCACTTGGAGCAGCGCTTTGATTCGAAAGAGGCACTAACAGCGTACATCCGGAACAATCCTAAGCTGACCGAACTCCATATTTATGAAAACCCCCAAAAGAAAGGTGCTATCGATATGGAGTCCCGTCTCATTAGTCTGCCACCACTGCCCGAATCATTGACCGTTCTAAGCGTCCGAGAGTGCGTCAGTCTCACCAGCCTGCCACCACTACCTAAACCGCTGACCGATCTCTCGCTCATTGATTGTTATAAACTCAGTAGTCTGCCGCCGCTGCCCGATTCATTAGTACACCTTGAGATCGCAAGCTGTGAAAGCCTCACCAGCATTCCGAAGTGGCCTAACCACCTAAAGTCTCTACACATCTTCAACTGCTACCGCATCAAAAGCTTGCCACCATTTCCAAGTTCTTTGACCGAACTACAAATCGCACAAGTGTTGATCGATCTAAAGACCCATCAATGTGTGTTGATTACCAGCCTGCCACCCCTACCAAGCTCTCTGAACGACCTCTTTGTCGCTGATGTTAACATCAGCGCTCTGTCGCCACTACCCAGCTCTCTCAAGAAACTCGAGATTAACTGTTGCAATGGTACCAGCTTGCCACCGCTGCCCAGTTCTCTTAACACCTTATACATTAGCGGCTGGGTCAATCTCACTCACCTGCTACCACTGCCAGCCTCAATAGGTGAGCTTCAGATCCGCAACTGCAACAACTTGTCCAGTCTGCCACCGCTGCCCGATTCGTTAACCCAGCTTACGATCGAGAACAGTCCCAGCATTGAGAGCTTGCCACCACTACCTAAATCACTGACCCGTCTCTCACTCAATGATTGTCGCAAAATCGGCAGTCTGCCACCACTACCTGAGTCGCTACAGTGCCTTGAAATTAGAAACTGTTCTGGTATCACTAATATACCAGCATTACCAAACTCGTTGAAAGCGCTCGCAATTACTAAATGCGCAGGAATCACCAGCTTGCCCACGTTACCCGAGTCGGTGACCCGTGTTTTGTTGTTCGACTGTCCCAACATCACCAGTTTGCCGAAAGTTACACCTCACCACGGACCAATTATTCTCGACATTGGCGGATGCCCAGGCATCACCCAAATACCATCGCCGTACGAAGAAAGCGAGCACGGGTGGTTTCAATAATAAGTTAGGTATGTTTATCGCTTTCCATTACTTAGCTAAGCACTTTTCAATGAAGACAGCATGAGTTCGTGGGCTTTTTCGCGCGCTTCTAATTCTGCACGCCTGGCGACTTTGGTATAGACTTTTAAGGTGGTGCGCAGATCCTTATGATTTAGTGCACTTTGAATTACCGCAAACACTTTAGCAAGTGTTCTTCTAACCCCCTATCCGCCGCCTCCTACACTTAATATATCTTTTATTGGGGGTAACCCGGGGTAACCAATGTTCGTCTATTTTACAAAACATCTACGACTGTTCATAACAATTTGGACAATACCATTAATTTTCCATGTTTTTATAGCGCAGACTTATGCGAAAGCTGCCTTATCAGAACGAATGGCTATGGGCTCCCTTGCCGCAGCTATATGCAGCTTAATCATCTTATTACTGCTGCACCTTGTCCCCAAGCGGTATTTATGGCTGTATGCTATGTGTTGGACGATTCCTTTCTCATTTGCTAGCAGCGGCTACTACAACTATTTTACAGAAAATTTTCCAAGCATTTTTATGGTTGGGCTTCTGTTCGGTCTTGCCGGAATTTTCTTAGCTCTTGTAGTATCAGTTATAAATGAGTTGGTGCGCAGCATGTTGAACAGGACTAAGTGAAGAAAGCATAAGCTCATGAGCTTTTTCTCGCGCTTCTAGTTCAGCTCGTCTAGCAATCTTGGTATAAACTTTTAGGGTGGTGCGCAGATCCTTGTGATTTAGTGCACTTTGAATTACCGCAACGTTAGCGCCACTATTGGCCATGTAAGTAGCCAGAGTTCTGCGCAAATCATGTATACGGAAATCCTTGATTTCGGCTTTTCTAAGCAGAGCTCGCCATCTGACCTTCGGCTCAATATAATGTCCTTTCTTTCCCTTAGAGTGAAAGACAAAATCATTTATTCTTTTTATTTGTCTAAGCTCTAATATGGCAATTTCCTTATCAGTAAGAGCAATGGTCAAGCTTTGCCCATTCTTCATGACTTCACCCGGTATTGTCCAAGTTTTGCCAATTAAGTCGATATCTTGCCAGCGCATTGCAAGTACATTGCCTTTGCGTTGCCCCGTCAGTATCAACATCATCACGAAATCATAAAACTGATCCCTTGGCTCTTGATCGAGGCAACTGAAAAATTTGCCAATCTCGTCTTCTCTTAGAACACGTTCTCTGGCCAATTCAGTAAATTTGGTTATACCGCGAGCAGGATTATCTTGCTTCCACATTTTCCACAATATGCCCTTATTAAACATGGCGCTAATCAATTGCAGTGCGCGATTGGCTGTGTATGTACCACGTTGCTTTGCAAACTGTGCATGAAGAGACTCTACTGATTCTCTAGAGATAGCGCTAAGCTTTCTATCCTTCCAATGAGGAAACCAGAGTCCAAAGGCTTGTTTTGTGTATTCGGCTGTTTTACGAGACTTAAGCATATGCCGCTCAAGATATAGATCAAATAAATTGCCAAAAGTCATTTCTGAATTTAAGGCACGCTTTTCCTCTGCTTGATTATGTCCAGCAGCTAAATCCGCATGAAATGACATTGCCCTTGCTCGTGTTTGCTCTACTGACACGTCAGGAAATCGCCCTATAAAAAGCTTATCTGAGCGCCCGTTTGTTTTTCGCCTGACGTAAAATGTTTTGACTCCATTGGTAGTGATATCTAAGTAAAGTCCTCGGACCTTAAGGTCAAAATAGCTAGTGCGTTTGTCCGGCACCGGCAAATTTTCTATTAGACTTTTTGTGAAATTATATTTTTGATTTATCATAGGAGCGAAACACTCCTCTCAGGAACATAAAAATGTCCTGAAAATCGCTTGAAAAATTTTTGCCGGTGGCCCCCTGGTGGCCACTTGAAGATAAAACTTTAGCACAAAAGGCAAAATTTGCAAAACATCGAAAATTTACGAAAACCGCACTACATGAGCGTTTGAGAACAGTGAGCAAGAAAGAGAAAAATACAGAAAAACATTAATTTCGAGGCTTCGAACCAGGAGGTCGTGAGTTCGAATCTTACTGGGCGCAAGGTTTTTCAGACTTAATATAATGCTACCCACAGGCCATCCACATGTTTTATTTAGGCTTCTTGACTTGCATTTGGCACGGTTTTCCGCTAAGCTAACCATAGTGGCAGGAGATAATTTTATGAGTAAGTCCGCTCTCAAAAATAGGCATGAACCTAAAATCAAAATGCTCAACCTACAGGAAGCAAATGAGCTGTTTGAAAACACAGTGAGTTCTTCCTTAGGCATAACTGCTGATGAATTTATGGAGCGTTATCATAAGGGCGAGTACAAAGATGCCTGCAATAACCCCAGCCTTTTAAAAGTCTTGATGATGATCCCTAAAAATAGATAGGTTTGAAATTCTGATAAACACATGCACCAAATAAAAAAGACAACTCGTAAATCAACTAAAACCAGAGCTGCAAAAACTTCTGTTAGCAAAGGTGTGTCTAAACATGAAACACCTTGGGAAATCGCTTCTAAGCTCATGGCAGGAATACCAGATAAAGCATGGGACAATGTTCCTTCTGATCTTTCAATAAATGTAGACCACTATTTATATGGGGCACCAAAACAAGATAACCCGTGAAAAAGGTTTTTGCAGATACCAGTTACTGGATAGCCCTCCTTAATAAGAATGACCAATACCATGCTTCTGCATTGGCGTTAGACAATAAACTTGAAGGCATTGAAATTGTCACTACCGATATGGTACTAGCGGAGGTATTAAACAGCTTCTCTAGCCAAGGACAATTTATGAAAAAATTGGTAGCCAATTATGTTAGCCATTTATATGGCACTAAAGGGTACTCAATTATTGAGCAATCAAGAGAACAATTTATAAATGCTCTAAAAATTTACTCGCGTTATGCAGACAAAGACTGGGGTTTTGTAGATTGCCTATCATATTGCGTTATGCGTGATAATCATATAACTGATGCTTTAAGCCATGACCGGCACTTTAAACAAATGAGCTTTAAAACTTTGCTGGAAAATCATTGATTAATAGTGGCACCCGAGAGAAAAGATTGACAATTAATACTTTACGTGAAATACGACTGCTGAAACAAAGATCAACAATTATCGAGTTTGCCAGACAGAGGTTACATAAAAACCAAAAAATATTTTGCATCGATTGGCCAGAGGATAAACAAAGAAATATTCCCGAGTGTGACTGCATTATCTCCTGGAAAACTGGTACTAACAATCTTGTAATCGAACATACCGAGCTTGAGAGCTATCCTGGACAGCTTGAAGACAACCACAAATTCTTGAAGCAATTTTACCCGCTAGAAAATGAATATGCATGGAATGATTTTAGTATTCATATTGCAGTGCCTTCATTTGTTCTGCAAAACAATTGTAATTGGGCTGAGATCACAAAGAATCTCAAGAATTACTTAGATGATCATGTAGCCTCCTTATCTTTTGAAACGTAAGCGTTCCACGAACTACATCTAGCGGGCGGTAATTTTTTGTTGTAGAAATAGTAATGCCGGATAGGTGAAGATTTGGGCATGCCGAATAGCAGCAGAGATTTGATGATTCAATACATTTTTAATCAAGGCGACATTCACATTCTGCAACGAACACGGATGTGTCGGCTGTAGGCATAAATAGTTCTCCACGAAATCATTCTCATTAATATTGCAATCCTATTGTGACCACAATACAAGTAGGGCAGCAAGTAGAACAATTTGAATAACACTGAGTACTACTCTGCTTATATCCGGATACCAGCCTTAATTTGCTGATCACCGTCTCAGCCTAGTCGTAAGTGCAAGCTGGCTGATCGCGTTGGCAATACTGCCAGCTACATTAGCTAGAGGATACTGATAAAGATACTGGGCGGGAAATTGATTCGGGTATGGATAATGATATGCAAACTGAGGCAGGCATTGAGAGGAAACAACTGGATTTACGTATGGATATTGGGGTTGATATTGATAAAGATATGGGGATTGATATGGGTATGAGGATTGATACGGCGGTTGATATAGTGACTGATATGCCAACTGGTTCGGATATTTAATCGGATACGAATAGACTGGCTGCTGGTAGTTTGGAGCAGGATTGAGATAGCCATGATAATAGCTATTTTCCGAGTAAATACCTGGCTTGGGAGTTATTCGGGCACGAACTTCAATTGCACCTTGCACAATCTGCACATCTTCAAGACGAATTTCCATTGCTTGTTGCCCAACACGAATATCCTCCATGCGGCCTTGATGAACGCTATCCATCAAATGATCAACAGTTTGTTGGTCTAAATAATAACCTCGATAGTTATTTCCTTCTGCTGGACGCCTGTAGGAAGGAGCCAGCGGCGGCATCCCATCTGAACTATTAGTCAAACCAGGCATATATGAGGAATCCACTGGCCTTGAATTAGATTGATATGAATTGCCATCCATTTGCTCACCAACCAGTGCGGTTTAGCCGCGCCTGCTTAAAATAGTCTTGTTGCTCGGGTATCAAATATTTTAGGTAACACTTGTGACAAAAGTATGACTGCGGCAATATGAACCTGATTCAAATGAACGGATTTAATCCAATATAGCCTCAAGCACTTTCTGATTGCTTGTCTTCGCACCAGGAGGTCGTGGATATCTGCAGAACGTATATTACAGCTCAAAACAAAAAAATTAATCCAATTTAACACCAAAACCCCGGATTCTCACAATTTTCTCACATTGTTTTAGTAACCTCTTCAGTATCTACTAAGCCTCAGTGTCGTTTAGATTTGGGTATTTAATAACCATAGATTTATGACTAATCCTAAAGCTCCTTCAGATAAGCGAGTCGACCAGCCACAAGCACCTGCTGAACATCCTAACCGGGAGGCCTGGAACAAAGCAATAAAGCCAGCCGACTGGAGAGATCTTACTGACCGTCAACTTTCTCAAACCAGGCAGACTGGCCGCACTGATGGCAAACCTGCTAATGGCGACACGTCCCAGTCCAAAAATTTAGAACTAAGTAACATTATAGATTTATGGAGCAAGCAAAAAGGTTCTGGCGACCTGGCTTTAAATACAAACGGTCAGAGACAAGAATCTAGAGATGGGAAAGACTCCTCAGATAATGCCCAGAGACGGCTTAAAGATAGGACCGAAGGCAAAATAGACCCTAACTATGAAGGAGCCAAAGCAGATTGCCTGAAAGTTCTTAGAGAGCGATTCAAGGGCGATCCTCAATTGCCTCGATTGGAAAGCCAGCTAGCCTCTATGGAAACGCGGATGCTAGAAAAAGAACATGTAGATATAACCGATAAAAACGGCAAAAAAATCGGTGAGGTTAATCAAAAAGATGAACTCCGTCAACGCTACGAAAATCTCGCTCTTATAGCCAGAGATGCTGAAAAGCTCACAGATGATCAAGGCCGACAGATTTTTGATCAACCTTGGCAAGTAAACAAAATATTGTCCGATGCAATTATCCGAGGCGCAAATCCTGACAAACGCTTCGACCAAGGCGAAACCAATAACTGTGCAAATGAAAAAGTAAATGGCATTGCCACTGCTTTAAAGGCTGGCGAGGAACTCCGTTCAACTGCGCAAATGCTTACTACTGGAAAATTTGAAGCCTTTGACCCAGAAACGGGAACAACATTCACGGCTACTGTCGATAAAGCAAGTATGCGCCTGGATCGAGAAGCTCGGGAAACTGGCTTACAGAGAGGAAACCATAGAGGTGCTTACGGTCAGATGGCCGATCTTAGAACAGCACAATTAACTCAGAGCCTCATTGGCCGCGCCGAAGCTCGCGAGAGACATCAGGCAGGCGGAGAAGATCGTTATACTTATAAGAGGGTCCCCACAAACAGACGAAATGACACCGGCGAGAGAGTTGCAGTTAATATTCGCCCGGGAGAAACATTTGAAACCCTCAGAGGCGGACTAAAAGTTAATCACAACAACAATCTACTTTACGAAACAAATCGCGAAGGCAAGATGACCGGCCCGATGATGAGTCCGGGTCTCAATGGTGAAACTACAGGCGTCGTCCTACAATCACTTATTGGTCATAACATTGCTCCAGATTTCGGCAAGAGCATGGTCATAGCTAGCCGTCAATCACATGGAGATCTGCATAACGCAACCACAGTAACTAATAGCAAAGAGCTAGCCGATCATGTAAAAGCGGTGGAAGCCAAAGGCTGGAGACTGCCAATCGTTGCTACACACGTTAGCAATTATCTCCGCGGTCCAGATGGTTCATTGGGCGGTGCCCAAGGTTGGCATGCCTGGTCTGTTAAAACAGGTGCAAATGGACTCCTCGAAGTATGCGGCAGCTGGGGCGGCGCACACGAGCAAGCTTTAACTGCAAACAAACTATTCTCGTACATGAATGTATCAGAACATTCAAGATTGCCGGCTAATCACCCTGATCGTATTCGTGGTGACCATGTCTTTTATCCTGACCGTCCAGAACCAACTGATACTTCACGAGCCTTGCCTCGACCTGTAGATGATCTAACCGACAAGTCTGGCCGCGAAAAACCCGGCGATAAAGAACACAATAAAGCCAAAGAAGAAGAGAAACTAGCTAAGAAAGAACAAGAAGAGAAAGAGCAGAAAGAAAGAGAAGAAGAAAAAAGAGCAAAAAAATCTACAGAAGGCATAAGATATGCTCAAGCACGCCTGACTGAGATAGAAGCCGCTATAGGCGCATTGTCGAGCAAAGATTCAGACAAATTGAGCGGACTTCTGGCACAAAAAGCTGCACTGGAACATATCACTCGCGATCAGAACCTGACCTAACTGTACTCCACTCTATTGAATGTAAGCATTTTTCTAGTTCGGGCATGTATTGCAAATAAAGATCTTCTGCTTCTGCTTCTGCTTCAAGATATATTTCTTCTACACTGCAGTTTTTTTCGTTTGGATTAGCATCAATAAAAAATCCACAAAAAGCGCTTCTTCGTTCAGCACTTTCAGGATCGATAAACCAACCTCGAGCGGCCAATAAGGGTCTGTTGTTCCAGATTAACGCATCTAGCCTATCAAGTGAAAACGATGGTCCTGAAAAACCGGTTTCAGTATTGGAAATCTGATTATTACCCACATTCCCTAAAACTCCTTCTAAATCACATATTAGTCTAGCGTCACTGCTCTCTAATTTATTAGTACTGCTATTATCAAACATAAGTCTGGGTGCTAATTTAAGTGCTCCTCTAAAGGATTTGCTGGACTTCTCGTCTAAAGGTAGCCCTCTGTAAAAAAACTCTAATTTCACTGCAGTATTACCGGGCGGAGAAAATGAGCGAACTATAGAGGTAGCAATTCCAGTAACAGGCTTTTCTTCCCTCCACCCGTTCGGTAACTGAAATGATTTTATATAGCGATAATTTTCAATCTTCAAATTTATAATTTAAGGAACGTACTAAACATAAATAATTCAACCTGTCCAAGAATTTTACCATCTACTTTAAAGTTAAAGTAGAATCCATCTACATCCTAAGATTTAAGAATCGACAGGATAAATTTACACAGCAACCGGGAATGATAGTCGCAGACTTACTAATTTCACTTACCCGTTGAAAGGAACCCCATATGCATATGCAAATAATAGGTGGTGCTGTCGTAGCTCTCGGTGCTTTTTTATGGTGCGGTAACGTATTTCATTTTTTCCCTACTTTACCACTAGCCGGATACGGCACTATGGTCTTGGGCGGGTGGATTATGAAAGGTGGTCGCAAATAACATAATTAACTTGACTACCGCCTGATTTGGTGTGCACCATATTCGGTTCTATGTTAATCAAACTGTTCACTTTAATACGCCTTCTTCATTTTAAGCTTTAGCACTTTTAATTGTTCATAAAAGAAAGCAAGTGGTAGCAAATATAGTGCTACATTTGGTTCTATAAGCTCAATGTACCTTTGGTCAAGAATAAGAGCTAAATCCTTAAAATCTCATTTGTGCTGTTGCCGCGTTGCGGTACACATCGACACAGCCAAATATAATAGAAGAAGGTGACAGCTGAAAAACAACGTAAAATAATTGCCGCCACTGGTGATGCTGAATCAATACGGTTGCGGGCACTCGCCCTTAAGGAAAATCCACAGCTTATTCGATATGAGTATGTACAAAAGCTAGCACCAAATGTAAAAGCAGTAATTGCTGATCATAAAATGTTGATCAATCTTGGTGATGTGCTAAATGACTCGAACTAAAATCGATACATTAGCAGGTACAGGCCCCTCGGTCTATTCAATCGAGGGGTTTTGTTTTCTGATATCTAGCAATGTTCAGTGTGCTAAAATAGCGGCCAATTTTAAAACGTTTGCATGATATGCTAATGGGCCCATGATTGATCCTGTCAGTACTATTTATAAAGAAATCGGTTCAGACAAACCGTTCATCAATCTTGTCGATATTTTTTACGCACAAGTTGAGAATGACATAGTTTTAAGACCTCTCTATCCACCTGATCTAACAATGCCAAAAAAACATCTGGCAATGTTTCTCATTCAACGCATGGGCGGTCCGACAACATATAGTGATGAGCGCGGACATCCCCGCATGCGCGCCCGTCATTTGCCTTTTAAAATTGGACTCAAAGAGAAAGACGCCTGGATAAAAAACATGAATGTGGCGCTAGATTCGGTAACAGAGTTCTGCCAATACAAAAATATACTGCAAAGCTTTTTTGAAGACTTTGCCACTTTTATGATTAACCAGCCTGATTAGCAATAGAGCTGCGGTTATTCATAGCAAACAGCAGTGGTTAAAAAACGGCGATCCTAAAAGGCAAACCATTGATGAATATGCCTTCAAATTATGTTCATTAATCCCTGAGTGTCGTCTAAATATTATTTTTGCGCCCAAATCATTGGGGATATTGAGTCGAATACATTTACGATATTTAACAATCGATATTAAATAGTGAGTTTCATACTTAGTCTCAGATCTAAAATTGTATTATGAAAAGATCCGCTATAGTCGTGGCCATTCTCATTCCGCTTTGGGTAATAACAATTGGAGTGGGGATATTTGTGCTCATGAAATATGAGTTTACGCCTGGTATAGGGGGCATGCCCGGAGCTCATTGGCCTAGCAACACACAAATACCTTTGAGCATAGACCGTCCTACATTAGTGATGTTTGTACATCCTCAGTGTCCATGTACAAGAGCCAGTATTATTGAACTGGGTAAGCTAATCACAAATTATAAAAACAGACTCAAAGCTTATGTACTTTTGTTCAGCCCAAAGTCTGTCCCATCAGGGTGGGACAGAACTGCTCTTCGGAACAGTGCTCAATCTATCCCGGGGGTTATAGTTTTAAGCGATATCGATGGTATTGAGGCCAGCCGATTTCATTCGGTTACCTCTGGACAAACTATGATTTATAATCCGCACGGGCAATTGCTTTTCAGCGGCGGCATTACTGCAGCAAGGGGGCAAGAAGGTGACAATCCTAGCCTAAATTCTGCCAAATTAGCTTTAGATATTCAATCTTCGAAAACTCGCAAGACACTTGTTTTTGGTTGTTCACTAATCAGTTCAAACAAAAAGTAAGGATCAATAATATGCTAAGTCCACAAACATCATCTATAAAGAAACCGCCATTGCTAGACCGCGTAGAGTTTATATTTAATGACCTGCAGCAACGTACTTTTAGACATATAGATCGGCTCTTTGCCGGATTAATGATATTTCAATGGCTTGCTGCCATTATTACTGCAATATGGATCTCTCCAAGGACCTGGGAAGGAACCATAAGCAGCACCCACATACATGTCTGGACAGCCTTGATTTTAGGTGGTGCAATTACTATCCTCCCCGTTTGTCTTGCCATATTTAACCCCGGTAAAACAATCACCCGTCATATAATTGCCGTCAGTCAAATGCTTATGTCCGCATTGCTTATTCATCTTTCAGGCGGGCGCATTGAGACTCATTTCCATGTATTTGGCTCTTTGGCATTTTTAGCATTTTATCGAGACTGGAAGGTCTTAATGACTGCTTCGCTGGTAGTAGCTATAGACCACGCCATACGCGGGGTATTCTGGCCTCAATCGGTTTATGGAGTTCTCACTGTTGAACCGTGGCGGTGGCTTGAGCATACAGGCTGGGTGTTGTTCGAAGATGTTTTTCTAATCATTTCCATAAGGGAAAGTTTGAAGGCTTCTTGGGATATAGCTTATCGCCAATCTGAATTAGAAAGACTGAACAGCACTATTGAGGCTAAGGTGGTCGAGCGCACTGCTGAATTACAAATAGAAATCAATGAACGAAAAGAGGCAGAACTTGCACTGGCAAATAGCAATGCCTGTCTGCAGTCTTTGAGCAAAGAACTGGAACAATCACGCGATCAAGCGATTCAGGCGTCACGCTTCAAATCAGAATTCCTAGCCAATATGAGTCACGAAATTCGTACTCCATTGAATGCAATCGTCGGCATGAGCGACCTACTTGTACGCACCACCCAATTATCTGATGAGCAAAGAGAGTTTGGCAGAATTATCAATGATTCTGCTGATGTTTTGTTAAACCTTGTCAATGATATCCTAGATTATTCCAAAATAGAAGCTGGGAAGCTCGAGCTTGAAATTACTGAATTTGATATTGTCGAATTAATGGAAGGAATCGCAGAACTAGTAGCAACACAGGCCCACAATAAGCAGCTTTCTCTGTCAACCTTCATTGATCCTGAGATTCCACGCATCGTGAGGGGCGATCCAGGAAGAATTCGTCAGGTCTTATTGAACTTCCTTAGTAATAGTATTAAGTTTACTGATTGGGGCGAAATTATTTTGCGGGCAACGCTTAGATCTCCTATTGAAAATAATCGTGCAGATATAAGGTTTGCTGTCCGCGATACCGGTATTGGTCTGAGCAGCTCAGCTCGAGAAAAGCTATTTCGGCCATTTACCCAAGCCAATGCGTCAGTTACACGAAAATATGGTGGCACTGGCCTTGGATTGGCAATCTCTAAGCGATTAGTGGAGCTGTTGGGTGGAAGCATAGAATTTGACAGCACCTATGGAGAAGGTTCCGTTTTTGGATTTACTATAGAACTTGAGCTTGGCTCTGAGGAACAAAAGCAACCAATTTTTTCACTACCAAATGATTTGCATAATGCTAAAATACTCATGATCGACGGACCAGAAGGTGCACATCAAGCTTTAAACGCTTACATTTCATCTTGGGGTATGCGCTGTACCAATGCCGCAGATATGAGTAAAGCCTCTTTGTTGCTAAAGCGAGAGGAAGCCGCAAACAACCCATTCAATTTAGTATTAGTTGTTTTTGAGCCAGGCTATATCGAACCATCTCAACTTTTGGAAGAATTAAATAAACATTTTCAATTGCTCAAAGATAAGGTGGTTGTCGTGGGTAGTTATGCAGAGAGGGAATTTGGTGAGCAAATATTGAACAATGGTTTTGCTGCTTATCTTCCCATTCCGATTAGACAATCAAGGTTATTTGACTGTCTCATAACTTTATTACAAAAAGACTCTCTGCTTTCTCAAGCAGCTGAAGACACCATTGTTGAGGTCCAAGGACGGACGCCTGCTTTCCCTGAACCAAGCAATCTGATTCTTGTCGTGGAAGACAACACAGTTAATCAGAAAGTTGCTCTTTTGCAACTTCGCGGGCTTGGATTGGCAGCACATGCTGTAAGTAACGGCTTGGAAGCCTTAGAAGCGGTTTCCCGCACACAATACACACTAATCCTAATGGATTGCCAGATGCCCGAAATGGATGGCTTCGAGGCAACGAAAGCAATTAGAAAGATGGAAAGCAGAACCGGTAAACATACACCAATTATAGCCATGACTGCTAATGCTATGTTGGATGATCGTATTGACTGTCTTGCTGTAGGCATGAACGACTATATTAGCAAGCCTGTCAATCAGAAGAAATTGGCGACTGTACTACAGCGCTGGCTCGCTGCCGATCGCTCCAATATTGCTGAAAACTCAGGGATGGTTAATCCAACCCGCAAAGCAATTGAAATAGAAGTTTTACGCACTACATTTGGTAACAAAGTTGCTAATGAACTCTTACAAGACTTTATAATTAATGCTGCAAGCCTATTGAAGAAACTAACACAAGCCCTTGAAGACAAGGATATCGTTGTACTTAAGCACAGTATCCACGAGCTAAAAGGAGCAAGTGCTTCTGTCTACGCTACTGAAATTGCTGAGGCTAGTCGAGCTTTTGAAGAGATCGCAAATGCTGAGCACTGTGATTGGCAATCACTATATAATCACCTAGACATTCTCCACACAGCCTGGGCTCGAGTAAAAATAGTTCTAGTGGAGTCCGATATAAAACAACTGATATAAAATTACATAAGTAAAGCTAGTTCAATTTAATATCATTTCTTGGACGACAAAATATTTAAATATAGCCAATTAATACATTAACGATATTTAACAACTAAATTAAATACTGCATTTCATATTCACAACCAGAGCTACAATCGTTATTACATATGAAAAAATCTGGCGTAATCTTTGGCATTCTAGCTTCCTTTGGATAGTAGCGATTGTGGCAGGAATGTCTGTACTCATGAAATACGACTATACTCCCGGTATAGCGAATTCATTCATTAACATCTGGACAAACAATGATCTACAATCCGCAGGGACAATTACTTTTCAACGGTGGAATCACAACAGCCAGGGGACAAGAAGGCGACAATCCTGGTTTGAATTCCGCCAAATTAGCATTGCTTACATCGCCTTCAACAATTAGCCAAACACCCATTTTTGGCCGTTCCATAGTCACTTTAAATAAGAAATAAGGACATCCATAATGTTTGATGCAAATATACTACCTACTGACAAAAAAGAAATGTTGGAACATACTAGGTCTATATTTTATGAACAACAACGGCAAAGTTTCTCGCGCATAGATCGACTTTTTGTTGGACTGATGGTATTTCAATGGCTGGCTGCTGTTATTACTGCAATATGGATATCACCAAGAGCTTGGGAAGGAACTATAAGCAGTGTGCACATACACGTGTGGAGTGCGGTATTTCTAGGCGGCTTAATTACTATTTTTCCAGTTTGCCTAGCTATATTTAAATCGGGAGAAACAATCACTCGGTACGTCATAGCTGTCAGCCAAATGCTTATGGCTGCATTGCTTATCCATCTTTCTGGCGGACGCATTGAAACACATTTTCTTATATTTGGCTCTCTGGCATTTTTAGCATTTTATAGAGACTGGAAGGTTTTGTTGTTAGCATCAGCGGTGGTGGCTATCGATCACGCGGTACGCGGGATATTTTGGCCACAATCAGTTTATGGGGTGCTCACTGTAGAACCTTGGCGATGGGTTGAGCATACTGGCTGGGTTCTTTTTGAAGACATGTTTTTAATTATCTCAATACGACAAAGTCTGAAGGCAGCTTGGGACATAGCTTACAGGCAATCTGGATTGGAGAAAATGAATGAAATTATTGAAGCCAAAGTAGTTCAACGCACTGCCGAATTGCAAACTGAAATTAATGAACGAAAGGAAGCAGAGCAAGCGCTGGCGCAGACTAACCTCAGTCTGAAATCTTTGAGCAAAGAATTAGAGCAGTCGCGCGATCAAGCAATCCAATCCTCGCGCTTTAAATCAGAATTCCTCGCTAATATGAGTCACGAAATTCGCACACCCTTGAATGCCATTGTTGGTATGAGCGATTTACTGACGCGCACTACACAGCTAACTGATGAGCAACGAGAATTCGGCAATATCATAAGCCATTCTGCTGACATTCTTCTTGGCCTTGTTAATGACATTCTTGATTATTCAAAAATAGAAGCTGGCAAGCTCGACCTTGAAATCACTGAATTTGACGTTGTTGAGCTGGTAGAAGGAACTGCTGAATTGGTTGCGCAACGGGCTCGCAATAAACAGCTCTCTCTGACGACTTTCATCGATCCTGCCCTGTCCCAAATTTTAAGAGGTGATCCAGGCAGGATTCGGCAGGTATTACTTAATTTTCTCAGCAACAGTATTAAATTCACTGATAATGGTGAAATCGTTCTGCGAACAAAGCTTAAATCTAATGTCAAGAATAATCGTGTTGACATAAATTTTTCCGTCAGTGATACCGGTATCGGATTAAGCAACTCAGCTAGAGAAAAGCTCTTTGAACCATTTACTCAGGCAGATGCGTCAATCACACGGAAATATGGTGGCACTGGTCTTGGATTAACAATTTCAAAACGGCTTATAGAACTCATGGGTGGAAATATGGAATTTGAGAGCACGTACGGAGAAGGCTCTGTGTTTGGATTTACTGTAAATCTTGAACTCAGCCCTGACAAAGAAGAAAAGCTGCCAATCTATAAACCACCAAGTGACTTGCGTGATTCGAGGATACTTATAGTTAATGGTCCAGATGGTACACATCAAGCTGTACATGCCTACATTTCGTCTTGGGGTTTACGTTGTAGCAATGCTACGGATATAAATAAAGCTGCTTTGATGTTAAAACGAGAAGCAAGCGCCAACGACCATTTCGATTTAATAATGGTTGCTTTTGAAGCAAGCCATATGGAACCATCTAAGCTTTTAGAAGAATTGAATAATCATTTTCAATCGGTCAAAGAAAAAGTGGTAATAATAGGTAGTTGCCTGGATAGAGAATTTGGTGAGCAGGTATTGAAAAATGATTTTGCTGCTTATCTTCCGATTCCAGTTAAACAATCTAGGTTGTTTGACTGCATAGTAAATCTATTGCAGAGAAATTCTATTTCTCCTCAAACAAAAGATGCTACCATTGCAAAACTTCAGAAAACAATGTCCGGACCCGAACCAAGAAATCTTATTCTTGTAGTGGAAGATAATGCGGTCAATCAGAAGGTTGCTCTTCTGCAGCTTAGAGACCTTGGTTTAGCTGCACACGCTGTAAGTAACGGATTGGAAGCTTTAGAGGCAGTTTCTCGTACACAGTACACAGCTATCTTAATGGATTGCCAAATGCCTGAAATGGATGGTTTCGAGGCTACAAAGGCAATTCGAAAAAAGGAAAGTACAACGGGTAAGCATACACCAATTATAGCTATGACTGCTAACGCTATGTCTGGCGATCGAGCCAACTGCCTTGCAGCGGGCATGGACGACTATATTAGCAAGCCGGTCAATCAGAAGAAACTAGTAGCGATATTACAACAATGGTTAGGTATTAATACAGAGGGCGTTTCCGCCAAATCGAAAAAAACTAATCAAACTCTCAAAAAAGTGATTGAGATAGAGGTATTGCGTACTACGTTCGGTGAAGAGGTTGCCGATGAGCTAATGCGGGAATTTATAGTCGATGCCCAGCGATTGTTGCAAAAACTAGCGTCATCAGTCAAGGAAAAAGATATTGTTACACTCAAGCATGACATTCACGAGTTAAAAGGCGCTGGTGCTTCTTTTTACGCCACCGAAATAGCTGAACTTAGCAGATCTTTTGAGCAGGCTGCGGATCTCGAACACTATAACTGGAAGTCGTTAGAAGAGCATCTCGACACAATCAACTCTGCTTGGGGACGAGCTAAAACTTTTATAGAAACAATTCTTGATATAAAAGAAACCACTGAGAATATTCAGCCTAGGGATTGATAAGTCTTGGCAGCGGATATGATAAATTCACTAAACCTGACTTTCGTCCCTGTGCGAGATGTCTCTCTTGCAGTTTGACTGAGTTAATATGGACTGATCTGTTTATTGTTCATTAAATCAATACAAGCACAATATTTAGAGAAACTTTGAGCAACTAAATCATTTTTACAAATCACATCTAGCATTTCTTGTGGCATGTTACCGTTTCCCTTAAATTCTATAAGTAAATGGTCATTAGGATGAATAGGTTGTATGGACGGTAAAGCATTTGTAGAGATTTTTGACGGTAAGGCTAATAAATTATGATCTAGGGTGATACGTGTATCCCAAGCGCCTTTAAACAAATATGCATGGCGATGATAATAAACACTGACGACTGGAGCTAGTACACCAAAAGGTAACATTTTGGCAAGGCGATGGGCAACAGGATGGGTGGCATAGCCAATATGATCCAATACAGCAGGAGACAAGTAATTGTTTAATAATAAGTCGGCTTGATCAGTCGTTAGTTTAATCCGATGCTTTGAAGTGTAATGACGGACCCGTTCCTTAGTTTCTAAAAACCACTGATTAGGCTCTGTCCCTAAATAAGTACGTAAGCGAAATTTGATACGCCCAGGAACACCGTCTATTTTTTCTTGGTAGCACTTGTAAGTTCGAGTATCAAAATAGACGCTATAAACAGCATACTGTCCATCATTTCCATGGGGATCTATTTCTAGATAAGGTGCTAAATCAGAAATAACCTGATTAGCTCGCTCATGCGTTACTGCGTATTTCATTTCATAGCGAATGCGCTCAATATTGTGGAACATTTATCTTATTGCACTACCTGTTCAATAGTCTGTAATGCCTCGTTAGTTAATTGATAGACATGATAAGTCTGGTGCGAACCGGTTTTTCCAAGAAATACCAGTACTGGTTTAGTGTTAGACGATGCTGGATGTTTGATTTCAGTTAATTTATGGCCATTTATTTCGATTTGCAAGCAGTATATAGGACCATTTATTTCTAAACGACGGACCATAAGAACGTGTCTACCTTTGGCGTTTAATTTGCCATGAAAGAATAATAGATTTGTTCCTACTAGTTGTGTGGGATGCTTGAAATACGTGTATGTCTCATTGGATGTGTCAAGTAAAACTCGCCTGCATTTTACTTCGTTTTTCTCTAAACATGTAAAATCAAAGTATCCTAAATATGCTTGCTCTGGTTGGTTTGAAGGTTGCGAGTCTAATGCATCCCCTCCTTTCTGGTAATGAAATAAAAGCTTCGTTCCATCTGGACTCCAAGTGGGATGCTTATCATCATGATTGCTGATATGAAATGTTTTTTTAGAAATAACGTTGTACAGATAAATTCCTCGCGTGATTTTTTGTTTGCGCGTATAGAAAGCAAGCCATTGACCATCAGGAGAGAGCCGGGGATGCTGAATAATTTCTTTGCCTATATTTAGTATTTTAGGAGTGAGCCATAAATTTTGTTTTCCATTTTCGAGGAGATCTATCCCAGTCTGAATAGTAGGCAAAATGGGAAGCCCTAGAATATTCGTAAATCCCGCATAGCCCATAATAATATATTTTCCTCGATTATCAAAAGTCGGATTAAAAAAAGTCTCGGTATGTCCGATTAGAGGCTGATTGCCCGCAACCAGTTTTATTGGCGTCCATTGTTTCTGATGATTTCGTTTAGCAACCCAAATGGAGTCAACTTCGTATTCGAATAGTTGGTTCTCTTCTCCATGTTCCATATAAGTGATTTGGCTGCCGTCAGGAGATAGAGAAGGTGCCTCAACACTTTTTAGAACTGGATCAAACAATTCTATGGCACCATTTTCAAGCTTAATTCTAGGAGGAGTTGGGCGTGATGCAATAGTCAGAGTGTTTTTTTGAGATTTTTGCTCTAGATAGATAATACTTAAAATGAATAAAATAAAGACAACAAATAGTCCCTGCCAAAGCCGAATACTGATAATGTCTTCGATTAGCTTTTTTTCTCGTTCCATCGATATCGTTTCTCTATTTCTTCAGGTTGCCTATATAGTGTCGAAAAAATGCTATCAATCAGCATTGGAAAATTGCCGAACATCATATAGTATTCGTTGTTTTCTCTCTGTAGGATTCGAAATGAGGTTTCATCAACACACTTTAATCCATAATACT
>Ga0206975_1108_pt1 | contig 21486 bp, 23 predicted proteins | sample Alteio_BWOrgHeat_81_FD_152919 | JGI IMG/M metagenome (GOLD analysis project Ga0206975, IMG submission 152919) | Enriched cells from forest soil in Barre Woods Harvard Forest LTER site, Petersham, Massachusetts, United States -... | ecosystem: Environmental > Terrestrial > Soil > Temperate forest >... | reverse complement strand
TTCATTCAACGAAAAATGCCTATTATTACTGATTCAGGTGGTTTTCAAGTATTCAGTTTAGCCTATGGCTCGGTCGCTGATGAATTAAAAAATCGAGGAACAAAGAAAACGGAAGGATGCGTACTTAAAATTACAGAAGAAGGTGTTCTATTTCGCTCGTATCGAGATGGCTCTAAAGCTTTTCTCACACCGGAAATTTCTGTCTTAGCACAAAAAGATTTAGGCGCTGATATCATTATTCCATTTGATGAGCTTCCCCCTTATCACTTTCCCTTGGATGAATTACAAAAATCACTTGATCGAACCCACCGTTGGGAAGAGCGGTCTCTTGCGCAACATCTCAACAATCCCCAAGGACAGGCTATGTACGGGGTCATTCATGGAGGAATTCATCTCGATTTGCGTCAACAGAGTTGTGATTTTCTAACTCGTTTGCCTTTCGATGGATTTTCGATTGGTGGCAGCATGGGGAAAAACAAAGAGGAAATGCATGAGCTTCTCCGCTTCACCCTTCCTCTATTACCTGAAGAAAAACCAAATCACTTGCTTGGCATTGGCGATCTTCCCTCTCTTGCCCGATCAATTCCTTTAGGAATTGATACGTTTGATAGTTCCTACCCTACACGAGCTGCACGACATGGAATTTTGCTAACGGCATCAGGAACATTGAACGTCACTAAAAGAGAATACGCTACACAATTTAGTCCAATAGATGAGCATTGTCGCTGTCCTACATGTTCCCATTTTTCTCTGGCTTATATTCACCATTTATTTAAAGCACGAGAACCCACTTGTATGGCTTTAGCTACTGCCCACAACCTTGCCTTTATGATAGATCATATGAAAAGATATCGAGAAAGCATCTTTGAAAATGAAGTATGAGAAATTCTCTTAAGAAAACCTATCCGGGTTACCGGATAGGTTCATAGATTTGTAGTTTATTTCTTTTGTATTGCGTCCTTAATGAGAGCAATCACTGCGGTAAGAACCCCACCACTGACTCCGCTTACCCCAACGTTTGCTAAAAAAGTGGCAAGATTAAACTCATGACCTGTCGCAGCACCACCAGACATGGCGTTTGTTGTCATTGTCGTTGCAAGAACTCCAAGAGCCTTTAAAATGAAGTCTCCTCCTGCTCCCCCCAATAAACCAATGATTGTATTGACTGCTGTTCCTAAGCTCTTTTTTCCAACAGCAGCTCCACCGACATTTCCTCCAACAGCACCACTGATCAAAGATATAATAAAAGGTACAATTTCCATTTTTCCTCCATTTAATAACTTAAGTTAACGTCTCCCTTGTAAGAAGTAGATAGAATATATGTCAATTTTTTTTTAATCGATGTTGACCCAAAAAAGACTTATGACTAAGTTCTCAAAAGAAGAATGGTTGAAAAAGATCGAATATCCCCTGAATTAAGGAGAAAAGTATGATGAAGTATATTTATGAGTTTATTGGGACGTTTTTTTTGGTATTTACCGTAGGACTTACGGTAGCCAATCCAGGTAGTATGGGATTATGGGCGCCTCTAGCAATTGGATCTATCCTAGCCGTAATGGTTTATGCGGGAGCCCATATTTCAGGCGGGCATTATAATCCAGCCATTTCATTTGCTGTTTTCTTAAGAAAGCAATTGGAAGCAAAAGATTTATGGATATATTGGGCTGTTCAACTTCTCGCTGGGGTTTTGGCTGCCTTATTGGTCGTGTATTTTAAAGGAGGAATGAACTCACAGGCTATCCCTAACCGCGATGTTTTAAAAATATTTTTAGGGGAATTTCTATTCACTTTCGCACTGTGTTACGTTGCTTTGCAAACAACAACAGTCAAAGCAACAGCAGGAAACTCCTTTTTTGGCTGGGCAATTGGGTTCACTGTTCTTGCGGGAGCTTATGCATTAGGTACAATTTCAAGCGCTGCATTCAATCCTGCCGTTGCCTTAGGAGTTAGTATACTTCGTTTAAGTCCTTGGTCGCATTTGCTCATCTATTTCTTCGCAAATTTATTGGGAGGAGCCGTCGCTGCCTGGTTGCTCAATGCTTCCCATTCCCGAAGTACTGCAAAATAATTCTAGCAAACCCATTCCACTATTCGAAGAGACAATTCGAATAGTGGAATCTCAAACTCTTGATTTTTTTTCACGAAAACACTAACCTACTATTCCCTCCCGCTCGGGTGGTGGAATGGTAGACACAAGGGACTTAAAATCCCTCGGTAGTAATACTGTGCCGGTTCGAGTCCGGCTCCGAGCAACTTTATTCTAGCGTTGAACATACCGGTATACCCAGTGAAGATCACCCTTCACGATTCTGCAAGTGAGTTAGTATAGCATCGGCTTTTATATGTAGCGACGCGTATTGTTGGGTGATTTCTCGACGTTGTTGAACTAGTTGGTTAGCTTGAGAAGAATGGATTTTTCTTGCGTCTTCCACCAATTGAATCAGTTTTTTCTTAAATATCTTCACCAGGTTCTTCCCAAGTTCGATTTATAAGGTTTAAAGGGACAATGATGTTCCACTTAGAGATCAATTTTTGAGAGCTCCTGCGCTGTGCCTCAGGATAGTGTTGGTTAGCTTTGAAGAAAAGCTACAGTATTGTAAAATTTCGGCTCAAGAAAATCTGCTTCTTTGAAAAATTATTGACTTTGCCAATTATATTTGGTAATATAAAGTACAAGGGGATTGCCTGTGCCTATTAGTGGAAAAGACTTGAGGAAGCTTTTTTATGATGCGGGTTATGAGCTTGTTCCAGGAGGAGGCAAGGGAAGTCATTGGAAATTAAAGAAGAAAGGTCTTCCGACAGTAATCATTCCTAATCATAAAGAACTTAAAAAAGGGACAGAGCACGCCCTTAGAAAAATACTAGAAGAATCAAAATAAAGGAAACATTCATGAAATATCATTTCAAAATACATAAAGAAGGCAATGGCTTCTGGGCCCAATGTATTGAATTGACTGGGTGCGTTACTGAGGGTGATTCCATAAGTGAATTACAAAAAAATATGCATGAAGCGTTAAATTTGTACGTCGAAGAAGCTGAAGATTCTAGAGATCTAGCTCATTTACCTGATGAATCTATTCAAGTTACCCGAAATATCGTTGAAATCCAGTTAGACCCTCAAATCGCTTTTGCTTTCATGGTGCGCTACTGCAGGATTAAGCACGGTCTTACACAACAACAAGCTGCAAAGAAAATGGGATTTGATACGATTTATAGTTATCAGAGATTAGAAGGCAAGAGATGCAATCCGAGCCTAAAAATAATTAGTAAGATTAAGCAAGCTTTTCCTGATTTTTCAATAGATTATGCTTTGAGTTGCTAACAAAAAAATTGGATTTTTTTTATATATTTAATTTAAGGCAAGAAAAGCCCAGCCATCGACGACTGGGCGCATCATTAAGGACGCTGATTTGTTTCTGCGCCTACGACGATAGAAGGTGTTCCTTCTTGTATGCTTAATGACACCGATAGATTACCTGTAATGAATTCTAAAAAGGGCTTCCAATTTGTTAAATTAGTACTGAGAACCAATTCTTGGCCTACACATCTTGCATAGAAGGTTTGTACGATTTTCACCGCTCCGAAGTTTTGTTCATTCTCTACTAAATTGACTAAATCACCTTTCAGAAAAAAGCTAATTGGTAAAGTTGTTTGAGCTGAAAATTCAATAGCTATTTCTGGATGATGCCCGAGCATGATTTCACTCAAGTCATTGTCTGCCAAATTACAGATATTGATAACCTTTAGGTTTTGAGAAACAGTTTCCCATGCCTTCAAATTGATTGGGAAATCAGCTGAAGCTGCAAAAGCTAATCCACAAGTTGCCATTAAAGCGAATGACATCATCGCAAGTTTTTTCATAATATTTCCTATTACTACGATTGTAGTATTTAAAGTTAAAAAAATTCACATATTGTTAAAAAGGTCTTAGAACATCCAAAACCTTCCTAAAAAAATCATCAAGAAAGCAATTCCAAAAGCGAAACAAGAAAAGATAAGGCGTGTTTTTTTGAATCGGATAGATGACGGTTGCAAAAGTATGTTTATCCGTTTGAGGGTTATATGTTTTGTCAAATGATGCGCAAAGATATGGTTAGTGTTCATTGAATGTCTCGCAGATTTGCAAACAGCAGCAGCCAAATCGGTTGAATCTATTCCATATTTTTTGCATTTAAGATCGCATCCTACTTCCTGCCCTTCTTCAATGCGGTCACACAACCATTTTGTCGGTATCCACCAGAAAAGGGTTCTTATGAAATTTAGAGTTAAACGTACTAAACTGTCCTTATATCGAACATGCTCTATTTCATGTGCTAAAACTGCTTCATATTCCTTTCTGGATAGATTTTTTGAAAGATGGTCAGAGATATAAATAACCGAGGAAACCAAACCTGCAACAAAGGGAGATCCATTAAGAGCAGGAGAAGTTAGAATCTTGACTCCATGCTTTCTAATACAGGAATACAAGACTGTGTTGCGCATTTTTTTACATAAAGGTTGAGAATTTTTGGCTAAAGATTCGAGGATTGTTAGAGAATGATAATATAGAAATGATTTCCTGATCACGAAACCTACTGTTACAGATAGCAACAATAGTACAAAAACTTTCAAAACAACAGGATTGATTGCATACCCAATAAGATCGGCAATAGTAAATGTCATATTACCTGGAACAGTGAACTGGATCCCCGAAGTTATTGGAAGAACAAGCCAATCAGTAATTGAATTCACCCCGCCAAACATTACGGACAGCATTCTTGTTCCCTTTTCGCAGTCCAATGGATTAACTCCTTGAGTATAAGACCATCTAGAGAAATCATATAAAAACAAATCTAACGGAAGTTTAATGATAGGGATCATTCTAAGAATTGCTGCAGCCCGTCCTTGTCGAATTCTAAATAGAAAAATTAAACCTTCAATCAAAAATGCAACTGTAAGAAATGCAAGAAAACTGTTTAGGAAAATATTCAGGATGAAAAAAGATGTTTTATCCATTTTTTTTCTCCAATCTCCGTTTGTGAATCAGTTTTTCGATTTCTTCTAAATCTTTATCTGTGATTTCATCCTCTACATCTAATAGATAACTAACCATTGCAGTAGGTTTTCCTCCGAAAATTTTATCTTGGATGCGCTTCAATATATTTTTAGAAGATGATTCATTTTGTGAGGCAATCCAATAGACATATTGCTTACCTTCTTTTTCCCTCGTTAATTCGCCTTTATCGGCCATTCTACTCATAACTGTCATAATGGTTGTATAACTGCCATCACTTCCCAGCTTTTCGTACACTTCGCGCACGGTCACCCGTCCACATTCTCGAATGATTTTGAGGATTGCTAATTCAAGTTCACCAAAACCGAGTTTTACCACTGTTCAACCCCTCTTTTCCTATCTTGATTTTAGAATCTACTACACTCGTAGTATTTAGTCAATTATTTTGCCTTTGCTAATTCCAATGAGAAAGTTAGCTGTTTCTTTTTAATTTTTGGTGGTAGAAGCTGTTAACCATATTCAGGACCATTTTCAGAAGTAGGCCTGGTATTTGTCTAGTTTTGTAAGAAACCGCTTCAGATAGTATGCAAGGTTTACAAGTCTTAATTTTTATCCCTGTAGGAATTGTCATGGGATACATCATGTATAAAATTAAAAGCCAATTCTTTGGATACATATTTGCAATATTTCCTTATCTAACATTTTTCTTGCTTAGCATACAAGATAGAGAAGAATGGGGGCACTATCGTGCCGTTGCTTTTTTGGCTCTCGCTGTTTCTTGTTTGGTTTGCTTTACCTTAAGAAAACTTACAGGATGGAAAGCAAGTCTTTCATCATCTTTCTGTCACTATGAGAAATTCATTATTTACAAATGGTCTTCTTACTGGTCCAGTACAAGCGCGATGTCCCACGATTTTTCCGAATAAATCAATATACTTAACGTTTTTTCGTTAGACTTTGTCTTGGAATCGTATCAGAGATATTCTACAAGCGGTGGTGCTCGATACCCCTTTGTTGTCTTGGTCTCCTCTGAAGACGCGGTTCAGTGATAGGCTGTAAAGTATGGCTATCTATATCCAGTGCACCTGCAATGCTGGGAGGCACCCATCCCCCACCCCCATAAGATTCTCCTATTATTTTTAGGAATTCTTCTGTAGGGGTAACTTGACGGTGGTCATACAAGGTTTCTACCTTGTCACCATTGACATGCCAGGTGTTCTTATCGGATACAAGCCTATACGTATTATAAAGAAATTGAAAGGCAAAATGGATGTCGGCAACAATTTGCTTGTTGGTAGGTAGGTTTTCTTCTGAACGCTGCTTACCGTCATCAGATGGTACTAAGTCCCTTATCTCAAAAAGAATGGGTTCACCCAATTGAACAGGTTGACCCGATCTTTGCCACTCTCCAGAGCTTGGTTCATATGTGATTGCCGGTTCTTTTTTATTTGGACTATTTATTTGGATTGAATTGGAGGCGTCCTCCTCCTCACTGTGATAGTATATGGGAATAAGGCACCATTTCTTTTCATTCTTAGGCTGATCGCTTTCCTGGTCAGGCAGATCAACACCCTCTTGGGTAAGCAGATAAATTCTTTTCTTCTTCAACGTCCCACCCCAATCCCCGAAGTCGTCCTTTGTATCCAAAGTGACCAGGAATCCGTTATATTCAAATATTTTTTCAATTATGACTATTCTACCTCCCGTATGACCAAAATGGCCTCTATTACTAAATTGTTTATTCGATGTTAAAGAGATCCTATCTTCGCCCACTGTTCTTTGTACTTTATATAGGCAGTCATTGGTAAGAATCGGATTATATAAGCTCATGTCCGTCGTTTCTTCTTTTACGCCCAACGCTGGTGACAAATAAGTCTGCATAAGAGTAGTTAATATAGTGTCAATGAATGTGGAATTTGGATCCAGCTCTTGTTTTAAAGCAAAAATATTATTCGAAAGACAGCGAATAATCGTATGACCTTTTTTTTTGTATGCCTGTAATAATTTCATTGCCGTCAGGTGGATACATATATGTATATTCATGACCTTCACGATTTTTGTGTTTTAAATACTCTGATTTTGGAACCTCCCTCCCTGGACATTTGCCATGTGGCGCCGTATAACGCTTATATGACTCATGAGGGTGTGTGTGTATGTCGTATTTGTCCTTCCTCTTCACGCTCCTATCTGCATACATTTGGAAGGCTTCACCTTGTTCATATAACTTCAATGATCTATCTATTCGACCAGTCTGCTTCTTGCTTGGGGTGCACTCTATATTTGGGATTTCAGTGTCAAGGACATAAACAGGCTTCGGCTGTGTCAGCGTATATTGATTATCTTTTAGAAATATGGAATATCCGTCGTTCACATACCCATACTCAATTTGCCCAAATGCCGAAATTATCACAGTATAACCTTCACCATCCTTGATAATCAGCTTTTCTTTCTTCAATGAGATAATAAAATCACCTCCACGAGGGTCTTTAAAAATCTTAACCGTGTATGCTTCATTTCTCGTGCCTATTTTATCTTGTAAAGGCTCGAATATATCTTTTGCTTTTTGCACTAACTCTTCTTCCAAAGGAAAAAACGCTCAAAGACTCATGCTTCTTTTCGTTCTTTGCCAACCCCGTTCCGCGGCTTGTTCTGTCACTATTTTGCACTACGCCATCGCTTGTTGTGTCACTCTTTTGTCCTATGCCGCCGAACGTTTGTTTCATTATCGTATAGATTTTACAGCCGAAGCCTATTAAATTCTTGCGGGAGTAGCTTAAAGAAGAGCATATTCTAGAATTGTTGCAGGTTGCTAATAACCTTGAGAAAATATATTTTGCGACATTTGCAACTTTCTGAACCGAATTCTTAACCACCGTCGGACAACTATTGATAAATGGCATTGACGGACAGGCATTAACCAATTTATTAATTGCATTATTAATCCAAAAACATGCGCTATCTCCCCTTAAATTTGACAAATTATTAATTGTTTTCGATTTATAGTCAAGTTTATGCCGTTATTGTTAGGTGTCATCAATTGATAATAAACATTTATTCAAGTTTTTTCTAAGCCGGTATATCACCCGCTTAAGAAATAATCTTGACCAGGGCTTTGGCGCAGCCAAAAATCCAAATTTTGAGACTACTTAGGTATAACTTTAACTTCCTTTTTAAGGTGCCAAGAAACAGCCTTTCCAAATAATTTTAAAATATGATAGCTTTTTTTATACATTAGCATATTATATAAATTAAAATAATTTTAAACGTTTTATACAGTGAGATATTAGTATGAATAATGATATATCTATTTATAACTTGATTAGAGAAAGTCAATCCAGCGATCCATGGATATTTGAAAAATGGTTAAAAATAAATAAACCAAGTTTAGAAATTCCTTATGCACACATTTTCTTGGCTTTTCACTATCTTTCGGAAAAAAAATCCACAGAACTTCCTCCTATGACAATAAAGCAAGTAAGTCCATCTTCAGATACTTTCGAACTAAGCAAAAGCTCAAAAGATATAGAAACTTCATCGTCAGATATGATAAAACGATTTGCAAAGTTTTATATAACTATTCCTGAAAGTGTTTCCGAACCTGATACATTAACATCTAAACAAAAACATTCAGAAATCACACCGTCAATAGCCAAGGCTGTTTTACAAGGAGAAGCCGGTATTACGACTTCAAGTGCAACCAAGCCTATTATTGGTAGTCTTTCTGCGGGGCCATGCGTTATTATTTCAATGTATAATAAAAAAACTAAAACTTGTGCTGTTGCTCATATTGATGCACTTTCAAACCCTCGCAGAGTCCTTACTATGCTTACACATCAATTAACAAAAGACTCATCTGATCACCTAATTGTAGAAATGGCTACTCAAAATACAGAAAAAAATCAGACATTGCAAGAACTGCAAAGTTTCATTCTAAAGAACAAAAATATATCCCTAGAGAAAATTCATTCTTCATCGTCATTAGCTATAGATTCTCGTACAGGGAAAACATTTGTTGATGTTCATCATGATTCTATGGATCTTGGGTTAAATCCCGAAAAAAGGTTGGGGAAAAGGAAGACTTTAGCTCTCCTTGGCAAAACGCTACGTGTTTCTTTAATTTTTGATGGCAGAAATAGTTAGTCCTGCTAAGTCTGATACAGATCAAAGAATGAATGTTGGGCGATTTTCGATCTTTTAATCGCGGGAGCTTTCGCGTGGCCAGAAACCAAATTTTGAGACGACTTGGGTATAGTTTAGATCATAGAATGACTTGCCAATAACTTCATTTAATAGCTTTAAAACTTGTAAAGTACCCACTACATGCTGGGCATCTTTTCCTTCTGAGCTGCGGACCAGAATACAATGAGGTAAGGGATTATTTAACCATACCTCTTTTAACCCAACATGAAAGGCCAAATGAGCATTTTGATGCATTGGAAAGTCGACTTGAGTGTCTCCAATAGTTACAACTAAGGCTTTTGGAAAAAGCTTTAGCTTTTCTTCAATATGTTTCTTTGTGGCTAAGCCTTTGTTTGTCTTGCTGATTAATAAATAATTGAATCCCTCTGCTTCTTTTTTAGCAAAACCTGTCGCTATTTGCTTTTGCGCTTGGGGTAAATTGGAGATTGAATATTGAGTTTTGTTTATTTCTTCTTTTAACCATTTTGAAGGTAATAATGCATTCCATGGGGGATTTGATGTATGAGTTTCTATTAAAGAACCGTTAGTAACAAGCCGAAAATTGGAGTCTAAATCCTGATGAATCACTTTAATAATTTCATAAAGTTCATCAGCAGTCAAGTTTGCAGAATGATTAGAAGGATTGCTTTTTAAAGAGTCTAATTTAATTTGGAGATTACTTGCGATGCTTTTTTGTTCATCACTGCCATGATCCAAAACCTCTTGTAAAAAAGCGTGTATGAGTAGTTTTCCCAATTCGTAAGAAATTTCGGGTGAATACTCATCGACGACCTTCATTGTGCCATCTGGTTGCATACAATGCCCGCCCAATACACCGTAAATAGCCACTCTTTCTTCAAGCACCTCTTGTCGAAATAAAGAGCCAAATACTTTGCTTAAAGGAAGATTTCCTCGTCGCCAAGGTTCAACTGTCTGATCATTTTCTATAGGTGTGCCCGAAATAAACATGACATCCACGCTTTGATTTTCTAGTAAAGATTTAATGGCTTGAATCACACGAAGATCTGCCGTGGCTTCGACCCCCTCTCTTATCACTCCATCCACATCAGAAATTAAAATGATTTGCTCTATGGTCTGTCCTTCTGCAAATTCCTTAGGAATAAAGATTTCTTGGGCATTGATGGGAAGAGTTAAAACAAGCATAAAAAGCCACTGTATGAAAAGATACATATCAACTGCTGTAGGTTGTATTTCAAGAATTGATATTTTAGCAAAACGTGAACATTGATCATACCACGATATGTCATTATACCGAAGTGGTTTCAAAATTTGGTTTCTGGCAACGCGAAAGCTCCCGCGATTAAAACATAAAAAACGGCCCAATATTATAATATGGGACCGTTTTTTATGTTTTAATCCCGTGGCTTTGGCGAAGCCAAAAATCCAAATTTTGAAATCACTTCGGTATAAATAGCTTCTGTTTATCCAAATGCTTGAATGTTCTTCATGGCCGATTCGGGATACGTGGTGGGTATGTGCCTCCTATTCCTATCGAGTCCGTATTAGAAGTTGCTTTTTTCCACACATTTCTATTTTACTCCTACAAAACAATTCTTTAGTGATTGCCAAAAACATTCAAATATTATAAAATTTATATATAATTATAATATTAAAAAATATATGGTGTTAGTATGAATAATAGTATATCTATTTACGATTTGATTAGAGAAAGCCAATGCACCAAACCATGGATATTTGATGATTGGTTAAAAAAAAACAAACCAACTTTAGAAATTCTTTATAGTACTATTTCCGCAGCTTTTGAAGAACTTTCAGAAAAAGAATCTACAAGCCTTCCTTCTTTAATAACAAAACAAGTAAGTACGCTTTTACCTAAACCTGAGCCAAGCACAAGCTCAGAAGATCATAGTGTTAGTATGAATAATGGGATATCTATTTACGATTTGATTAGAGAAAGCCAATGCACCAAACCATGGATATTTGATGATTGGTTAAAAAAAAACAAACCAAGTTTAGAAATTCCTTATAGTACTATTTCCGCAGCTTTTGAAGAACTTTCACAAAAAGAATTTACAAAGATTCCTCCTTTAATAACAAAACAGATAAGTACTTCTACATCTGAGCCAAACAAAAGCTCAGAAACTGATTCATTATCGGAAATAACTCCCCCTACAACTGAAATAACTCCTTCTACAACTGAAATAACTCCTTCTATAGCAAGAGCTGTTTTACAAAGAGAAGCTGGCATTACTGTTTCCACTGCAACCCAACCTATTATTGGCAGTTTTGGTGCGTCGTCATGTGTTATCATTTCCTTGTATAATAAAAAAACTAAGACATGTGCTCTTGCTCATATTGACATACTTTCACATCCACCAACAGTCCTTGATATGCTTTCATATCAATTAGCAAAGGGTTCACCCGATCGCCTGACAGTAGAATTGGCTACGGGTCAGACAGCACATAATCAGCTCTTACAAGAACTGAAAAGAATCATTTCAGAGAATAAGAATATGTCACTAGAGAAAATTCACTGCTCATTATCATTAGCTATAGATGCTCGCACAGGAAAAACATTTGTTGATGTTCATCATGATTCTATGGATCTTGGGCTAAACCACGAAAAAAGGATCGAGAAGGGAGCTAATTTAGCTCGCTTTTCTTTTGGAAAAACATTACTTGTCTCTTTAATTTTTGATGGCAGAAATAGTTAGTCCTACTGAGGATCACTTTTTTAGAAGTAAGTCCGGCAATTTTTCATAGTTTCATCAAGAGAAAGCAGTTCGGAAAGAGTCATCTTTCATAAAAAAATCACTTGCCTATTTTTGCCCCCGGACAAACTTTCTTCAAAGACAATCTGTCCGGTTTTTTTCCTTTTCTAACACATTGTCTTTCTGTAAGATAAGTGAAAGTGCTGCATTTGTCGGGGTGGTTCATATCGGCTTGTGGTTATTCGGCTAGTTCTTTTGCCGATGATAAAATTTACATTTGTTCAAAGGATGTAATGATTGCTGAGAATGGTATATTTGTTAATATAGATGGATATGTTGCAGTAGTAGATTCTGTTCATTATGATGAAAAGGGAATTTATATTTCATCTAATCCTATTGCTACCTGGATTTGTGAAAATGGACATTATGTTTATCCTTCTGAAGGAAATACATGTCCAAAGTGCGGTGGTAAAAATCGGAAGGCTTAGCATAAACCTAAAATGAGAAAAATTATTTGTTTATTTTTTTTCGTCGTTTTGGTTTCTTCCCTAGAGGGAATAAATTGCAAAAAAATTCTAGAAAAAATTCCACCAGAAGATCGTTTGACTCTTTGTTCTCTTTTTACTTCATTAATGAATGATCACTTTGCATATACTTTATTCGGTGATAAACCAGTTTCTTTAGCTGCGCGGTTTATTTTGACTCCTTGGGAAAATACACTAGAGGGAATGCAATGCAGCGGTATTTTTTGGAAGAAATGGAAGGTGTGGGAACAATATAAACATTTATTCACACTTAAAAATTTTTTGTTAATTAAAGAACCGTATAAAAATAAAAACTTTAACATATCAATTGTATTAATTATCAATAAAATTGAATTTATTAAAACTGTTAACGTGCATTTGTCTTTATTTGAAAGTGTTTTGGAAAGAAAAATTATTCCTGAGGAGATGTTGAAAGACATTGAATCAAATAAGCTATCTTTCATGGATAGCATTAATAATAATCAGATGTTGTTGGGAATTTTGCTTGGATACGGCAAACACAACTCTATTCTATATAATCGGAGAGAGAGAAATTATTTTGATTGTTTAGCTTTTAGTGGCGCTGCTCTGAAAAATTCTTCAATCAAGTTAGAATGTTGTGGGGATTATTCTTATTCTCCACTAGTAATTGAATCGATTCATTTTTCAGCAGATCTAGAACACCCAGAAACAAAAGCTCTAGAAAAAAGATATCGAGATCTTCGTGGGTTAATTTCCGCTATATATGCTCAAGGTGATTTTTTAGAAATCACACTCTCTCAACTTGTGTCTGATGAAATGATGTTGCAAAAATTTTAAAATAGACCGCTTTCGAAAGACTAATATCATTTCCCGCAGAAATAGTTACTCTCTTAGATTTGAACAACCTTACTCAATCTTGAAAAGCCTGATGAATATCCGCTACTAAAGGATATAGTTGTTTCTTGAAACAACTTATAGCTTGCCAATGAAGACCCACATATGCACTAAGAGCAAAAGCCGTAAAAGGGTCTTCAAGTTCATTCAAAAATATTGCTGAAAATAGCATTCCAATAACAGCTGCTTTTCCTGAACTACTTATCTTTACCGTTTGCGCTAACAGCAATCCTGCAGCGAATTCGGTTATAAGAGCTATCTCATCTTTTTTATTTATGAAAATTGATGCAAAAGTAAATGACTCAGAGAATCTCGCAATTTTTTCCCAGTTTGTTCCGCTGGACATGTAATTTGGGTAGAAAATCCCTCAGCTACAAAGGAAGCATTTAGAAATATCAGCTCTCGATTAAGAGACTCATAGGGGAATCCATATTCAACTAAATCCTTTATCATCTTTCTTCAGAAGTTTAAAAACTCCATTCTTATCAATGACCCTAGTGGGTATGCCCGGCAAAGCTTTCTTTTTAAATTCGGTTCCAAGAATAAAATTAAGGATCACTTTCGTTGCATTTAAAGTAGAATCCCGACCCGCTCGTAAAAAAGAAAGAGGTATACAATGATAGTTAACTTCTGCATCTTTACATGCAATTTTAACTCCGTATTTCAAACTCAATGGTAGATTTTGGCGAAAATAAAGATGCTTTGACAATGCATTTCCTGTTGCAATTTTTTCGGGAATCATAGGATCTTTTGGATCGTATAAACAAAGTGTACGATTTTCAATTTTCTTCAATGCTGGCCTTACATCAAAGCTCCATCCTGCAATGGCAAAAATATTTGCGATTAACCATCTTGAAGTAGGCAATAAAACGAAATTGGCAATAGGTTTAGGTAAAGCTTCTCGAATTTTTCTCGTAACAGTTTGTGAATATTGCATAACTGCTGTTAAATTCGAAAAAGATTGTCGATTGATAACTCTACCCGATTCTGGATGCATACTGGCAACTTGTACACTGATAGCTCCACCTAAAGAATAGCCAATAAAATGTATGTTTTTCTCGGAAATAAAAGAAGCAACCGCTTGATAAACTGCATCTGCATCTAAAATTAATTTTTCAAAACGATTTAGTTTATGATTGCGGTAATCAAATACAACGAGATGAAAAGGGACAGGACTAATTGCTCCTTTTTTAAGCAACCAATCCCATGAAGAATCGTGCGCAAATCCATCAGATGGATCAAATTTTAACAATTGAGAATCGTGAGCAAATCCATCGTTTGGATTAAAGCAGATAATCGTTGCGATATCAAGATTGCTATGCCCATTTTTTATGTAGCGATAAAAGGTTGAATGTATTTTTACATTATCTGGAGTGCGCAAATCTAAAGAAACTGACCTATAAGCTTCTCCGACAAGCACCCACTTTTCTGGGGAATCCGAATTAAGGCGGTGCTGTGGAATTTTCCATACGTTTTCCCAACTTTGATCCATCAATGCATATTGTTTAGGTGGATGTGAACAAGGAACAACAGCTTTTCTTCCGATCCATTGGATAGGCATCAAGAAAAAATCTATCATGAAATCTCTTATCCTTAAGGCAAAAAGAATGAATTTTTGTATACAAGTATGATCCGAACTTTTTACAATTTTCTGAAGACTAGGTTGTAAATACGCATTGCATTTATTCCACGATGCTTGAAAACATCCATTTTGTCCTATTCCTTGCATTTGCATTGGTTTTCTTACCTTTAATAAATATCATTTTTTTCTAAAGATAATCCTATATTATTGCCCTTAAATGGATCAATATTAAGTCCATAAAAATTTAGGGATGAATGCTTCACCAGTAGTCCGGTACAAGGCGCGATATCCCAAAGATTTCCCCTAATAAATCAATACATAATACTCTTTCCTTGATGAGAAATGAATTGTCTTCTACCATGTGCCGAATGAACGAGGTATAAGGAATTATCGATCATGCGTATTGGAGTTATCGGCATTAATCACAAGCTTGCTTCTCTACAACTTCGAGAAAAATTGGGAAAAGCGTGTCAAAAATGGTTTGGTATAGGACAAATACAACACGAACAACATTCATTTATTTTACTCTCTACTTGCAATCGAACAGAAGTATATTTTAGTTCCGAAGATCTTCCAAAAACGCACTCCTATCTTCTTAAATTTTTACGTCATGAAATAGAAGAAGAATTTGATCATAAATTGTATTCTTTTTTCGGAATCGATTGCTTTTGTCATTTAACAAGGGTCACATTGGGATTAGATAGTGCTATTGTAGGAGAAACAGAAATCCAAGGACAAGTCAAACTCGCTTATGAACAAACCGCTGCCCTCCATAGCTTGCCTAAAGAAATGCACTTTGTTTTTCAAAAGTCTCTTAATATCGCCAAGCAAGTCCGAACACAATTTCCTTTATCAAGAGAAATACAATCGCTAGAAGAGGTTATTTATGATGTCGGAAAAAAAATGTTTGTTACTCCTCAATGCAGTCAACTCCTTCTGGTAGGAGCTTCTCAAATCAATCAAAAAATCCTTCTATTTCTCAAGAAAAAAAAGCTGCAAAACATCACGATTTGCAATCGATCCGAGAGAGAAGGGGAAAAGTGGAAACAGTGTTATGACATTCATCATTTACCGTGGTCAAAAATAAGATGTTGGCACACTTACGATTGGGTAATTACGGGAACGAAGTCATCCGAATATTTACTCATGCGAAAAGATCTCCCGTTTCATCTCACAAATAAAAAATTACTCATCGATTTATCGGTTCCTCGAAATATCGATCCACAGATTGCACAAGATTCAAGCGTTGCATTATTCAATATGGATCAAATGAATGGTTTTTTAAAAATCCATTCTCATCATATTTTCAGTACAATTGCCGAGGCAGAAAAAAGAGTGATAAACATCACACAACAACATGCAAAAAGCTATGAGGAAAAAGCAAAATATCCTATGGAAAAATTGGCAATTATCGCTTAAAACTCACCTTTTTTGTGTAAGGTAAGTTAAAAGTCTGCCTTTCCAGGATACCTCGGAAAAGGGATCACATCGCGAATGTTTTCCATCCCTGTAGCGAATTGAACTAACCTCTCAAAACCAGCTCCAAAACCTGCATGAGGAATGCTTCCATATTTTCTCAATTCCAAATACCACCAGTAATCTTCAAGAGGCAATCCCATTTCTTTTAGTCTGGTTTCTAGGTGATCGAGTCTTTCCTCTCGCTGGCTTCCCCCGATGATTTCACCTATTTTGGGAAGGAGAACATCCATGGCTGCCACAGTTTTTCCATCCTCATTTGAGCGCATATAAAAAGCCTTAATTTCTTTTGGATAATCGGTAATGATAACCGGCTTTTTAAAAAATTCTTCCGCAAGGTATTTTTCGTGTTCTGATTGCAGATCAAGCCCCCATTTAACGGGAAATTCAAACTTCTTATCGGTTTTTTCGAGTATTTGAATGGCTTCAGAATAGGTTGCTCTCGCGAAAGCCACTTCTACAATATGTTGGAGTCTGTCCAGAATTCCTGGACAAACAAACTTATCGAAAAAAACCAATTCTTCTATGGAGTGCTCGAGAATATAACGAAGGACGTATTTCAAATAGGCTTCAGCACAATCCATATTATCTTTGAGATCAGCAAACGCCATTTCTGGTTCAATCATCCAAAACTCTGCTAAATGGCGAGAGGTATTTGAATTTTCTGCCCGAAATGTAGGTCCAAAGGTGTAAATATCTCCTAAAGCACAAGCAAATATCTCTCCATTGAGCTGGCCGGATACTGTCAAATAGGCAGGTTTGGAAAAAAAATCTTGGCTATAGTTGATCTTTCCTTCTTCCGTTTTGGGAGGATTTGCCGGATCAATTGTGCTGACTCGAAACATTTCGCCTGCTCCTTCACAATCAGAAGCCGTAATGATAGGAGTGTGAATATAAAGAAAACCTTTATTCTGAAAAAATTGATGTGTTGCATAAGCAAGTGCATTTCTCACACGGGCAATGGCTCCAAAAGTATTTGTTCGAGGGCGTAAATGGGCAATTTCCCTCAAAAATTCAAAACTATGCCGCTTTTTTTGTAAGGGATATAATTCCGCATTACAGTTGCCAATCATTGTCATACAAGAAGCGTGCATTTCCTCAGATTGTCCCTTTCCAGGACTACTTACAATTCGTCCTTGGGCTGAAATTGCCGCTCCTGTTGTCAATTGGGAAAGAAGGCTTTCGTAGTTAGGAATGTCGGCATTTACGATAATCTGAAAATTAGACAACGTCGAACCATCATTGATCTCAATGAAGGTAAATGTTTTTTGTATTCTGACAGTGCGAATCCACCCTTTTAGGGTCACCTCTTTTTCTATAAAAGTCGAGGGAGAGGATTTTAGATCCTTAATTTTTATTCGATTCATTTCCGATCATAGAAGTTAATTGTTTAATTTCTTGTTTCCACATCGAAGGTCCACCTGGTGTTTCCAAATATTTTGGAAGATGTTGCGTCCGCTTATCGTTCATCAAAAATGAAAAACAATCCCAGCCGATTTTCCCTTCTCCTAAGTTGGCATGTCTATCCACGCGCGAGCCTAAATCCGTTTTTGAGTCATTCAAATGGAAAGCATATAAATGTTGCAAACCTATTATCTCATCAAAGGCAGCCAAAACTTTTTCCCATTCTGTTGGTGTTCGAATATCATATCCCGCAGCAAATAGATGGCAAGTATCAATACAGATTCCAATTGGCACATGGTGTTGCACACCTCGCAAGATATAAGCCAGCTCCTCAAAACGACAACCAACCGTTGATCCTTGTCCCGCCGTACTTTCTAATAAGAGTCGCAGATTGCCCGTCATATGGGGTTTTATTAAAAGTATACTTTCTATAATCTTATCCAAACATTCTTCCACTGTTTCTTTCAATGCAGCTCCAGGATGAAAATTCAAATAATCAACGTGTAAAGCATTGCAACGATGCACTTCTTCCAAAAAAGCCTCACGACTTTTTGCTAATATATCGTCCCGAGGGCTGCCTAGATTAATTAAGTAACTATCGTGACTCATGATGTGAGACAGTTGCGTCTCCTTTATTGTTTTTTCCCAATCTACAATAATCTCAGGAGTTATTTTTCTCCCTTGCCACTGTTTTTGATTGGTTGTGAAAAACTGGATAACGGTTGCACCTATCTCTTGCCCTTCTAATAAAGCGCGATGAATTCCGCCTGCCGTTGATGTGTGAGCCCCTAAAAGAACTTTCTTTTCTTTCATATCATTCCTTAAAAGGAATTCATTCTAACAAGTGATATCCTTATTGACAAGAGATGTGCAAGTTATACCAAGTGAATTCAAAATTTGGATTTTTGGCTGCACGAAAGTCTAAATTTTGAGACCATTTCGGTATAACTTGCAAACCATCCTAAGGAATAGTAGAATGGACGAGCAGCTTTTATTATTTAACAATTAAATACTATTTTTCATGTCAATAACACCATTATTGACATGAACATTTTTACTCTCTACCGTTATATTAACTATTAAAAAGGTTTACATATGTGGTTAGTTACAACAATATTTTCCTTAATTCAACCAAGCGATCAATTGTACAAAAAAAAAGAACCGTACACAGAAGCACAAAAAAAAATCCAAGATCAGATGATAGCCGAGATAATGAAACAATGCGGAGCACGAGCGGAGCGACCGAAAAACAACAATTTGAGGACTCCTGCAAAATTTATCATTGTACTCAAACAATCCGAATCTTGGAATACAGTCCAAACACTATTAGATAAAGTGAGATCGAATACAACACCTGTCAAAAATTGTAAAATCGCTTTTAAACTTATAAATACTATTAACGAACTTGTGTCGAATTATCTATTCTACAAGGCAAAAATTCAACAATATGAATATTTTAATGAGCAGTTCCAAACAACAATCAATGATGAGCTCAGCAAAGGGATAAAAACAGACATCAACACATATGAAACTGAGATCGAGAGATTAGAAAATAAGATAAAAGAACAGTCTGAATCCATACGGACACAAGCAAAGCTTGCCATACAGGAATCTACTTGTCCTATATTAAAGGAAGCATGTGTTTCCATTATAAAACAAGAAGATCGATTATTTGCTTTTTTGAGTACGCGAGTGCCTCTCACGTTGCATAAGAAAGAATGGTTCATGGAAATGATTTCTTGTGATACGTATAATCTAAGAAATATAGCAGATAAAAACGCCACTTTTCTGGTAGAAGAACGTCGTCCCCAAGTAATAAAAACAGAAGATGGGTACACTATTCGGAGATCTACTGGAGTTTCTATATCACGAGTATTACCTTTAGTATCAGATGATATTCTGTTCAATACACCTTCTTCTGGAGATAAAGAAGAAACCCCCATCGGTTTTTTCAATATAAATGAGATGGGAGGTGGATCAATAGAAGATGAAATTGCACTATCTGCTATGAAAAAAGCAAATAGAAAGCTTCTAGACCAATAAAACTAAAAATAGAGGTAATTTTAAGAATGCACCGAAGAGGGCTCGAACCTCTAACCACCCGGTTCGAAGCCGGGTACTCTATCCATTGAGCTATCGGTGCGTGTTTAGAGGAAAGTAAATATGGAGAAAATAGACATATAAGTCAAGATATATACGGAAGCAGTTTCAAAATTTGGTTTCCAACATGCCTAAGAGTAAAAATTGAACAAAGAAATTAGACAAACAGAGGGAATAGTTCTGAAAGCAATCCCTTTACGAGATTATGAACAACTCCTTACCCTTTTTACTCCAGATGCTGGGATGGTAAAAATCATCCATAAGGAAAAACAAAAAGCTGTCTACCAACCCTTAACGAAAGTAGAATTCGGATACCGAGAAAAAAAAGGGGAAATTTTCTCAAGTTGTGGAATTTACATTATTGATGCGTTTCCCATTCTCCGAACGCAATTTTCTTACATTGAATGCTCATGTGATTTTGCCCATGCCCTTCTCACATCGCAATATCTTGGAAAAGAAGCCCCTCTTTTGTATCAACTATTCGATTACTATCTACAAAAAATTTCCTATGTTGTCGATCCATGGACATTAGCAGCAAGTTTTCGTTTGAAATTGTTAAAACATGAAGGATTAGCTCATTTTCCTCTTGTATGCTCTTCCTGTCAAACAAGATTGATCGATCATCTTTACGCATTTGAAAGCGAGTGTTGGTGCAAAATACATGCCCAGAACAAGGCTTTATCCTGGGACAAAGAAGAGATAGACAATTGTTATTTCCTTGCAAATTGTCGCCAATACCAAGAAATTCAAAATAAAGAAATTTCAAAGGAAAATCTCAGGAAAATTTTTCTTTTTTTTGATGCTTGTTTCAAATGATAATACCAAAAAAATCACTTGCTCAGAACCGCCAAAAATGGTAAATTAGCTTTCTTTTTCTCCTTATGCGAAAGTGGCGGAATTGGTATACGCGCTACCTTGAGGTGGTAGTGAGGTTTCTCGTAGGGGTTCGAGTCCCCTCTTTCGCACATTTTTCTTTCTTCTCAAATCTCTTGGTGATACACTTCCAAAAGTAATCTCTTATTTGAGGTAATCTATGAATCGAAAAGAAAAGGCCTTAGAATTCGCAGATTCTGAATACAATATTCATGTGACCGGAAGACATATCAAAATATCCGATCCGATGAAAGAATACGCTCTAGAGAAAATTTCTAAATTAGAGCGATTCATGAATCGAATCATCGATGTCTATGTCACTATGGATATTCAAAAATTAAGCAATCATGTCGAAATTATTTTGAAGGCGGGAAATTTAAAATTCGCTAGTAGCGCCTCCACAACCGATATGTATGCTTCTATTGACCGAGCAGTTCATAAACTTGAAGCACAGGTTCTTCGTTATAAATCCAAAATGCAAGACCATCATGCGAGAAATAAGCAGAGTGGAACTTTAGTAGTACAGGTACTACAAGCAGAGGCGTTAGAAGAAGAAATCATTGATCAAAGTGAAGCGCCACCTCTTCGGTACACTCCTCCTCGCGTCGTCAAGCAAGATACCATTTCTTTAAAAACACTTACCTATGATGAAGCCATCATGAAGATGGAATTTTCAGCAGAGCCATTTCTCGTATTTAAAAATGAAATGGATCAAAAATTAAATATCATCTACCGCCGCGATGATGGACATTACGGAATCATTGAACCAGCCTGCTCCTAGTCTTT
>Ga0206975_1107_pt1 | contig 21689 bp, 21 predicted proteins | sample Alteio_BWOrgHeat_81_FD_152919 | JGI IMG/M metagenome (GOLD analysis project Ga0206975, IMG submission 152919) | Enriched cells from forest soil in Barre Woods Harvard Forest LTER site, Petersham, Massachusetts, United States -... | ecosystem: Environmental > Terrestrial > Soil > Temperate forest >... | reverse complement strand
GAGCAGGGCTAGCTGGGCTCACAGCAGCCTATCAATTAAAAAAAGAGGGCTATGATCCAGAGCTTTATGAGGCGCGGAACAGAACGGGCGGACGGGTATGTACGATAAAATTTCAAAATGGTTATGAAGAACTTGGAGCTAAAGGTCTTGACGATGGAGATCATCTAGATGATATTCTTGGGCTTATTGAAGAGTTTGGATTAAAAATTTCCACTTCTGAAACAGCTTATTCTCCTTTCTTGCTTGTCAAAGGAAAACGGACACCTTCTCAGGAAATTTTTAAAAATGCCCCCGTACCTACTGATGAGAACTATGAGCTCCTTAAACGCCAGTCAGAAAAAGTACATTCTTTAAATGATTTGCTGAACATTTTCTTAGGGAAATCCCTTCTCGTGCGCAATCTTATGGAAAATGCGATTAGGGGTTACGAAGGCTCAGATACTTGTAACCTTTCTCCTCAATATTTGGATTTTTCTTTTTGGAGATTTTATAAAGGCCTGTATTACGATACTCCCAAAGTCTCCGTCCTGCACTCTATCGAGGGTGGAAACTCTGAATTAGTAGAAGCTCTAACGCATGCTTTAGAGGGTACTATCCACTATGAACATGTTTTAAAGAAAATTTCCTACGAAACTTTAGAGGAAAAATTTTGCCTCCATTTCACTAATGGGGTTATGAAAAAAGCAGATATTATTTTGCTGACCCTTCCTTGCACTACTTTAAGAGACGTAGAAATAGAAATTGGACTTTTTCCGGACGATCAATGGTTTGCCATTCAAACTCTCCAATATGGAACGAACGCCAAGTTGCTGATTCCCGTCAAATTGCCTCCTAATCAATTTTCTACCTTTGGCGTGTTATCTAAATGCTACGCCTGGCTTAATCGCGATCAGTCAGTCATGACGTGGTATTATGGAGGCCAAGAGGGAATTTTTGATGACAGTTCGGCTATAAGCCTTGCTAAAGTCTTGAATCATGACATTGATGCTTTGCGTCTCCTCTATCCCGGTATTGAATTTCCCTTAGGTTTAAAGGCTATGTCTGTCAATCCTGATCGCAATTATGTTTATGATTGCCCCATTGGGATTAGTTGGATTAATGAGCCTTATTCTAAAGGGAGCTATTCTAATTATGGTCCCGGTCAAAGTGATTTTTTCAACAAAACGCACGAGCTTGGAGAGGAAACCATTCGCTATGTGTTTCGCCCTATTCTCAAAAAGGGCGTTACTGATCCTGAAATAAAATCATTGACACTAAGTGGTGATGAAGGGATCTTTTTTGCGGGTGAACACACAGATGTGGAAGATCCTTGCACGATGAGTGGGGCTGTCAGGTCTGGTAAGCGAGCCGCGCGCATGATTCAGGCTGCACATAGGGCTAAAAATTCCCATTTTAATTCCCATGAACTTCCCTGTTTAGTGAACTGAGCTACGCTTAAAGAAAAAGAGGCGATAGTGGATTCGTTATAAAATTCTAAAGTAGATCTAACTCTGCTGAAGCTGACTAATGTAATAGTTGTAGGATGGTCTTTAGGAGGACATGTTGCTCTAGAGTTAACCTCTCGTCTTCCACAATTACGTGGGTTATTGATCACTGGCACACCGCCTATTGAAATCTCTGCTCAAGGTTTAAGTCGAGGTTTTAAAGTTGCTAATCCAAAAATTCTTGAATGTTTTGGAAAAGGAAATCTAACGTATGAAGAAGCTGAACTATTTGCGACAATTGCGGGTTACGATTATTCGAAAGAAAAAAAGTTTATCGTAGATGCTATTATGCAAACGGATGATCGCGCTAAGACAATTTATCCCCAATCCATCCTTAAAGGAGTTGGACAAAATGAATTGAAAATTGTGAACAAGTGGCCTTTTCCTATAGCTGTCATTGCAGGAGAGCAGGATGCGGGTATTAACAATGATTACATCATTCAACAGGTAAAGTTTAAAAATCTATGGAGAGAAAAGGTACATGTAATTCCCAATGCTGGTCATGCAGTATTTATGGAAAAGCCTGTAGAATTTAACACCATTCTTGAACAATTTTTCCAAGAAGTTTTTGGAAATTAAGAGATGTTTTAGTCTCAACAATATATGAGCCTTGCAACCAATTATTTTATCACCCAGTGTTACTAAAATTATTCATTAAAAAAGGGATAATAAAATGAACATACAGCCTCGATATCCAGGACCACAAGAAAATGAACCATCATGGGTTCCACCTTATTCACCAATTGCAACCGAACTTGAAGGTTTCAATAGGATTAATGGGGGAATGAGAATTATATGGTTTGAGATGACTGAAGGCAATTTAGCGCATTGGAGAAGGGATGAAGAACGAACAACTGACGATGGTTTTTGTTGTGGTTTAGGTGTAGCTTTAGTTGCTACAGGATTATGGCAGCTTCGAGCACCCCTTATTATGGGAGTGGCAGGCTATATTTTTGCATCTTACACAAATTTATTTAGATAATCGATACAAGCCAATCCTATTCTATCAATAGAACCCAATCGAACTCTTTAAAAGTCTAAAGCTGTCCTGGGATCGGCACATCCCAGGACACTTTTCCAATTGCGAAGTGGCCTTTATTATTTTAAATGGCTCACGTAATGTTGCGGAGAGCTTTTTATCTTTTAGTTCCAAAGATTTAAAGCTAGCCTTGCACAAACTGCAAGCCATTTTTGGTATTAATAAAGTGCGCATTGATGGTGGAGGTAAAGTAAATGGGTCATTTTTAAAGGCTGGATTGATTGATGAACTCAGCTTAGTTATAGTCCCTATTGCGGATGGAAGTATAGGTACTCCAACGGTTGCTCGATGCCGAAACAGATCATGCTGATAGAATGGCTACAAAACTGCAACTGCAATCAATTGAGACATTGGAAGAAGGGGTGCTATGGATTCGTTATAAAATTCTAAAGTAGACTTTCTAACTCTGCGTTGGGATCTGGAATTGGGATGTTGAGTATTAATATGAATTTCTTGAGTCCACTTGCCGGTGCTTTAAAGAAAATCATCAAGTTTAAGCGAAATCTAAGTAAAAAATAATTGTTTTTTACCTCAAAACCTGTATAATGAAGGACTTAATTTTAACGATTCTTCGGCAAAGAGGATATATGAATTTTTCAGGTATTAGGCAAAGTTTAGAAAACATCGACTATGCATGGAATAAACCACAAACGTATTTGGTTCTTGTTCCAGGACTTTCTTTAATAATTAAAAATATTCAATTAGCAGAAGTACTTCCTCTGCCTCCAATAAATAATGTAATACTAATCTCGCCAAATGAGGCTATTCAACTCGAGGCAAGTTCAAGAAAATTTGCCACTATTTGTAAGTGGCATTTTGGAGGCTCAATAATTCAAATGATAGCTTGCGCAGTTGCTACAAAAACCTTTGCTGTTCCGTTTTTTCAGTGTTGAGTGTCTTTGCAGCTTATGAGCTACTAGATAATGTAATTGAAAGTATTAGAAATCCAATAGCACTTCATAAATTTAATGAAAATGGCGATGTTCAATGGAAGACTATTACGAGTGCGCATGGCATCCTTTTTGAAGAGATATCTAAATGTTTTCTGGACAAGTTATCATGGAAATCATCAAATGCTCCTTTCTGAAAAATGTATTCACCAACGATATTTTTTCGATACACCATGAGCCGTTCTAAAAAAAAATATCCCATTATTTCCATAGCTTGCTGCGGAAAAGGTATCGCTATGCGATCCGCGAAGAAACAAGCCAATCGAAGACTTCGAAGGCATTTGAATCATACCCAAGATACTGCCTATGCCAAAAAATTCAAGTTATTTGAAGAGAGATGGTCTTGGCCTGATGATGGTAAGCAGTGGTGGGAACATCCAAAGGCTTATATAAAATAATAAAGAAGAACATGTAAGAATAAAAGAGATCGACTGAAATAGGCCGCCTCTTTTCCAAGTAATAAAAAAAGGACATGACATTTCATGGAATTTAAGTTGATAGATATCTCACGATGGGATCGTAGAGAATATTTCGAACATTATCTCACTCAAGTCCCTTGTACATATAGTATGACCTTAAACTTGGATTTGACGATTCTTTTTCATGAAATAAGGAAAAGAAGTGTCAAGTTTTATCCCGTAATGATTTATTTATTGTCTGTCATGGTAAACCGATATAAAGAATTTCGTACTTCTATTGATGCGAATGACAACGTTGGAGTCTTTGATCTTCTCTATCCTTCATATACAATCTTGCAGAAAGATCATGAAACGTTTACAAATATTTGGACTGAATACACTCCTGCATTTTCCGACTTCTATAAACAATACTTATTAGATGTTGAGAATTACGGTAAAATTAAGAAATTTATTGCAAAACCAAACCCTCCACCAAATATTTTTACAATTTCAAGTATTCCATGGGTATCCTTCACAGGATTCAATTTAAATTTGCCTACAGCTACCAAGTATCTCCTACCGATTTTTACAATAGGAAAATATTTCGAACAAAATGGAAAAATATGGCTGCCGATTGCTATTCAAGCCCATCATGCTGTTTGTGATGGGTACCATACAGCTAGATTTATTAATGAGTTACAAGAGACCATGAATCACTTTTTCTCAAAAGAGTTTTGATAAAAGCAATAGCATTTATTAGATGGATAAAGAATTTTTAAAATTATTTGATCGTAATATAAAAAGAAAATTTTCTTATTTAGCAAGCCATAACAAACAAATGACCCTACAAACTTTTGGCCATATAGTTTTGATTGACAGTGGGCTAAATTCAAACATGTTTAACATTGTTTATTGTAATGAAGACGGTGATCAACGATCTGTCAAAGCTGCTATTGATTACTTTAAATCAAAAAAATTGCCGTATGCTTTCTGGATTGGTTTTGAGAATGAGCCATCTTGGCTAGAAAAAGAACTATTAGCCCTTGGCCTTGTAACGGATGAGACAGAATGGGCAATGATTTGTAATTTAAATAAGCAAAAACCGATGCTTATCCATCCCGATTTTGATATCAGACAAGTGCAAGATCAGACTGAAATGAAAAATATTATTAGCGTTATCAATCACATTATTCCTGTTGATGAGCATCTAGCAATTCAATCTTTCTATGAGCAATCTACTGCTGTGTTATTATCTAAGGACTGTTCTTTAACATTCTTTGTTGGATATGAAAGTGGAAAACCAATCTCTCTATCATCCTTATTTTGCGATCAGGAGATGGCTTCCATATTTGATGTAATTGTTTTGCCAGAAATGCGTGGAAAAGGTTTAGGCAAAGCGATGACTCTAAAGGCCATGCTAAATGCGCAAGAAAAAGGCTTTAATAAATGCGTTTTAACTGCGACTAACGATGCGAAGTATCTTTATCAGAAACTTGGTTTTAAAGATCTTAAAACCATGAAAGTTTACCATGAATCTTAACTTAAAATAGAGCCTGTTTTTCAATCTTTTTTTCTCGCCTAGGGTGCTTATGAGTAGCTAAATTAACTATTCATGCATCATCCGATGTCCAGCCTTGTTCTCCAAACATACCATATCCCGACCAACCAAAAAGAATATTAGACTCTTGCAGAAGTCCTCACAAAAGCAAATCATATAAACCAAACCTTTTTCTTCGATTTCTCTATTTAGATTTTTTTCGAAATTCCATTCGACTGTTTAACTCATTTTTAATCAAAGCGGATCTCGAAATAGATCTATTTGTGTTAAGAATTTTTAATCTATCTTAATCAAGTCTTTTCTTTTTATTAATAAAAAAACATTTTTTTGGATTGTTATTACGATTGTTGAAATTAACATATAGACAACAATAAATTTAACAATAATTAATAGTTAAAAATTAAAATATAATTATACAGTTTAATTAAAAAATAATAATTCATGGTTTAATTTTTATGTTTAATATTAATATTGATAAATCGTCCGAACAACCGCTAGAAGCACTGTCAGAACAATGGTTATTAGGAGCGGATCAGAATGAGATGGATAAGGCTATCAAAAGCAAAGCCAAATTGGCACATACATCTCGAAAGAAAGTGGTAGAGTTTCTGGCTCAACAGCCCGCAATTAGCCAAAATCCAACCATTTTAATAAAATTGGCCATTTCTGGTGCGACTAAAGGAGAAAAAGCCTGTCCATTAAGCAAAATATGCAGATGTTCAGAGTCTCATTTTATCGAACAGCTAAAAAGAATGAATAACCAACAAAAAGCCCAATGGTTTCGTCAAGCTCTCTCGGATCCGCCAGCTTTGGATAGCCTTTTGCGTACCGGATGGACCCCTCCAGATGGTCTACTGGACGAGATCTTTTTAGGAAAATCCTCTAATATTGATACAGATAGTTTACAGAATATTATTCTATACACATTGCAAAAAGAGGGAGGGCCTTCACCTCAAGATCTCGATGTCCTATTTAAAATAGTGTTAAAGTATCATGAACAACTATCTCCAGAATCCTTAGTGGCCTGCTTAACAGCTTTATCTCCATATGACCCACGTCGCTTGTTAAATTGTCTATTGACAATCGATATCAATAAGACAATCGGCGATGTCTCATTGCGAGGAAAGCTGGTAGAAAAAACCTTAGGTGAGCTTGTAAAGAAAGACCAAATTTCCCGAAATGACCTGAAGCATTTTCTTAGTTTTTGTTTAGAAAGAGAACATTATGAGGACATATTTACATTTTTTACCCTTCGTTTTCCTTATGATAACCAGGAGATATTCAATAAAGAAATGAGGACGCTTTTACAAAAGCTAAATCTTGGCTTTGAAAGAGAGCGGATTGTGGGGATGAAAATTCTGGTTTATTTAGATGAGGCGCTCCGTTTATCGGAATACGATGCTGTGGATGCAGTTTCCAGTCATTGGGAGAATATACTTAGCACACTCGATCAGTTAGAGTTCCTTGGAGAAAATGAGCAATTACCCGCATTTTTGAAGTTGCTCGATGAAATTTTATCCCCGACCCGCTTTGCTCTATCTACAAAGTTACAAGCCTTTAATGTATTGATTAAGATCAAGGGAGGTTCATCTAAAGGGCCGCATTTTGCAGAGTTATCTCTGCAGGATAGAGAGGAAATTCTAAACGCAATGCCAATGCAAGAGGTGGCAGATTGTTTAAAAAGCTTACCTTCAAAAGAGTACCGCATAACTGTCTTGCATCTTATGTTACAGCAGGATCCTATGCGCTATCGTACTTTCATGAACTTTGGATTTTCAGAAGATCTTGTCGATCCTCTCATGAATTGGTTCCCTACTGATTCTTCAGCCAAACCAGAAGTTGTAAAGCCCCTGCTTAAAAGCATCCTGAATTTACGAGATCCAGCACTCAAAGCGAATTACTGTTCTTGCTTATTCAAGAAGTTCCAGCTCACTGAAATAGCGGAGCTGTTCCTGGAATTGAGCAAACATTCTGAACGAGAACAACTGGTTGGAATGGAAATCGCTAAGCGTGTGGCAACTGGAGAATATAGTGTTGATCCCGAATTTGATTCTTCGACAATGGACTATATAAAAAGTATTCTTAGTTCAGTAAACAAGCTCAAGGATTTGAAAGATGGTCAAAAGCTGCGTGAATTTCTCCTTATGATAGGGAAAATTTTGGAGGGTGATGATCCAGGATTATCAGAAAAATTACGCATGCTCGATAGCCAACTCAAAGGCGCGACATCCTGGCCTAAGATAAAGAATGCTTTACAGTTAATAAATTTATTGATGATTTTACCTTCTACTCAAAGAATGGAAGCCTTAAAAAATCCCAAAATAGATTCTCAACAGATAGTAACATATATGTTTGAGCAAATGGGTTTTATTGGATCAGGGGAAATCGATCGCCTATGGCAGCTCCAACAGAAGCTGTTCAGCCAAAATCCCTTGGCCCCTCTAGTCTATTGGAATAAATTAAGTACTTTACCAGAAATTGATAAAATCCAGGCCTTGGAAGGACTGAAAATGTTAATGGACCAAGCCTTTGATGGTACATTTCAGAAGGAACGCTATGCCTTGAAGGATAGTCCGCATCTTCAACTCATCTTTGCTACTCGTCCAGAACTTTTAGAATTATGGAAGACAGGACTCTCTTTTCCTCTCGAAGAGTTAGTGAAAGATCTCGATCCCAGTATCAAGGGCTGGACCTGTGAGGACAGCGATAAATTGGAAGATCTCTTTTTTATGGGGCATGTCACAGAGAGTTGTCAAAGGACTTCAGGCGACCCTACAATTACTAAAGGCTTGTTGGGCATTATGAATGGGAAAACGCGTTTGCTTTGTATTAAAGACGCCAATAAAAAAGTAGTCGGAAGGGCGGTTATACGTATCCTAATGGATAGCATCAATAATAAACCAATTATATTGCTTGAGCCAATTTACAATAGCCACCCTCCTGGCTCTGCAATGCGTGGTGTGATCCGCGATGCTTTAGTGGAATTGGGCCAGAAAAAGTCTGAGCAGCTCCTTCTCCCCTTACTTGGGACAGAGATCAGTTTGAGTAGCTTGGTGGGGACAGTTACCAGTTCAAACAAGTCGATTTATTCAGGGAATGCAGTGTTTGAAAAGGATAAGGCGCCCTTTGAATATAGCGATAGTGGGAATTTTGGAAAACCTTATGATAAAGACACAGTATTGACACTTAACCAAGGATCTATTTATCAGTTTAATTCTAATTAGCAACTATTTTTGCTATATTTTTTTTGTATTGACAAAGTAGTTTTAAATACTTATAATTATAATTAATTTATTTAAAATACGGCTTTAGTTTAAAAAAGTTTCAAGCATGAATATTCAATTTTATAATCCTTTGTTTAATGAAGCAATTCAAACTTCAGTAGAAATTGACATAACATATGCCAGATTAGGAAAAACAACCAGAGCTTTTTTAAAAAGAAAAATTATATTGATTGGGGAATGTCTATATTTTGGTATTATCCAAAGCGCCTATCACTTGGGAATGGCGATTATTCACCAAGCTGGTTTGGATCGAGCGCAAAGCACTAATGTCAACTATTTCATTCTTAAAAGAGATCTCCAATATGCAAGTGGGGCTTTTAGAGTGTTTTTGAATTCCGAAAGTGAAAAAGGATTATGGGATGTATGGGAATCTCATTATCATTTGCGTTACTATCTTGATCGGAATTTTTCTCCATTTAGAATTAATTTATTCGAAACACCAGAAACTGTAGAAACTGACAATGAACCAAATAGAGAGGTTAGCTTTAGGAGAGAAGCTCCTGAAGTGCTTGTTCCTTCAACTGAACCAAAATTTCGCGCAAGAGCAAGCAATGGTCTTATGAGGTGGTCTTTTATTGAAGATGCAATGAATTTTAGAAATATAAATGCTTTAGATTTAGAATTCCATGAAATGGGAGTGACCACACTAGACGACAAACTGTTATTCATTGCCTATATGTTACAGGATTGGATGCAAAGATCAGGCGATATGCGCACATATATAGTAACGAGATGGGTGGTGAGTGGACTAGAGCACGACCCCTTATTTTCCTCTTTAGAGATCGGCCTTCAAGGGGCATTGTTAGAAGCTTTTAAAAGAATTGCTGTGGAAATGTTTCCTAACTTTTCTCACGACGAATTGCCTATACAGAAGCCATTAAATAGCTTGGCAATGAGTCAGACGCCTACTCTCCATCAATTTTTACAGTCACACTCTGGGCAACAATACGCACCACAAATAGTTGTGGTGTTAAAAGAAATGTTTAATACAAATATACAAAAAATTTAAAAAAACATCTCTGTCCATTCATTCCCATTTCGCATTTTACCGATATCTATTCATCCATCGAAATTCATAGCACATTTCCATGCCAAAATGGTTTCAAAATCTGGTAAAATATTGCTTTAAATGATCGGATAGTGATAAAAATTTGGTCTATACAAAGAGGTTTTTATGAAACGATTATCATTTGTTTGGGGACCAATATTAGCGCTTCTTGTCGGAGGATGTGCATGCACGGATTCTCGTCAGCCTAAAGCGGGAGAAAAAAATAACAAGGGATCTACTCAAAATAGTCAGATAGCTCTTGCTGGAGAAGAAAAAGATCAAAGAGAAGTTACACAGGCGGTTGTGCGCGTTCGTCCCATTGAAGGAGAGAAGGTGCAAGGAACGGTGATTTTCACGAAAGTGCCGGAGGGAATTGCAGTCATTGCAGATATAGAAGGACTAACTCCTGGAAAACACGGTTTTCATGTACATGAATTTGGAGATTGTAGTGGTCATCAAGGGTTAGCGGCTGGAGGCCATTTTAACCCAACAAATGAAAAACATGGAGGTCCTGATAGCCCTGTGAGACATGTGGGTGACTTGGGTAATTTAGTCGCCGATGAAAATGGTGTCGCTCATTATGAAAGAATTGATAAACAAATTGCCTTCGAAGGTCAGAACTCCATTTTGGGTCGTTCAATTGTCATTCATGCAGATCCTGATGATTACGAGACACAACCTACTGGAAATTCTGGGGCCAGAATTGCTTGTGGTGTGATCGAAATAATGAATGGGGCTAAATAATCAATAAATACTTTTGCATTCATTTTGTCCATAGCGCCGTTTTTTAGAGGTTGGTTTTAGTCTCCAGATATGCCTGTAAAGATCAGCATCGAGTATCATACTAAAAGAATGAAAAATTTCTTTTTTGCGAAGCGTGGATGTAAGATGATCTGCGATTTCCCATACTTTTCCTTTAGATTTTAGCGCAAGTTCGATAACGGGATCCAAGGGATATTTAAAATTACCAATGCATTTTTCGGGAGAAATTGGGTTTTCAGGTGAAATTGAAATTATTCGGGGCAATGCGTATTTGAAAAGTTCACAAGTATCAGCCATTAAAGGATACATAGAATAAATCACTTTTCGAACTGTGGGCTTACACGCCACTAGAAGGTTTTTTTGTATTTGTTGCAATTCTAGAGGTGTTGGTAATTTATCCTTAAAATTCTGCATGAGAATCTTTCTAGAATGAAAATCTAAAGGAATTGCAGGGGTATTGATAAACTTGTGTACTATTTCGTATAGATTATTTTCTTTTGTCTTTGCTAGTTTTTGATACAACAAAAGATACTCAGCTCTATTGCATTGTCTTTCTAGCAAAGCTTTTTCTTGGTGCATCGTGAGTCGGGGAAATAATTGATAGGCGATTTTTCTTCTTTTTCGCAATCCTTGGTTTGTAGAAGACGTGATATTTTTTAAAAAAATTGCCGTTCCGTTTTGTTGAATATAGCTCCAGATGTAATTATATTGTACGCAATGGGAAAATGTTTTTACAAAATTTTCTCTGAGACTATGGAGACTATTTTCTTCAGTAGTAAGTGCCTGCATAGATAGACTAAACTGAAAAAGGATCGGCATCATCATTTGTTTTAATGTTTTTGCTGCAGCTGTTGATAGATGGTGATATAGCGGGGCATCCCATCTCCCTGCCCAATGACTGACCCGCGCTTCTCTCTCTGAGCGATTCAATAACCAATTAATTTCTTGTATGGAGAGATCGTGATCACAATTCTCTATTTGTAAAAAGGCGGACCGGTGTGGGATGATATGACTTCTTTCTCTTTTACATATCTGGAGTTGAATGTGGTTGCTCTCGGCAATAGAACGGTCGAGGTCAAAGAGAAGAGGGTAAAATTGGACACGAAAAGCCTTTACTAAATCGCGATCCTCTCGGATTTTATTTTTTTTCTGTTGCCCTATAATTTGTATCTCTATTTCTAGAGTTTCTTGTTGATTTTCTAAGAATTTCATGTGCAATTCGTGAAAAGAAACCATTTTCCCCTGGCAAATGAAGGAATAAGCTTTATATTTTTCATATTCGGAATTAGGGAGGGGAACTATTCCAATATTGTCTTCATGTAAATCAAGGCATTGTACTTCTGCAGCTAAGATCATAGCTATTTTTGCATCAGGAACAAGATTATTAAGAATAGCCGTCTTTTTCCGTGCATTCTCATTTTTAAGAAGATCGCTAAGCAAGATCATGTTTTCAACGAAAGGTTTGGCAATAAGATGAGAGGGAATAGAATAGGTATTGAGTTGTTTTTCTGTTGTGATGTAATGGAGTGATTGAGGATCTAAAGGGACTCCAAATTGTTTTGCTCTTTTGCTCTTGAATGGATAAGAAGGAAGACAAGATCGGCAGGAGAGAAGAGCTAGGAGTGAATTTGCAACATATTCTTCTTCATAAGGACGATTCCCTTCGAGGGAAGAATAGCTGATGAATTCTTTGAATACAATTTTTTCTTTCCTATCGCAAGAAATAAAATTGATCGATTGTTTTGCTGAGTTGTGGGATAAAGTGTAGTTGGATTGAGCAAGGGAGCGAAAAGCGGAACTCGCTACTTTGTATACCAAAGCACAGAGGCGGCCTGTGGCAAAGAGATGTCTTTGGCAGAGAATTTGTTTTGCATCTCTGAGTAACTTAATAGAGAGGGTTTGAATTCGGGTTCTTAAATCTTGGTTATACCAGCTTAGACTTTCTATCCGTATGGAATATTCGAGAGCAAATATCCTTCTAATATCTTCTTCAGAAGAAAGAGGAATATTTATGAGTTCTTGGCAAGCTTGAAAAGTCCTTGCAATCGGTTGACACATAATTTTACGCTCACTTTTTTTAGAGGTCTATTGTGACAAAACCCCTAATAAAGTTTGGTGACTAAAGCTATGAATATGTATTTGCTGCAAAGTTCCAATCAAGTGATCATCACCGGTAAATAGTACATTTTTCCAGCACCTCGTTTTTCCTTTTAAAAATTGAGGATCTTTCGAACTTCTTTTTTCGACAAGTACTTCTACTGTTTGTCCAAGAAATAATTGTCTTTGTTTAGCATAAATGGCATCTTGGATTTGAAGGAGTCTTTGCAATCTTTCTTGTTTTACTTCTTCTGGAATATCATCTCTCCAGCGCATTGCAGGTGTTCCTTTGCGAGGGCTGTAGGCAAAAAGAAAAGCAACGGAATATTCAATTTCTTGTAAAAGACGAGCCGTTTCTTCGAATTCCTCGTTTGTTTCTGTCGGGAAACCCACAATAATATCCGTCCCTAAGGCGACATGAGGAACAAGCTTCCGAAGTGTGTCGACCTTTTCAAGATATTGCTCAACAGTATAGATGCGGTGCATTTTCTTTAAGATTCGGTTTGCTCCTGCTTGCAAAGGAAAATGAACAAATTCACAAGCTGTTTTCAAATCTCGAATCGCTTCCATTAATTGAATGGTAATGTCGACTGGGTGGCTTGTCATGAAGCGGACTCGTTCTATCCCTGCAATTTGATCTATTTGATAGAGAAGATCGTGAAAAAGGCATTTCCATTCTGGTTGGTCTTTTCCATAGCTATTGACGTTTTGTCCCAGAAGGGTGATCTCTTTGTATCCTTGTTGTACAAGATGGCGACATTCTTCCAAGATATTTTCGGGAGGGCGAGACACTTCTGAACCGCGAGTGTAGGGTACAATACAATAAGTGCAAAATTTATCACACCCTCGGATGATCGATACATATGCCTTGACTTTGTCTTCCCTTTTTGCGCCTAGGTAGTCAAGCTCCTGGGAGAAATGATCGTCGGTTCGGAAAACCTGCTTATTGGAAACAATCACCTCGTCTAATACATGGTTTAATTCATGGATATTGTTTGTACCTAGAACAAAATCAATGTGAGGAAGTTTTTGAAAAAGAGAATCTTTTTTTGCATTCGCCATGCAACCAGTCACTCCGATAATGGCTTGGCTTTGTCTCGTTGTTCCCAATAGCCCGAGTTTTCCTAAGACTTTTCTTTCGGCTAAATCTCGAATAGAACAGGTATTAAATATCAGGATATCTGCTTTGGTTTCCTCTTCGCAGCGGATAAGGCCTCGATTTTCCAATTGACCAATCATAATTTCAGAGTCAAGCTCATTCATCTGACAGCCATAGGTTCGAATATAAAAAGTTTTAGGTTGTTTCATAGCTTTCTGGATTTATGGAAAACTCAAGATTCTAAGCCTTTATTTCCTTTTATTCAATCGGAAAAAAGGCTTTGCAAAAAACATCTTTCCTTTGTATGATAGCTTTTATTTCTCATTCTTATAGGTTAAAACATGCAAAGGAAAGCAAAAACATACGTTCCAAACAGCAAAGAGAACACGCAAAATTGGCTCATACTCGATGCAAAAGGAAAGACATTGGGCCGCTTAGCATCCGAAATTGCTAAAATTCTTCGAGGAAAACATAAACCTTCCTTTACTCCGCATATGGATTGTGGAGATGGTGTGATTGTTCTCAATGCACAACATGTTCGAGTAACAGGAAAAAAAGAAGTACAAGAGGTTCTTCGATATTACACAGGTTCAATGAGTGGATTACGAGAAATTCCTTATCGGACTATGAAAGCCAGAAAACCTCATTACATTATTGAGCACGCTGTCAGCGGCATGATGCCGAAAACGCGTCTTGGCAAGCAACAACTAAGAAAATTACGGGTCTTTGCAGGAGAACAACATGAGCTTACTGCACAGCAACCTATTCAAGTGAACATTTAAAAGAGAATCAGACGATGACGAAAGAAGAAACAGTAGCAACAGGAAGACGCAAAACCGCTGTGGCTTCCATAAGACTTCGAAGTGGCAACGGGCAAATAGATGTCAACGGACGGACGCTAGAAAATTATTTCCCTCTTGATTTTCAACGAAAAACCATTTTGCTTCCTCTTGAAAAACTAGGAGGAAACGATCGGTATGACATGGTGATTCGGGTCCGTGGTGGGGGAATAGAAGCACAGGCCATTGCTATTCGCTTAGGTCTTTCCAGGGCTTTAGTACAAAATGATGAAAATTTGCGAGGCCCCTTTAAGGATAAAGGCTTTTTGACCAGAGATCCCCGTAAAAAAGAGCGGAAAAAATACGGGCGCAAGGGCGCAAGGAAGAGATTCCAGTTCTCTAAACGGTAATTTTCCGATTAGGTTCTTTTTTCTCGAATCAGCAAAGCACAATAGATATCTATTGTGCTTTTTTTTTGTTTTCCTTAAAAAGGAAAATAAAAACCTTAGGTTGAAGGAATCCAAATGGCCGATTTGCTTTATATAGAATCATCACCTAGAAAAAAAAGATCTTCTTCTATTGAAATCGCACATCAATTTGTAGAAGCTTACCGTCAAAAACACCCAAAAAATGAAGTCAAAATACTCGATTTATGGGAGAGAAATCTTCCCCCTTTTGATGGAGACACGATTGACGCGAAGTATGCCATTATGCACGGCAATTCTCATACGGAAGCACAACGAAAAGCATGGCGTGCAGTAGAAGAATTGATCAACGAATTTAAACAAGCAAATAAATATCTATTTTCTCTTCCTATGTGGAATTTTGGCATTCCCTATTGTTTAAAGCACTATTTCGATCTCATTGTCCAACCTACCTACACGTTTTCCTATTCACCTGAAAAGGGCTATACTGGCTTAGTCACTGGTAAACCTGCCTATCTTGTATATGCAAGAGGAGGGGCTTACGGTCCGGGAACTGGAGCCGAAGGATTAGATTTTCAAATCACCTATATGCAAACCATTTTGGGATTTATTGGATTTACAGATATACAATCAATCGTAATTGAGCCGACCTTGGCCTCTCAGGAAGCAAAACAACACACCATGGAAGAAGCTAGAAAAAAAGCCGACCGTCTCGCCACCCTCATCTAGGGCATGTCATGAATTGGTAACTCACCTTACGCATTGAACTTAATCTCGATCTTAATCATGATCTTAATCTTGCTTTTCTTTAAATGATCAGAGTTTGATTCTTGTGTGAGGAAAAAGATCAAGATTAAGCAAGATTAAGATCATGATCAAGATCGAGATTAAGATCGAGATTAAGATTGTTTGCGTAAGGTGAGTAACTAACTTTAGTATTAAATAAAGAAAATATTTATGTAAATAATTTAATTTTATATCAAAAAATAAAGATAGTTAAGGATGCTTAATCCGGCGATGGCGGCTGTGTCTGTTCGTTAGGAGTTAGTAACCTGAATTTTGGGTTTCTCTCCTCGGAATTTAGCAATCTAACGGGCAACTTTCAAGATACCGCTTCTTGAGCATATTGATTTAATATTCTCTGCGAAGCGATATTTGAAATTCGCCCGTGATATCGCTAATTTTCAATGAGATAAACCCAAAACTCAGATTAGTAGTTACGATTTAACATTGTACCTAAAGTATCAGAAATCGCTCCCGTACCACCACCTTTTTGACAGATAACTTTTTTAGGCAATTTACTTTGGTATTCTGGGTGATATGATATAAAATCCTGTAAATCAAGAAAATTTTGGTCAATGTAATGTTGTCCGCGTTGGCTACAACCTGAGGCAGTATCGATGGACCTATAGTAAGCACTCTCCAGGTATTTAAAACGTGTATTTATGTCCCCATCTAGAGACTTGTAAGCTTTTTGCCTTTTAGATAAATTTTCCATAACGCTCTTGCAGGTTTCATGTGCTGATTTTGCGGTAGCGGGTAACGGCACGGAATAGCAAAAGCCAAAAAATCTTAACAAGCGCATCCAAAAGCTAACATTTTGCTGGGTTGGCCATTGAGAAGTTTTTATCAATAAACAATAACTCAATTTTTCGATCAGTTGGATCCGTTCCATCAGGGGGACAGTGTTTGCTTTTTCAAGTTCCTCCGCGTTATAGGGTATACTTAAAAAAGGATCACCTGGAAAAGAACCCTTAATAAATTGTTGAATAAAATCATTACTATTAATTACGGCTGGGTGCATTTCGAAACCTCTACTTTTTAAAGTATACACTATAACAAAAGTTGTTTTATTTGTAAATCTTCTAATTATACTGCTAAATTAAATATATAAACCTAAATTAATCTAAACCAAGTAGTATGCAGAACTTTTACATGCGGCAAAACCAAGTAGGAGGCCTGGATTAGCGAGTATTATGTCAAAAAATAAAGATAATTAAGGATACTTAATCCGGCGATGGCGGCTGTGTCTGTTCGTAAGGTGTTATGATGAAGTATAACTCCAATGCTTCCAAGCCGGTATAAAGTATCAACTTCGGCTGTACTGAAGCCACTTTCCGGACCAGTAATGAATATAATAGGGTATTGCATTTTGTGCATTTCCTTCGCAGCTTGATGGAAAGGGGTTGCTTGTGCTGAGAGATCTCCAAAAAAGGAAAGAGAAGAAAATTTTTCCCATTGCTCTAGTGATGGCAATACATGGATCGTAGGCAAAAAAAGTCTTCCGCATTGTTTTATTGCGGCAATTGTGATGGCAAGCATTCTTTCTATCTGCTGTGGAAAGAGATTTTTTTTAAGACTCGAGGATCCAGGAAAGAGCCAAAATTCATCTACACCAAGCTCCGTCCCTTTTTCTATAATTGTTTCGAGTCGATTTTGTTTGGGAATCGCTTGTGCTAAAATTAGTTTGGGTTTTATGGGTTCTTCTTGGGTGAATTTTTCTATTATTACGATCGCTTTGTCTTTTGTAATACGGGTAATAACTCCTGTGGCCAAACACCCTTTTCCGTTGATTAGCTCGATAGTGTCGCCTACTTTATCTCTCATTACGTGAGAGAGATGATGAAATTCTGCGGCTGTGAGCTCGTAGGGTTCATCAACTTGAAAAGTAGCATCCAAAAAATAGCGTTCAGCTGGCATGTATAGTTTGAATATTTGGTACGTGAATTTTGATTTTTCCGTCTTCGATCCAACTTTCAATTTCCAATTTATTTTGGGGCGAGATGTATAATGTAAATTGCTGCATATACATCCGAAAGCGGTTTCGGTAGTGTTTTTCTCTTTCTCGAATTTTTGTTTGGACCGATTCTATTGACTTATTTTTGCTCAAGAGAAACGCCACATATGCATCTTCTAGATGAGTAGGGTCAATAAAATTCACACTCCATTCTAGCCATTCTCTTTCGGTCGGCGGCACGGCCACAATTTCAATTTCTAAATTATGTTTTACAATTTCAACAAATAATTCGCTTACATTAGCGGCTAAAAGAGGAATGGAAAGAATAGGAAGATGGTTTTTAAATTGAACAGAGTTGGATGCAAGCAAGGGGTAAGTCGATGGATTGATTGTGGTACTATACTTCAACGGATAAAAGACTTGGAGAGAAAGATCTTGTTTAATTGGAATAAAACTTTTTCGAAGAAAATTAATTTGGAGATTCTTTGCTTCGGGATCATTGAGAACTTCTGGACCTCGAGTAAGGAAGGGGATGTGAATTTTTTTCCAAGATTCTGGAATATAAAAGGTCACCTCATCTTCATACTTCTCGTTCTCTTGCAGGCTATCTAAATGTTCTTTTGTAATATCGTGCAAAGAAAAAGTTAATTCGAGCCCTTTATTTTTTAGGGAAAGAACTTCTTCTTTAGGGCCACTCACTGTTTGTAAAAGATGCATGGGCCAGATGTCAAGAAATTCATATCCAGGAGGAGGATCACCAACAGGGGAGTTAATCGTGATAGGGATATTATCAGTCAATACAGGACTCATTTTTATGACGAATTCGGGATGAGTCACGGAAGAAACGTGTTTCAATAAATTAAAGTGCGGATTCAAACTTACGAGGTTCTTTTTTGTGATTTGTACAAAGCCATTAGGTCCGAGATGAGAAGCGTCGAGAAGGATTTCCACATCACCGGGTTCTAGTTGGTCAATGACATTTTTTGTTCCGGTTAAAGTAAGTGTGATACGTTTGCTCATAAAGCCATTTGGTTGTAGATCTTGAATGGTTTGATCAGCCGGCGTATTGATTATGCGAATAGGAACGGAGGCAATTGTTTTAGAAGAAGAAATCGAATGATTGACAAAAAACCAAATGAAAATAGCTGCCAGGAAAGCAAGTAATTTTCTTTGCCATTGATGAAAAAAAAATCTATTAACTAAGAATTCCATAATTTTTTCCATCTTTCTAGGATTGTGAAACCTGAGGAATGGATCGCTTTGGCAGGTAAGCTGAAAACGCTCCGAATGATTCCTTTAAAGCGATCGATTTTTACTCCTCGGGTCATAATTCCATCTCGGGCGATTGACACTTTTCCAGACTCTTCAGAAATGACGATCACCAAGGCGTCAGAAATTTGACTAATTCCCAATCCAGCTCTATGTCTTGTTCCCATTGATTTTGAGAGATGTGTGCTATCATCTGCAAGAGGAAGAATCGTTGCTGCGGAGAGCAATGTAGTGCCCCGAATGATCACAGCACCGTCATGGAGGGGGGTTGTCGTGCTAAAGATAGATTCTAGTAATTCGGGAGAAAATTCAGCATTGATCATGACAGATTTTTTTGCCAAGTCTTCGAGCGAATCTTGATTTTCAAGTACAATTAATGCACCGATCCGCTTTTCTGCCAAACGATAGATCGATTGAGAAATGCTCTCTAAAAATTTATCAAACTCGGTCATTTCTCGATATTTTTTGCTTTTTACACTCAATTTAGAAAGAGCTAATCGGAGCTCTGGTTGGAAAATGATTAATAAGGCAAGAACCGCGACATTGACGACATAATACATTAATTTTTCCAAGACAGGTAAATTTAACCACTTTGATAAACCGAAAAAAATTAAAAATGCCAAACTTCCATACAATAAATCCATCGCCCGAGTATTCCAAAAAAAAGAGAGAAGATAATAAAGAACAAGGGCAATGCTAAGAATTTCAATGGCAGGAATAAGGAATTGAAAAATCCACATAGTTATACCCAATTCGTCTCAAAATTTGGATTTTTGGCTGCGCCAAAGCCCCGGGATTAAAAGATCAAAAATGGCCTAATATTATAATATTAAGCCATTTTTGATCTTTTAATCGCGGGAGCTTTCGCGTTGCCACAAACCAAATTTTGAGACGAATTGGGTATATTTTTAAAAAAAGAAATGAGTTTGATTAAGTCAAGATGTTCAGGAATATCATGGACTCGTATGATATCGACATTTGCCAATACAGCCATTGTATTTACAACCAATGTAGCAGGAAGCAGTTCTGGGTATGTTTTGTGGAGAATATTTCCCAAAAACGACTTTCTCGATAGTCCTATGAGGATAGGAAATCCTAATGCTTTAATAGTAGGTAAGTTTTGCACAATTGCGATATTATCAGCCACAGTTTTTCCAAATCCAATTCCAGGATCCAATATAATATTTTCTTCCTTTACGCCCGATTGTAGTAATAAATCAATTTGTTTTTTAAACCAATCTAGCAAAAAAGGAAAGATTCCTTTTGGGTATGTAGGATTGATTTGCATTGTTTTTGGGTCTCCTTGCATGTGCATAACGCAAATGGGGCATTGAAACTCAGCTGCCACTTTTCGCATTGCGGGATCGCGGAAGCCAGAGATGTCATTGATCAAAGTAGCACCTGCTTCTAAAGCCGCTCGTGCGACAGAAAATTTTTGTGTATCTATGGAAAGGGGAGTAGGAACTTTCTCTTTCAAAGCGGCTAAGACGGGTAAGACCCTTGTTAATTCTTCTTCTGCTGAGACCGGTTCTGCTCCGGGACGAGTCGATTCCCCCCCAATGTCGATCCAATCAGCTCCTTCTGCAACCATTTGGAGTCCTCTTTGAATGGCAATTTTTGGGTCAAACCACCGCCCTTGATCAAAGCATGAATCGGGTGTGACATTTAAAATTCCCATTAATTTTGTCACGCTCATCAAACTCCTTCCAAAAAATCATTTTTTTGATAAAGATCTATCGTTTTTAGGAATATTATACCATGGACGTTTTATTTCTGGCTCGCTTTCAATTTGCTTTGACAATCATGTTCCACTATATCTATCCGGTTCTTAGCATAGGTTTAAGCTTGTTGATGGTTATTATGGAAGGGATCTATCTAAAAACTGGAAATAAGCTGTTCTTTCGAATGTCGCAATATTGGACAAAGATTTTTTCTCTCACTTTTGCGATAGGGGTAGCTACTGGAATTGTCATGGAATTTGAATTTGGGACCAATTGGGCCACTTATTCTCGTTATGTCGGTGATGTGTTTGGGAGCGCCTTAGCAGCAGAAGGGATCTTTGCTTTTTTTCTAGAATCGGGTTTTTTGGCTCTTGTTTTGTTTGGCTGGAATCGAGTCGGTAAAAAGCTTCATTTTTTTGCCACCACTATGGTTTGTTTGGGTGCCCATTTTAGCGCAATTTGGATCGTCGTAGCAAATTCATGGATGCAAACGCCCGCTGGATATCACATCGTAGGAGAGGGAATCCAAGCAAGAGCTGAAATTATCGATTTTTGGGCAATGGTCTTTAATCCCTCTTCGGTTATTCGTCTTGCACATGTGATCATCGGTTGTTGGTTAGCTGGCGCTTTTCTTGTGATTAGTATTTCCGCTTACTACCTACTGAAAAAGAAATATACCAGTTTTTCGCGCGCATCCATGCAAATCGCCTTGTATGTAGCTTTGGTTGCAGAAATTATCCAACTAGTCCTCGGAGATTTAAGTGCAAGAAATGTTGCAAAATACCAACCGATGAAATTAGCAGCTTTAGAAGCTGTCTATAAGACAGATTCAGCAGTACCGCTTACAGTGATTGGGCTTGTTGATTCGAAAAAAGAAACGGTGCATTATGCATTGCAAGTTCCAAAATTGTTGAGTTTTTTATCTCATAGAGATTTTTCTGCTGAAGTCAAAGGTTTAGATCAAATTCCACATGAAGATTGGCCACCTGTTTCTGCTTTATTTTATACATATCGGGTCATGTTATTGATGTGGGGATTG
>Ga0206975_1106_pt1 | contig 21870 bp, 22 predicted proteins | sample Alteio_BWOrgHeat_81_FD_152919 | JGI IMG/M metagenome (GOLD analysis project Ga0206975, IMG submission 152919) | Enriched cells from forest soil in Barre Woods Harvard Forest LTER site, Petersham, Massachusetts, United States -... | ecosystem: Environmental > Terrestrial > Soil > Temperate forest >... | reverse complement strand
GTTAATAAGCTGATCCAATTGCACGATCGTGGGGTTGATGTGGAAATACTGACAGATAAGACGCAAGCAGCAGGAAAAAGAGAGCGGGCTGCCTTGATAGCTCTAGCAGAAAGTAATATCCTGGTTTTTGCTGGCCGGTCGGCTGATAATGCCTTGATGCATTGTAAGTTTTGTGTGATTGATGATCATCTGGTTGAGGATGGTAGCTGGAATTTTACAACGTCGGCCAATCGTGAAGACAACATTTTGAATTTTGTCGATTCGAAACAGCGCGCCTCAAAGTTTCTCAGTTATTGGCTAAAAATTCAGCATGATATGAAAATAAATCCAGCTATTAATTAGTGTTCGACTCGTTAGTAAATTCGAGAATTAATTTTGTTAGTTGCAATCATCTTCAAGCATGCGTTTGCCGGTTTCAAACGCAATAACCAGTCCCATGTCGGATAAATCAGCGAAGAACTGGTTTTGAACGCCTCGGTTTGCATAAACTAAATAAATATTGCTGCGGCTTATTTGTTGACAGCCGAGTTAGCTTGTGGAATTTTAGACAAGAGTTTTCCCTTGACGGAGGCTCGTTTGGCAGCTCTTTCCAAGTATTGGCTATCTGTTTCCCAGGCTTTCGGGGCGATACCGGTCAAGCTGACAAGATGTTTTCGAGCTAAAATCACTCTGTGTTCATCGCCGTAAAACTGACCCGACAGTGGCAATCCTATGCCATGAAAGGTTAGGCCTTTCTCGTCACCAGCCTCACTGCGTAAGACGATTAACCATTCTCTGACGCAGTCATTGTAGAGTTGGGAGTCCGACTCCCCTTCTTTGTTGAATTTGTCTTCCAATAGCTCTGCATAATGTAGATGAAGATCAATATCGTTATTTTCTTTTTCCAGGGCTTTTCGATAAAGTGCGATTGCTTGGTCTGGATTATCACCGTTGCGATTGGCATAGAACGCAGCCATGCCTAAAGAATCTCCGCTAGCCTGATTGAGATCAGCCAGACCATTAATTGAAACAACTGGCTCAGAAGAAGCTGCATCGGGTTGTTTATCCTCACAGTAGGCAGATGTTGTAAACAAAACGCTGGCGCCGAATGCAATCAGTGTAGATAATATACTAACTCTTGACACAATAAAAAAAGTCGACTTTTTGCTCATAGTCGTGTCCGCTAAAAACATAGATAGATAGATAGATAGATAGATAGATAGATAGATAGATAGATAGATAGATAGATAGATAGATAGATAGATAGATAGATAGATAGATAGATAATTACTTAACTTTACAAGCTAGTCATATACATCAATGCACAAGAAGGCTCGAACCGCAAAATGCAAAGTTCGAGCCCCTTATGCTGTTAATTATCTTAAGTGGGCAGAAACCAACTTAGTCATTTCAAACATGGACACTTGCTTCTTGCCGCCAAATACGGCTTTCAGCTTTTCGTCAGCATTGATATTGCGCTTATTGGCACTATCTTGTAGCTTGTGCTTTTTGATGTAATCCCAAATTCTCTTGGTGATTTCAGTCCGTGGTTGAGGATTAGTACCGACCACAGCAGCGAGCGTCGAAGATGGTGTCATTGGCTTCATGAATGCCGCATTTGGTTTGCGTTTTGTTTTAGCCTTTACTACCTTCTTTTTAGCTGGTACAGCCTTTTTAGCTGGTGCTTTTTTTGCTGCCTGTTTAACAGGTTTCTTGGCTGCCTTTTTGACCATAGATTTTTTTGCTTTTGCCATCCGAAAAACTCCTTACAAAACTCCTTGACACAGTACTAGTAAATCACATAGATTTTACACTATATATAGTGACTTTGTTTCCATAAAAATGCAAGAGGTTTTTACTCTATGGTTCCTGGGGTAAGAAAGGTATGGTTTGTCCATAGGGGGAACCGAGATATTTCTTTCGCTGGTAGATCATAGAGCATTAAGCTCAGCAAAGAGATAGCTTAGTTAAAGCGCCTGGATATATTTCTTTGGACTTTTCAATGTAGGCTAGCTAACAAACGGGGTACCAGGTATATGGTGGGCAACGCGCTCTAGTCTGACGGCTGTTTTTGGTTGCCTGGAACAAACGAACCCGATAGAGTGCTTTAGAGCTAGTCATAAATTGGTGTCAGGCAATTTCTGTCTCACTTTTAAATATTTGACTTTATGGCCTTCATTTATAATATTTGGCTTGTCTCTAGTCGATCTTTTAATTTCTTGGCTGTGCAGCCAGGCTTTTCCCCAGCTGTTTGCCGAGATTACCCCTCAAAGCTCACTGACTGCAATCGCTGTTGCTTCGATTCCCAATATTTTGTGGGGTATTGTCATTTATCTGTGGATACTGTCTATTTTTTCCCTCATGGTCAGGCTTTATCAGTTTTTGCAAGAGCAAGGAAAAAGGAAGCTGGTTTTTTTGAATGGTATACTAGTTAAATAAAGAGAGTGCCAGGAGAAATAGTATGAAACTCGTTGTGGCAGTCGACGGTGAGCAGAGTGCTAAAAGTGCTCTGGAGTATATCTTAAAAGAGAAATATTCTGGCGACACGGAGGTTCATCTGGTTCACGTTATTGTGCCCGGTTTTGCTGACGCCCCGGTTGAAGGTATTCCTGATGTCGTTACGCAAGAAAGAGAACAGGAAAAAGCAGTGCTCAATAAGATGACGCGTATGCTTAAAGAATCGCTCAATATTAATGCTACCGAGGGTATGCTTACCGGTGAGACTGCAGAAGTGGTAGTGCAAGTTTGTAAGCAGGTGGGAGCCGATCAAGTTATAGTCCCTAGTCATGCTCGACATGGGCTAAGCCGTCTGTGGTTTGGTAGCGTAGCGGACGATATTGTTGACGCAGCGCCGTGCACTGTTGTAGTACTAAAGATGCCACAAGAAAAAAACTAGTCTCTTGACAGGATATAAGTGCGCTTAGAATGAAAATAAATCAATCTAGAGAAACAAAAAAACACTTTTCGCTCTGCTGGTTCCAGCGCCGGCGTTGGAATGTACTAGATCTTATACAAGTTGTAGAACGTGGTTCGGTGCCTACTTATTTGTTTGCCGATATTAATATGACTTGGGCCGAGAATCTGCGGCTTAACTTATCCAGGCAGGATATTAGAGTAACTGTTACTGCTCTACTTCTAAAGGCAATAGGCATTGCGCAGCGTGGTCATCCGGAAACACGTTCTGCCTTATTACCATGGGGACAAACCATGATAATGAACAGAATTGTCGCTGGTTTTACTGTAGAAAAACTGGTTGATGGTGAGCCAGCAGTTTATTTGGGGATCATAGAAAATCCAGATACCAAACCATTAATTGAGATTTCTCGCGAATTACAAGAATACAGCGACCGGGATATTGCTGATGTACCGCAATTAGCACTTGAAGAACGTTTTAATCATATGCCCTGGTTGTTGCGCCGTCTTATTCTTTTAATCGGACTGACAGTACCGTGGATACGCTTTCGTTATTTGCCGGCATCTTTTGGACTGACTTCAATCGGTAAGTATGGTGTAAAAGGTGTAATACCGCCATGTGTCGGTGCCTCTACTTTTGGTGTTGGTAATGTAGAATCGAAAGCCGTAGTTCGCGACGGACAAATTGAAGTTTGCCCGATGATGACCCTTATACTGAATTTTGATCATCGCTTAATAGACGGGGCACCGGCTTCCCGTTTTTTGAGCGACATACAAAAACTAATGGAAGGACAATTGGCTGACTATTTGCATGAGGCAAACGATGATGTTGCTTCTAGCGTAGGGCAATTGCAATTAAAGTAGTTTTTCAGTTAATTACAGGCTGATTCATTGGTGCTGATAGCTTGCGGCGTTGAACAGCTTTAATCATAAGTCCTATGTCATCCATTAATTGTATATTCGATTTTCCCGGCTCAAACTGGAGTTCTTTGTTGAGTTGTCCAAGACGCTCCGGCAGATGCAAATTTGAAAATGTGTGACCAAAAACCCGCATTTCACACCAGCCCACTTTTACAAGAAGCTTGCTGTTGGGATCAGGTGGGTTAATTTGATAAACTGCCGGATCGTCCTTATTCACTGGCACGGGTGGATCGGCTTGCTCTTGCGGTGCTGCCTGGCGTTGCTGCGTGCCACCTAGGCTGTTACCCATCGGACCAAATCCCATGCCGCTTCCACCAAGTCCTCCGCCGCCAAATCCTAACCCGCCACCCTTGCCGAAAGTGCCACCCAGACCGTTAACATTCGGTACGGCCATGCCCAATAATGTTTGTCCAACTTTAGCTAACAATCCACCGCTTTGTCCTTGGGAACTTGTCACTATACTCCCGTCTTGCATAGCCACTAAAGGCTTTATATGCAACTTTTTTTCTGCGTAAGTCTCAAGGGTATCGGTGCGGTCACTTAGTTCAGTATTAGTGGAAGCACTGCCAAAGGCTTTGATTTCCATGCGGCTAAGCCGGTCAGGTAGGGGTTGTCCCACAAAAGTTTGACCGAGGATAGCTTGCTCTAAAGCTGTCACCCGCGGATAGTCAGCTTTAATTTGGCTCGATTGAATTTGTTCAGGTTGATCTGGTGTTGAATCTGCCGACTCCTCATTGACATCTACCTGAAGAAGCTTTTTGTGTAGATGTTTATCAGTGTAGTCATCTAGGGTGTCTGTGCGCTCACTTAAATCAGGATTAGTGGAGACAACACCAAAAGCTTTTGTTTCCATCCTGCCTAAGCGTTCAGTTAAAGGTTGTTCAGGAAAACTTTGACCCAAAATCGCATTTTCCAGGGCGCTAATATGCGGATAAGTATCAGGGACAGAATTATTGGTGCTGGGAATAAGATTGGGCTGCCCTTCAGCTAATGTGCATTCGCCAATAGCAAATGTAAGCACGAGGACTGCGATTGAACAAACTAGTGTCCGCATTAACGATTACCTGCCTGGGAGCGCCGACATTTTACCATGACAAGTCTGTCTAATTCAAACGAAGGGTTAATTTCGCAGCCACTTCGCAGTGGCACAGAATATTGTGGCAATAGTACTACTGGCAGTGCTGGTACAAATATGCCCAAACAATAGGATTAATCCGAACTAATCTCTTTGTTCTTGTAATGCTCGTAATGAATGATGTAAATATCATTGCTATATATCCATTTCTAGCCCATAATTTTTTATTCGCAGATCATGGCTGTTCGCTGGTTATGGTTATAAAAAAAATGGCAATATTATGAGCGGCGGCATAGTTTCAACTGAATTTCGGCAGCAGCAGCTGGATACGGTACCTTATATTGGATCTTCTCGTTGGCATGTTTTGTCGGCCGCCTGGCTGGGTGAAATGTTTGATGGCATGGATGCCTCTATCTTTGTGCTGGTTATTTTTCCGGCTTTATCCGAGCTATTGGCGACGAAATCGCATAGTGTAGTTGGCATTTATGCATCCATAATTCTGGCTACATTTATGCTTGGTTGGGCTATAGGGGGCATTGGCTTTGGTATCCTGGCTGACCATATCGGTCGCGCTCGTACAATGATTTATACTATATTGCTTTATGCAATCTTTACCGGTCTGTGTGCTTTCAGTCATAGCTGGCAAGAAATGGCTTTTTATAGGTTTTTGGTAGGTTGTGGTATTGGTGGTGAAATTAGTATTGGGGCTGTATTGGTAGCGGAAGGTTGGCGAGGAGAATCACGCCTGCATGCTACTGGTGCTTTAGTGAGTTCTTTTAGCTTTGGTTATTTATTGGCGGCAATCTTAAATCTATTTCTAGGCGGTTTAGGTTGGCGCTGGTTGTTCGTTGCTGGTATTGTGCCAGCTTTGCTAGCTGCATATATCAGAGCTAAGTTAAAGGAGCCGGTGCAGTTTGAATTAATGAGCCAATACAAAGAGCGACTGCGAAGTAAGCCCAAGGCTGAGCTCAGTGCTACGGAAGAAGAAGCGCTAAAGTTCACGTTCCCGCTAATATTTAAACGCGATAATATTGCCAAAACAATTTTAGTAACTGCTTTAGCCAGTGCTGCTATTGTTGGTTATTGGGCAGTGCTGTCCTGGATTCCGCCCTGGATTAATCAATTAACAGGCACAGCGGCAGTGCAAGAAAGAAGTGTTGTAGCTATTGTTTTAAATATTGGCGGGATAACATCGTCTTTATTAGCTGGAATATTAGTGGCAAGATTTGGTAGACGAGCCAGTTTTTTTGCTAGTTTTTTGGGTTCACTGATCTGTTGTCTGGGGATGTTTCTCAATACTAAAGCATATAGCAATATTTTGCTTGTTTGGGTCTTTTGTGTCGGTTTTTTTGCTACGCTAGTATTTTCTATGCTGTTTATTTATGTCCCAGAGATTTATGAAACAAAGCTGCGTGCTACAGCTGTGGGCTTTTGTATCCAATTTGGGCGGGTCGCTGCAGCTATTGCCGCTATAACAGGTGGACAACTAATCGCATTGTTTGGTGGCTCATATGCTCTAGCCGGTGCGACAGTGGCTCTGTTCTCCTTAGTGGGTATTTTTGCCTCATTGTTTGTGCGAAAGCCAACTGAAGATCTTCTTCATGGTGTGGGTGCAAGTGCACCGGAAGTTAACGATCCTGCTGTTGTCTAATAAGTATTTTCATTTCAGACTCTTACAATATTTATAAAGAGCTTCTAGCGTGGTACTATCGCCAGCTATTTGTGGGAAAGAAGGCATCGCTCCTGCTCCAGAATAAAGGTAAGTTTTGAATGTTACCTGGCTTGCTAATTTTTTTGAGCCAATGACAGGCTTTTGCGGGTTCAGTGTATTTTGTCCACCAGAATGACAGACTGCACAGTTTGCATTGAAGGTAGTTTCTCCTTTTGATGTAGCAAAGGCTGGTAAGGAGCATAAGCTGGGTGCAAGGTACTCTTTTTGTCTGTGTTGCTTTGTGTTATGCGGTTTCCACTTTGTCGGTACCCTTATGGCTAAAAATTTTAATTGCTTGTACGCCATTGGTCTTGCTAGCGCCAGAAATAACTTATTGCTTGGGCTATATTTTACCCAGAAAATCTCAGCTGAAGGTTGCTCTGTTTAGATTAACAATAGCTATTGATCGAAACTATGCAAAGATTTCATATAATCCCTTTGCGCTTGGCTTACCAAGCCATTTAGCGGGGCTAGGGTCCGCCTTAATTCAACTCGGTAAAAATGACCAGGCCGAGATAGAACTCAAGCAGGCTGTAGAAAAATTTGACGAATACTATGGCGAAAATAATTCCGAGTCCACCGACGTATTGATTCATTATTTGCTGCCTCGACAAGCAGGTAAGATGTCCTTTATCTGTTTGGTTTGAATATGGAAAACAACCAAAACAAAAAAAGCCAGGTTCATTTATCCTACCCGGATTGGGAGCTTTAGCTATTGCCCTAACAAAGTTTAAATCCAGTTTACTGGCTTTATTCAGTGGTGGTCTGAAACTTGGCTGGCTGCTCAAAGGTTTGTGGACAATGTTCTTAAGCCTTTGGTTATATGTGGTGGTTTTTGGCTGGAAATTTGCGATTGTAATGATGTTGATGCTTCTTGCACATGAAGGTGGCCACTGGATTTTTATGAAGGCTTATGGACTTGAACCAAAAGCGCCTGTTTTTATCCCTTTTATAGGGGCTTATGTCGCTATGTCTAAGATGCCGAAGGATGTCTATACTCATGCTTGGGTAGCCTATGCTGGTCCGTTAATTGGCGGATTATTTGCTGTTGCCGTTTATATTCTCGGTTCTCTGACTGACACTGTATGGCTAATGGCTGGTGGTGCATTTGGTTGTATGCTCAATTTGCTTCAATTAATTCCAGCTTGGATATTCGATGGTAAGTTCATTATTCAAGCAATTTCTAAATGGTTGTTGATTCCTGGAACTTTGGTTTTGATCGTGGTGGCATTTATTTGGCAGAGCCCATTTCTTTTTATAATAGCTATTGCGTCTATTGTCAGTCTATTCAAGCAGTTCAAACAACGACCTGTTACGGATGAGTCTTTACTCTTGGCTCAGGGCAAAACAATGCGTGAGCTTGAAATTGAACTGACTAAAGATAAAAGCGATCCTTTTTATAACAATGAGACGAATCAGAAGGAGGGCAGCGCATTTTGGCAGCGTTGCCAGGTATCTATCGCTTATCTATCGCTTGTTGCTACTTTGGCAGCAGCATATTCAATTGAAAATAGTCGGATTGCTCAAAAAATGCCACAGTTCGGTGCAGCTCAAAGTAAAAATCCCGCCATGGCAATGTTAATCGGTGGTGGGTTATCAAAAACAGTTCCAGAAGGGAAAACAGCAGCTGAATATTATATTCTTGGTTTTCAGTACAAGGCAGCAGGCTGGACAGAACAAGCCAGGGAAGCGCTTACTAAAGCTATTAAAATAGATGGTGATGGGACAATTAGCCAAAAGGCAAAAAACTTTATAAAGACCAGATTACCGCGTTACCCCGTTCCAGAAAAAGCACTCTCTATGAACATAACAGCAAATGCGGAAAACAGCTTATTTACCAGAAACAAAGCAGAAGAAATTTGGAAGCAATGTATTACCGAGTATCCAAAATTTGAATGGTCTTATAGCAACCTTCGTGACTTATATGTTCAAGAGGGAAGATATAAAGAAGCGGAACAATTATTAAGTAATGCAATAAGCATTAATCCGAATTATGTAAATGCGTGGTGGCATCTTGCTGAATGTAAGCTGAAACAAAACGATGAAGTTAACGCCAAGAATTGTGTTAACAAGGCGCTAGAGCTGGATCCTGATGATCTAGGTGCTAAGCTGATTAAGTTGAGAATTCGCATATATGAGCTGTTTCATATATCTTAACTGAGCATGTGAAAATTATTGTGCTCTTCACAACATTTTTGCATAGGCTTGGTAGATAAGTCTTTCGCAATATTTGCGAACTTTTGCCAACATTGTCAACAAATCAACAGTGTTTACATTTAAGCAGAGTGCCAGCAACGGCTTATGCTGCTTAATGCCAAATCTTCCTTCGCGCCAGTCCAAAACGCGCGGGTTCATTAGCGCAAACCATAATGGTGGTATAAGTGCTATGAGGAACATCGTGCCATAGCCAAAAGGAAGTTGTGGTGCTGTGTCTTGGAAGTTGTTCAGGATCTGATAACGTTTGCTGGCGATAAAGTGATGATCAGAATGTCTAGCTAGATTGATGAGAAACCAGTTTGATATGCGGTGGCCTGAATTCCATGAATGCTTAGGCAGCGTTCGCTCATAAATTCCGGGCGCGATTTCTTTTCGCACTAACCCATAGTGTTCAATATAATTTGTAGTTTCTAAACTTGTAAATGCTACTAAGCCTTGTAAAGCAAAAAAGCATAATGCCAGCCAGCCAACGTTGGTGCCGATTGCCAGATAGATAATTGCTAAACTCAAGCCATATCTGAGCATTCTATTTTGCCAAATTGGCAAACCAAGTTTAACTAAGCGATTAATTTCGATCATCCAGGCTGAGCAGCAGCTGTTAGTAATGGCGCGCCAATAAAAGCTATAAAAGTTTTCGCCAAATCGAGCCGTAGCTGGATCAAAGAAAGTGCCAACTTTTTTGTGATGTCCCAGAATATGTTCAATACAGAAATGAGGATAGCTTACCGCCATCATTAGAACTTCGGCAAGGAATTGCTCTAACGGATTAGATTTATGCATTAGTTCGTGCGCAAAAGTGATACCAATAACTCCATTAGTCATACCAACAGCAATAATCATACCGGCCATTTCTAACCATGTTCTGCCTGGTTGCAAAATCCACCACATACCGTAAGTAATCAGGCTCAGTTCCACAGGTACCCAAAACCAAGTAATTAAGCGGAAAAATAAATTGTCCCGTAGCTCACTTTCATTTTCTTGTTTGGGGTTAAAAGGATCTATCCCAGAGGCAATATCAAGAACTGGAACAAAGGCAAATGTAAAAATTGGTATAACAAGCATGGCCCAGCCACCCAGGCTAGTAATGAGTACTAAAAATGGGAAAGTGTAGGCTAAACAAAACGGTAATGCTCTAGACATGGTGACTCCAAACGGGCTTTTTAAGCCCATTATTTCTTCTTGCGTTTGCGGTCGCGATGTTCTTCATCATGACCAACGACTTCTTTAGTATGGTGAAAGATTTTAGCTATAGCTTCCGACCCTTCTCTACTTTCAGACTCTATAAATTCCAATAAGTCTGCTAGTCTAATTCGTCTGTGACTGCCTAATTTGGAAGCCTTAAGCTTACTTTTTTTTATCAAATCAACAACTACTTGCCTTGAGTAGCCCATAATTTCAGCTGCATCTTGGGTAGTGAGCCAAGAATTGCGAACAAGCAAGGTTACCGCATTTTTACGGCTTAACGCTTCAGCAGCAATTAGCAATAATCGTGTTAAAGGCTCCGGTAGAGGAATTCTTATACCGTCAGGACAGAGCAAAGAAAATTTCGCTTTGCTTTGTGTCTGCAAAGTTTTAGCAATGTCAGAAATGGACATAGAATGTGCTTTATTAGGGACGATAGTTGTATTCGCCAGCATTCTTAATTTCTCCTCTAGAAGATTATTCCTAAGGATAGCATAAATTCGACTAAATCGCAAGATTCGACATAAACGACCAAATCAACAAAAACAGCAAAAACGTCCGAACCGACTATCTGTTAGTTTTTGCAAAACTACCTAGATAAAGGCTCTCGCTTAGAGAAATGGGCGAGATATATAAACACCGATTAACTGGGTACATATTGGAAATGATGGCGGCGGCGCTTAAATACTTAAACTGGTAATGTTAAAATCACGGAATTTTATTTTAATCTATTTGTTTTCTCTGATTTGGTGCTGCCTTGGTACAGTTAAAGCGCAGGCGACGCACCATAGCCATAGTATTGCGAAAATAGCCGTTATCCAACGACATAACAACACAGACAGTGCAGCCTATGAGCAGATTGTCAAACAACAACTGGAGCATTTCTGGTGTCCTGCTAAAGCCACAAAGGCTCATGCAACGGTAACTTTCCGTATTAATAAAGACGGACGTGTTTCTTGGGTCGAACTTACCGACGCTGCTGCTGATTCGGGGGCCAATCTATCTGTTGTTGATGCTGTCAATTACAGCTCTCCTTTTCCAGCCCCGCCTTCTTCCTTTATAGATATTGCAGCTGAATTTAATAGTGATTTTCACCCGCAGTTTCGCTTTGCTTATACGCGACCACCCGCCGGGGATCTGAGCACATCAGCTCGTTTGTATTTGAGCACCATTAGCGATAGAAAATCAGGACACTTAGAAAACGCATTGCACAGCATGCAACAGGCTTACCGGCTATTACCTTCTAATACTCGGGTTCGTGATGATCTTATTGATTTGTATATTGAATATTCAAGGACAAAACATGGTGATCAAGAAATGTGCCTGCTTCGCCAAGCCTTATTATTAAACCCGTCGAATCAGCCTCTGCGCCAACGGTTGAATGGGTTATTAATTTCTGCTGGCAAGAATCCGGCAAGTTATGATGTGCGTTTAAGGCAAGCGCGCGATTATGAAAAGGTTTGCCAGTACGAAGACGCACTGTGCGAATATGGCGAAAGCTGGCTACTTAAACAAGACCAGAGCATAATTCCCGAGATCAATCTTGCTTGTAAGCGCAGATCTAACTATGCAGATGTGTGTAGATGGAAGGATGCATTGAAAGTTGCAGACAATCCGGATTATCATACCGAGCTTGGCCATGCCTATGAAGCCTGTGATGAACCTGAAAATGCCATAGCTGAGTACCGTACGGCTCTGAAACTTAATTCAGCGCACCGACTGGCAATGAGTGGTCTGGAAAGACTGCAATCAGCAGCAGCTGCTGTACCCAATAATGCCTCTGGAAATAACAGAGAGCTTAGAGATGATTTTCCCTATAGCAAAGCCGCTAACTGTACGGTATCTGTTACCGTAGTGAAAAATCGCAAGGTTTCAGTAGACTATTTGAAGGCAGCCTGTGGTCACCATATGACCAGGTGGGCAAACAATCAAACTTCGTTTGGACTGTATGTGGATGATGGCCAGAATACTCCTGGTTATTGTCCTGGATACCGACAATTAATGATCAATGCTTTTGCTACTTGGGTAAAGGCATCGGAAAATAGACTTACATATACGGTGGTAAATAATCCACAAGAAGCCAATATAGCTTGTTACTGGGTAGCCGGGCGCACGAAAGACATGAAGCAAGGAGAGTTGGGAGTTACGAAATGGCGTGCCTTATATCACAAGAATGAACCTAATTTATTGATGCCGCAGTCAGCCCAGGTTTTTATACTTACCTTGGCGCCCAATTCGTCAAAATCCATATCTTATACGGCAATGAAAGCGATATGTTTGCATGAGCTGGGCCATACCTTGGGAATTACCGGACATTCACCTTACCCAGGAGACGTAATGTACGCTACTTTGTCGCCTTATGATATACCCAACAATCTCAGCGATCGCGACATTGCTACGATCAAACACTTATATCAAGGCTACTCGCATTTAGATAGAAAGCTCTAAGCATAGACTAGGTTGTTGTCAAACCTGACTTGAGCCGGCTATACGATACGCCAATAACCAGGGTACCCTTGTCAGATTTTCAGGGCACATGAATTTTGGCAGAATACCTACGAGACTTAGCTATGTGGCGTGCTCTAGATAGCAGCTATAAAACAGTTTTGCATATACATCACTAGTCACTAAATTGCCTGGTGGCAAAAGAGTAGTACAGCCCTTGCTCTACCATGAGCGATTTGTGTGTCCCACATTCGACAATCCGACCACAATCCAAATCAGATCCGCATCGCGCACGGAAGAAAGTCGATGTGCCACGACAAACATAGTACGCCCTTCCCGCAAACTCAACATACTGGTCTGAATGTGCTCTTCAGACACACTATCCAGATTGCTCGTTGCTTCGTCAAATATCAGGATTTTGGGATCATGCACTAGGGCTCTGGCAATTGCTAAGCGTTGACGTTCTCCGCCGGACAAATTAAAGGCACCTTCATTGAGAATGGTCTCAAAACCATGGGGCTGGCTGTTTATAAAGTCTTCAATTCCTGCTATTCGAGCTGCCTGTATCAAACTATCTATTCGAGCATCCTGATCATATAAACACAAATTTTCCCTAATTGTTGCTCTAAAGAAATACTCATTTTGAGAAACAACCCCAATTTGTTTGCGCAAATCTTCCAGAGACAAGTGAACGATGTCCTGGTTATCAATTAAAATTCTTCCTTCATTAGAACAATAGAGTCCCAATAAGAGCTTTATGAGAGTTGTTTTGCCACAGCCACTTCTGCCAACAATACCAATCATTTGGCCACGGGTTGCCTCAAAAGTGACATCAATGAGTGCTTTTGTTGGCGCAATACTTGAGTATGTAAATGTCACTGACTCAAATTTTACATGCCCTTCTAACCTCTTCAATGCTAATTTTTTAGAAGGGTCAATTTCCTCCGGCTGAGCTTCAAACACGTCGCCGACTCTCTCTAGCGATATGCAGACTTCTTGAAATTGATTCCACACCTCAACAAGTCTAATCAATGGTTGAGTGGCCATAGTTACCATCATATTGACAGACATCAATTGACCTATTGTTAGAAGCCCATTCATGGCTAAATTGGCACCATACCATAGAAGCAAAACCTGACCCCCAATTTGAATTAATCTTGTGGCAACATAAGCAATATTGCGACCAATCAACTCCTTAAACCTGACCTGAAGTGTGTCAGCAAATAAGTCTTCCCAATGCCATCGTGTCTGATGCTCTATAGCCGACGACTTTACCTTTTCAATGCCATAGATTGACTCCACTAAAAAAGAATTGCTGGCGACATTTTTATCAAATGCTTGCCGATTTAGCCGGCGGAGAAATGGCGTGTAAAAGAAAACGATGGCAGCAAAGCACAACATATAAAGACAAGTCCAGAGACCGAATGTAGAATCGTAGAGAAAAATACAAACTAAATAAACCGCAGCCATCACCACATCCAATGTCACCGTAATGGCAGAATTAGCTATGAAAGCACGAATTTTTTCATTCTCCCAAAAACGGGCCAATAGATCACCGATTGTTCTTTGTTCAAAAAATTTCAGCGGCAAGCTGAGCAAATGGCGATAAAATTCCACAAACAAATTTTGATCCATTTTCATGGAAAGAAACGCCAACAAAAACCCGCGCAAGTATGAAATCACTGCTTGAAAAATGGTCAGCAACAACAGTCCCCTCTCTATTGGATACACTCACATTTTTTGCATTTAAGCCCAACTGCTCTTGTATATTCATATTGACTTGAGGAGCCATATTATCGTAGCCACCTGCAGGCGGTGCTGACCAGTGGCTTTCCGAAGAAGCATGACCAGCAGCTTCAGCACTGTTCTCCTGCGCAGATTGACTAGCAGGCATGTGCGAACTCTCACTAGAGGCCCCGTAAGAAGCTTCGCTGTCAGCCTCAGTAGAAGCTTCGCTAGCATGATAAGACTCTCCTGCCAGACATGGAAAGTTAACATTACTGGCAATAGAGACTACAAAAATAAATTTAACAATCTGATTTCTCATTGAGATCACCCCTAAATTTTGACATATGTTAATTAATGGATGCAGAATTTATGTGACTGTTTCAATTATACCCGGGACTATTGCCGGATAAATCCTAATCTAAGGTTGTCATCCAGGGAATACTCTGATATCCAGTATTATCAGCTACTGGCTGTCCGTATCAATTTGTTTCATCTCATGAACACCAAGTTCTAGCAAGTTGCCTAACTTAGTCATTGCAGTACCCAGCTCAGTGCAGGCATCTGCCAATTTCTGCCGATCTACCGAAGATCCAATCAGGCTTGCGCCAGACATAATTTGTTCCAATCCTGACGCCAACTTAGGAAAATCAGTGGAATCGAGAGAATCTTTTACTCTCGCTGATACTTGCCCTAGCAGCTCTTTGATTTGATCTACATCCGTTCGCCCGTCATGATCTAAATCCAACTGTTTAAGCTGCTCTAGTTTGTCCTTCAAATAGTCTACAAGAGAATCAACGGCAACACCTGTGAGTTTTTGTTTTATGGACATAGTACTAGCTCCTTACTTTAACGGACTCGTAAACAGGGAAATCTGTGTATCCTTTTTCGGTGTACGCATACCAATCTTCCATATTTGCAGGTGGATTCAACGGCCATCCCTTCGCAAAACGCTCAACCAAGTCTGGATTGCTAATGAATGGCCGAGCGAATGCAATCAAATCAGCATAGTTTTTTTCTATGGCTTCTTCTGCTGTTTCTTGAGTATAGCCACAATTACCAATCAGAGGGCCATGGAATACAGATCTGAACTCTGCCAGTCGCATCGGTTGACCCAATTCATGAAAGCCAAATGCCAAGCCATCAAGAATGTGTAAATAGGCAAGGCCGTATCCATTTAGTTTTCCTGCTACATATAGAAACGTTTCTCTGAAATCAGGCGACCCCATGTCATTGTAAATGCCGTTCGGTGCCAACCTTACACCAATTCTGTTGGCTGGCCAAACCTTCAATAAAGACTCTACAACTTCTTTTAAAAATCTGAATCTGTTTTCCACACTACCACCATATATATCGGTACGTTTGTTCGTTTTTGATTGTAAGAAAGTATCTAGCAAATAACCGTTGGCTGAATGGATCTCAACTCCATCAAAACCGGCTTTTTTAGCACGTTCTGCTGCCCGCTGATAGTCCAATACGATTTTCGGAATTTCATCTGTTTCAAGAGCCCGAGGTACTCCGTAAGGTTTTTTCCCTTTTGGTGTATGAATGGTGTCTCCTTCTATTTTGATAGCCGATGGTGCTACTGGTAGTTGTCCAGTTTCAGAGAAATCGCTGTGAGAGGCACGCCCGCAATGCCAAAGTTGCAGAAATATCGGTGCCTGTTTTGCATGTACCTCTTCAACGATGATGCGCCAACCATCCGCTTGTGCTTGAGTATAAATGCCCGGCGTTTGATTCCAGCCATTAGCCTGCTCACTAATCACTGTAGCTTCGGTTATTAAAAGTCCAGCCGATGCTCTTTGACCATAATATTTAGCCATTAGTTTGTTCGGCAATCTTTCCACTCCCGCCCGCGAGCGCGTCATCGGCGCCAAAACTACACGATTTTTGAGCTTAAGCCCGTGTAGATCAAAAGGTGAAAGCAACAGATTCTTGCCAGTCATAAAATTCTCCTTAAACCCTAATCGTTCAGTTTCCCACATAACAGGGGAATATCGTCAAGTATTGCTGTTTTATCTGCCCCGCCGACAACCCTATTTTAAACTGAACTTTGGCAGATCTAAATTGGTCAAATTGTCATGATGGCCTTTTTTGAGAGTACGTGTTATTCTCCAGTGATCTTTTTACTGGAAAATGCTTGTGCTCCCAATTTCAGTCATCGACACGAGGTCGAATAAATGAGTGGAGTTAATCCCAGAAGTCCTCCGTCTTCTGTCCCCACGTAAAAGACTCACTGAGTCCGCCCACGCTGCCAGTAAGCGATGAAAGCAGTTAATAGAAGGGCACGAAAGACCACAACTCACAGTCACAAGTGGGACCAGGGTCAAGGGGAGACCGGCACGGTCAGCGCACACAAGTGCAAGCGAATCATCGTAAGTTCCGTCATGGCAGAAATGGTGAAAGTGGCTGATACACCATGCCCAAAAGGGAAGCGGGTTGGCTGCTTGAGTCTGAAAGCAAACAGCATGGAGGCTACAACCCCGCCGGAATATAGATGGGACCTGAACCGGTCGTAAATCATTTAATCGGAACGTGGTAAGCCTCATGGGCTCTTGCCTGTTCAGCAAGTAATCAGAGCGTAAGCAAAGACTAACTGCTCAGGAGGTAACGGATTCTGGAGAAAGCAAAAGCTTCGCTGTAATGGCGCTGATAGGGCATATGCCTACACTGAAAGGTGGCTCACTTCCAGAGGGTCTCTCGCAGAATAGCAATGTAAAGGATTCGAACGACTGTGAAAGATAGAACCAAATATGGTATCGGAACAGAAGGACAGATTTTAGAATGGGGTCTCATTCACTGGGACACTATCGAAAAGTCTATCAGAAAACTAAGACGACGTATATTCCGCGCATCGCGCGAGCAAAAGTGGAATGTGGTGCGCAGCCTCATGAAGCTGATGCTCCGCAGTTACTTTAACCTGCTTGAATCTGTGCACAGGGTCACTCAAAAGAACAAAGGCAAGAAAACTGCCGGCGTTGATGGCGAAGTGGCCCTCAGCCCGAAAGCGAAAATGGCACTTGTCCGTAGTATGGGCAAATACACACTTTGGAAGGTAAACCCAGCTAGACGTGTGTATATTCCAAAAGCCGGGAAACCGGCTCAAAATCGCCCACTCGGCATACCCACTATTCGCAATCGAGTAGCACAGGCGATTGTAAAAAACGCACTGGAGCCATGCTGGGAGGCTCAATTTGAGTCTAACAGCTATGGTTTCCGTCCAGGTCGGGGTGTCCATGATGCCATTCAGCATTGCTGGATACTTCTGAACAGGAAGAGCCGGCGTCCCTGGATTCTTGACGCCGATATCAAAGGTGCATTTGATAACATTTCGCATAACCATATCGCAAACACTATTGGTCCAATAGTGGGTCGGGAGCTGATAAAACAGTGGTTGAAAGCAGGATATGTAGAAGCAGAAATCTTTCACGCAATAGAAAGCGGTACGGCTCAAGGCGGGATAATCTCACCCTGCCTTTTGAATGTAGCGCTCAATGGTTTACAACAAACACTGGGCTCAACATACGGGTATATCCGTTATGCTGATGACTTCATTGTTTGTGCAAGCACGCGCGAACAGATTGAAGCTGCCAAGTCAATCATCGAAGGATGGCTGCAACAGCGAGGACTAACCCTGCACCCAGAGAAAACAAGGATTGTCCACATCAATGATGGATTCAACTTCCTGAGTTTCTCAGTAAAGCGATATGGAGGCAAATGCCTCATCAAACCGCAAAAAGAAAAGGTGCTGACTTTTCTCGCTAAATTACGCTCGTGGCTGAACAAACACAAGCAAGCAACAGCCGAGCATGTCATCAGACAGCTTAACCCAATTCTCCGGGGATGGGCTAACTACTACAAAACACAGGTCAGTAAGGAAATTTTCTATTACGTTTCGACTCAAGTTTGGAAAATGATTTGGAAATGGTGCCTGCGTCGCCATCCAAATAAAGGAAAACAATGGGTAAGGGATAAATATTTCGGCTTTCATGAAAATGCACGCTGGAAATTTCAAGCCCGTAGCGGGAATAGAACCCTACACTTATTTGATATCGGCTCGGTAAAAATCGAACGACACATTAAAGTAAAAGGTGCCGCTAGCCCAGATGATCCAACACTCCAAACTTATTGGAAGAACCGGAAGGAAGAGCGTAAAGCACACTGGCGACTGTCCAAAGTAACAAAAACCCTGCCCATGGCAGTGTCGGAGGCGTGAGCCGGATGATGGGAAACTATCATGTCCGGTTCTTAGAGGGGTGGGGATGTGGTGACATGCCCCTGCCTACTCGGCATATACCGTTGCCACTACGTGAATTTGCGCAACAGTTTAGAAAAGTCTTTAAACACCCGAAGCAGCGTGAATATTTTGAAATCATATTAACCGGTTTAATAGCGTCAGAAAATCGAACTCTGGCTGCCGTAAGTGCTATGAATGCTAATCTTTCTTTTCTGCTGGGTGAAGAACAATGTAATCAAAATTACCATAATAATCTGTTAGTCCACCGAGATAAGCATCAGGCAATTTGGCTAACTCTTTTGCTTTGCTGGTCGATATTGCTACCGTCTTTTTCACGTCGCCAGCAAGTCTGGATAAATTCAATTCACTTAGACGACAGGCCTGTTCTTGCCCAACTGTAGCAATTTTGTATTTTGTCGTAGGAATGCGGCAGCTCTTAGATTGCCCGGTGCGTTTTTTGCATTAAGAGGCACATTAAGATGGTTTTTGCCAACCCACCAAAATACTTTAGCTTTCATTTTGGACATAATTCGGGCACCAAGAGGTCTTTGGGGTCCACTTGATTCATGCATAGAGTTGTCGGCAACACCAACCACTCTATTTGTTTTCATTAAATTGACTATCGCTTCTTCAGGATCTTCGCCAAATGTGTTGATTTCATGCCTAATTGTGTCCAGCTCTTCGCGAGTCTTTTTTAAATCTTTTAATTTTTCGAATCGCTTCGTATTTGTACAAAGTTAGCTCTCAGCTTTAATCTTCCACTAGTGATTTCTGGCTCTTAAAGCACCTGCGGTCCTATGGCTACGCTCCCTATAGCGCTTACCATTGCCACGTTTAAATCAACAATTCTGAATGACTGTTCACTTCTTTAATGAACAATTCTGCTCAGTAGAAATCATGCATAAAGAAGTTTCCTCAGCTGACATTCATTTGCGTAAACTTATTCATACTGTGTCGGATCGAGACAGGCAAGGAATCCGACATGTTGCTGTTATGGTAGAGCGTTATGGATTGCCTATTTACTTATACAGGCTCACCAGACTTTGGGGGAATCCAGGTGCCATGTTTACGCTAGCTAAAACACCGCCGATTATTCGAGCGCTTTCTTCAGAAGATAATTCTTCAACAATTGCTTCCGACAAATCGGTGTTTATATCTCTGGCAGAGATTTTTAATCTGTTTTCCATTTTTGCTTACCTCATTAGTAATTTAAGTGAACAGTCAGAACAAATCGGTATAACATTGACATGCCAAAGGTATAGATGGTCATTGTCAAGATTAAATTGGTCTTTTAATGTGAATTTAAGTTTAATGCCAAATTATGTTGGGAACAAAGACTTGGCAAAGGTTTTTAATCTATGTTCCAGACCTGACAATTTAATTAGAACCAAAGTAGCGAATCGGTATATTTCTACAAAGGTGTGTTTTAGCAATAACCAAACTTATTGCTAATTTGCTTTTACTAAATTATTAAATTATCTGCTTGCCAATGGAGTTAATTACGTTACTCATTTTTGATATGCGACTGATTAGCCTGTTCGTCGTTTAATTTTCCGCTTGCTGGGCATATTGTGGCGGGTGATAGCAATATTTTGACGGGGAAATACAAATCATTGGAAATCAAGCATAAAGAGGTTTCCTCAGCAGACATCCATTTGCGTAAACTCATTCATACTGTGTCGGATCGAGACAGGCAAGGACTCCGACATGTTGCTGTTATGGTAGAGCGTTATGAATTGCCTGTTTACTTATACAGGCTGACAATTTTAGTGATGACGGCAATGGTGGCAGCTAGTGTTTTGTGGGCGACACTGACTAAAGTAAATATCATTGCCGAAGCACCTGGATCAATAATTCCGGATGGAAACGTCAAGCAAATTCAACCCGCTGTTGATGGTGTTTTAGAAAAAGTGCTGGTTATTGAAGGACAACAAGTTAAGAAAGGACAGACTTTGGTTATCTTAGCCTCTACGTCATATCCGGATACCACTTCACTTTTACAACAATTAGAGCATTTATCTGATGAAAGAGCAGATCATCTGGGTTCTTTAAAAAGTCGGCTCAAAGAGCTTGAGGCGAAAAAAGCTGAACTCAATACGCAACTCAAGGAAAAACGGAACGAATTGACTAGTTGCAAGTTGGAATTAGAAAAAACACAATCAATTGCGGACAAATCGGAGCGACAAGCAAAAGCATATAAAGCTGTTTATGAGGCTGGGGGTTACTCTATGGTAGATTATCTTCAGGCGGAAAAAGGTCTTGCGCAAATAGAGCATGATTTGATCAAGGAAAAAACAGACACAATCAATATTGCCAGTCAAATAGAGGTCTTGAATTTGCAATTAGCCCAACTTGAATCGCAAATTACAGATGAGGTGTTGGAAAAGCAGGCACAGATCAAAGATCTTGCCTTTCAAATAGAAACTGTGCGCATGAAGCTGCGTCAAACCGAGCGGCATTTCAACGTGAATAAAGACTCCTCTTCATCATCCTCTATCAAAACAGCCGCTGAATATTCTCAGGATCAGTCAGAAATAAAAGCTCCTGTAGCCGGCACAGTAACTGATATAAAAACTCTTGGACTGGGCCAAGTGGTAAGCAAGGGACAATTATTAATGGTGATAGTACCGGCCAATTGTCCATTGATAATTGAAGCAAAGCTACCCAATAAAGATATTGGATTTGTGCGCAAGGGACAACAAGCGCGTTTAAAACTAGCGGCTTTTCCCTTCCAAGATTATGGAGTTGTGACCGGCACGGTAACGGAAATTGAAAAGCATCCACAAGAAGATGACAACCAAAGTTCATACTACAAAGTTACTATAAAACCTGAGCAAGACTGGATTATGGCGGCAGGCAAAAAAATTCGTTTTAGTAGTGGTTCAGCACTTACTGCAGAGATAGTTATACGCAGGAAAAGCGTTCTAAGTATAATTCTAGAACCTATTCAAAAGGCCGCCGACATTCATTGGGTAGGCTAAATTGTGAACACTCAAGGCGGCGAGGACTTATCAATGGGAGCACCCAAGCTGGGTGCTGTCGTGCCAAAGCTGCGTCATTTATTTGGACGGTATCCATTTATTCGTCAGCATAGCGCCATGGATTGCGGTCCGGCTTGCATAACCATGATATCTCAGTTTTATGATCGTCGCTGTAATTTCAATGTTATTAGGGAAATGGCGGAAACCGGCAGATATGGTACAAGTCTCTTGTCCCTGGCTAAAACAGCTGAAAAACTCGGCTATCTTACCAGTGCGGTAAGAGCAAATTATCCCGGATTGATGAGATTGAAATTACCTGTTATATGCCATTGGGAAGACAATCATTTTGTTGTTCTCTATAAAATTGACTCTAAGTGTGCGGTGATTGCTGATCCAGCTCGTGATTTAATACGCCTTGAGCGATCCGAGTTCGAGTCCGGTTATTCAGGCTCGGCTCTCGAATTGACTCCCGTCACAAGGCTGA
>Ga0206975_1105_pt1 | contig 21874 bp, 18 predicted proteins | sample Alteio_BWOrgHeat_81_FD_152919 | JGI IMG/M metagenome (GOLD analysis project Ga0206975, IMG submission 152919) | Enriched cells from forest soil in Barre Woods Harvard Forest LTER site, Petersham, Massachusetts, United States -... | ecosystem: Environmental > Terrestrial > Soil > Temperate forest >... | reverse complement strand
AAGGACTTTTTCGCCAGGCATAATCTCCCATTTAAGCGTCTCATGTTCAATCCCGAAACTTACCCTTTTCGACACGAAGAGATCTTCGAACCGAAATTTCCCAAAACGCCGTTTGCAGTTGCTTAGAGACAATCCGTAAAATTCAGCGATGGTAGACACTGAAGGCTTCCCAGTCACGGTCGGAACGTACAACGATTATGAATGGCTGGTGACCGAACACTACCTCGAAGACCTTTTGAAATTCTGCCCTGATACGGTTTTAGGCAAATACGTCGCAGTAACTTCGTTCGATAGCGGTCACTTCCACCCGACAGCAGAAGAAATCGCGGCAGGCTGGGAAACGCGCAATGGTATCGCGTACAGCCCCAAAATCGAGAATGTACAAAGCCTTCATCGCGGTGGCTGGGACGAGTGGTTTGTGTTTGACAACCCAGCTGACTTGGGCGGCATGGCACCTCGAGCCTCGAACCCTTTCAGGGCAACACTGGTAAGGGGCGGCGGAGTCCACGCGTTTGTAAATTCCAACTTCAACTCGGGCCTTCACACCGACAAAGGTGAAAACGGAATCGCTCCCTACTTTTGGAAGCAATTCTCATGGATTCGACCGCAAAACTATATCGCCGAAAGCGACTATTTTATGACATTCATCAGCGCCAACAGAGAGCTTTTTGCAAGGGTACGTGACGCCCTAACTGCGCTGGATGCCGACGACTTGAGTTGAAGAACTCCACAGCGGCAAAGCGTGGCAAATCGAATTTCCCTGAAGGTCAGTGTTTTCGGAAATTTCTCGCCAGTCCCGTAAAGGACCCTTTTCGAGATGGCGGGGGGCGTTCGACCGAAGTTTCCGAAAACCCTTTTTTCGCGCACCATGCCTCTTCAGTCGGAATTCCTGCGACGATGGATGCGGAACAGGAGAGAGGTGTGGATGGCAATTGACTGGAAGGTAATCGCAGCGCAGGTTGGCGATCTGAAGTCGGACGGAAGCGAATTAGGCAGCGGAACAGAGTCAGGCATACGTGCACTGGAATTGATTGTCGGCGAGGAAAACATTCGTGGAGCGGTTGATCAATGGACATCGTTCAAACCTGGTTACGCAACCGCCGAGAAAACACTCTTAGTGATGAGGTCAAGCGTCGCGATGGAATATTGCTACGAGATATACAAGAACGAGCCGAATACACAGCGAGCGGAACGGGCAATCTTTCTACTTACACAATTGGCTAATGGGCATTTTTTGCGATGGGCTCGTGAGTTTATGGAAGACAACAACTTTAGCATCCGTTGGTGTGCGACAGTCGCTCTCGAACGGGTTCTAGAGGGACCGTTAGATGACGAAGAAACCGCTTTGACAAAAGAGCTGTTGGCAAAAGCGGAGGAAGATTTCGAGCCGAAATTGCGAGAGCGAGCGTTAGAGATTCACAAGCGACTCGCTTCGAATCCATCCCTTAAGCATCTAGATCTGTGAAAGGGCGGGTGGCTCACCCTCGTCTTTGCACTTTCTCGCCTGGCTCAGAGGAGGGCACCCTCGTTTGTGCTGGGGAAGGTGAAAGACAAAGGGTGTGCCACCCGCCAAATGCAGCCTCCGAGCTACCTCAATACGCTCAGTGCCGCGAAAACGGCAATGAATTAGACTCCAACCATGCTCAAGACTTCGAAGACGGCGAGGGCGCACGTTCACTGGAAGATCAAGCTGCCCGGCGTTACTCATGCGATTTCGCCCTCTCGGACGACTCGAACAAACCCTCTCGTAATGGGTGACTTGGTTTTTGCCTCACTCTGGGCGCCCGGAGCCGTGTGTGCTGTCTCACGTGAGTCCGGAGAGCTTCTCTGGATGAGGGACTTGGATTCGTATGCAAGTTCCTCGGTGTTCGTTCACGGAGGAGTTTTGTACGCAACAAGTGTTCGAACCCTCTATGCCCTCGATCCGAAATCCGGTAGGACGCGATGGGAGTTTTCTCCCAAACGGGGCTCTGGTGAGTGGATCTATTCACAACCAGCGGTGAAGGCGGGCCGGGTATTCCTGGGAGATCGATGCGGCTACCTCCATTGTCTGGAAGCAAAAAGCGGGAAGCTCATTTGGCGTCGTCAATCGTCGCGAGACCGTAACAACCAGGTAAATTCAACCGCCGTGATTGCTGGCGGCCGAGTAATCACAGCGAACAATCAAGGAGCGGTGATCTGCTATTCCGTCGAGACGGGCAAGACGCTCTGGCGTCAGCAAGTCGACGCAGCGTGCATTTCTGAACTGCTGCGCTTGCGAACAAACGTAGTTGTTGCTGCGAAATCCCTCTACTGTATAGACCTGAAGACCGGAGCAGTACGCAGTCGATTCACCTTCCCAAAGCACATAGTTACTTCCGTTGCAGTGTTGGGTAAGCGTGTTGGCTTTGTGCTGGGCACCGATTTTGAGGTTGAACCATCCGCCTGGAATAACCCGTTAGCGTTTAATGGAGAGTTATTCATTCTGGAGCAAGGTCGGGAAAAAGCTAGACAGGCTCTGAATGGTACGCCTCATATCCGATTCGATTCCGAGACCGGCGTCATTTACGCCGTCAATCATTCGAAGATGGTGATGATCGATTCGTCAGATGCTTCAACTGTGGAGTCTCATCCGGGAGAGTTTGCACTGCCGGACGTTTCTGACGGTAACTTCTACGCACTGTCAAGAAACGGGGAGCTTTCGTCCCGCCCTGTGACCACATCTTGAGCGGGCAGGGAGAGTATAGGTGACGACAATATAACCAATGACACGCCGGGTGCGGGTGCCCCAGGTCTCGCCTTTGAGACCTGGGTTTCCGCAACGCCGCACCTCTAGGTTTGCACCAGGTCGCAAGTCTGTGAACTGTCCCGAAACTTACCCTTTGTGAGACAAACGAATCGAGTGTTTCTGCGACTTGGGTGCCTCGTCATCAAGCGGCGCGAAAATGCTAAAGTTTAAGCTGTGAGTCCGAGTGGCCAACTTCGCCGAATGTTTGCGCTTCTCCTGGCGTGCGTTTGGATCACGAGTACATCTTTCGCCGAGCATCTCTCGGCAGAGTTTCCGCTATGCCAGCCAGACCATTCTCCTTGCTGTCCCCTACCGGTAAACTCTGCGCCTGAATCTTGTCCGGCGTGTCAGATCTCCATCACAGTCGCTGAAAAAGAAGAGAGCCCATCGGAGAGCGCTCAACTCACACAACATTTTGAGAGTGATCAGCACTCCAGGCCGAATCCTCTGGTTCGCCTGGCTCTGCGCGAGCTTACTCCGGGGTTGCGCTATCAGCCGGCTGTTTTTCAGCTCAAGGACGATCTGCGAATCTAGAGAGATTTTTATCTCGACTCGCATCTCGGCGGCTCGTTCTTATGAGCTGTCGTGTCGTTCTTATACCGAAAACCTGAAGGAGATTTTATGAAGATCAGAGTCCTGTCGTTTGCGTTTGCAGCAGTCATGCTCTTGTCCCTATCGGCCTCCGCCGCAACCGCCAGCACCTGCTGCGGAGAGCCTGCCTGTTGCGAAAGTGGCGGCTGCTGTAATTAGCAGGTGTCAGAACAGAAGGCCGCCTGCGGGCGGCCTTTCTTAGCAAGCACTCAAAGGACCCTTATCGGGGCACTGCCCAGGTCATTGAGTTACGCGCAGATTGGCAAAATGGGCCATGGTTTCAGTTCCTATCCATAGAGCAATCTTGCCTTGACTCTGCCCATGCTTGAGATCGGTGACAACAAGAGCAGGTTGCGGCGCGTCTTGTATGTACAATTGCGCTTCGTTACCGTGGACCACGATTTTTAGTTTTGTCCAATCGCCCGGGACCATATCAGCATAGCTTTCGTACTTCCCGGGAAAATCCTTGCGAAGCTGGAACCAGGGAAAATCCGGATGGGAGATGTATTGCGTCGTATGGTTGCGGCGCACCTGATCATCGGCCCGCCCATTCGTAGGGCGCAGATAGAAGCATTCATACCGGGGGGCGTCTTTCGCTGTGTCGTCGAGTCGAAAAGCCAAGCCAACAAACCCTCGTGCTGTACTTTTTCCATTTTCCACGGGTGCGCCCGCCAGTTCGATTTCAATTGTCCCGTCTTGAAAGCTGGTATTGTTCAGCACGACGAGCTGAATTCCGTCCGCAGCGTCTGCCGGGGCAGCGTCAACAACTCGCAGCGACTTCAACCCTTTATATGTTTCTACTTCTGTTTTTACGTTGTGAGGCAGCTGTTTATCGAGCGCGTCAAGCGGAATAGCGACTGTCTTCTGGCCCCAGGTCTGATCTACGCCTGCTGCCAGGACTGCCAACGCAATCACGGTTCTAACAGAACTTTTCATGGCGATGCCTTCTCATCCTGACGCTCCAGCTTATCAAGTGCTCTCGAGTCTTTACATACCAACAGAAACTTACGCTTTTCGAGACACGAACATTTTTAGAGATTGGTGGCGGATACGAGCCGGATGCGAAAAAATCAGCACAAACGCTCTTGATGAAGAGGTCGAGTCCAGGACGGCGCGTAGACGCTTCAATTTCGCTTGCAGGAGCGGCTTTGCCGTGTTTCAATGCACGAACGCAATACAAATACAGCGAATCGATCCTCAAAAAGGAGATTCCTGTTCACGCCCGTCGATGGAGAGACATCATGCCAAGCGCTATGTATTTTTACCCGTTCAACGACAAGATCATTGACAGTGGCATCATAGGTAACGTGTCCGCGAAGTTTGCATTGCATTGCGTTGCCCCTACGTTGGGAAAAAAGAAATTTGCCTACCTGTGGAAGATGGGCGCGGACAATAGCACGTTCGCTCAATACATGGGCACGATGGACAGGATCTACGTCCTGGGGCACTGCGGCCCTGGTGAGGATACGTTGTCCACCGGAATTGCAGGCGCCGACTTCGAACGCTCCGCCACGGAACTGGCCGACCTCTTCCACAAACACGGACTGTCCAAGGTATCCAAAACGCATATTCGGATTCATGCTTGTAACAGCGGCCAGGAGTCGGCGCCAAACGCTTCAAACAGTTTCGCGGAAGAATTCAAGAAAGCGATGGTAACGCTTGGCTACACGGACGTGACGATCCGGGGATACAAGAGCGGGATGGGTTACTACATCATTTGGCGGGAAGGGGAGTGTCCCTGGTTGTCGGCCAGCGACGCCAACAACGTCGTTCAATTCAATCCGCCGCTTGATTAAAGACGACCCCTCACTGCTTTGGCGCTAAGCGAGAATGACCCATTCCGGGCATGGAGCTTAGAGCCAGGCGAGCAAGGATTCGTGATCAAGGATAGGTGATCAAGGGCAGGTGATCTATGACAGACTGGTTTGCGCGTCCCGTCCTGCATGTCAAAGATGTCGAGGCCTCGCTTCTTTTTTACGTCGACCGGCTCGGCTTTACGAGCCCCTGGCGCTACGACGAGGGCGGCAGAGCGCGCATCGCACAGGTCGACCGGCATAGCTGCGCGCTTATCCTGTCCGACCAGTGGCCGGAAAAGGTTGGCAAGGGGTTGATGTTTATTTCCCCGAACGGCGAGCCGCAGGAGCAGACGGCCACGTTAGACGCGCTGCGCGCAGAATTCGAGGCCAGGGGTGTCGCGGTCAAGGATGGTATGTGGGGCTACCGGCTTCTGGTGGTCGATGATCTTGACGGCAATCAGCTCTTCTTCAACTATCCGAGCGAGACGTAAAGGACCTTTGTGGAACAGAGATTCAACCCTGAGTGCTGTGGCATCCTTCACACAAAACGTGAAGGATGGGGCACCCTCGTTTGCGCTGGGAAGGTGAAAGACAAAGGATGTGCCACCCGCCGAACTTCGACCCAAAACGCCGTTTTTCGGGAACTATCAACTGTTGAATTAAGCTGCTGAGACCTGGCAAAATTTCATCTGCTTGAAGTTATCACGGACAATAACAATAGAGCAGAGGAAAATTATAACGATCAAATATAAGGAAAGAGAGAAATCTGCGAGCTTTGGAAATGCCGCCCTTCCGACGAAATCCCAAGGATATTGGAGTACTGTAACGCAAATGCCAAGAAAAAGACCCAACTTTGAACGAGGAGAGTATCTCTTGAGATGAAAAAGATACCGTCCTAGCAAAGTAAGAAGTGCTACTCCCCCGCCGACGACTACAGTGAATAAAATGCTCTCGACACATAATCCTGCGAACACCTCATTCCAGTGGCCAATCTGGTCCTTATCCACGTCGTGGAATATATAGACCGAGACGGCAGCACTCAATAGAGCTGTGCAGAAAATCCCAAGCATAAAAAAAGAATTGCCCGCCGCATATCGTGTGAAAGACGAGTATATCGCAAGCCCTAAAGCTTGAAACGATGAACTTCCTTTCAGCTAGTGAAGACCTCTTAGCTGCTCTCCACACTGCGAAACGGCCACTCGCGCCGCTTGTGTGCGCGGATCATGTAGATCAGCGTTCCGGACGCCGCAATTGCAGCGGCGGCGCCCAGCTCCACCAGCGGCTTAGGCCGATAAGCCAGCACAAAGAGAAACCCTGCCATCGCGGCGAGCGGAGGCAACGGATATAGCGGCATCCGAAACGGCCGAGGCAGATTGGGCTGGCTCACTCGCAGCCAGATCACACCCGCCTGCTGCAGCAGAAACTGCAGCAGAATGCGAATCACCACCAGCAATGTAATCACCTGCGTCAACGAGAAGAAGCAGAAGACTGTGGCCACCGCTCCCAGCGCCAGCAGCGACCGGTGCGGAAATCCATGCCTGGGATGGAGCGCCGCAAGACCTGAAAAGTAGTTGCCATCCTTCGCCGCCGCATAGGGCACGCGCGAATAACCCAACAGCAGCGAAAAGACAGATGCAAAAGCGCTCCAAAGGATCAACCCCGCAAGCGCCTGCCCGGCAAAGCGCCCAAACGCCGATTGGGCAATCTCCGCCACCATGGCAAGCCGAACGGTGGCGCCCGCTTTTGCGGCGAGTGCCGACCCTGCGCCGAGAGTGGGCAGCACTGCAACATTCATTGCCACGTAAATCGCAGCAACCACGGCAATCGAGATTAGAATTGCGCGGGGAATCGTCTTCTCTGGCCGCTTCACCTCAGCGCCCAGAAAGCAGATGTTGTAGTAGCCCCAGTAGTCATAGCAGGTGATCAGCGTCGCCTGAGCAAGCGCCGGCAGCAGCGCCGCAGACGGCCACGCCACAAGGTGCGAAAGCTGCCACACATCGTGCGCAACTCCGGCGCCGGTGCCAAATCCTTGAACCCGGGAGCCTGTCACAATGCCTGAAATGATCACTCCCGCCACTGTGCACAACACGCCCGCAAAGAGTATCCACGCTGCCTTGGTAATGGAAGACAGGTTGCGATAGAGCAGCGCCATGACCAGCAGGCAAGTCGTGGCGGCCACTAGATTCGTCCCATGCAGAAACGGCAACGCCGCAATGGGCTGCGATGCAAGCGGCGGCCAGATATACGCCAGGAACGTCGCCAGCCCGATACAGCCTGAAGCAATTGAGAGCGGCGCGGAAAAACTCAATTGCCAGACATACAAAAACGAGACCCAGCGCCCCGCGCCATCAGCCCCATAGATCCGGCGCAGAAAAGCGTACGAACCCCCGGCATCGGGCATCGCCGCTCCCAGTTCTGCACACACCAAGCCGTCGGCTACCGCAATCGCCGCTCCCAGCACCCACGCCCAAACGGCAAACCGGCTGCCTGCCGCAGCAATCACCAGCGGCAGCGTGAGAAACGGCCCCACGCCGATCATGTCCATCATATTGAGGACGACTGCCGATGGCAGCCCGATACGGCGGGTGAGGCCACCTTCCGCTTTCGCAGCAGATGCTTGTCCCGGAGTGGTTGAAGCTGAGGATGGGATCATCGTCTAAAGAGAATCATCGCACCCGCATTCTATGAAATGCCGCAGGCTGCCCGGATTGTACACTGGGGCAAGAGATGAGACGCGCAACCCCGATCCAACAGACTGCCGCATGGCTGGCCTTCGCCGGCTTATTTTCCTCGTTTGCAGTTGCCCAATCGCCGGCTGTTCCCGCAGCGGTTCGCGGCGAGCCGCGCCTCATCGCTCAGCCCATTGGAGAAGATCGCGGCGCTGCTGCTCTCACCCAGAGCCTCAGGCGCCTTGGAACCTGGGCCAGCCTGATGATGATCATTGCGCATCCTGACGATGAAGACGGCGCAATGCTGACTTACGAAGGCCGTGGCCAGGGCGTGCGTACCTCGCAGCTCACGCTGACACGCGGCGAAGGCGGCCAGAACGCAATCTCTGCGGACGCATACGATGAGCTGGGCGTGATCCGGACGAATGAACTGCTGCGCGCGGACGAGTTCTATGGCGTAAAGCAGTACTTCGGCTCCGAGGCTGACTTCGGATTTTCCAAGACGCAGGAAGAGGCCTTTGCGCAGTGGGGCCATGATCGCGTGCTCTACGATGCAGTGCTGGCCATTCGCCGCGAGCGGCCGCTGGTGCTGGTAGCAACCTTTGTGGGCGCAGTGACCGATGGACACGGGCAGCACCAGGTCTCCGGCGAAATCGAGCAGGAAGCCTACGTTGCAGCAGGCGATCCGAAGGTCTTCCCCGAGCAATTTTCGCTCGGGGTCAGACCATGGTCGCCGCGCGCGGTCTTCTCGCGAATGCCTTTTGCGCCTGTCACCGGCCAGGGCATGTTCGACTACGCAACCGGCAAATGGGCGCCTGTGCGATTCGAGAACTACGTAACAAAAGAGACCACCGCCAACCATCTTTCAGAAGACGTAAGAATTCCCTCTGGCTCCTATGACCCTGTATTAGGTCGCGGCTATGGGCAAATTGCCCGCGAGGGATGGGGTGAGCAGAAGTCACAGAATGGCGGAGGAAATCCCACCCTCTCAGGTGATTCTGAAAGTGAGTATCACCGCTGGGCGACAAGCGTCCAGGGCCTCAAGGGCAGGCAGACAAGCTTCTTTGCCGGCATGGACACCTCGATTGCGGGACTGGCTTCGCTCGTCACCGGAGATGCGTCTGAGCCTGCACCGTCATGGCTGACCACGGGTCTCAAAGAAATCGCAGCGCGTGTCGATGAGGCACAGAAGGCCTGCGTTGCAACGCGCCCCGATACGGTTGCTCCGGTGCTGAAGGCGGGCTACGCGGCCACGATAGCGTTGCGGCAGAGCGTGACTGCCAAACTTCCCGCAAGCGATGGACGTACCGATCTTATTGCCGAGTTGGAGGTGAAAGAACGGGAGTTTCAGCATGCTCTTGCTCTCGCGCTTGGACTGGACCTGCAGGTCTATACCACGCGGCAGTCGGGCGCACAGGCAGGACCGTTTGGTGGCGGCATGGAAGAGACCTCGCGCAGTGTTTCGCCCGGCGATCCTCTGGAAGTGCGCATCCACACCGGGAACGCCACCAACAAGGCAAAGCTGGAGCGCGTGTGGCTGCAGAGTAACGACGGCAAGCCCTGGACCGCGGAAGGCACGCGCACCGCGCCAAGCGGCGAGGTAACCATCCAGGCCAAGGTGCCTGAAGACGCCAAGCCCACAGAACCGTATTTCACGCGGCCGACGATCGAACAACCGTACTATGACATCTCCCGCCCGGAGTGGCGTGGACTCCCCTTTGCGCCCTATCCGCTGAGTGGCTGGGCTGAGTTTCGTTATGACGGCGTGCCTATCGTATTAGGCGAGACCGTGCAGACGATGCAACGCGTTGTTGGCCATGGCGGCGTCTTTGAGCCGCTGCTGGTGACGCCAAAAATCGGAATCAAGGTCATTCCCGACTCGCAGATTCTTCCGCTCGATGGAAGCCCCCTGGCGGTACGCGTTACTGTGCACACCGAAGGCCCGGCAGAAGGCAAAGTAAAGCTCAAGCTTCCTGAGGGCTGGACAGCGACACCAGCCGAAGCGAGCTTTCATCGCAAGGTCTTCGGCGATACCGAAGGCATTCTCTTCGAGGTAAAGCCTCCCGCAGAATTGCAGACCGCGGCCTTGGACAAACCCTTCGTGTTGAAAGCTACGGCCGAGTCCGACGGACGCACGTATTCAAGCGGCTGGCAGCGAGTCGGATACATGGGCGTGCGGCCCTACAACGTTTATCACCGGGCCGAGATGAGAACCCGCGCCATCGATGTAAAGGTCACGCCCGGCCTGCGGATTGCCTACGTCATGGGCACAGGAGACACAGTCCCCCAGGCAATGGAGGGGCTCGGAATCCATCCGCACCTGCTTACGACGGCGGAGCTCCTGTCCAGCGATCTGTCGATCTGGGATGCGCTCGTGCTGGGGATTCGCGCTTACTCGGCACGGCCCGAGCTGGGGATGATCCAGGCGCGGCTCGACTCGTATGTGGAGGGCGGGGGCACAATCATTGTTCAGTATCAGAGCAACACCTTCCCTGCCCCATATCAGCTCACGCTGGGCAGAATTCCAGAGCGCGTCGTAGACGAGAAGGCTCCCGTGAAGATCCTTGTACCGGACGACCCGCTGATGACCACTCCCAATCGCATCACGGATCAGGATTTCAACGGCTGGGTTGAAGAGCGGGGCCACTCCTTCCTCGACACCTGGGATCCGGCCTTCACTCCACTGACCGAGAGTGCCGATGCAGGTCAGGATCCGCAACGCGGCGGGCTGCTCGTCGCCCATCCCGGCAAAGGTACCTACATCTACGTCGCCTATGCCCTCTATCGGCAGCTGCCGGAACTTGTGCCCGGCTCCTATCGCCTGCTCGCCAATCTGCTCAGTGCCGCCAAGCCTTCATCTAAGTAAGGTTTGGCCGGCACGCTATCTTTCAATTCACGCAAATGCAACATCGCCAAGTTATCGGGATCATTAACCATCCTTTAATAAAACCTGCTTTATCCCTGTGGAATTAACGATTTTGTAACATGCAATATCTATGCAGTTGTAAATTGACGCGATTGAAACATTAGCTTCGACTCGATTCGTTAAATTTTCATATAGCTCTGAAAAGATCACTTGGGAAACCTGTTCCGGCGAGCGAAGATGCGCTTCGTTCCTACTCTAAATCTGCGTGAAAACGACTCACCGGCAGGCGGCCCTTCAATATGCATTCAATCTAGAGAGGCTCAATGAAGAACAATATGAAATCTATCGCCGCAGCGGCTATCGTGGCGGTCCTTGCAGCTACGAATGGTTACGCTGCGGACCCTCCACCGGCTCCCGCAGCTAAGCATGCCAAGTCTGCAGCCAAACCAAAGCCGGTTCCCGCGGCCACATCCGCTGAATTACAAGAACTGAAGCAGCAGATGCAAACGCAGATCGACACCCTGAAGCAGCAGCTCGCCGATCGCGATACCCAGTTGAAGCAGGCTCAGGACTCTGCCGCCGCTGCCCAGGCCTCTGCCGCGCGCGCTGAAGCCGCCGCCGGCGCCCAACAGCAGGCCGTCAGCGAAAACGCAGCCGCTGTCACCACGCTTCAGGGCACTGTAACCGATCTCAAGTCAATCCAGACGTCCGTGGTGAACTCCATGCAGGACGATCAGGCCAATCTCAAGAAATCACTCGAGAGCCCCGAAGCTCTGCACTACAAGGGCATCACGATTACACCGGGTGGCTACATGGCGGCTGAAACCATATGGCGCAGCCGGGCTACTGGCGGCGACATTGCGACGCCCTTCAGCGCCATCCCTTTCGAAGCCACAGATGCGTCCCACATGAGCGAGTGGTACAGCTCGGCTCGCCAGTCGCGCGTTTCGATGATGGCTATGGGCAAGGCAAACTGGGGCACAATGCGCGGCTACGTCGAGGCTGACTTCCTCGGCACCGGCGTCACCAGCAACAACAACCAGTCCAACAGCTACGTGCTGCGCCAACGCGTCGTGTGGGCCCAGGCTGCGCTTAACAATGGCTTGGCCTTCACCGGCGGCCAGCTCTGGACTCTGGCTACGGAAGATAAGGTAGGCCTTTCAAATCTCTCCGGCGACATCATGACACCGCAGACCATTGACCCGAACTACAACGCGGGTTTCGTCTGGACTCGTCAATACGGTTTCCGCGTCACTTATACTGCACCGAAAATCGCCTTCGGTCTAGCCGCGGAAAATCCTCAGGTTCTTGGCCCCGCCGGTACCATCAACCTAAACCCCAACACCGCTTATCTCTGGGGCCAGCCCGGCGCCAACGGCGGTTTGTATAACGGCGCAGCGAACACCACCAACGGCACCACTCCGGGCCTGATTACCACATACGCCATCAACCCGGCTCCAGATCTCGTCGCCAAGATCGCATTCGATCCAGGCCTGGGTCACTACGAAGTTTTCGGCATCGGCCGCTGGTTCCGCGATCGCATCTTTAACACCACAACAACCACCAACGGAACCACCACCACGACCACCGTCAACAGCGCTCACAACGACACCGAAATCGGTGGCGGTCTTGGCGGCAGCCTCCGCATTCCCACCTTCAAAAAGAAGCTGGATGTGGGTCTCAAGGGTATGTGGGGCACCGGCGTAGACCGTTACGGCAACACGACCATTGCTGATGTCACCGTGAAGCCAGACGGCTCCTTTTCGCCACTGCACTCTCTCTCTGCGCTCGGTACTCTCGAACTGCACGCGACGCCGCGCCTAGACATCTATGCCTATTACGGCGGCGACTATGTCGGCAAAAGCATCTTCATCAACAACCTCGGCAAGCAGGATGGTTACGGCATCGGCGAGAATGTCTCAGGCTGCGGTGCGATGGAACCGCCTCCGACCGGACCGACCTACCCCTCCTCCAACTCGACCTGCACCGGCCAGACTCGTGATGTGCAGGAAGGCACACTGGGTTACTGGTATGACTTCTATCGCGGACCGCACGGCCGCCTGCGTCAGGGTATCCAGTACAGCCATGCAGAACGGTTAGTGTGGGACAACATTGACGTTACCACCGGGCAGTTCTCTCCCAAGAGCATTGAGAACATGTTCTGGACGAGCTTCCGCTACTACCTGCCGTAAGCGATTCACATCTTCAAGTGAAAAGGCATCCCGCCCGGGATGCCTTTTCACTTTGAGCTTACAGCCAACGAGACTTTCCGCCGTTTTCATCGTCATGGCGGCATTGCTATTTCGTTAAGCTTCCGATCACCTTGGCGGGTTCACCACAATGTAGGTCTGCGAGCCTCCGCTGAATTGCGGCTGATACCACGTGCTTCCGCATTGCTGATAGGCCAATCCGTTCACAACAACTGACGTGCAGGACGGGGGCACAGTATTCACGACAGAGCCAATGACGGCCGCGGTCACCATCGCTGTGGCCGTTACTGCAGCAGCCGCAGCGACGGGATGGTAACAGCAGCCTCCGCCGTAATAACCGCCTCCATGGTAGTCATCATGAACATTCACGTTGACGTTGCGATTGACGTTGACGTTGTTATTCACGTTAACGTTGTTATTCACATTCGTGTTGCGGTTCACGTTCGTGTTGTTATTCACATTCGTATTGCGATTGTTGTTTACGTTGTTGTTGGTATTTCGGTTCTGGGTCGAACCTCGGTTCTGGTTAACGCTGGATTGCGCGCTGCTACGGGTAGCGTGGCCACCGCCTCCTCCTCCGCCGCCTCCGCTGCGGCGCTGGGCTGACAGCGTTGTCCCTGAGACCAGGATCACGAGCGCAAGCGTGGCAAAGATCTGAACTGATCGCGTCATATGCATCCCCTTAAATTTAGTTCTGGGCGCCGCCCTTTTCTTCTGCCAGGACAATACGCTTGGCATCGTCCGGAGGATCGAATACGAATGCCTCATCATTGAAAGACGGTGCGAGGTTCCAAGTCAGGACATCGGTATGCTGCGGCCTCGCTTCGTCGGTGAGCGTTCTGATGACGAGCTTGCGCGGTAGCGGAAACTCACCGAGCTGGATCCATATCTGCCAGTCGACGCCTTCCTGACGAAAAGCATAGTGCTCACATGTAACACCTTCGACAGTGCTGGGGCCGATGTCTACCGCAGATTTGATTTGCTTCGATTTGCCTTCATCGGTCCCCCATTCGAAGAGGTCGCGCAACGGAAGGTCAATCCCATATTTTTCCTCCGCATCGTCCATCAGCTTGGCGATGGTCGGCGGAGCCGGAACGGTTGCGTAGTAATTCACCAGTTTCGCCCATACGGTAAAGTTTTTTCCATCGTAGAAGAAAAGCCGATGCTTCTCATCGCTCGTGACCTCAACTCGCATGCGATTGGGCTTGGCGACAAGAAGATCGACCTTCCTGGTTCTTTGAATGATTTGTCCATCGTCCAGGACGTCATCATTGGTGGTGTCGGCCAGGACCTGAAACGATTTCAGAGTTCTGAGATAGACGCCCATCTTGTTGAGGGCTTCCATAGCGGCTGGATCAACTTCGTCTGCTGCTTCTGCCGTCTGTCCCGTCTTTGCAAGAACACCCCCTCCCGGAACAAAATGGACGAAAGCGACCGCGACGAGCATCACGAGAAGGAACCGACTAAAATTGTGTGCGGACAAGCGGGTTATCTTCGGATCGGCTGAGTCCATAAGTGCGGACCGTTGAGCCGAGGGGATTTCAGATCCATTCAGAAAGCTCATATACTTCTCCGTTTCGCGAATACGCCGGATGGAAAGGCTCCTTGGATCGAACGATATAGAGCTGTGGAAGAAAGCAACCCCAGTCGCTGCTTAATGCGGCCTCAAAGAAACCGACTGACAGAGTGGCAGGCATTGCTGTTGTTATCAATCAAATGAACCGTTTAACGGGTCATTGCTAATTCGTCCTTGTCTCGCCCATCATCAGCTCACTTGGCCGGCTCGCGGGTCCTCGACATTGCACCCGTGTTGAACAAACGTTATTGGTGGACCGTCCAGGGCCGGTACTGTCAATTTGTGAAGTAATCACTACGGGCATCCCTTTGCAGAGCCGCCGATCCAACCTTACCTGTCGCTGTCGATTCCCCCAATCGGCCGGGGGAACCGGGCATAGCGCTCAACATCTGCTGGTTGAGCGGAATTGAGAACGCTGATGTTGTAGTTTTGAAGCATGAAGAACGGCTTTTGGCTTGCTGTGTGCCTATCGGCTTCGATCTCTTTCGCGCAAGGGATCAATCCTTTAAAACTTGTCGATCCGATGATTGGAACAGGCCCGGAGGGTCACACCTTCCCAGGGGCGACGGCGCCTTTTGGTATGGTCCAACTATCGCCAGACACGCAGATTCTGCCTTTCAAACAAAGCTACAAATGGGCCGCAGGATATCGGTATGAGGACACTACGATTTTGGGCTTTTCTCACACGCATTTTTCAGGGGCCGGCCACAGCGATCTCGGCGATGTGCTTCTTATGCCGCTGAGTGGCGACAACATCATGCTGGAGCCCGGCGATGCTGAGAAGACCCATCCTGGATATCGCTCGCGCTTCTCGCACAACAGCGAACATGCCGAACCCGGCTACTACGCTGTCTTTCTTCAGGATCCCGCAGTGCAAGTGGAATTGACCGCAAGCGAGCGCGTCGGTGTGCATCGCTACACATTTTCAGGCAGCACCGAACGTCACCTGCTTCTCGACTTGCGCAGCAGCATTTACAACTATCCAGGCAAGGTGCTGTGGTCCCGGATACGCGTGCGAAAAGATGGCACGGTAACGGGAATGCGTGAGACGCGCGGCTGGGCACCGGGCAGGCAACTGTATTTTGCGATGCGATTCTCGGCGCCAATGGCCAGTCACGCTCTCTATAACAAGGAAGAGAATCCTCCTTCTTATCGCGGCTTCAAGACGCCTGGTACTTCGCCGAAGGACACCCAAAGCGTGGAAGGGCGAGGGCTGGAGGCTGTATTCGATTTTGCGCCATCGTCTGCCCCGCTGATCGTGAAGGTGGCGATTTCGCCGGTCAGCGAAGACAACGCGATCCTGAATATGGACGCGGAGACGCCCGGATTTGATTTTGATGGCGTCCGCGCTAAGACCCAGCAGATGTGGCGCAAGGAACTGGAGCGCGTAGAACTACAGGCCTCGCCCGCGATGGGGAAATCGCTCTATACCGCTCTCTACCACTCGATGATGGCGCCAAGCATAAGCATGGATGTGAACGGCGAATACCGTGGGCCTGACAATCAGGTGCATCGGGCCGATGGCTTCCACTTCGTATCGTCGTTGTCCTTGTGGGATATTTATCGTGCCGAGCAGCCTCTGATGACGCTGCTTGAGCCGGAACAGCGAACCGACGACCTGGTCCAGTCGCTTATTGCTTCGCAGCAAGAGAGTCCTTTTGGGATTCTGCCTGTCTGGCAGTTTCAGGGGCAAGAAACCTGGTGCATGATCGGCTATCACGCGGTACCGATTATTGCCGACGCGTATATGAAAGGCATCCGCGGTTACGACGCCCAGGCTGCGATCGGTGCCATGGTGGCCAGCGCGACCTATGCACCTTATGGCAACCTTGGAACGTACATGAAGCTGGGCTATGTACCGGCTGATGATGACGGCGAAGCAGCATCGAAGACTGTCGAATACGCCTACGACGACTGGACGATTGGGCGCATGGCCAAAGCGATGGGTAAGAGTTCAGTCGCCGCAGAGTTTGAGAAGCGAGCAGGCTCCTGGCGTAATAACTTCAACGTGGCCGATGGGTTCGTAGAGCCACGGCTGCAAAGTGGCGCTTACTCCAAGGCTTTCGATCCGGCAAAGGCTGGCGCAGGCAGCGGCTTCACCGAAGGCAATGCCTGGCAATACTCGTGGTATCAACCTCAGGACGAGCAAGGGCTCGTCAATCTGCTGGGTGGCAAGGATCAGTTGATCGCTAAGCTCGATGCAATGTTCGATCAAAAGGTGGACCCGAAGGCATATGCAGATGTAGAAGATATTTCAGGAATGATTGGGCAGTACATTCACGGAAACGAACCTAGTCATCACCTTCCATATCTCTATATGTATGCGAGCGCTCCCCTGAAGACCCAGGCGAGGTTGAAGCAGATTGTTGATTCGCAGTATAAGCCGTCACCGGACGGGCTAGTGGGCAATGACGATCTTGGACAAATGTCAGCGTGGCTGTTGTTCACTGCCCTTGGGTTCTATCCCGTAGCGCCCGCGTCCAACGAGTATGTGCTTGGCCGCCCTTTCGTGGACCGGGCGATACTTCATCTGCCAAATGGAAAACAACTGACGATTGAGAGTGTGAACATGCGCGAGGAACGGGGCTTCCTCAAAGATGTGCTGTTGAACGGAATCTCACTCGATCGCAGCTATGTTACACACGCAGAACTGATGAACGGTGGAGATCTGAAATTCGTATTCGACACCGAAAAGGATGCGACATGGTCCCATCGCAACTTACATCCTCCGTACTCCAGTTCATCGCCTCATTAATGCAGAGTCTAAAGATCTGGATCAATTACCCATCGCTTTCCAGCGCTCGAAATGGCTAATTGGGACTATTCCCTGGAAGAGTTGCCGGCGATCAACTCTCCCTGGGACATTTTGCGAGTTCGCATTAGTCGTTTGTGAAAACGGTTTTGTCTTCGCGTTCGGTGGGACCTCCCTGTTCCTGTGCTTTCTTCTCCAGCTTAGACTTGGGCACAATCATGCTGGTGCCCGCAGATGCAGCGACGATCTTTTTCAGGAAGTAATTATTCCCGATCTTGTCGAAAACCAATTTCGATGGTTCACCGGCTTCACGTTCTCCGGGATAACCCATGATGAACGTGGTCGACCGTTGCGCATGGCTGTCGATCCGAACCTCAAAAACATTCTTCATAGAGCTAACCCGGTAGGTTCCGGCTGGAAGCACCCGATTTCCAACCGCGAAATCGAAAGGCACATCTGCGATGACTGTACGCTCCTGTGCCAATGCTGGAACTATTGCGGTGAAGCTTGCCAACGCAATGAATGTGAGTGCAGAGATGATGTGTTTCATTACTTGCTCCTTTTTCCTGGATACTCGACAAGATAGTCAGTTTTTCTTCCCGAACATTTCCTGCCAGGGACAGCACATGATTGAATTCAGCAAAAGTCTGTCCCACTAGAAAGATCGAAAAGTGCAAAGAAAACACGACACAATTGTCCGAAGATAGATTGCAGACGATATAAATATGCTTTTCTTTCGCCGACTATCTTATCGAAGTCAATCTCTCAGGCCGGGGCTTGCGAGCTCGTTATTTCAATCGCGGACGTTATCCTGGGGCGTCCGTTCGTCCAGCGGGGTCCTGGGACGGAGCTTGACTGTATGTTCCGTCTGCGCGTTGCGGCCATCAGCGTATCGGCCGTAGAAATAATCTTTGTCCCATGCGCGCTTGGAGGCATCTCCTTCGACGGCTCTTTGGCAAGCCAGGAGATCGGACCTGCGCGCCCGCCATGCAAGGTGATCCGCAGCCAACTGCGGATTATCGCTAAGGCGGCGGATGACCGGCTGCACATTCTGCTGAAGATTCGCTTGCACAACGCATATCTGCGCATAAGGCTCTCCAGCCTTCCATGTCACTCTGCCGGGGCGCGTAAAACGATAGTTGAAGGTGAAGGTGTAGGGCAGCCAATCACTTTCAACGAGAGCTGTCATGGGAGCGACACCGTCCTTCACAACATTGGTCGGGCCTGTAACCAGCAGGTGATAGCCAGGAGGTGTCCGGAAGATGTAAGCCACGTCAAAGGTAAGTGTTCCACATTGGAAATGACTCACAGCCTGGTGCGGGTGTGAACAGAGAATGGTGATATCGGAAGTACCAGGTCCTCCATTCCATTCAGCAGTTACATCAACGGGCAGCAACAGCTGCCAACCGTACGTATTCCCGATGGCAACCGGCAAACAGCGATAGGCGTGTCTACCGGCGAACTCTTCCATCCAATCCCGCCCTGCAGGAGCCGGAACCAATTGCTGCGGACTTTCGTGGACCGCATAAGCCTCAAGCATCACGCTTGCCTTTTCTTCCGCAGTTTGACGATTGACTGGCGATCTGGCGGTTTCTGTAGACATGAATCATCCTTTATCGGTCGAGCCAGAGACCGTTCTGATTATTTCCGCGATGACTTTTTTCTTGAGACCTATCTTTTTTTTCGGTCTGCGAAATTGGTAATTCCAAGTTAAGGTCACTATCCAGGCAAATAATCTTCGTCAGAAAATATTGGTTGCCACGCACAGTGAATACAAGTTTTCCATCTTCTGACCCGCTGTCATAAGCCGGTATGCCGTAAACCGTCGTGCTATGTTGCCTGCTGTCCTGAATCACGACTGTAAGGTTGTCTTGAGAAGTGATCGTGTATCTTCCTGCAGGCAACTGAGCGCTGCCAGCCATGAATTTGAATGGAATGTTTACCGTGACGCTATGTTCCGCTGCCACCGCACTACTTACCCCAACCAGAGTGGCGAAGGTGAAGATCATGGCTTTGATGGCCTGTTTCATTGCGATGTCTCCCCTGTTAGAGGGCGTACTGTGAGCTCTACCTCCGGCAGATTGCAGTTAGTGCAAAGGGGGCCTGCCGGAGATAGCGTTCAATTTGGATTAGTTACGCCCTCACTTGAGATATCGGAAACATGTTCCAAAATGCGACAGAACAGAGACAGCAAGGCAACAGCCACTGCAATGTTCGTTTTGTATACGCGAAACGGCTGTCACAGAATTCGGCACACTTCCTGAGCTATTCAAGAAAATCGAACCTCAATCCGCTACGGCCCTCGCCTTGCCCGATGGATCTCAGGCGTCCAATCCACACACAAGGTGATCCATCAAGGCCCCTTGCGCTGCGATATCGCCGCTCCAACAACACGCCTTCCGCTGGTACTTCTTCGAGAAGGAATCCAGTGTCCGTCTCGCTCAGCATGCGTCCGAGAGCACCGGTTGTAGCAGTCGGAAGCTTCCCTCGCAGTAACTTCACTGGGCCATTTGGAGTTTTGCCCCGCACGGGGAGAAACGGTATCCAGTAATCGGGTACATACGAACCCAAGCGGTAGTGCGGCAACGCGTCAGCCGCTGGAGGAGGCGAGCTCGGCAGGCTTATGTTCCATGCGGTTGTGCGGTCGAACGACTGGCCTGACGCGCCGGATACCGTTCGCTCGATACCCCACACCATGTTTGCGAGTTCATCGCGAAGCAGCAGGACCTCTTCGATTACCGGACCATCGAGGGGAGAAACCGCGCCCGGAGGAAGTAAAAGCGGATGGGCTGTTGCAGCGGGCGCCGTGACGGCAGCGGCTGTGTCTGAAGAAGGACTGAACATGCGCCAATTTCCCTTCGCACCGTCCACAGTGGAGTAGTGGTCAATTGACGTTGCGACACCAAACGTATCGGCGACCACGAGCGAAGTAATGTTGGCCTCTGAGCCGGTCGCGACTGGCAACGGGAACTGGAACCAATCGTTCCCGTAGATGAGCGCGAAATCACGCAGCAAAACGCGTCCAAGGTCTTCGGCAGCGGCGGAGAGTTGGGCGATGTTGATGCTCGCATCTTCCATTTCCCAGAAGCGCCTCGCGGGCATGCCTCGAAACGTCACTGGTGTGGCGGTAAAGCTTTTTGTGGTGCTGACAGGTTTACCTGTGCCACCGGCTATGGGGCTCGACGACCGGTTGAAGGTATACCAGTCCACGCTGCCGCCGTCGTATTCACGGGCCGTGTAGGAAGTGGTATCTGCCGCAGCGCCCATCGCGAAACTGTACTCCATACGGTCTGAAGACCATCCGTCGGGTTGCGTGGGCTCATTGAAGAGGCTGCTGTACCACGTAAGCCAGTTACGCGTAACGGTTAAAACCGCAGCGTGTTGAGCATCCGGTATCACGGGGAGAGCGGGAAGATTGCTTCCGGCAGCGATCAATTCCTTATGGAGATTTATACCGTCGATAACGCGTCCGGCCACGATCGATGAGATGGTCTGGGCGTTACCTGCAGCGCTGACAAGCGGATAGTGAGCGAGATACAGCGCCGAGATCGTTGCAGGCAAACCGGCGGCATCAAGCAGACGCAGGAAATACAGACCCGCCTCACTCGCCTGGCGAAAGTCGTCAGTGGCGTTTGCAGGCCTTACGGCTTCCTGTTCAACCAGCACTTCGATAGGCTTGCCATTGACGAAGGCTTGCGGCGCTTGTCCATTCACCGAATAGCGGTCAAATGGAGCAACCGTGGACTGGACCGTAACCGTAACCGGCGACCCGGTGTTGCGGGCTTCGAACTCGCCTACCTGCCACTGGCGCAGGAGGAGCCAGAGCGGATCATGAACGCGGGCCTCAAGACCCGCCTGCACGTCAAACGAACGGGAGCGGGGTTCTATGCGGTTCCATGTAGTAATTGAGGGCATCAGACACTCCCTGCCGCTGGCGATGCCAGGACGGTATTGAAATCAGTTGAGACGGCTTCCAATTGTGCGCCGCTTGTGTTGTAAGCGAAATCGAGAGCCGGAAGATAGTGCCCTAACGAAGTAAGGCAATGTTCGAGCCACAGGTTATTGTCGGTACGGAGAACAAGCACCTGGGTATCCGAGATTCCCTGGAACGCGCTTACGTTTTCGTCTATTTCCTGACGATGGGGAGGCACCGTGTCAAACGGGGCGCGCGCGAGCCAAAGGTGGCCGTCAGCGTTCAGAATGTAAAGTTCCTGGTCAGTGAGAGCCTGGAACGCTTTTACGCCGGCATCGACGCGCTGGCGGCTGACTGGGGGCACCGTTCCAAACGGACCAGTCACGAGCCAGAGGGTACCGTCCTTGCTGAGAACAAAGACTTCGCGGTCGCTGATCGCCTGATACTGATCCACGCTGGTGTCGATTTGCTGGCGTACCGGCGGCACCGTTCCGAAGGGCCCATGTTCGAGCCACAGGTTGCCGTCGTTACCGAGAACAAGAACCTCAGTATCGGACAGTGCCTGGAAGGTCCAGACATTTGCATCGACCTGTTGCCGGGACGGTGGAACTGCTCCGAACGGGCCATGTTCAAGCCATAGGTTTCCGTTTATGTCGAGAACAAAGGCCTCGGTTCCAGACAGTGCCTGAAACGTATTTTGGTTTCGTATCATGCTATTGCTCCTGCGTCGTTTC
>Ga0206975_1104_pt1 | contig 21894 bp, 21 predicted proteins | sample Alteio_BWOrgHeat_81_FD_152919 | JGI IMG/M metagenome (GOLD analysis project Ga0206975, IMG submission 152919) | Enriched cells from forest soil in Barre Woods Harvard Forest LTER site, Petersham, Massachusetts, United States -... | ecosystem: Environmental > Terrestrial > Soil > Temperate forest >... | reverse complement strand
AAGGCTCTTCTGCTGCCAATAATTTACAACGCATTTTTTCCATGCGGGAAAAGAGCGATTCGAAAATAGATTTATCCTCTTGTATCGTTTTAACGACACCTAAAGCAACAGGGATGCATTTTTCACAGTATTTAGATCTAGTTCCAAAGTAGGAACACGTTGGAACATAAGACAAATGCTCTAAAATATATCGAGCCACTTTCCCTCCCGACAAGAGAGACCAATGAAAAGCAGAGTATGGTTCATATTCAGATTGTAATGAATCGTTTTTTTGTAGCAAGTCGCGGAAGGCAGCAAGATCATCTGAAAGAGCTGTTCTGCTGATGGGAGAAGTCCAATATTCTTTGTCCTGTACAGTTATGGATTGTATTTGACCTCTCTCATAGGATGGTTGGGTTGTAGAAAATGAAAGTTCTTTAGGTATTGGTTTTATATTCATAACTATTTTATATAATATAAATATTATAAAATACACGCTTATTTTTTTGAGACTACAGGAATATTGATGGAAGGTCCATCCTTAAAATTAGCCGCAGAACAACTGGCCCCTTTACAAGGTGAAATAATTAAAGCCGTACGTGGAAACACAAAAATAGAAAAAGAACGATTCTTAAATAAAAAAATTTATTCTATTTTCTCCTATGGAAAATACTTAATTTTTCAATTTGATCAGTTTGCATTAAAAGTCCATTTTTTACTATTTGGTAGCTTTGAAGCCACGATAAATCGTAAAAAAGTTACTGGGGACTATCCTAAAAAAATCCAAATGCCAAGATTGGCATTCGAATTAAAAAAAAGCCACGTTGAATTATATAACTGTTCAGTGAAAATTATAGAAGGATCTGCTGTGCGAGATTTGTGTGATTTTACAATTGATATTATGGACGATAAATGGGATGAAATACAAGTTATAGAGAAATTAAAAAATCACCCTGATAATGAAATAGCAGACGCGCTTTTGGATCAGAATATTTTTTTAGGTGTAGGAAATATCATCAAAAATGAAGTTCTATTTTTAGCTAAAACTCTACCTGAACACAAAATAGGAATGCTTTCCCTTAGAAAATTAAGGCAAATTATTACATTAACAAGAAGTTATGTCTTTAAGTTTTATCACTGGCGTAAAAAGTTTGAACTGCGAAAACACTACCAGGTGTATCGTCAAAGCCATTGCCAAATTTGCGGAACAAAGGTACTTAGACGGAAGACAGGCACGAGAAACCGGGTAAGCTTTGTTTGCCCACATTGTCAAAAATAAAGGTGTCTTTGAAAAGAGTCCAAAACATCCAGATTTTGAGACCACTTGGGTATAAAATCCTTTATTTAAAATAAATTATAATTGCGACTTGAATTAAAAAAAAGAATGCATTAGCTTAATAATAAAGCTATCACAACCTATCAATCTTCAGGAATTTTCAAATGATTGAATCAACAAGCAGAATAAGCATAAACTCTTCTACTAAAAATTTTTCTCTAATTTTTAACGAAAATGTCTCTATAACTTTAAGCAAAAATGTCTCTGTAACTTTAAACAAAAATGTCTCTGTAACTTTAAACAAAAATGAAAAAACTGAAGTTTTTACAGACCTAAATCCTAGTCCGTCCTACCAAACCAATTTCGATTTCAGAAATAAACTAGAACCTCTAAGGAAAAAAACGACCAGCACCGCCGAAAAACATGAACTATATAAAGCGAGAATGGACATCTATTTTAAGGCAATGAAAACGCCTTCGACAATAGAATCGTAAAAAATAATCGGCAATATTCAGCTCACCATAATACGTAGATATCACGATGGTTTTCTACGGAAAAATTCAAATGGCTTAAAAAAAAGAGATAATACGAATTTGAACAGAAATTGAGCAGAGTATAGTATGAAGTGTTTGAATCTGGCCCACCTTACTTCTCTTAAAAATAAAGAGTGAGATTGTGCTTGATACTCAATAAATTCAGAAGGTAGGGTAGCTGTTTCTGAAATTGTTTTTGGTGTACCTCTCACTATTTCTTCGCTATCTCTCACCCTGGCTTGCACGGAAGATGGTTTTGTGTCATCAATGGATTCTTCGCTCCCCACATATAAATTTTTCCGCTTATTAAAAAATTTTAATACAGCTCTCGCGCATTGAGTTGCTTCTAGAAAAGCCTTATTAACACCCCTTTCTAGCACTAGTCCAGAACTTGCATCTCCAACAAGCAAAATAATGATCCCTTTATATAGACTTGCAACGGAGCTACTCCGATATATTGTCATGGGAAATGTTACTATTCTATTAAAACCAAGACTAGCAACTTTATGTGAACCAAGATAACATTCAAAATGATCTAATATTTTCCTAATTTTTCCGTTATCTTTTACGTGTTCCTTTAATTCTGACATGGTCCAAGGATTTTCAGGATTTCCTTTAGTTCCTTGTATAAGAATTCTATGAGTAAGATAGCTAACAAACTTATGGAGTGTAATAATTCCGGAATTTCCATTTCTCGGCTTTCCAGCCGTTTCAAAGTCAAAGCCGCTTGACATTACAAACTGCGTAGATCCTTGCAGGTATGTTCTTGGTTTAAAATTAGGGGTGGCTTTATATTTTAACTCCAATAAGTACCCAAGATTCAATATGTCTGTTTTCTGAGCACCGATCACATTTCTGATTTCACTTTTAGATCCGTCGGCCCCGATGATTACCCTAGCTCCCCCAGTTTGTTTTAAAAAATCATCGAAAGAGAGCTCACCTGGTTTTTTCTGACTGCTCTCAGCAACATATTTAATGTTGAAAGCCTTATCTCGATGGACAGTAATATTTAACCGTTCTTTTGCAAATGTAGCTAAGGTAGTTTCAATTGTACTTGTTGGAATACTTTTCTTGCTCCAGCTTTTCAATTGGAATAAAAGTTGACGCGCGGCTTCTGTATTTACACAATTTGTCGAAGCAGCTAAACCCTCCATAAGAAACTTACTCATCGCATTTATCGAATCGCTACCAATTGCTAATTTATGGTCTCTAGTCGTTTCAGGACGCTTATCAAACACAATAATCTTTAATTTCCTGTCAAGAGATCCCAATAAACATGCTGTAGCCATTCCTGCAGGACCTGATCCAACAATTGCCACGTCATATTTCGCACCCACACTATTCATGATTTACCTTATTCAACAATAACAAGTTTTTGCTTTATTAATTTTAATAATTATCCTATTAACACTATTAAAATACAAATAATATCCTGGAATTTCACAACTTTTTACACGCACTTCGTACGATTTCATTCTTTGGATATTTGAATAAAAATTCAAATATCCAATTGAAAATAAAAAAATCTTCTTATAAAAATATGATTCCACTTTTCATTCAGCTAGGAGACGAAAAAAATGAATAAATTTTTATATATATTATCGCTATTGGCGTATGGCTATTCGGTAAATTCTTTTGCAGAAGATAAAATTTACATTTCCTCAAGAGATGTCCTGATTGCTGATAATGGCATAATTGTTTCTCTTGATGGATTTGCACAGAGTGTAAATCCTATCCATTGTGATGAAAATGGGATTTATTTAGAAAGGCTCGAGGCTTGGTATTGCAGAAATTGCGATAAACATACTTGGTCATTCAATGAAAAATGTCCGTCATGCGGCAGACCGAAACCAAAATGTGGTGAATATACCGAATTTTGAAATCTTTTTGATATTATGTTGAAGATCACTTTATCATTACTTTTACTTATATTTAGTTTTATTGACGCAGTTAATATACATAAAATCCTTAACAATATTCCTGAGGAAGATAGGGAAATTCTAAGATCGTTATTTTTTACTATTTTTTGCGAAGATCATGCGTGTTATACCCTTTTTGGCGATAAGCCAATTTCATTGTCTGGACATTTTGCATATACACCACCCGAAAATATCTTAGAAGGGATGCAATGCGGTGGAATTTTTTGGAAAAAATGGGAAGTATGGGAAAAATATAGCCATTTATTTCAAATAAAAAAATTTCTCCTTTTGAAAGAAGAGTCCTGGAGTAGCGATCATAAAATTTTAAATGTAATTTTCATTAACAAAAAAGAATTCATCAAAGCTATCACAAAACATTTGTTCTTATTTGAACATCTTTTAGAAAGAAAAATCATTCCTGAAGAAATGCTAGAGAATATCGAGTTGAAAAAAATATCATTTACAAACAGCATTGCTAATAATCAAATTTTGTGGGGAATTTTGCTAGGCTATGGCAAGCATAATTCCATTTTATACAATCGCAGAAATTATTCGGATTCATTTATCTTAAGCGATCCCCCTCTTATAAATTCTTTGATTCAATTAAAATACTTTGGAGATTATTCCATTACTCCATTACCAATAGCCTCTGTCCATTTTGTAGCCGATAAAGAACATCAGGAAACAAAGTTGCTTGAAAAAAAATATGAGAGATTGCGCGGGAAAATTTCAGAAATTTATTCAAAGGGTGATTTTCTGGAAATTACATTAGAGAGTGTCGTCAATTGATAATATCGGGATCTGCCGCAAACATGACTCTATTTGTCGATGCAATAATAAATGGATTGTATTACGTTTTATTTGAATTCAAAATCTCATTCCCCTACTATTCGGTCAATTTGATGATAAAGAAGGGAAAATGAAAATATTAAAAAAAGCTCTAGAAATTACAGTGGTGAGCCTCGCTCTTTTCTCATCGACTGTCGAAGCTTGTACGCGCGTCCTTTATTCTGGCGATGAAGGGCTTGTCATTGTGGGTCGTTCCATGGATTGGGATGAAGATATGCACTCCAATCTCTGGGTATTTCCCCGTGGAATCAAACGCGATGGTGCTGGTGGCAAGAATTCGGTCTCATGGGTCGCAAAATATGGAAGCGTCACTATCTCTGGGTATGATGTAGGCATTGCGGATGGAATGAATGAGAAAGGATTTGTCGCCAACTTACTTTATCTTGCCGAATCTGATTATGGAAAGCCTAATGAGGATAAACCAATTCTATCAATCAGCCTTTGGGCTCAGTATGCCTTAGACAACTTTGCAACAGTTTCTGAGGCAGTCGATGCTTTAAGAAAAGAACCTTTCCAAGTCGTTGCCCCTCTATTGCCCAATGGAGCGCCAGCTCAACTTCATTTATCCATTTCTGACCCTAGTGGCGATTCAGCCATTTTTGAATATCTTGCAGGGAAGCTAGTGATCCATCATGGGAAACAATATAATGTAATGACAAATTCACCTTCATATGATCAACAGTTAGCTCTAAATGCCTATTGGCAGGAAATTGGTGGAAATACCTTTCTTCCTGGAACAAGCCGAGCAGCAGATCGCTTTGTCCGAGCTTCATTCTATATTGGAGCTGTTCCAAAGAAGGCTGATCCCCACTTTATCACAGCGGTCCCAGACCGCAATTTTGTTTACCAAGCTGTTGCTATGGTAACGAGTATTATGCGCGGCGTTAGTGTTCCTTTAGGGATTAGAACACCAAAGGAACCCAATATTGCCTCAACACTTTGGCGAACGATCTCAGATCAAACAAATAAGGTCTATTACTTTGATTCAGCCACTAGTCCCAATACGTTTTGGATTTCCCTGGCCGATCTCAACTTCAATTCTAAAATCATGAAGCTGACACTCACTGGTGGGAAGGTTTATGCAGGAAATGCGGTTGAACATCTCGAAATTACAGAACCTTTTAGTTTTCTTCCTGGCAAACCTTAGAGGGTGTTTGTAATTATAATAGCCTTGCTTCGAAATTATTTTCTCGCTAGGAAACAATAATTTCAAAGCAAGGTTTATTAGAATTACAAAACACCCTCTTAATCTTTACGGAAATGTAAAGTGAAAAGTAACGCAAACAAAACCAAATTTTCAGGAGTCATTTATGTTTATAGTGAATTATTTTTTACCTCCCAAAAAACAAGTTTTTTCTTCTCCTATAACCGCAAAAGATATTTCTGATCCCTTATTAGCCACAGACACCAAAGAAATTTCTTTAACAAATTCATCTGAGATGAATTTAATAGGTATTGAAAAAGCGACTACAAAGGACGATTATGAAGAAATCATGCAAAGAGCAAATCATATTGCCACCCAAGTTCTATCTTTTAAAAAAGATTTTGAATCGACTAAAAGTTCTTATTCCTATTATGATAATCTTTCTCGAGGATCATTAGAAGGACAAGAACAATACTTACCTTTACTTTCAAACTTACAAAGAATAATTTCTAATGTTGCTAAAATAAATAAAGAAATTATGTCGTTGAAGGTTGATTTTTCGGCTTATGATATTCAACACCATTTAAGTGATTCAAGCAAAAATAAGAAAGCTAGAGACTTTCAAAGAGTGATTAGAAAAATTGATAATGATCTTAAGTTTAGCCATCAAATTCAAAAACTTCAATCTTCTCTTACAAGAAAAATCATCTATCGAGAACAATCAAGTACATGTTGCATTATTTCTTAGAGATTACTACCGTACTTTGATAGTACTTATTGATCATTGAGTTCTTTATTCAATAGTTTAAAAATTAAAAAGCCTCAGCGTTTACTAAGGCGAGCTAAAATTTCTCGCTTTAGCTATAGGCGTCTTTTGCGCTTATAAGATACTTTGATACTTGTATAAAAGTATCTTTACAACAGCAGGAGCCTATCACGATATTGCTAGAGAAGGAGAAGGGACAGATTATTGGGATGAAGAAAGCAGCGAGGCATTAGAAACACTGCTCAGCACTCTTGGAATAGAGGAAAGGGAAGAGTATGTCCGAGCAATCAAAGAAAAAGACCCGAAAAATGGGAATTTTTCTTCAGATGTACAACGAATTCTTCACGATGCCGATTCCTTAGATATCATGAGAGTCATTGGGAGATTTTCTTTTAGTAAAAATCATTTGTGTTTCTATGCATTTGATCCTCAACAAAGATCTTTTTGCGATCAGCTAATCAATGAAATAGCTGATTTCATTAGCATTACGGAAAAACCCAAGATACGCAATGAACTGGAGCATTTTAGCAATGATTTCTATGGAGATTTAGTAAGGCTCCTGTTCTCGGAGAAAAACAATAAGGGTACAACAAGATTTCCGCTTATTACACAACTTTTGCAAAATGATATGCAAAAGATTCTCACACCATGAAATGACTTTTTACAATAACTCGTAGTCTTTTTTTATGATTCGGAAAAGGATCTTTTTGCAATATTTATTATAAGGAGATAAAACATGAAAAAAAAATCTAATTTGAGAAAATTTACCTAGATTTGGATTTGTGGCCGAATCTCGATTTCTCCGACGTCCTGGGGCGGTTGGCATTTTGTCTACGAGGAGAAAAATTGCTTTGCGGCTTGGTTTTCTGTCCATGGTTTGCAGAGTGTGTATTTCTTCCATTTTGGATTGGTTGGGCAGAAATACTTTGATCAATCTCAAAGCCAGTTTCTATTTTTTTTGTAATCTTGTGCTTGAGGAGCTTTTCAATGTTATCCAGGAGTTTAAGTTCATCGACGCAGACTAGCGAGCATGCCCATCCCTCATTTCCGGAGCGACCCGTACGGCCAATGCGGTGGATGTAATCTTCTGGAACATTTGGAAGCTCAAAATTCACTACATGAGGCAATTGGTCAATATCAAGGCCGCGTGCAGCGATATCGGTTGCAACGAGTACTTTAATTACGCCCGATTTAAAATTGGCGAGCGCTTTAGTTCGTCCAGATTGGCTTTTATTGCCATGGATTGCCTCTGAGATAATGCCATCCATATTAAGTTGCTTGGCAAGCTTGTTAGCACCATGTTTAGTACGGGTAAAAACTAAAACCTGTTGCCACTTATTTGTAAGGATTAAAAACGAGAGAAGTTCTCTTTTACGCTTATTGTCAACTGGATAAATAATATGCGTTACAAGATCTGTAGCTGCATTTTCTTTTGCCACTGCGATTGTATGAGGGTTTTTTAGAATGCCGGCAGCCAGTTTTTTGATTTCTTCAGAAAAGGTGGCTGAAAAAAGCAAATTTTGTCTTTTAGCAGGCATTAATTTGAGGATTTTTTTAATGTCATGAATGAAGCCCATATCTAGCATTCGGTCCGCTTCGTCGAGAACTAAAATTTCTACTTGGGAAAGGTCGATGACATGTTGTGATACGAGATCCAAAAGCCTTCCAGGTGTTGCAATGATGATATCAGCTCCATTTTGCAATTTTCGGATCTGTGTGTTAATATTGACGCCGCCAAAAATTACCTCCGTTTTAAAAGGAAGGTGCCTTCCATAATCTTTCACATTTTCGCCAACTTGAGAGGCAAGCTCCCGTGTCGGGGTAAGAATAAGAGCGCGTAAGGTATGCGTATGTTCATTTTTTCTAGTATTCATCAACACTTGTAAAAGAGGTAGTGTAAAACCAGCTGTTTTCCCTGTACCAGTTTGTGCAGTCGCTAAAATATCATGTCCCTCAATAATAAGAGGAATTGCTTCGACTTGAATAGGAGTAGCTTTTTTGTGGCCTTTTTCTGTAATAGCTTGAACAATTTCTTGCTGAAGGTCGAAATCTTGAAACGACATTAGTTCCTTGGATATAATTTTAATTGTTGTTAATCTATAGTGACTTACATTTTCATTTAAATACAAGTTAATATCGCAAAGAAAGCACACCGAGCCTAAATTATTTTTAAAAAAAAGTGTTAAAATTTGGAGTGCGTGTGACTCGTCACCGCTTTCCAAAAACTCCAGTACTGGGTACACTTCGAACTTTTGACTGGCTCGGCCTTTCACAAGAATTTTAAACCCTCTCAAAATTAATAGCTTAAAATTCACTTGAAAACAATGTATCCCAAAAGATACAATAAGGTTATATGGACGAAATAGAAATTGAATTCTACGAAAGCGCCACCGGCAAACGACCCTTTGAGATCTGGTTTAAGGATATCAAAGAGATCCATACTCGATCCAAAATTTTTGACAAGGCTTGATCGTTTAAAGCTTGGGAACTTTGGCGACTGCAAAACTCTACAAGAGGGAGTTTGCGAGCTCAGGATTCATTATGGTCCGGGCATTAGAATTTATTACGGAAAGATTGGGAATAAAGTCATCTTGCTTCTTTGCGGTGGTGATAAAGGCGACCAAGATAGGGACATCGCAAAGGCAAAGGAGTATTTGAAAGATTATCAATCAAGGGAGATAGGTCATGGCAAGAAGTAAAAAATATCAAGAATTTCTACTCGAGCATTTAGAGGATCACGATGAAGCCGTCGCTTACCTAAACGCAGCTTTAGAAGAAAGCCTTAAAGGCGATGAAGAGTCACAACAGCTTTTCTTGATCGCTCTTCGCAATGTCGCTGAAGCGCAAGGTGGTGTCGGCGCTTTAGCTAAAAAAGCACATGTCGGCCGCGAAAGTCTCTATAAAACCCTTTCAGGTACAGGGAATCCTAAATGGCACACGCTTGTTTCACTATGTGTAGCGATGGGTTTGAATTTAAGATTAAGTTAAAGATCATATTCGGCAAACATAAGTCATACTTAACCGATATAATAACAAAAGAGCGGTGACGAGTCACACGCACTCCAAAAACTCCGGATGCAAGATTCGAACTTGCGACCAATGGATTAACAGTCCACTGCTCTACCGCTGAGCTAATCCGGAATAGAAACAGCCATTTTAGAGGATTTATTTATTCCTCGCAATAGTTTTTCGAGAGCTACGTTGGATTCAAATCGGGGAGTTTTTCCCGCTTTTTTTTTGGTTGTTTATTTTTTTTTGGATGAGGGGGCCTTTTGGTTGTTTCTTTTTCAGGTAGGGAACCAGTAGTCAGTGTACGGATTCTTCTTTGGAGGAAATAAATACAGGAAAGGAGGAAAAAAAAGAGGAGAATTGCACTACTCAAGAGAACATAGAAAAGAAGTCCCATTTTTGAGTTTTCTTTTGTAATAGAATTTTGAAAATCATTTTCAGCCAATTCTTCCCTAGAATCGATGGTGTTCATAGGACGCACCTCTAAAGTCCTAGCAGGAATTCGTGAACTCATTTTTTCCTGTGTGACTGTATTCCACCAAGCAATGGTTATTTCCGGTAACTCGAGGCTTCCATTTTTTTGTGGAATGAGAGTGTATTGTTCTTTTCGAAGGCTCGTCAATTGCCCATCACTTATTTGGTTTTCCAATTGAGGTTTATCTTCATATACTCGGCAAGAAGCTCCTGTAACCTGCATTTCTTTGAGGTTTGGTAGTTGATTTGCTTGTATTCCACAACCTACAATGGTAAACCCTCGCATAATAGGTTCCCCTTCGCGAAGGATTTGAGACTCATCCCAGTTTTCTTCAATTTCGAGCGACTGTGCTGGAATCCATGGAACCATATCGGGAATGGAGGGTTGGATATCAAAAGGGATTTCTTTCGTATAGATTGTGAAGGGTTGTAGATCATAGCCCTGAAAAGCAGAGAAAAAACCGTACCCAAATGGGTCATATTCAGTTTTTTTTCTAGAAACCACTCCTTGCATGCTAAAAGAAGGAATTGTAAAAGAACCGCTCTTCAAAGGAATCACCATATAGCTATATTCAACAGCACATCCTTCAACACCATTGCATATTGTGCGATACACTTTTGGATCTCCATTTTTCTCTACAATGCAATCTTCAATATGTACTGATTGCATTTGCACATTAGCCACTTCTATAGGGGCATGAAGAGTGACTGTATAAAAAAATGGCTCATTCTTATAGGGGCTTGCATGGCTAATTTTTGCAGCAATTTCCACCCCTTTTTGATCTGATTGCGTAGCTTGTTCGTCACTGACATGAATAAGAATTGGTTGGCTTTTCAAAACACCTTCTGATGTCTCAATGAGAATGGGGGGAATCGCAATCTCTCCTGTATGGAACGGAGTCATAGTGAACGTCCAAGTCATACTGGATGTCATTTGCCCATTTACGATTGTAAGACTAGAAGCTCTTTGCTCCGAATGAATGGCAAATGATTTTCTCAATTCTTCTAATAGAGGGGTTCCCTTTTCAGAAGCTCCTTGCAATGTGAGTTGCAAATAGATGTTTTGTCCACGCGACAAGTCGGTCCGATTGATTTTTGCAATAAATTCGGCAGAAAATAAAGGACAGGTCATTAGAAAAAAGAAGAAAAAGATTTTTTTTACCATGGGTCGTGACTTTCCTTTGTCCCATTTCTTTTGGATTCTATGTAAAATTTATTTTTCAAAAATGTTTGTGGATCATTTGCTATTCGATCCAACCAGAGGTTAGCATCTTCATCTAATTGTTTCTCTTCTGCTGATTTTTCATTTTTTTTCGTATTTTGTTGTTCAAGATATTCTTCCTTTATTTCTTCGGAAGAAGAGTCATTCTTTTGCTCATTTCTTTGTTCATCTTGTTGATTATCTTGTGAAGTATCTTGACTGTCTTGTTGATTATCTTTTTGATTATCTTTTGTATTTTGTTGCTGCTGATCTTTATTTTCCTTGTTGTCTTTTTTTTCGTCATTATCCTCTTGCTTTTCATCCGAGCTGTCAGATTGATTTTTCTCTTCCTCTAACATTTTTTTTACGATCGCAAGATTCTCTTTCGCTTTTGTATGATCTGGCCAAGAAGTCAGAACATCTTCATAGGCTTTGACAGCTGCTGTAAGATTATTCTGTTGTACATATGTATTTCCCAGATTATACAGAGCTTGCGCTGCCACTTCTGGCCTAGAAGAGAGAAGAAACATTTTTTCCGCTTCTTCGTAATTTCCGGATCGGTAATACGCTATCCCCTTTCTGTAAGGATCTTGAAATGCGGTGGAAGCTGCAACGTAATCTTTTTCCTCATAGGCTTTTTTTCCTTGTTCTTCTTTGGTAAGGAAATAGTTTTCATACTCTATTCCATACGCTCTCCCAAAGGAGAAAAAAATAATAAAAAGAGAAATTACATATCCTTGTCTAAACCACCACAAGAAAATAGGAAGAACGGGCAATAGGAATACATAAAAATGTTCCTCCCAGATTTGTTTTTTTACTCCTGTATTCAACCGCTCATTTCCTTTTTCCTTAAGATCGTCGATGATGATTTTTTCGTCGCTTCCATAGCGGGATTCTAAATAACGGCCATTTCCTATTCGACTGATTTCATGAAGTCTTTCTTTTTCGAGTTTTGTCCAAACAGGAGAAGTCGTTGCTGTATTCGAGCGGTGTTTCGGTTGCAAAAGAATCCCTTCTGGAGAACCTATTCCAAACGTATAAATCGAAATTCCTTGATTGGCTAATTCTTTGGCTATTCTCATAGCGCCCGTATCTTCAAATCCCCCATCACTTAATATAACGACTGCTTTGCTCTCTCCAGGCTCTGCTTCTAACATTTTCCCTGCCATATCAAGGGCAGGAGACAGCCGGCTCCCTTGCACGTACACAAGATCAGTAGTAAGCGAAGGCAAAATAGAGATCATCATTTGATGATCGTCAGTGATTGGTGAAATCATGTGTGGATCAGCAGCAAAAGCGATCAGACCTATCTTGACTCCCTGCGCAAAATGGAAAAGATCTTCGATTTTTTGTTTCGCTCGAGCAAGCCTGGTCGGTTTGACATCGGCTGCATTCATTGACTCAGATACATCCAATAACAAAACAAGACTTTGGTTGTCTGATAGCAATTCAATTTCACGATAATTCCATCTAGGACCTGCGAGAGAAAGGACGAGTAGAAACCACGCCATTGACCATAAAACGATTCCCACATTTTTTTTTGTTTTCGTCTCTTTGTTTAGGAGGAGATAAGGAAGGAGGTGTTTGTCGATATATTTTTCCAACTGGTGAGAAGAAACACCCATTTTCCGAAAAAAGAAATAGAACACCCAAATACAGGGGATGATCATTCCCAACCAAAGAAATGAAGGGTGATTGAAATGAAAATCGCTAAAATCCACTAATTTTCCTCCCGATGAACTCTGTTCCTTGATAGAGCATAAACAATAAGAAAAAAAAGATAGCCCCTAGAAGAGGGTATTCATAGAAGGGTTCTCGGATGTACAAAGATTGCTCCTCAGACTCCGATTTTTCTAATTGATCAATCGTGTGATAAATAGATTCTAATGCTTTGTGATTGGTTGCGGAGAAATATTGGCCACCCGTAGTTTCGGCAATATTTTGTAGTAATTCTTCATCAATGGGAATTTCGGCCATTGCATAAGTCCCATTGGTCGGAAAAGGAACTGCCCCTTTTTTCCCAACTCCAATCGTATAAATTCGAATTCCATATTCTTGCGCTAGCTTTGTGGCTTCGAGAGGAGGAATACTACTCGAATTATCTATTCCATCTGTCAAAAGAATGAGAACGCGAGATCCTTTTGGTCTCTCCCGTAAAGTGCGGACACTAAGACCAATCGCATCTCCAATTGCCGTTGCATTCCCTGCCATTCCAGATACTGTATTCTCTAACATTTTAACGACAGATAAAGTATCAAAAGTCAAGGGGACGTGAAGGTATGCATGTTGCCCAAAGGTAATAAGCCCAACACGATCTCCTTTTCTTCCTCGCACAAATTTTCCAACCACTTCTTTTGTTACATCGAGCCGATTGATCTGCTTGGAGGGGGTTGAAAAATCAAGTGCCTGCATAGATGCGGAAATATCAACAGCCAATAAAAGATCATACCCTTTATTTTTTACTTTTTTGATATGGTCGACCTTTTCTGGTTGCATCAAAGCAATGATAGACAATATCCAACTCATAGAAAGAAAAAAATAAAACCATCGACTGTTTTTTACTTTGTTTTTGTGAATGCAAAAAACCTTTTTCAATCGATGTGTAAAAGGAAAGAAAAATTGAGGAACCGAACGAGAAGAATTTTCTTTGTGAGAAACAAAAAAAATCCTCATCAGTAACGGAAGAGGAAGAAGAAGAAAAAACCAAGGAGCATTAAATTGATACATCAGTCCCCTTTAGAGAATCCATTGCTTTATCGCATGCATGATTTCCCTCATGTCAGAATCCGATATAATGAAATTTTTCTGATTGATAGGAGCATAAGGAACGAGCGCGAGCACCTTTCCTTTCTCTTTCCAGTTAAATTGCTTAGGATCATGTTCTGTGAGCCATTGCAACCACCTATCACCTGTAAGACTCGCACACTCTTTTCGCGAAAACAATTGGAGTGTCATCCGACGCAATAGTTGTGAAAGCCCAACAACGGTTTCCGAACGATTTTCTTCTTTGAATTCCGCCTCTAGCTTTTGCAATTGCGCTAAAAAATCGCTCTTCCAACTGCGTCGAAAGGCCATTCTTCTGGCAATAAAATAGCAAATCCCTACACATAGAAGAATTGTTAATAAAATTACAATTTGCCAGCCAATCGCTAAAGGCCACCAATGAATAGGGTCGATTTCCTCAATATCATGAATTTGTTCTAACAAATGATCCAGCATCCTATTTCCTACGCTGCATCTGGCGCAGCTCTTTGCATACATCTGAAGAGGTCATGAGTTCAAGGAGGGGAATTCTCCACTGTTTACACACCTGTCGAAGATTTCCTCTTTGCATTTCCCATTCCGTAGCATATCTCTCTCGTGCAGGTGCATTGTCTGTTTCAATCACTACTTTTTCACTACGGCTAGAAAATTCAATGATTCCCATTGGATAAATCTGTTGGTCAAAAGGATCGTTGATTGCAATAAAAAATACATCCGCTTTTTTCTTTAATTTGGCGATAGAGGTAATTAGGGAGTTCGGCTCACATGTCATAAAATCGGTAATAAAAAATACAATAGAACCAGAGCGTGTTTTTTCTGCTACATATTCCAGGCTCATTTCGAGAGACACCGGATGCGATTCAGCCGGAGGTTCTGTAAGAATTCTCAACCACTGTGTGATGGATGTTTTGTTTTTTGTGGAAGGGAAAAATTGAATACCTCCTAACACATCGCCAAATAAACAAGCACTTACTTTATCTTGCATCGCCATTGCACTCCAAGCTAAATAAGAAGCTGCTCTGGCTGCCTGCACTGATTTAAATGTATTTTTAGTTCCAAATCTCATGCTAGAATTGACATCAATACAAATTAAAAATTGTCTTTCTCGTTCTTCTCGAAATACTTTTAGATGCGGAATATTGGTACGAGCAGTCACTTTCCAGTCGATCCGAATATCATCTCCCGGAACATAATGCCGAACAGAATCAAAATCGAGCCCACGTCCTCGAAAAGCAGTGTGATGATTTCCTGTGGAGGAAAGATTTTTTCGAAGCTTAGATACCCAAAAAGGAGAAAAATATTGTTTTTTTAATGATAATAACTCAGATAAACTTGGGTATAACATAATTCTATGGAATAGCTACGATTTGCAAGAGTTCTTGAATGATTCTCGTGCGAGAAATTCCTTCTGCTTCTGACGCAAAGGAAGGGATAATTCGGTGTCGTAGAATCGGAGTAGCGACGTGATGGATATGTGCAGGAGTAACATATTCTTCATTTCGAAGCCAAGCTAAGGCCTTTGCACATCGAACAATCGCTATCGTGGCTCTTGGAGAAGCACCATGCTGTATCCATTTTGCGAAAGATCGGTCATACTTTTCAGGGGTGCGTGTAGCGCCTACCAAAGAGACTACATATTTTTTTAAATTCTCTGAAATAAATACAGTCGCAACAATATCTCTTGCTCGTAAAATTTCTTCCGGCGAAGTCAGTGGTGGAGAGTCGGAAAAACAAGTATTACCCTTTTGCCTTTTTTCATCGAGATGGACAATGGACAATTCTTCGTCGTGATTTGGATAATCAACGAGCAAATGCATCATAAATCGGTCTAGTTGAGCTTCAGGCAAATGATATGTTCCTTCTTGCTCAATCGGATTTTGTGTTGCAATAACCATATACAAAGAAGGCAACGGATAACTTTTATGTCCGACTGTCACCTGTTTTTCTTCCATAGCCTCTAGAAGAGCTGATTGAACCTTTGCAGGGGCTCTATTAATTTCATCTGCTAATAAAATATGTTTGAAAATTGGCCCTTTTCGAAAAATAAAATCACTTTTTTCGTGAATGTACATTTCTGTTCCGATTAAATCAGAGGGAAGAAGATCAGGTGTAAACTGAATGCGATGAAATTCTCCCTCAATCGCATCCGCAACAGCTTTTGCTGAACGGGTCTTAGCAAGTCCTGGCATCCCTTCCAAGAGAATATGACCATCGGCTAACAAACAGACGAGCATATATTCAATAAGTTCGTGCTGACCGATGATTTTTTCTCGAATAGATCGAAGAACTTTTGATAATTTTTGTTGTTGTGTTTGCACTTGTTCAGACATTGCGCAACTGTTCATGTTTGAGATCTCCGCTTGTTCCAAAACTTATACAGAATGAGTAAAATAATGAATGAAACCAAAAGGATAATTATTTTTTCAACATCAAATTCAAAATGATCAAAAAAGGCAATCCAATAGCGACCAAAAAAGTATCCGATACACAAAAAAAGAGAAACCCAAATCACCGCACCGCTATACGCAAATAAAGCAAATTCTTTATATCTAAGTGCTGTCACGCCAGCCAGTAAACCAGTAAAATGCCGAATACCTGGCAAAAAATAGCCAAAAAATAAACCCCACTTTCCAAATCGTTCAAACCAAGTGTGAGCCTTTGCCACTCGTTCTTCCCCAAATCCAAACCATGAACCATATCGATGAACGAAATAAATCCCTACCGTTCGACCAACAATATAACTGACCGTGATGCCACAAAAAGCGCCGGTATAAGCTGCAAAAAAAGTAGGAAAAACGAGTAATTTTCCTTGGTGCATAAATACACCCGCAATAATCATTAAAGTTTCTTCTGGAACCGGAAATGGCAAAGCAATAATTCCGGCCATAAGCAAAAAGAATACAGCAATACTGCCATATTCAATAAGCCATTGAGAAAATTGCGTTTGTTCGGTGATTACTTCCATTATTGTAGTATGCCTCAATTTCATAGTTTTCATACAATATAAAAAAAAATATTGTCACCTCAAGTTTTGTTTGTTAAGTTCCAATTTTATATCGGATTTCAATATGATTTCATTGGCATTAAAAATGCTCATCGGCAACAAAGCTTCTTTTATAGGGGTTTTGTTCGGGATTTTTCTTGCTACGTTATTAATTTCCCAGCAATCGGCGATTTTTTTAGGTCTCATTGCTCGCTCCTATCGAACGATAACCGATATTCCTTTGCCTTCCATTTGGGTAATGGATCCTGCAACAGAAAGCGATGATATCGTTCGTGGAATGCCGGATGGCAATTTAGATAGTATTCGCAGTATTCCCGGCATTGCATGGGCTGTTCCTCTAAATGTTGTGCATATTCCATTGATTACGCAATCTGGCAATTATCAGATTGCACAACTCTACGGAATCGATGATGCATCCTTAATCGGTGCTCCCCTCGATATGCTAGAAGGGCAAATAAGAGATCTTCATCGAGAAGGGGGTATTATCGTCGATATCTATTCAGCAAATGGAGTATTAGCAACGAAACATTCTGATGGAACAAAAACTCCTTTACAAATGGGGGATGAACTCGAAATTAACAACCACCGAGCAGTTGTTGTGGGGCTATGCAAAATTACGAAAGGATTTTATCCACAGCCCATTATTTTCACGGGGTGTAGTGCATTTAGAAGATTTAATTCTTTTTCCATTAATTACTTAGGTTTTGTCATTGCCAAAACAGCTCCGGATGTAGATACACAAAAGGTATGCGACGAAATCAATGCTTATCCTGGAATGAAAGCCTTGACAAGAGAACAATTCAAATGGCTTATAGTCAAAACATTTTTAAAAACCGGGATCTTAATCAATTTTGGTCTTTCTGTTTTATTGGGATTTATTGTCGGATTTTCGATTGCGGGACAAATTTTTTATATCATGACACTTGAAAACATCATGTATTATGCATTAATTAAGGCGCTAGGGGGAACAAAAAATATGATTCTACAAATGATCGTCATCCAAGCACTCATTGTTGGCATCATTGGTTTTTGTTTAGGAATAGGAGCTACATTGCTTTGGGGACTTGCTATTCGAGGAACAACTCTTGCCTTTTTATTTCCATGGCAACTTCTCCTATTTACAGGATGTATCGTTCTGTTGATCTGCATATTGACCGCGTGGTTAAGTATTCGTCGAGTCCTAAGAACAGATCCAAAAGCTCTTATGGGGACTTAAAATCCAATGCAACAAATCGCTGTTCGATGTCGAGGGATCAAAAAGCACTATGGAGAAAAGGAAAATCGGGTAGACGCGTTGAAAGAGATTGATTTAGATATAGAAAGAGGAAAATTAACTTTGCTCGTAGGACCTTCGGGCTCTGGAAAAACGACTTTGCTATCTATTATCACCACAATTCTCACTCCTGATGCAGGAAAATTGTATCTGCTCGGTACAAATATGGGGAAAATTCCAGATACAGAAAGAGCCGAATTTTGCCGAAAATACTTAGGGATTGTCTTCCAATCTCTCTTTTTAATCCCCACACTCACAGTGGTAGAAAACATCGCTCTTCCTCTTATTATAGCAGGTGAGTCAACGAACTATTCCGAAAACAAAGCGATGCAACTCCTTGAACAAATGCATCTTTCAGATCGATCTCATTCTTCTCCACTATCTTTATCCAAAGGGCAACAGCAACGAATAGCTATTGCAAGAGCAATGGTCAATGATTCTCAAATTTTAGTATGCGATGAGCCAACAAGTGCTCTGGATGAACACTCAGGTCTTGAAATTATGGCTTTATTGCGAGAAAAGGTATTGGATTCCTCTCGCGCAGTGTTAGTTGTGACTCATGACCAAAGAACTTTCCCCTTTGCAGATCGAATTATTTATATGAATGACGGAAAAATTGTTTTAGAGAGTAAGGAGAAAGGATGAATAGAAATTATTTTTATTGGATTCTGTTGCTTGTGATCTTGAGCATTTTTTTCATTGGTTTTTCAATGTGGGAAACAACAAAACCGCTCCACATACCCACACAACAAGCAATTGTTCCCATGTCCCCTTTTCAACATTACATTTCTGGAGCGGGTATCATCGAAGCGAGTACAGATAATATTTCCATTGGTACCTCTCTTAACCGAATTGTCACTCACGTATTTGTAAAAGTAGGAAACAGAGTAAAAAAGGGTGATCCTCTTTTTATGATGGACAATAGAGATCTCCAGGCAGATCTGGAAGCGAGAAAAATTGGATATGACATTGCGCTCGCTCAATTAAAAAAACTTGAGTCCTTTCCTAGAAAAGAGGATATTCTCGCAGCAGAGGCTGCTTTAGCAAATACACAAATTGCTTTGCAACAAGCAGGAAATCAATACGAAAAAGTGCAGGCTCTTACAGATACTCGCGCACTGAGCGAACAAGAAATCCAACGAAGGTATTCTCTCTATGCACAAGCCAAAGGAAATGTGCAAGAAAGAGAAGCAGCACTTAATAAAATTAAACAAGGAACATGGGAACCCGATCTTGCCATTGCACAATTAGAAGCCAAGCAAGCATGGGCAAATATAGAAAAAGTCAAAACAGATATTGATCAAACAACCGTTCGTTCCCCGATCGATGGGACAGTCCTTCAAGTGAAAATTCACGAAGGAGAATATCCTGCGAGTTTCCATTTAAAAGGACCTCTCCTCATTGTAGGAGACACGGATGAACTGTACGTAAAAGTAAGTATTAATCAATTCGATGCTTCTCATTTTAAGGAAAATGCCGCTGCTGTTGGTTTCTTAAGGGGAAATGCTCGAATAAAATTCCTCCTGACATTTGTGAGAATAGAGCCATTGCTAGTCAATAAACAGAATCTTACAAATGAAATTACCGAAAAAGTCGATACCCGCGTATTACAAGTCATTTATAAAATTAAACCAGAAAATCACACTCTTTTTGTGGGTCAGCAAATGGATGTATTTATCGAAGACACGAAGATATGAAGCAAAAGAGTTGGGTGTTTGTTTCTCTCTTTCTCTATGGATGTCAACTCAATCCCCCCTACACTCCTCCCATGATTGATGTTCCTGTCCAATGGCACAGTCGAATGAGCGAAGATTCGACATCTTGTGAAGATCCTAGCTATTTTCTTTGGTGGCAATCGTTGGAAGATCCTCTATTAGAATCGCTTATTGTAAGAGCCAAGCAAAACAATCTCGATTTATCCATTGCTGGAATACGGATTTTGGAGACCAGACAAGAAAGAATGGGGATAAAAAGTCAATCATTGCCCCATATCGATGGATCGATCACAGGAGGACATCTCTATTGCAGCAAAGAAGGGTTGGTTGATGGGGTGCTCAAAACTCTTTTTCCCGATTGCCATCACCATAAGGTAAAAAGAAACGTCAATTTTTTTGAAATCGGTTTTGATGCCGATTGGGAAATCGATTTATTTGGAGCAAATAAACATGCTGCCCATGCGGTAGACGCAAAAATAGAGATGGCAGAAGAGGCTCTTTATGACATTTGGATTACCCTATCAGCTGAAATTGCAAGGAATTATATCGAATTGAGAAGCTTTCAACAACAGCTCACTATCATAGAAGAAAACATAGAAATACAAAAAGAATCGATTTATCTACTCCAGCAGCTCGAAATCATTGGCGATGTAAGCGCATTTGATCTATTAGCCCCTCAAGAACAGCTGCAAATGGCTGCAGCCCAAAAAACAGTCGTGTATAATCAAATTCAGCGAGTCATTCACCGATTGTCGATTTTAGTAGGGAGTTTTCCCGATAGCCTCTTTTGTGAGCTGAGTTTGGTTCAATCTCTCCCTTCATTACCACAAGAAAAACCAATTGGATTGCCCTCAGAATTGCTTCGTAGAAGGCCAGATATTCGAAAGGCAGAAAGAAACGTTGCGGCTGCATCAGAAACCCTTTCTAGTTCGATAGCAGCTTTATTTCCTAGACTCTCTCTGTATGGATTTATCGGTAATATCAGCACGCAACTCCATTCTCTACCTAACAGTGCAAGCACGACATGGTTTGGTGCCCCACAACTTCTTTTCCCCATTTTTAATAGCCGCTTACTTACACAAGATGTGAAATGGAATAAATTAGAAACAAGAATTGCCTTATTTGAGTACCAAAAAACCGTCTTACTGGCACTAGAAGAAGTAGAAAATGGAATTAGTACATTTACCCAAGAAGAAAAAAGGAACCAACACCTATTAGAACTCAGAAATATCCACGAAGAATCGAGCCTCCTTACTTTCGATCTATACCAAAGAGGAATTGTCGGATATCTAGAAGTTCTCAACAAAAGACAAGCACTGCTCAATGCAGAAAATACGCTTCTGCAAGGACAAGAAAAACTCATTCTCTCCTATATTTCTCTCTATAAAGCATTGGGAGGAGGTTGGTGTACCGATCAGTAATTCAGAACCTGTCTTCACAATCATGATCAGGATGCTTTGCTGCTCAATTTTGCTACAAACTCGTGAAAAATTTTAGCCATATTGATTAATATGGCTAAAAGTGTAGCTGGTTTTTCGCGAGTTTGTAGCGAAATTCAGCACACAAATCATCCGATCGAGATGTGAAGACAGATTCTCACCTTTCATCGATAATTATTCCTGAGTATGCCCAGCTAGTAAGCTTAATGTTGCTTCTAAAAAATCTTTGTTTTTGTAGTATTCTATTATTTTTTGTTTGGTCAACCTATATTCATTTTTAAGTGCTAATGACTCTGCAGAATTTGGGTCACCTGAAAAACTAGGGCAAGAGTAATGGGATAGATAATAGTCGGTTGAAGTGGTATTTAGCTCTATCATTTCTTCCCCAAAATAACTTTCTTCATCCCCCCAAACCCAACCCATAGCAGTGTGAGTCTTATAACCTTCAACGAATTGCCAAGAATTATCCCTTCCATACCCAAGTACGATTCCCATAAGACCTTGATGCCCTTCTAATACTTCATTCATGAGTGAATGATTTTTTGCTTCT
>Ga0206975_1102_pt1 | contig 22297 bp, 18 predicted proteins | sample Alteio_BWOrgHeat_81_FD_152919 | JGI IMG/M metagenome (GOLD analysis project Ga0206975, IMG submission 152919) | Enriched cells from forest soil in Barre Woods Harvard Forest LTER site, Petersham, Massachusetts, United States -... | ecosystem: Environmental > Terrestrial > Soil > Temperate forest >... | reverse complement strand
ATAAATTGTTTTTTCACAGGGAGATGGAACAGTTTGCTGATTCCGGTTTTGCCTGTGTTTGTATAAACTACCGTTTTGTGAATGATGCCAAAGGCATTCATCACCGTGAAATCACTTCCGATATCCTGCGCTCCATTACCTTTATCCGGGATCATGCACAAAAGTGGAACATCTCGGCCGACAAGATTGGACTCATCGGTCACAGTGCGGGAGGACATATGGCCATGATCGTGGCGTATACGCTCGACTCAGCCCACCTGATCAAAGCCGTGGTCTCCTGGTCGGGGCCGACTAACTTTCTGGACCCCTTGCAGCCTACCGGAGAAGCTGGAGGAGAGAATGTGCTTCGGGTGTATGCCGGAGCACCCTTGAAGACAGCTGCAGATACGGGGGTATGGAAAAGCGTGAGTCCTTATTATACGGTAAAGCCCGGAAGTGTGCCCACCTTACTGGTGCAAGGAGAAATGGATAACCTCGTTCCTTATCACATGGCAGTAAAAATGCAGCACCGCCTCGACTCCCTGGGTGTAGACAACGACCTGGTGTTGATGAAGAATGCCGGTCACCTATACGTAGGTCCTGCCCTCGATAAAGCAAGAAAAGCAACTTACGACTGGATGAAGGAAAAGCTGGCCGACCCGGTCAAGATCCGTATCACCCGATTGACAGGTGATTATTACATCTATACCACCTGGAGTGATTATAAGGGACATCCCGTTCCTGCTAACGGAATGTATCTCGTAACCCGGCAAGGGGTTGTGCTGATGGATACTCCCTGGGACACTACCCAATGTAAACCTCTGATGGACAGTATTTGGGCGAGACATCAGAAGAAAGTGGTGCTGACGGTCTCCACCCACTCCCATGGGGACAGGACAGGCGGACTGCCTATTTTCCAACGATACGGAATCCCTACCTATACCTCTTTCCTGACAGACGAGGAATGTATTGTGCGTCACACGCCTAGTGCAGCCTATCATTTTTTAAATGATACGAGCTTCCAGGTAGGGGAATATACGTTTCAGACTTACTTTGGCGGGGGAGGACATACACGTGATAATATCGTGGTGTGGTTTCCACAGGGCAAGGTACTTTACGGAGGCTGTATGATCAAAAGCACGGAAGATGACGGCCTGGGTTATGTGAAAGAAGCCAACCTCACCGAATGGCCCCTTGCATTGCAAAAAATAAAAGAAAAATTCCCCTATCCTGCCTATGTAATCCCGGGACATGGGGGCTGGACGGATCCTAACTCCCTGGATCACACACTGCAATTGTTGAAAACGAAAGACAAATAAGAACTGATATTGAAGAAGATAGGTTCATACCGTCCCCATCAGCTGGGATATAATCATAAGTGGAGGATGTCCAGTTGACGTTGGACAATGTATAGTTGTAAGTGGAGAGTGTCCAGTTGACGTTGGACGATGTATAGTTGTAAGTGGAGGATGTCCAGTTGACGTTGGACGATGTATAGTTGTAAGTGGAGGATGTATAGTTGACGTTGGACAATGTATAGTTGTAAGTGGAGAATGTCCAGTTGACGTTGGACAATGTATAGTTACAAGTGGAGGATGTATAGTTGACGTTGGACAATGTATAGTTGTAAGTGGAGGATGTCCAGTTGACGTTGGACAACGTATAGTTACAAGTGGAGGATGTCCAGTTGACGTTGGACAATGTATAGTTGTAAGTGGAGAGTGTCCAGTTGACGTTGGACAATGTACAGTTACAAGTGGAAGATGTATAGTTGTAAGAGGAGAGCAGATTGTTGATTTCAGAAGACCGGGAGCATTCCTGATTTTTAGGTAATATTGTCGTCCATGATCAAACGTTGGAAACTGAAAGAGGAAGGAGCAGAACAGTCGGTTAACGACCTGGCTACTGCCCTGAGTGTGAGTACCACTGTAGCAAGACTCCTGGTACAAAGAGGGATTACCACGTTTGAAGCCGCCAAAGCGTTCTTCCGACCTGATTATGAGGCGCTTCATGATCCCTTTCTCATGAAGGACATGGATAAAGCCATACTCCGAATCGAAAAGGCCGTGACATCGGGAGAGAAAATTCTCGTATACGGTGATTACGATGTAGATGGTACCACGGCCGTTGCACTCGTCTGGTCTTTCCTGAAAACATTTTATCCCGCTGCCGGATACTACATACCCGACCGGTACAAAGAAGGATACGGAATATCATTTGCCGGTATTGATTTTGCAAAGGCAAACGGATATTCCCTGATTGTTGCCTTGGATTGTGGTATCAAGTCAAACGACAAGGTTGACTATGCAACAGAAAAAGGAATAGACTTTATCATCTGCGACCACCACCGTCCGGGAGAAACATTGCCGGAAGCAGTGGCTGTGCTTGATCCCAAACGAAGCGATTGCACTTATCCCTTTGACGAGCTGAGCGGGTGCGGTATCGGGTTTAAACTGGTGCAAGCCTATGCCCAGAAAAACGGTGTTCCACCTGAGTCGTTGGAATGTTACCTCGACCTGGTGGCTGTCAGCATCGCTGCCGATATTGTTCCCATCGTTGGAGAAAATCGCATCCTCGCATTTCATGGATTGAAGCGTATTAATACCAATCCGCGCGAAGGGTTTCGTTCCATATTAAAACTGGCCAAGGCAAAAAAGACATTGACCATTACCGACCTCGTGTTTATGATCGCTCCCCGCATCAATGCCGCCGGGCGCATCGCCAGCGGGAGCAGGGCAGTGGACCTGCTGGTGGAGGGAGAAGCTGCAGCAGCGGAACTGACAGGTTTGGATATCAATCAAAACAATACCGACCGGCGCGACCTGGACATGAGTATCACCCAGCATGCCCTGCTCATGCTCGACAGCAGTGCAGAATTGCAAAAGCGAAAATCCACCGTTCTCTTTCATGCCGACTGGCACAAAGGAGTGGTTGGTATCGTTGCTTCCCGTCTAACCGAGAAATATTACAGACCAACCATAGTGCTCACACAAAGTGATGGAGTCATCACCGGCTCTGCCCGTTCGGTGAAAGACTTTGATGTGTATGAAGCCATTGATGCCTGCAGTGATTTACTGGTGCAGTTTGGAGGACATAAATATGCAGCCGGATTGACGATGCTTCCCGAAAACCTGGAAGCCTTTGTACAAAAGTTTGAAACGGTGGTGAGCTCCACCATCACCGAGCAGATGCTAATACCCGAAGTGGAGATTGATTCCGTTGTTCCTCTGGGTGCTATCGACTGGAAGCTGTATCGCATCATCAAGCAGTTTGCTCCTTTCGGGCCAGGTAATATGGCTCCGGTGTTTATGACGCGGGCGGTATGTGACAAAGGCTATGCCCGCATGGTAGGCAACAATCACCTGAAACTCGACCTGCTTGATCCCGATGCTCCCCGCCTGAGCTTTCCGGCAATCGCTTTCGGACAAGGTGAGCACCTGGATTATGTTTCCCGCAAACTTCCTTTCGATGTGTGTTACACCGTGGAGGAGAATGAATACAACGGAGAAGTGTCTCTTCAGTTAAATGTGAAAGACATCAAAATCTAATTTACTCGTTCTTCAAACCCACCACAGGCAAAGCTTTGTCCCGGATCAATCCATTGAACTTAGGGATATCGGTATGGATGATTTTGGAAAGTTTCTGCAGCTGTTCGTCCGCCAGTCCACTCAAATAGGTGTAGGCTTCCAGAGCCTGTTTGCCCGGAGCATTGTTGCCGCTTTCAGCATAATTGAAAAGCCCTGACATTTTATCGTTCAGGCGGATAGGATAGTTCAGTACATCCTGTTCACTTTTAGCCTTGGTTTGGTCAAGCACTTCTTCTATGGCTGTCAGCTGTTTGTTAATCGTGTCGGCGGCCTGGTGAATTTCTTTGGGACAGCTTTTTCCTTGCAATGCCACAAATGCAGTCAGCTGGCCACGGAGCTCCCGTATGTTTTTGATCGCTTTCTGGATTTCCGAAAATTTATCTCTTACGGTAATCAGGAAATTAAACTGTGCTTCAAAGTCCTGAGGGCTGCAGTTGTAAACGGGGTTCGCCTTCAACTCAAATGATTTTTCAAGGCTGTCACCTGGGATTTTAATTTCAGCATAATAATTTCCGGGAGCGGCCCGCGGTCCAGAAATACTGCCGTTCCATAGAATCATCCCTTCAATTTTTTCTGCAGGTGGATAGCTCAGGTCCCATGCGAGGCTGTTCAGGCCTTTAACCGGTTCTATTTTAATCGCATCATTCGGATCAGGTGCCGCAGCTCCTTTTCCTCCAGGAGCCTTGCCTTTGGTGCTGAACTCCCGTATCAGCTTTTTATTTTTATCTTTTATCCGTATGCTGACGAGCATGCTGTCTGTACATTCCTTCAGGTAATAATTGAAGACAATTCCGTCAGGGGGATTGGTCCCTGCATTTTTTACATGCTCCTGACGCCGCCCATCAAAGATATAAGCTGGAGTGATGTTGAACAAGTAGAGTTTGCCTGTGGCGGCTTTTCCGCCCTCTTCCTGAACCACATCCAGATCATCCAGCACCCAGAAGGCTCTGCCCTGGGTAGCTACAATGAGGTCGTTTTCCTTGATTGTCATATCGGTTACAGGTACCTTGGGGAGGTTAAGCTGAAAGGGTTTCCATTTTTCTCCGTCGTTATAGCTGATGTACAAGCCATATTCAGTTCCGCAATAAAGCAGACCGGGCCGTTTGTGATCCGCCCTCAGACAGCGGGTGAAATGTGTGGACTGAATGCCGGCAGTAGTCTGCTTCCATGTTTTCCCATAATCTTCTGTTCTAAAAATATAAGGAGTGAAATCATCGCTCTTGTATTTGGTGCCCACAAACCAGGCTTTGCCTTTTTTGAATGGGTCGGTCTCCACGCAATTCCACAGCATGTCTTTTCCAGCTCCGGGAGGGGTAACGTTCTCCCAATGGATTCCTCCGTCGCGACTAACGTGAATCAGTCCGTCATCGCTGCCGGTCCATAACAGGTCTTTTTCCAAGGGCGATTCTGTTGCAGTGAAAATGGTGCAATATACTTCTGCACCCGTATTGTCTTTCGTGATAGGGCCTCCGCTGGGTTTCTGCTTTGCTTTGTTGTTGGTGGTAAGGTCCCCGCTGAGAGCGATCCAGTTGGCTCCCTCATTTTCTGTTGCAAACAACATGTTTCCGCAGGCATACAGTTTTTTAGGATTGTGTGGAGAAAAGAATATGGGGAAGTTCCACTGGAAGCGGTATTTCTGCACATCGGCTCCTTCTCCTATAGGACTTTCGGGCCAGACACTAACAGCCCTGTCCTCTCCCGTCTTGTGGTCTAAGCGGGAAAGGTAACCTCCATAGTTTCCTCCGTAAACAATATCGGGGTTGAGCGGGTCAGCAACCACATAGCCGCTTTCGGCACCAGCTGTTGCCGACCAGTCGTTTTCGGTGATGGCTCCGGAGGGGCCACGGGATAAGATACGTACAGTAGAATTGTCCTGCTGTGCTCCCAGGATGCGGTAAGGGAAATGGGTGTCTGTCGTAACCCGGTAAAACTGTGCGGTGGGTTGGTTGTGGTAGGTGCTCCAGTTGGAGCCACCGTCGAAGCTGATCTGAGCTCCGCCGTCATCGGCCAGGATCATGCGGTGCCCGTCTTCCGGATCAATCCACAGGTCGTGGTGATCTCCATGAAGTGTAGAGACCTTTTTAAATGTTTTTCCTCCGTCTATGCTTTTCAGGAAATCCACATTCAACACATACACCACTTCCGGGTTTTTAGGATCGATGATCACCCGTGTATAATACCAGGCCCTTTGACGGATTTCATTCTCACTGCACTGCAAGGTCCATGTTTCCCCACCATCTTCACTCAGCAACAAACCTCCTTTTTCGTTTTCTACCAAGGCATAAACCCGCTCCGGGTTGGAAGGAGCTACTGCCACACCGATACGGCCTGTAACCGATTTGTTTGGGAAACCTTTTTTGTCATTCAGTTTTTTCCAGGTTTCTCCTCCGTCAATGCTTTTCCACAAAGCACTTCCGGAGCCACCGCTTTCGAAACTGTAGGGTGTGCGGATGACGGTCCAGGTAGAAGCATATAATGTCATCGGATTGCCGGGTTCCATCACCAGGTCGATGGCACCGCTCTGTTTGTCACTGAACAGCACCCGTTTCCAGGATTTTCCCCCATCTGTGGTTTTATAAACCCCACGTTCTTCATTGGCACCAAAGAGGTGGCCCACTGCGGCTACCCAGACAATGTCCGGGTTTTTTGGGTGGATGATAATGCGTGCGATATGGCGGGAGTCTTTTAGTCCTGCATTCTTCCAGGTTCTCCCCCCGTCTTCCGTGCGCCAGAGACCAAATCCCTCACTCACATTTCCGCGAAGCGTATTTTCCCCTTCTCCTGCATAGAGCACTGTGGGGTCGCTCGGAGCAACCGCGATGGCGCCTATCGTGCCACCGAAGTAGTTATCAGATATGTTTTTCCAGTTGCTTCCTCCATCCATTGTTTTCCAGACACCGCCTCCAGTGGCGCCCATGTAGAAGGTGTTTTTCTGTTTAAAGTCACCGCAAACCGCGCAGCTGCGTCCTCCGCGGAAAGGGCCAACAAGCCGGAACTTTACAGAAGCCATACGGAGGCTGTCATCGTTTATTGCGGCTGAAGGATTAGCCTTTTGAGAAGAGGCGAGGTAGCTGCTAATGCAGGCTACAAAGAGAAGCAACAGTTTTTTCATTGGAACGAATTTGATGGGGAAGGTATAAAAAAGAGATCACCTCAGCACAATCCTCCCCAGCAAAGCGGAAAAACTTTGTTTGGATTTCAGGAGGTATTGCTGCTCGGTAACGAGAATGACTTGTTCTTCGTAGCTGTGGCTTTCTTTCAACCGTTTCTGGTTGTCGTGGATCATTTTTTCCAGCTTACGGATCTTGAGGGCATAAACGGCATGCAACACGCTTTGACGCAGCAGCATGGATTCGGTCGTGACAGGGATGTTGTGCTTTTCCCAGTTGGCCAGGGAGTAACGTTCAGTGATGATGTCAACGGCGGTCTTCGACAACTCCGGGTCGGGATGTTGTATGAAATAATTGGCCGTGAGGGATTCGCCTTCATGCTGAATGAACTCGTGAAAAAATTTCCGGTATACCAGGTTCTCAAATTCAATGTCTCCGCTGATTTCGTGGATGACGAGTGTGCTCACGCTGACATCTACCGGTTCTTTGGTCCCGTCTTCATTCTCAGTTTCAATACTTACCTTCTCATTTCCATAGTTCAGCAGGATACGGATAATGTCTTTCTCCTGGTGTTCAGACTCGGCCTCCGATATTTTCCTGGACGCCTTTTCTCCTTCCGGAAAGTTAAGCAGCTCTTCCGGAACAGACATCGGTTCTTCTTCCCGTTGAGCGGGTGCGTCATATTGTTTTTTCCGGCGAAGCTTATTCAGCTCAGAGAGCAGGGCCTGCTCATCCACATCCATGATACGGCTGCATTCCTTGATATAGACCGAACGGTAAATGGGCTCAGGAATCAAAGAAATGCTTTCAACCATTTCTTTTATCAGTCCTGCTTTTTTAATCGGGTCATGGGCCGACTCACTGTAAAGCAACTGGGCTTTGAATGCGAGAAAATCTTTGGCGTTTTCTTTGATGTACTCCTTCAGCTCACTGTTGCTGACTCTTTTAGAGAACGAGTCCGGGTCTTCTCCGTCGGGGAAAAGAAGCACCCGTACATTCATCCCTTCTTCCAGAACGAGGTCTATACCTCTGAAGCTGGCTTTGATACCCGCCGGGTCACCGTCATACAGGATGGTGATGTTGTTCGTGTAACGCCGGATAAGCCTTATTTGGTCTACCGTGAGCGAGGTACCTGAAGAAGCCACCACGTTTTCTATGCCCGACTGATGCAAGGAGATGACATCGGTATACCCTTCCACCAGGTAACAGTTATCTTCCTCAACAATCCGTTTCTTTGAAAAATACAAACCATAGAGCACCTTGCTCTTGTGGTAAATATCCGTCTCTGGAGAGTTGATGTATTTGGCTACTTTCTTATCCGTCTTCAACGTACGGCCGCCGAATGCGATCACCCGTCCACTTACATTGTGTACCGGAAAAATGACACGTGCAGAGAACCGGTCGAAGAAGCGATCCTGTTCAGGTGGACCGCCGGCCGTGTTCTCCGGCGCTTCTTTGGAAATGGTAAGGCCTGCCTTGACGAGGTAATCCAGTTTATGCCCTGCCTTGATGGCTGCATCGCTGAATCCCCTCCACTTGTCCAGGCTGTAGCCCAGTTGAAACTTACGTATCGTTTCATCGGTGAAACCCCGCTGATGAAAATAGCTCAGGCCAACGGATTTGCCTTCGTCTGTATCGAGCAGTGTTTCCGTAAAATTTTTCTGAGCGAATGAACAGACCACATACAAGCTTTCCCGTTCATTGTTGGCCAGCACCTGTTCGGGTGTCTGTTCCTCTTCTTCAATGGGTATGTTGTATTTCTTAGCGAGATAGCGCAGGGCTTCGGGGTAGTTGAGCTGTTCGTGCTCCATGATAAAATTCACGGAGTTGCCAGCTTTACCGCACCCGAAACATTTGTAAATCCCCTTTACCGGCGAAACATTAAATGAAGGTGTTTTTTCGTTGTGAAAGGGACATAAGCCAAGCATATTGGCTCCCCTTTTCTTGAGTGATACAAATTCCCCCACCACCTCCTCTATACGGGAAGCCTCGAAGATGGCCGATATGGTTTCTTTGGGGATCACTGTTGTTATTTAAGCTTATCGTAATCTACTTGTTGGGTCGGTTTGCCCGTATTGTCATAAAATTTCCAGAGACCTACCTGCTTGCCATCTTTGTACATGCCTTCATACATGATCTTTCCATTGTCGTAATAGACGGTTCCTTTGTGATCTCTTTTTCCGGCGGTGAAGAAGCCTTCGCTTTGAACCTGCCCGGTAGGGAAGAAGCTGGCCCAGTCGCCTTCGCGCTTACCGTTTTTGTAATAGCCTCTCATTTGAATCACTCCGTTCGGGTAACGGGAGATGAAGTCTCCGTCTTTCAGGGTATCAAAAGCAGCCTTGGGGCTGGCGGTATTGATATTCTCCGTTTTTTTACCGGCGGTATCCACGGCCTGAACATCTGTTTTTTTGGAGGCATCGGACGGGTGGCCTGAGCAGGAGGCAAGCAGCGCAGCACCTATGCCGGCATATGCGAGCCTTAGAAGCTGTTTGTGAATGTGTTTCATGATGGATGAAGGCATTATTTTTTTCTTTCTGTAGTATAAATCACCAGGTGTTCCAATGAGTTCCGGGATTCCGATTCGGGGAGTGTGTGGAGCAGTGCAATGGCTTTGTCTCGGTACTCCAGCATCTTTCCACGGGTGTATTCAATTCCTCCGCTGTCGAGGACAAATCGGATGACTTCGGCTACTTTCTCCGGATCTTCGTTTTTATTTTTCACAAGGTTGATGATCTTCCTTTTTTGTGCCGGTGTTGTGTTGTTGAGGGCATAGATGAGGGGAAGCGTCATCTTCTTTTCTTTGATATCAATACCGGTAGGTTTGCCGATGTCTCCATCGCTGCCAAAGTCAAACAGATCATCCTTGATCTGAAAAGCAATCCCGGTAAGTTCTCCGAATGTTTTCATCGTTGCAACCAGCTCTTCTCCTGCTCCCGACGTAGCAGCACCAGAGGCACAGCAGGAAGCAATCAGGGAGGCTGTCTTGGACCGAATAATTTCAAAATACACCGGCTCTGCAATATCCAGGCGTCTTGCCTTTTCAATCTGCAGCAACTCCCCCTCACTCATCTCACGTACTGCATTGGAAACAATGCCCAGGAGACGGTGCTCATTATTATCTACCGACAAAAGCAGGCCCCGGCTTAGCAAATAGTCGCCGACCAATACAGCGATTTTGTTTTTCCAAAGGGCATTGACAGAAAAGAAGCCACGACGCAGGTTGGAGTCATCCACTACATCATCGTGAACGAGGGTAGCCGTATGAAGCAGTTCTATCAATGCGGCTGCTCGGTGGGTGGATTCGGTAATGTTGCCGCATGCCTTAGCCGACAGGAACACAAACAACGGACGCAGCTGCTTGCCTTTACGACGTACAATGTAATGCGTGATTTTATCTAACAGGGGTACGGAACTTTTCATGGAAGCAAGGAATTTATCCTCAAACTCCTCCATTTCTTTGTTTACCGGACCTTTTATCTGGTCAATTGAACTCATCAGTTGCTTTAAAGCCTATCTAGGGTGCAGGGGTTGTTCCGCATTTTGCTCTTGGGGTATAAAAGTAAATAAAACGCCCTAAGAAACAGGTATTCGGGACCGAACAAATCAAAGAGATACCCTTCCAAACCGGTAATATTTCCCACGCCGGGAGAAGAGCACCATGTCTTTATCGGTTATCTTTTTGTTCATCTTGGGCATAAACCAGGATTCGTTCTTTTTGCCATGATTATCCAGTAGCTGCTGGCGTTGGGTATTGCCTTGCATGTCCATGGAAACCATCACAACGACCGACCGTCCCGGATTATTCATATTACTGATGTGTCCATGAGCCAGCTCCGATTCTGAACGGTGGACGTTGTCGGGACTGTCATTAAATAAAAAGTGGAGCATGCTTCCCCCATCGACCAATACGAAAGAGGCATAAGGACCACCGTCATTGACCGAGTGTTGATACTTGCCTATTTTTTTCAGCAAGGTAGTCTGGCCACGCGGGTCGAAACCGACCACCAGAATATCGTTGTAATAATAGTTGTAGGTATAGTTATAAGAATGGGTAGCCGGGTTGTAATAGGATACCACATCCATGTAATACTGTTCGGCCACCAGCAGGGCGCTTCCGTCAGGACGAAGCAAGAAATGGCCGATGTCGAAATTGTAAAGTTCTTTTCCCTTTTCTATTTTCCGTTCAGACATGAATTCCAGAAGAAAATCTTTCTCAAACTCTTTCAGGTTGCGCTCGGAGACTTCTTTGGTGTTTTTGTCAATTTTCAGAAAAAAGGTACCAGCCTGAGACGTTTCTGAATTTTTGGAATAGAACCCAGCACAGATAATATCTCCTGCCGGGTTGATGTTAAAGGTGATGTCGGAAATAAATTTATCTCCCAGATCCACCACGTACTCTTTCAGCTGATCGGTTTCGTGGAAATAGGCGAGGATACTATAGCTGTATGCCGGCTTGCGACGTTCCACATTTTCCTTGTTCTTGTCGATATTGGCCAGCATAAATACATTGCCTTGATTGTCGACCCGGTATTTGGAAATATGAAACTGTTTACCGCTGTACGGAAGTTCCATTTTTTTAGACCACAGTACCTGGAGCTTTTCATCAATAACGGTATACGTGAATTTTTCGTTGGATGATTTGTCCACCGCTTCACTGTGAAAGACGAGGATGCGTGACTTGTCTTCCGACAGCACGAAATCAAAAGCCCCTTTGTTTCGCTTGCCATCGGCTGCAATAGAATCGAGTGTCAGGGGGACTTTGCTTTCAATCCCGTTTTCACTTATTGTTTGTACGCAGGCATAATTCTTTTCTTTGGCCGCACTGTAATAAGAGCTGAATACCAGGAAGTTTCCCTGGAGGTAGAAGAGCCGTTCCAGCTGAGCCGTTCTGAATTTTCCGGAACCTTGAAAAATACGTTCGAAGAGGTTGGTCCTTTCAGATTGCAGGGGCAGGTGAAATTCTTTGGTGCTGACAAAGGCCATGCTTTTCCGGGCATAGGTATCCAGGTAAAAATGGTTCTGACTACCCCATCCTCTGGGTGTTACTTTTAAGGCATACAAATAAGCGTCGTTGCCTCCCAATATGCTGCTGATATAGCTGTGTTTCGGAAAAGCCACCTGAGGGCTCCCCCAGGCCACATCAATCTGACCGGCGAGGCGAAGGGCAAGGACAAGGGTGATTGCAACAAGCAGGCTCGTTTTTTTCATCATGGAGGTTCTGGACAAGTGGTGTCCCTATATTTGCTAACGTACAAAGTTACCAATTTGTGATTTAAGCGCTTCAGAGACCTTAATTTTAGGCTAATTGATTGCATATCAATTTGAATTAACTTAAATTCGTATAACTATGCGCAGGTCCTTTTTATCCGGATTCATTCTCTTCTTACTGCTTCTAACAGGCAGGTCAGGAGTTTATGCGCAGCAATCTCCATCCGCACCGGATTCTTTGAAAATGGATAGGGTGAATGTGTTTGGAGCGTCTCCGTTATTGTCAGCCCGGTATTCTGTTCCCGAACAAAAAGAAAATACTTCCAAATGGAGTCTGAAATGCAACCCGCTAATTCTATTCAGGGGAGAAGTTCCTGTCTATCTGGAGGGGAAATTGAGTTCGGCCTGGAGTACGGAAGTGGGGCTGGGGGTAACCTTTACCGATTACTTGAAAGATATTATTCTGAAGGGAAAGACATTGGGCGGGAAAGACCCTAATGTAGATCATCTGAGCGGAATATGTGCCAAGTGGAATGTTCGTTATTATCCCCGTCACAATGCGGGTGAGGGCTTATACGTAGCACCGGAAGTGGATTGTACCACCTACCGCAAAGATGTGAAAGGAGTTTATCTTAACTCCGATAACCAATACGAGGGAGGCAAGCTGAGAGATAAACAATCTTATCTGGATGGATTGGTTTTGTTAGGCTGGAAAGTCTCCAATCCTGCCGAAAATGATTTTTCGTTTGATTGGTTTGTAGGAGCTGGCGTGCGTACCGGCGCAGAAGACAATGTCATCCCCGATGAAAAGAATGCCAACGTTATTCGCATCAGCCATGCAGATGAGGTAAATCCTATCCTTACCCTGGGCGTGAAGATTGGTATAGACTATTGATCGAATACAGAATGCGTTCCCTTCATTCATTTGCTCCAATACCCCCTTGTTGATCCATCTCTTAATCTGCATTCCTGCAACTTAACAGGATCTGTTACGTATAATTAATATGAGTAGGAGAGGAAAGGTAACAGCGTTTTGGTTATTACTTTCGATGGCTGGTAGTCAGGTCTTATACTGTCAAAACCCTTTCGAGCTCCAAACCACCCCTCCCCACCATTCACTTTCTGCAGAACAACCCCATCGCTGGATATTGAAATTCAATCCCACCTTACTGGTACGCGGTGAGGCACCCATATACCTTGAACGCAAATTAGGTGCCTGCTTCAGTGCAGAAGCAGCACTCGGAGTCACTTTTGAAGACTATTATAAAAAAGTGTTTCAGGAAGGAAAAACACTTACACAAAAGGACCCCGCTACCGAATACCTCAGTGGTGTGGCAGCTAAAATGGGGGTGCGTTACTTCTTCCACCGCGGTGCATTGACTGACTTTTACATTTCTCCGGAAATGGATTATACCACCTACCGCAAAAATGTGTCCGGAGCATTTAGAAACGGCGGTGGTTACAGTGAAGGCAAACTGATGGACAAACAGGCCTACGTAGACTACCTCTTCCTGATCGGTTCTCAGAGCCCAAGAGCGATGGATCAGGAAATATTTCTCGACTGGTTCTTAGGGGCGGGAATGCGTACGGGTATGGAAAACAATGTGGTGAGAACAGAAAATAATTCTGCCATTATTGCGCAGCACCAGCAGTCGGTCCTCGCACCAATGATTACGTTTGGTTTGAAATTGGGATTGGGATTGTAACGTGTTCTCCTATTCTTTGGTAGGCGCTTTCAGTATGGCTTTGTTTTTATTTGCCAACTGTCCGCAAGCGGCATCAATGTCTTTTCCTCTGCTGCGACGGATATTCACAATGATCCCATTCTTTTCGAGGTGTGTGGCAAAAGCAGAAAGCCGGGGCTCGGTGGTCTGCTGAAACTCCCCGTCTTCAATGGGGTTGTATTCAATGATATTCACTTTAGAAGTGGTTCTGTTGCAGAAATCTACAAGCTCCTGTGCATCGCTCAGCTGGTCGTTGAAGTCGCGAAAGACGATGTATTCAAAGGTGACCCGGGAGCCTGTTTTTTCGTAGAAATAGTTGAGTGCGTCAGCCAGGGAATCCAGCGTATTGCTTTCATTGATAGGCATGATACGACTGCGTTTTTCGTCATTGGCAGCATGCAAAGAAAGAGCCAGGTTGAATTTCACCTTGTCGTCTCCCAGTTTAGTAATCATCTTCGAAACTCCTGCGGTGGAAACCGTTATGCGTTGAGGAGACATGCCAAGTCCGGCCGGAGAGGTGATTTTTTCAACCGATTCTAGCACGTTTTTATAATTGAGCAAGGGTTCTCCCATGCCCATATACACGATGTTGGAAAGGGGTACCTGGTATAATTCTTCGGCTTGCTTTCGGATAAGCACCACCTGATCATAGATTTCGGCGGCCGTCAGGTTCCTCAGTCGCTCCAGTCTGCCTGTCGCACAAAACTTACAGGTCAGGCTGCAACCTACCTGAGAAGAGATGCAGGCGGTCATCCGGCTTTCGGTTGGGATAAGCACTCCTTCCACCACATTACCGTCGAAGAGGCGAAAGGCGTTTTTTACCGTGCGGTCCTTGCTCTTTTGAAAATCGGCCAGTGTCACAGCCTGGATGACATAATGCGTTTCGAGCAGCTCACGCGTTTCTTTAGAGAGGTTGGTCATCTCCCCAAAGTTGGTCGCCGACTTTTTCCAAAGCCATTCATAAACCTGTTTCGCACGAAATGCTTTCTGGTCATGGGCTTCGAACCAAGCTGTCAATTCTTCGGGTGATAGTAAACGTATGTCTTTCCGGGTGCTCATGGATAATACAAAAGTACGGAATATTCACTCCTGCCCGATTTCTTCCTAATTTCGCCCTATGCGGTGCTTTCAGGCTGATTATGTACTTCCAATATGCTCTTCTCCAATAAAGGATGGAATGATACTCACTGCTGATGACGGGACGATCGTCATGGTAGGCGCAGATCTGAAGAAGGAGGCTTCCCACCTGGGGGTGAAGGTGGAGCAACACGATGGATTGCTGGTACCGGGTTTCGTCAATACCCACTGTCACCTCGAGCTGTCCTGCATGAAAGGAGCACTTAAACAACATACCGGACTTACTGGTTTTGTGAAAGCGTTTGTTTCGAAGCGGGGACAATATAGTGAACAGGAGAAGGCAGAAGCGATTGCAGCGGGGGAGGCGGAGATGATACGGGAAGGCATTGTGGCTGTGGGAGACATCTCCAATGGAAACAGCACCTTCAAACAAAAGAGCCTCGGAAATCTCTATTACCATACGTTCCTCGAAATTTTTGACCTGCATCCTTCCAGAGCAACAGAAACCTTTGAGCGGGCGCTGGCCCTGCAACAGGAGCTGGTTATACAATGCCCGGGGGCTGCCTCGGCTATCGTTGCCCATGCGCCTTATACGGTTAGTCCGGCACTGCATCAACTCATCGCCCTTCATGCAATTGCCGGCCGGAGCATAGGAAGTATTCACAGCCAGGAGAGCGAAGCCGAGGAGGTGTTGTTTCAGACAGGAGGCGGGAAACTGGAAGAGATGTACCGCACGATGGGCATGGATTATTCCTGGTTTGCCCCAATTGGGAAAAGCTCTTTGCATGGAACACTGCCATTCTACGCTCAGGCGTATAAGCTCTTATTGGTACACAATACCTTTCTCTCCGAAGGAGATGCGGCTTTTCTGAAAGATCTGCATCACCCGCAGCTTGCTTTAGCCACCTGCCCTCAGGCAAACCGATATATCGAAGGGCGCTTGCCCCATTATCCAACCTGGCAAATGAGCGGTTTGCCAATCACGGTTGGAACAGACAGTCTGGCTTCCAACAATCGTTTGTCAATCCTCGAAGAAATAAAAACCATTGCTCAATCCTTTCCTCAGATAGGGGTGGAGACACTCTTCCGCTGGGCTACGTTAAACGGAGCGGTCTTCCTGGACATCGATTCCCGCTACGGGTCATTCGAAGCAGGGAAGAGACCGGGAGTTGTTTGTGTAAAGGGAGGGGCGCTGTCGGGTTTTGCTGCCGATGCCAGCGCTAAACGACTTGTCTAGGAAAGCAGACTGAGGTCATCCGTCTGATTTGATTTGTTGGTAGACTGGCGTATGCGTTTATCCTTTACCAGTGCATCGGCAATAATCAAGTCCTTTGGGTTGGTGATCTTGAAATTATCCACATTGCCATCGATCAGGTGAATCTTTGCACCGAAGGCTTCCACCACACTCGCATCGTCCGTGAAGGTATACTTATACTCCTGCTGATAGGCATTCTGTAGCAGCTGACTCTGAAAGCATTGGGGTGTTTGAATGGCACAATATTTAGTGCGGTCTACGGCAATACTGAGGCCAGAATCGATCTGACGTATGGAATCCTGCAGGGGGACTGCCGGAACGGCATTGCCGTACATCTCAGCGGCCTTGTAAGCCGTCTGAATAGTCTTACAGCTGACGAGCGGACGTACGGCATCGTGTATCGCCACAAGTCCTTCTTCCTTAACCGCCAGCAACCCGTTTTTAACAGAATGAAAGCGGGTCTCTCCGCTTACAGCGAGTTGATGCGGCAATACGAAGGCGTGCTGGGAACAAAGCTCCTTCCAGAAATCAGCCTGATCCTCCCTTAATACAACGATGATCTCAATTTCGGGATCTGTCTCGGCAAACTTTCCGATGGAGTGCATGAGTACCGGCTTGCCATCGAGCAGCATGAATTGTTTAGGCACGGGAGTATTCATGCGGGTGCCGCTTCCTCCTCCAACGATGATGGCGTATTTTTTCAAGTGAGCCGATTAGATACAAAAACAGGTTAAAATTAAAATCCCGCAAGCTTCCTCCGGGGAGGCCTTGCGGGATTTTATCAGAGTTTTTTCAACACACATCACAGAATCAGCATGGCATCGCCATAGCTGTAAAAACGGTATTTGTCTTTGATGGCTTCTTTATATGCTTTCATCACCAGGTCATAACCACCAAAGGCTGCTACCTGCATGAGTAAGGTGGATTCCGGCATGTGGAAATTGGTCACCATGCAATTGGCTACGCTGAATTCGTAAGGAGGAAAGATGAATTTGTTCGTCCATCCGCTATACGGCTTCAGAAACCCTTCTACGGAAACAGATGTTTCTATAGCACGCATGGTTGTTGTTCCAATCGCACAGATTTTGCGCTTATCTGTCTTACCTTGATTCACGATTTCAGCACACTCCTCGGTGATAATCACTTCTTCCGAATCCATTTTGTGCTTGGTCAGATCTTCCACCTCAACCGGGCGGAAGCTTCCAAGGCCTGTATGCAGGGTCAGGTTGGCAAAACGCACACCTTTGATCTCCAGTTTTTTCAAAAGCTGTTTGCTGAAGTGTAAGCCCGCAGTTGGAGCAGCCACTGCACCTTCTACTTCTGCATAAACAGTCTGGTAACGTTCAGCATCTTCCGGAACAACATTCCGCTTAATGTATTTAGGCAATGGGGTTTGGCCCAGTGTTTCAATTGTCTTTTTAAACTCTTCATACGGTCCGTCAAACAGGAAGCGCAATGTACGACCTCTGGAAGTGGTGTTATCAATCACTTCTGCAACCAGCATGTCGTCATCACCGAAATAGAGCTTGTTGCCAATACGGATTTTACGCGCCGGATCAACCAGTACATCCCACAGACGGCTGTCTCTGTTCAGTTCCCGTAGCAGGAAAACTTCAATTTTGGCTCCTGTCTTTTCTTTGTTACCATAAAGCCTGGCCGGAAACACTTTCGTGTTGTTCAGGATCATCACATCCTTATCGTCAAAATAAGTGATGATGTCTTTAAACTTCTTATGCTCAATCTTTCCTGTTTTCCGGTGCAGAACCATCAGTTTGGCTTCATCACGTGTCTTGGCAGGATGCTCGGCAAGTAATTCTTTGGGTAGGTTAAATTTGAATGCTGAAAGCTTCATAAATCTTACGGGATTTGTTAACAGTTTAGTAATTGGGGGCGCAAATATACGGCCTTGAGAGGCCAAAGTCAAGTGATTACCCTTTTATAGTTGTAATAAGCAGCAGACGTGGGTCTTAGGCATCTGATTTGGGACCCATACAGAGTACCTCAAACTCATCCATGATTAGTGAATCTTTCAACAGAAATCCTCCTATACGGGTGCGGCACAAGGCAGTCAGATGTGCTCCGCTTCCCAACTTGATGCCGAAATCCCTGGCAAGTGAACGGATATAGGTGCCTTTGCTGCAAACCAGACGAAAATCCACTTCTGGAAGCCTCACGGCAGTGATCTCAAATTCGGAAATGGTGACCTGACGAGCCGGTATTTCCGCTTTTTTGCCTGCACGCGCTATCTTATAAGCTCTTCTGCCTCCTACCTTCAAAGCCGAAAAAAGGGGAGGTACCTGATCCTGTAGGCCTACAAAAGTACGGGCAGCTTCCCGTATGGCAGATTCAGTGATGTGTTCGGTAGGAAAAACGGCATCCACCTCTTTTTCCAAATCAAAGCTGGGTGTAGTGGAACCAAGCAGGAACGTTCCGGTATACTCTTTCTCCTGTGCCTGGTAGCTATCTATGTTAGGTGTTTCCTTGCCTGTACATACGATCAGCAGGCCGGTAGCCAAGGGATCGAGTGTGCCGGCATGACCCACCTTTATTTTAGGTTTGGCTGTCTTGTCAACCTGACTTTCTTTCAGCTTTTTACGGATCAGGATTTTTATCTTGTTGACGGCATCGAAGGAAGTCCAACCATAAGGTTTGTTTATCAGCAACACTTCTCCGGACGGAAAATCAAAGGCTTTCATCTCACAATACTTCCAGGTGTACATGCAGCATCGCACATATCAGGATGGCTGCTCCGACAATGATCCGGTACCAGCCAAAAGCCTTGAACCCGTGTTTGGTGACGAAGGTGATGAAGAACCGGATAGCAACGAGTGCTACCAGAAAGGCCACCACATTGCCGATGAGCAAGAGGTTGAGGTCGGACTTGTGGAAGCCATACTCTTTCTGATACTTGTATAGTTTAAAAGCCGTGGCGATAAACATGGTAGGTACTGCCAGTAAAAAGGAGAACTCGGCAGCAGCTTTACGGCTCAGCTTCTGAGTAAGGCCCCCGATGATGGTAGCTGCCGAACGCGAAATTCCTGGAATCAATGCGATGGCCTGAAATAAACCTATTTTCAATGCTTTTGGGTTATCTATCGTGTCTTCTGTCGGCTTATCACTCTGGAGCCATTTGTCGATAAACAAGAAAACAACCCCACCCGTGAACAGGGTGATCCCAACAACGGTGACATTCTCCAGCAAGGCATCGATCTTTTTATGAAGCGCGAATCCTAAAATCCCTATCGGCAGAAAACCGATCATCAGTTTTACGTAAAAATCAAAGGTCTGAAGGAATCGTTTCCAGTATAAAACCACTACCGAGAAAATAGCGCCAAACTGGATGGCGATGGTAAACATTTTAACAAATGGGTCGGCCCCGATACCCATCAGGGAAGAGAAAATTATCATGTGACCCGTAGAAGAAATGGGCAGAAATTCGGTAATTCCTTCCACGATGGCCAGGATGACTGACTGTAATATGTTCATAGACAGCTAGAAAGCAATTGGTGAGTGAGTCGGATAGTAAGAAGCAGGGATTATTCCTGACCTGCTTCAGCCTTTGGTTTCTTCATGATTCCAAGCAGAACGATGAGGTAACCGGCAAGAATAAGAATAGGGGCCACGGTAATGCGGCGAGTGCTGAATATCTCCGGATTGAATTTAGAAGGATCATCTGAGCCTCCACCTGACATGAGGATAAAGCCTAAAACGATAACCAGTACGCCTACAATCAGGTAGGTGTAATTCTCTTTGCCGAATGCAAACCCTTCTTTCTTTTCTTTGTTCATGGGATCAAAGTTAATAATACAATTCGTTAGTTCTTATCCGGAGGTATTTTCTTACGGCGAACCAGGTACAGATTAATCCGATCAAAATTCCTAAAAATACCAATGCGCTGGACATGATCCCCAATAAATTAATGTCCAGCAGGGATCCTACCTCTTCGGGGTACTGTTTCTCAAGTAAGTAGAAGATACCCAGGAGCATAACCAGGGCAATGAGGGCCCCATAAATACCTTGTATGATGCCGGTAAGCAGGAAGGGCTTACGTATAAAACCCTGTGTGGCTCCTACCAGCTGCATGGTTCGTATCAGGAAACGTTTAGAATAAATTGCCAGGCGTATCGTATTGTTGATGAGTGCTATGGCAATGAGCAGGAGTAACCCCACGAATCCCAGAAATACCAGACTGATTTTCCCCAGGTTGGCGTTGATCATATTTACATGCGACTCGGTATATTCTACACTCTCTACCAGGGGTTTCTTGGCCAGCAATTCTTTGCGTATCCACGAAATGCTGTCGTTGTTGGCATAGGGTGCTTTCAGGAACAGGTCGATAGAGGAGGGCAGCGGGTTATAGCCTATAGAATTGACAAAGTCTTCTCCCAGCTCTTTTTGAAAATGAGCCGCAGCTTCTTTGGCAGAGGTGTAGATACTGGATTTCACATAGGTGGTGGCATCCAGCGATTGCTGGAGCGCACGGATATCACTTTCTTTGGCATCACCACTCAGGTACACAGATACCCGTATGTTTTCCTTGACATGATCAGAGATTTTTTTTGCACTCAACACCAGCATGCCCAGCAGACCCAGCATGAACAAAACGAGAGAGATACTGATGACAGTGGTCAATGAACTGGACTGAAGCCGTCTTTGGGTGTATTTATCTGACACGGTAAGAATTTGACACTAAAATCGGTAGAAAATCAATGCAACGGGCTTGCGTATACAGGAGTTGTTAACGGGGGGGTGTGAAATACCGTTTATAAACACCTGAGCAGGCAACGAACTACTTGTAGCTAGCCAACAACTGTTCAATATCCATCATCAGTCGGTTCACTTCGAGGGAATCGGTCCCATCGTAAAAACCACGGAGATGTTTCTCTTTGTCAACCAGGGCGAACTGGTCTGTATGCACAAAATCTTCCGGACCACCGTTGCCTTCGGTAGCCACAGCCAGGTAAGCATGTCGGGCCAGGTCATAGAGTTGCTTTTTGTCCCCTGTCAGAAACAGCCATTTGCTGGAGTCGGCGCCGTGAATGGATGCATAACGGGCCATCGCAGCTACTGTATCGCGTAGCGGATCTACCGTATGAGAAAGAATCATGAACGACGGCTCTTGCCTGAACCGTGCCTGAACCCGTTCCAACTGTGTGCTCATCTTAGGACAGATTGTTTTGCAATTCGCAAAAAAGTAGTCGGCTACATATATTTTACCGGCCAGATTCTGTTGGGTGATTGTCCTGCCCCGCTGATCTAACAAGTGAAAGTCGGCCACCGTATGAAAAGTCGTATCTCCCGGGGCCTTCGCAACCCGATCCCCGAAATAAGGCAGTGTTTTAACCGGATGCCGGTGAGTAGCATAATAGATGCCAACAGATAAAACGATCAGTCCGGCGATAATCAGGAGGCTATTGGTTGATTTATTCATTTGATGACGGCTTTCCCGTTTTTATATTTTACCGGATGCACCTTGCCGTTTTCGTCGTATTGTTTCCAGGTGCCTTCTTCCAGGTCGTGTACAAAGGTACCTTCTGTTTTGATCTTTCCGGCATCATCGTATTCTTTGTAAGGTCCTTCCCGTAGATTGTTTACATAGCTCACTTCCGATTCTACTTTTCCGGAAAGAGAATAAGTAACCTGCTTGCCTTCCAGAACCCCGTTTTTATAGGTTGATTCAGTATTTATCTTGCCATCCGAATAGTACCACTTATATACTCCGTCCTTCAGGTCCGATACGAAGTTACCCTCTTCCTGCATCTTTCCGTCAGGAGTGAAGAGTTTCCGGTTTCCATTCAGCTTGCCTTGCTTGTAATAGATCTCGGCTTTCATGCGGCCTCCTCCGTAAAAAGAGCGGGACACCCCTTCCAGCTGATCGTCTCTGTAATTATCCTCCTGAATAAAGGTGCCGGCCCGTTCGAAAGACAAGCACACGCCATTCTTTTTTCCGTTTTTCCAGCTTTCCACTTTGGCCGGAAGCCATCCTAAATAATAGGCTATCCAGGTACCCTCTTTTTTATCGTCTGTATATTTTCCATACCAGGTGAGCCCATTACTTCCTTCGGCCCAGATACCTTGTTTGTGTTTGGAGGCATCCGTTTGATTTATTCATTTGATGACGGCTTTCCCGTTTTTATATTTTACCGGATGCACCTTGCCGTTTCGGTGGGTATGCAGAATATGCAGTGACTGATGCACGGGCTGCTGCGCGGATACCCGACGACATGGACGCAGGCGTGGCCCTGGCCCTGGCTACCCAGTATTGTACAGCCTGGTTTTGTGTGGAAGAGATGCTCCACCTCCACCCTGGCGATCAGGTGCTCATACATGCCGCAGCCGGAGGAGTAGGTACTGCGC
>Ga0206975_1099_pt1 | contig 22640 bp, 20 predicted proteins | sample Alteio_BWOrgHeat_81_FD_152919 | JGI IMG/M metagenome (GOLD analysis project Ga0206975, IMG submission 152919) | Enriched cells from forest soil in Barre Woods Harvard Forest LTER site, Petersham, Massachusetts, United States -... | ecosystem: Environmental > Terrestrial > Soil > Temperate forest >... | reverse complement strand
CACCATCACCATAAATAAAATCGCAGCTCCTATATCCAAGCGATTGCTTATAGAACAGTATCCTACAACTGGAGGGATAGCCCCAGCGAGACTGCCAATCGCCGTTCCGTATACTGTACGAGATTTCCATAGACTATAGACAATTACATAAATTCCAAATCCCATATTTGCCAGAATCACAGTCAACCAATTTGTATAGATAGCTAAAATGAGATTTCCTACTATGGCAAGAATCACAGCAAATATAATTGCATGTTTTGCGTTCATCCCACCTGTCGCAAGAACTCTTGTTTCTGTTCTCTTCATTTTCTTATCTATGTCGCGATCGATATAGTTGTTAAATACGCAAGCGGAAGCAATAATCAAGGCAAGACCCAATAATACAGTGAAGAATAGCCAAAAATGGAAGGTTCCTCTTGTGGCTAACAAAAATCCCGCTGCCATGGTGACTATATTTCCGAAAATAATCCCTGGCTTTGTCAATAAGTAGTAGTTGATCATTCTTTTTTCCTTTCTTTTTCTCGATACGTTTTTTCCAACTCTTGGATGGCATGAAACTGATTGTCGTAATATTTTTCCCGTTGTTTACTATCATTGCAGATTTTTGACGAAGATTCTTGTTGGAAACTTTTCGCAGCTACTTCGGCAAGAGATGTAGAGAGTATCCCTGGAGTAGGAGATCTGAGGTATTCTTCACAAAGTCTTTTCCCCACATCGGTGAGAAGTTGTCCTTCTGAATACCCTTTTCTTCTTTTTCGCACGTAAGATACAGCACGTGAGTAACACTCTTCTCTTATTTTTTGTGCTGCTTCACATAATTTTTCGGCACGCTGGTCATAATTTGGACAATTGTGACCATTTGGCAAAGACAATGATAGGAGATAATTTTTCCCTTCTTTTAGAACAGAAGAGACTGCTGTTTGATAATAATTGGCAATAGGATGCCTATCTAATTTAGAAACGCGAATAAGAAATTCCAACACATGTCGATTTCCTTTGGAAGAAACGACACAAAATTTTTCCCACTTATTGTAGTTAGCAGGATTTTTTATAAGAATACGGCTCGATGTTATTGTTCCTTTTTTCGATATAAAGAGGTAATTAGGAGATAAAGGCAATGGCGCAATACGTGCTTGCTGTAAATAGAGCAGATGATTAGCAAGAATCTTAGCCAATTTTTCATCTTCCTCGCACAATCGGAAATCAGTACTTTTCCATGGAGAGGCATGAAATACTGACTGCAGTTTTTCAAGGATAACTAATTTTCCTCCTTCATCAAACCCAGAAACTGGTGTGCATCCCTTTTTTTGAATTTTTTTAATGTGCCGCACAAGTCGAAATCCACAATATTGTTTTTCTTTTCTTTTCTCCCTTTCTATAAATAAACAAAAACGATTATTCGGAATTTTTACAACGTAGTCGGGAAAATCAGACAATTCGAATATTTTGAACCGGTCGTGAATCTTTTCCTTTTCTGAACCGAGTTCACAACCAATCTGGAGAGAAAGTCCATTGCATGTAATCGTATCTCCTTTTTTCAATCCATCCCGCCAATCCATCTGTTCCCGATCTTCTCGCTTGAGAAGAAGACAACCTCCTTGCCATAGCCAACAAAATAAATTTTGCAATGCAACCACCATGTTTTCTATTCCACTACTTTCAACAATATCGTGTAAAACATGTCTAAAAGTAGCAACTGACAACAATTCGGCTTGATTGATTGCATCCAGCCAAGATTGCAATTCTTTTTTTTCATGTGTTAATAACGGACTGTATTTCATTACTTTATATAAGGTATTGACTGGGATTGTTTTTTGAGTTGTCCCTTCACAATGGACCCAATCACACTCTTTTTGTATAGCTTGCCAAATTCGGTTGTTCTTTAAAAAAGCATCCGGGCTCACATACGCCATAAGAGGGGCACGCAATTGGATGTGCTCTTTTCTATCAGAAATGAATATATGCCAAAAATCCTCCGTAGCCTGCTGAAAGCTGACAATCGTATGTCGGTGAGCGCGTGGGTCATATTTTTCTATCTCACCCTTTTTTACCCATTTTTTTCCCCTCTGAAGAATTCCTTCTTTTTCTAAAAAAAAAGCATATCCTTCTTGTTGCCAGTCACTAGAAGAATGAATAAAGAGATGTTGGAGCCGCCTGGTACGCAATTGATACACTTGTTGTACTGCTAAATTAAAATCGTCATTCAAAATTTTCCAAATGATGTTTTTCAGGTTCAATTCAGAGCGAAATGGAAGGATGTTCCAGATGGAGTGGGTCATATGAATGACTTTTCCCAATAAAGAGTAATTACATCTTACAGAAGTTTGGGATGTAGGAAAAAGAGAAACAATTGATCCTTCTCTGTAGAGAGCATCGGAAATTTCGGCGAGATTGGATTGCAAATCAATAAAATGTATCACTAAACACTTAAATTATATGAGTAACTTCAGCTTTTTTAATACAATATGAATAAATTCTGACCGTTTATGGGGAATTTCTTCTGGGATCATTTTCTGCCCGTAATAGCAAAGTAAATGTGCTCTTCGACATGAAAAAAATAATTGATTAATTTCCTCATGGGTAGTATCGCTAAGCCAACCCATCTCCAATCCAATTTTTAACCAACTCAATGCATGCAATGCTTCGATAGGTTCAATTTGGTAAGAATGCAACAGAATTCCATACGCTCGACTGACCTTATCCTTAATTTCTGCTTGTTCATTTTCGTTTGCCTGTTTGAAATGAGATCGCAAACTACTTTCTTCGATGACGAGTTTTGTTGCTAAACCATAGATTGACCGCAAAATATTTTCTTCGGTTACACCCAACGTGTAATTGTTGTGAAAAGCAACAATGTCCCCAATAATATCATGAGGATCTCCGTGCAACCCGCTATATTCTATATTATCTTCTTTATTTTTTTTTAAGATGTCTTGCAAGCGATTCGCATGCAGAATCATCGGAATATGTAAAAATGCTGTCACATGTAGACCCGTACCGCATTCTCCACTATCTGAACTCAAAAATCCAAATTTTGGAGAAAAAGCAAAACTTACCGATTTGCTTAACTCAGACTCAATTTTGGCCAACCGGCTCCACGCATTTTCTAACTCTCCTCGAGAATCGACGAGATGTAAATAGAGGTGATCTTTTATGTTGAATACCCCAAGAAATTCTTTCGACTCATCTAAGAGAAATGCTTCTCCTGCAAGAGCTTGTTGAAAGCTTTTTTGAGAAAGAAAATGTTCCACAAGAAATTCTTTTTCTATAGGTGCAAGATCTTCTGCCTTATATACTTGTGGTTTTTTTAGAGATTGACTTGCAAGAACATCTCTATCGAACAGGGAAATGATTTGTTTTCTTTTTTCTACGGGAAGCTTACTAGGAAAATGAAATTTTTCCAAATTGCGGTGAATGCTCAGAGTAGAACCTAGCCAAATGGGATTTGCATTGTGATACCATGGGTTTTGTCCATTTGAAAAAGAGGGATACAATGCATGCGCGGTCATTTTTTTTCTTCGTCTTTTTGTTTCGGAGTCCCTTTTTCTTTCCATTCTCCTTTTTCCGTAATTTCTTTGATTTGGTCTCTTAATAGAGCAGCCTGTTCATAATCTTCTCTGCTTAAAGTCTCTTTCAATGCTTCATCTAGAGCTACTAAGCGAGAAGAAAGAGTGACCGATGAGGTTTCTCCAGGGGAGCGTCCTATATGTAAAGGATGCCCTTTTTTATTGATCATTTTGGGCGGTAAACGATTCGTTGTCTGCATTTCTGTAAATAAGACATCTTCAAACACTGTGTAACAAATCGAACACCCTAAAAGATGTCCCCTTTTTACATCTTCCAATGTCGTTCCACAGTTTCCACACTCTAATCCAGCCGGATTCCCCGTTTGCTCTGCAACAAATTCCCGAGGGCTTGTCCCATGCAATCGCTTTTGAAGCTCGGGACAATCCGCACACATGTGAATTTCTGTAATCATATCTCCAACAATTTCTGTATAACGGACAGAAATTGGCTTTTTACATTCGCTACACTCCAGAGGGCGATCTGGAATTTGATGATCATTTTTTCTTTCAAACATAGAATTTTGAATATAGAAAAATGAAGGGAGGAAAGCAAGAAATGATTACAAAACAAAAGATTTTCTTTGATAGTGCTGAAGAATCGTTTGTCCAAAGCGTCTGGCACTCATGAATTGGCTGTGGTATAAGTTGTTGATTTCAAGCTCCAATCGAAAATCTTCTTCCACAAAAAAAGATCCTTCCGGGATAAGGATATCATGTTGATCTATCCATTGAATCACTTCGAGACTATAATAGGAATTGGATATAGGAATTTGCATCCGATAAGGAGGGTCAGCGTAGATAATGCTATATTGCTTGTGCTGTTTTTCTAACCGTTTGAGAATGGCAAATACATCTCCTTTCAATACTTCTGTTTGTTTTTGCACTCCCAAAGTTTCAATATTTTTCTCAATACAATGAATGGCTTCCTTATCTATTTCTACAAAAGTGACAAATTGTGCACCTCGACTTAGTGCTTCGAGACCCATTGCACCGGAGCCTGCAAAAAGATCTAAAAAAACAGCTTCTTGAATAAAAGATTGGCAAATATTAAAAACTGCTTCGCGAACTTGGCTAGAGGTAGGACGAGTAGAACCGCATGTAGGCATTGTCAATCGACGTCGCCGATATTCTCCCCCAATAATGTGCATACCGAAATTATGCCACTTCGGTATGTCTCATCATGAATACCATCGCAATGGCAACACATACTAAAGCCAGTACAGTCACAATGGCAAGGCACTTGAACCAGGAGGGAACTTTCTTTTTAACAGCAAGTTTTTCCTGCGGTGTTTGATGATTTTTGACGCTCAGAAAGGACCTCAAATAAATATATACCCAAGTGGTCTCAAAATACTATACCTCTTCTAAGACTTTACCACCATCATAAAAACGAATTAATTGTTCCGCTTTTTTGTAATTAGAGCTTGTAAGAGTCTCGTAAATTTGCAATCCTTTCCCATTTTTTCCCTGTGCAAAATACAATTTCCCTAATTGAAAAAGCGATTCTTTATCTTCGGGACATAGAGTAAGTATTGTTTCATATTCTTTCATTTCTTCTGCTGGCATTTGTAAGTCGCGATAACTGTAGGCAAGCTGTGCATGTACCCAAGGATCGTTCGGAGCATAATGACTTAAAATTTTAAATTCCTCTATAGCCTTTTTGGCGCATAAGCGGAATTTTTGCTTGAACGACTCGCCAAATTTATTAGACGGAATCCATTTACCGTCTTCCAATCCATCCATAGACGCTGGATCTACATAAATTCCGGAAAGCATCACATAGGCGTTTCCAAGACCGGCATGCGCCTCTAAATCAGTTGGTTTCATTCGAACAACTTGAATATGTTTCTCCACACTTGTTTCCAATAAAGTTTCTTTTATGAAATGAATATCGCGCCAAAAAAGATAACAATTGATTTTCTCTAATGAAGAGTGGAGAAAAATGCACCAGAAAGGGCGACCAAAAACGAAATATTCACAACCATGGATTTCAGTAGCTAATTTGCAACAAGCATCAGAAATAAATAAATGAAGATCGGATTCTTCTCCTTTACGCGGCAATCTTTCACAATTGTGTAAAAAATCAGAAATAAGAGCTAATAGCTGTTCTGTCTTTCGACTTTGCGCATAGAGCCTAAGAGTTAAAAAAGAAAATAAGGTAGCAAAAATCAGAGACAGGTGAATTGCAATTACAAATGTTTGTACTAGTAATGTGATATGAATAAAAAAATAAATAATTTCTAAACAAAGAAGGGAAGTAAAAAACAAATTAAAGTAAATGTAGCTCTTTAGTATCTTTTTTCCTTTTTTAATTATAGAAGGAATAGAATTAGCTATTTGCTCTTTGTAAAGTTCCCTGTCAAATTGGATGAATATTTGTTTTTCTAGTCGTTGTTGCATAGGCAATTGTAAGAGATTGTCTTTTTTTCGTTATAAACATATAGGCAATTCATGACAAGAACTATATGTTTTTTTAGCTAATTGTTAATTTATATGGTTTTTTTAGTTCTTCTTGATCGAAGAGAAATAATCCAAAAAAGACAACGACAAAAGAAAGATAAAATGGCCAACTTACAATTTCTCCAAGAACGAGCCAACCAAATAGAGCTGTGAAAAGAGGTGTTGTAAAACCGGCAAAAGACATAAATGTCGCGGAATACTGTTTCAGAAGAGATCCGTATAAATTGTAGCAAACGAGATTTGAAATCACAATCAGCAGTATTGTGCATTCAAAAAAAATAGAATAATTGGTAACCGGAAAAGGATGCCAATCTTCTACTATCATGGAATGACTAAGAGCAAAAATTCCGCCGATAAACATACTTATTCCATTCGCTGTCAATGGAGAAAGTTGGTGTTGACCAACAAGCTGCTTCAAACAAATCCATCCTAACACGCTGCAGACTGTTGCTAACACAACGGCTAATTCTGCCCAGGATAAAAATAACAAGCTTCCTCCTTGCTCCTCCGTTGAAGTATGATTGAGCAAAATAGGAACAAATCCAATAAAGCCGATCAATAATCCAAAAACTTTTTTTTGTGAAAGCTTTTCAGAAAAGAGGAAAAAAGAAAAGATCGCTGAGAGAAAAGGGGATAAACTGTAAATAAAGCAGGTTTTGAAAGAAGTCAAATATTTCAATCCCCAAAATTCAAATACATTAGTTAAATAAATATTGAATACTGCTAATAAAAGAAGCTTTTTCCATATGGTACGATCAAATTCTAATCGTTGTTTTTTTATAATGACTTGATAAAACAGTAAAATGATCCCTGCGACCAACATTCGAATGCCCACGAGAAAAAAAGGTTGAGCATAAATCAGTGCTGTTTTAGCGATTGTGAACACGCTTGCAAATAAAGCATATAACAAAAGAACGTACAACATAAGGGGAAAGAATAATTAATTACAATTTTCGTAAAATACTGAATTTTAAATTTTTTAATCAAAAAAAGAAAGAAAAAAAACGGTATTGCACAATTCAGCACCATAAAATCCGCAAATTCGATAAAAAACGAATGAGAGGGGGTCATCTATACCCCAGAGATAGAGCGTGTCTACGAAGCTGCCTCAATAAAAATTAGATTAAATCTCGGATCATACTATATAGTAAAAAATATACCAAAGTGAATGCAAAACGGGGAATTTGACAGGGGGACGATGAATAAAATAAAAATTTTACTTATTGAAGATGAGGAAGATATATCCTCATTAATCAAATTACAAGGGGAATTAGCAGGATACAAAGTACTCACAGAAGCAGATGGACTGAACGGATATATGGCCGTTGAAAAAGAAAGACCTGATGTGATTGTGCTCGATGTAATGCTACCCGGCTTAAGCGGATTAGATGTATGTAGAAAAATTCGGGCAAATTCTGATTTTGATGGCACACCCATTATTATTATTTCTGCTAAGAGCGAGGAACTCGATGTAGTCCTAGGATTAGAACTTGGTGCTGACGATTATGTCTCTAAACCATTCTCTCTTAAGGTACTCTTTTCTCGTATTAAAGCCGTTCTGCGAAGAGGAAAAGAAATAGAAAAAGAAGCAAAAATATTGACGTTTGGCGAATTTACAATGGAAGTTGAGCGGTATCACCTTCGCAAGAAAGATAAGGTAATACCGTTGACTTTATCTGAATTTGGGATTTTGAAACGACTCCTCATGAATAGAGGGAAGGTATTGACAAGAAATCAATTGTTAGATGATGTGCAAAACGATGACGCCTTTATCATCGACCGCAATATTGATGTACATATTGCATCTCTTCGAAAAAAATTAGGTCCTAATTTCGATGGCATTGAAACCGTTAGGGGCGTTGGATATCGCTTTAAAGATGAAGAAACATGAAAAACTGGCTCGTGATTCCATTCACATAAATCCAATCTCTTTTATAATTAGACCTCTTGCATACCTCTTCTCGTGCCCGCGTGCGTGCCCCTGCCCCTGCCCGAAAAATTAAACTTTCTGATATTTATATTTTTAGTACAGTATGACACTTATTCAACTTGTGTCCATGTTAATCAAAATGGCTCGTAGGTAAGTTCGGGCAGGGGCACGGGCACGCACGCGGGCACGAGAAGAGGTTATGCAAGAGGTCTGTTATTTAAAAATCCAAGATGGAAGAGCTCAAAAGCTACTTTTGCGTTTTTTTCAATGTGTAAGTTTTTTTATTTTTTTACACCTACAGGCAGTCCCTATAGTGAATCTCTGGGAATTACCTGTGTGTCCTCTTCTTTCCCACCCGATTTACATGCTCAATAATGAAATTGTACAAGTAAAAGGCTTCTGGATCCCCTTGTCGGAAAAAACAGGTGTTCTCTCGTGTCAGCCGAATGTAAAAAGTTGTTGTCTATCAGCAAAATCAGCTCAGCATCAACTATTTGTCACACAGGTTGCCGATTTTCTCCCCATTAACCAAGTAATTGCTCTAGAAGGGACTTTTTCTATCTCTTCGGAAGATTCATCTCATGAGTATTTATATAGGCTGCATTACCTCAAACGAGTGAAGGATTTGTAACTTAGCTTGGAGTCCTTCAGCAGAACTCCCAAAAAGATAGGTTGCCAAAGCCTCGAATTTGTCTGGGTCATCCGAAACATAGTATTCATGTTCTCCTTGTAATTCAGGAGAAAGGAGTTTATTTGCTTGTAAGAGCAAAGCCAATTGGTCAGCGCATGCTTTAGCGGGGTCTATTAGTGTGACTTTTTCTCCCACTTGATTTTGAATTGCTTTCCTCAAAAATGGATAATGGGTGCAAGCGAGCAATAAAGTATCGATTTCTTGCTCCCGTAGGGGATGAATATACTCTCGGACAATTAAAGGGACGGTGGGATGGTCAATCCATTGTTCTTCCACAAGGTGAACTAAAAGAGGACAGGCAATAGGAAAAAGCATAGCTTCTGGACACAAATCTCGAATCATTTTTTGGGGGGCGCCAGATCGAATAGTTGCTTTGGTTCCAAGAATGCCGATTTTTTTATTTTTCGTTTGGGCCACAGCTTCTAGCACTCCAGGAAGAATCACATCAATGATCGGAACACCTATTTTTTCTCTTAACGCTGGTAAAGCTAAAGCGGAAGAAGTATTACATGCAACGACTAAAGCCTTAATCCCTTTCTGAAGCAAAAAATTGCCATTTTCAAGAGAATACCTCTCAATGGTGGTGGGGCTTTTATTCCCATAGGGAAGTCTTCCCGTATCCCCAAAATAAATTAATCGTTCGTTGGGGAGGCGGTGAATAATTTCCCGCATTACCGTCAGGCCACCAACCCCAGAGTCAAAAATACCAATTGCATTTTCAATCATACTATGAATTTTTTATCCGCCCCCTGCTACCACAAAAACATCTTTCTGGTATTTGGGCAAAGGATCGAAATAAGAATCAGAAGTTTTAAAAAGATCTACCAATAATGGATTTGGATAGGCTCCTAATGCACCAGAAATGCCAATATCAGAAGGAAAAACATGATTAAAGAAAATGGCAAATCGAGCTTTTTTTCCTTCTATACTCTGAATATAGTGAAAGTATCCTTTCGGTAAAAAGCTCATATCGCCAGGAAACATATCAAAAGAATCGACACTCCCATCAGGAGAAAGTAAAAGGATTTTCGCTCGACCTTCAATAAGAAAATTTAATTCATGTGCATTGGGATGCCAATGAGGTTCCCTTACCCCTTTCTCTTCCAATTCTAAACTGTACATAGTGAGCTCATGCAGAACAGGGAAAGAAAATTGATTGATCAATCGAACAGCACCGCCTGGATTTTTGATTTGAGGTGCCATTCCTTTTACATCGATTTTGAACTGATTTGTTTTCCATTCGTTCCGCACAGCAACTGGAGACGAGGATTTTTCAATGAATGTAGCAGCAACGGATGCGTGTATATTTTCAAAAAAGGAAGGGGGCAAATGAAAGGTTGCACTCAGGGCATTTGCAGGACTAACTCCTACTGCGGAAGATAGATTGATATCTTCGGGCGAGGAGGAATTGTAGCATATGAGAAAACGGAGAGATTCTTTCCCAATATTTTGAATGTGGTGAAGGAATCCCATCGGAATGAAAGCCAGCTCTCCTTCTTGAATAATAAAAGTATCGTGGCCCCCACTACTACCTGCACTAAAAATTGTGATTAAGGCCTTTCCTTCCACACAATAGGCGAGTTCATGCGCATTGGGATGCCAATGAGGTTCACGAAAGCCGTTCTCATGTAAAGTGAGTATAGAAAGAGCCATCTCTCTTAATGAGGGAAATATTTCTTTGCCTACATCTAAGCGATTTCCATGAGCATAGATTTTTTGTGGGGTAATATCTTTCGTTCTAAAGCAATGGGAGAGAGACATGCTTATTCCAATAAATAAGCTCATTTTCCTGATGAACGAAAATGGTGTCAAGAACCAATCATTTCAGTAGAAGATTCTCTTGGAATTTTTTTGGTACACTTGCACAAGGGAAGCTCCCCTAACCAATACCCAACCGAAGAAGCAAGAAGACACAAAATTTCTTTCGGAAAATCGAAATAAAAAAAGCGAGTGATGATAAATCCAATTCCTCCAAAGAGACAGGCACCCCAAGCAGAAGAAGTGCTTTTCTCTATTTTGAATAGCCCAAAAAATACTGGAATAAAAAGGCAATAGACTGACAATTCATAGCTTTCGATCAAAAGATCAACGATAGAGCCTGGATAAAAAGAGCACAAGACCGCGGCAAATCCAATTCCTGCAGTGATTTGCCGAGAAATACGTACTCCTCGCTCTCCTTTTGAACGGACAAAATTAAAATCTTGGCTCAAATTCGAACTCACCGCATTGAGAAGAGAAATCGCTGTCGATAAGATAGCCATGAGTACAGCACATCCCACAAAAGCAGCAACAACAGGATTAGAGAATACTTCGACAACGACCATAAATACACTTGATCCAGAAGGAACTGTAATCCCCATCGCTTTTCCGAGTATTCCAATAAATACAGGAATAATTGAAACAAAAAATGTACACAATGCTGCATAACCAGCTGCTTTGGCTACAATTCGAGGTGATTTTGCAGCAAAACATCTTTGGGCCATATCTTGCTCAATGACCATAAATAAAAGAGGCATCAATAACCATCCTGTCAATTTCGGAAGGTCAAACTCAAATACTTCGCTAGAAAACCCGCTTTGAATAATAGGAGAAACAGCAAAATTCCCATTAACGAGAATATATGCGAGTCCACATGTGAAAACGACAATAAAAAAAGCTGCTTGTACAATATCTATCGAAACAACCGCTCTAAGGCCACCTATTACTGTATAAATAATCACAACTGCCCAAAAAAGAAGGAATAGGAATGAATGATCCATCCCCAAACTGACAATAAACTTACGAGAAGCGATGACTTGTCCCATCAAAATCATAAAAAGAGAAAGAATAGAAAGGACTGAAGCTACTTTTTTTAAGGTGGGAGAACGATAGGCAACTCCTAACAGTTCCGCAACAGTTGCCACTTCGAATTCCGCTAATTTCTTTCCTATTCCTAATGCTAAGACAAGAAAGCCAAGACAAGCTCCTAAGGGATATAATAAAACAGTCCAACCAAATTGAAAGGCCTCTTCCGCCGATCCTAAAATTAAACCCCCTCCTATCTGCGTCGCTACAAAAGTCATTAATAAGGGGAAGAATTTTATTTCTTTATTCGCAAGAAAATATCCTTTAGCATTGTGTACATTTTTAGCAGATAGTTGACCAACCCACAGACAAACCAGTTGAAGAACAACCAAAATGGTTACAAAGACGAAAATATTCATATCTTTTTCCTAAAAACTTTAGTTAATTGTACAAGGTAAACCCTTGAACGTCAAGTATTTCTTTTTAAAAAGAAGTGTTCTAACGAGGATATAATAACACAACAGAAATAAAATAACATTCTTCGTTGTCTGTCTTTTAGAGAAGCGCCTCTTAACTGAAAAAAGTAGAGCTAAAAAACAAAGTAGAGTAGAGTTGTGTGCGATAAGAGAGTGTTTTGTAATTATACTAGCCTTGCTTCGAAATTATTTTCTCTAATAAGGGAGAACCCACATGGTGAGCGCAATGGAAATGAGAAACGCGATGACGAGTGCATTCGCAAACTCGACTCAATTTCTCAATCAGAATAAAGAAAGTATAAAAAATATCACAGGTTATGCGACTTTTGCCTTTGGAGTTGTGGAATTATATGACATTTATCAAATTCTCTTCCACGACCGTCCCCTTGCAACCGAAAAAACACCTTCATGGCACAACACTGCAAATAAAGTCATCATTGTTGCAGCGAAACTCTCACTCCTATTGAGTGCTGGAGTTTCTCGTCCAGGCGTATCCTTGATTTCCTCTCTTGTAGGGCGAGTTTTCTCAACCTCTCAATTAGATCGAACATTTGGTCCAAATACCATCTTTGCAAAAAATCCTCGGCACCCTCGCCACATCGTAAGTATTGCCGCGGCAATTCTCTGTTCTCCCGCTGTACTGCAATCTACTTACAAAACTCTTAACTGGATCAATAAAAAAATCAGAAACAGTCCTACAAAGCCGGGTAAAGAACCTTCTTATTTCTTAACAGACGCGAGAATACGATGGATGAATTTCTTTAATTTCTTCACAAGTCGACCCACTTTACATATTGTAAATCAGTTAATGCGATGTATACTACGAGGGTGTTGATAAACTCCTAAAGTGATCTCAAAATTTTGTGCATTCGCTTGGCTGTTTTAGCCATCCTTCCTCTAATCTTTCTGAAACCGGTAAGATGGTAGATGAGTGTGAATCCTCGGACAAAAGAGCAATGATTGAAACGCAGAGGCGCAGGAGACGGAGAGAGAATAGAGGGTTTTTCTCTGCGTCTCTCTGTCTCCTGCGCCTCTGCGTTAATAGTTTTTTGCCTAAGGTCGAATTCATGTAAATTACTCTCACGATCTACCCTCCTACCCTGAAACCGAATTAATTCCCCCAAAAATACCTGTTAATATTAACAACACGTAAATATTTGTTTCTGTTTTTATTAATTTTTTGATTTTATTAATTGTGTTATTGTTGTTTTGTTTAATAATTAGATATAATTAATAATATAGTTTAAATAGGTAAAAAGAAATGGTCGACAAAATATCAGATAAAATAGGGCTCACGGATGTGGTATATTGTGTTCCTGGAATCGGAACATTAGTTGGGCTCGTAGAAAGTACCTATCATTTAGTCCGTTTGATAGCTCCAAAAGAACGAGATCATTCGAATCATGCGCATAATCTAATTAGACAAGCCAATGCTTTACACCAAGAAGCCAGGGTTTTGATGGCAAACCAAAATACGGCTGGTGCTGCGCAGAAACTTACTTCAGCTAGCGGAGCATTAGACTCTGCCCGTACAGCAATACATATGCAGAGAACGGCAACAGATAAAAAAACAGATTTTCACGCAAAAAAATGCTTTGAATCGGTATTAAAAGCAACGTGGTTAGGAGCCATTGGCCTCTTAGCCTACAAACTATTCAAAGCATAGTTTTGTAGGGTTCTCCTGCAATTTCTTTCACGTAACGAGGAACAGCATATCCTGGCAAGTGTTGCGCTATCCGATCGATGAGCCAGGCCCCTTTTTTTTCATCGACTTCAAAATGGGCAGCCCCCTGCACCCGATCGATCTGGTGGAGGTAATAAAATAAAATGCCGTGATTGGCAAGCATCTTCGCTAATTCGATCAATGTAGCTTCATCGTCATTGACCCCTCGTAGAAGCACTGCTTGATTCAAAATAATACACCCCATCAACTGTAATTGTTTTAATCTGACGAAAAAATCTTCATCCAACTCTCGTGGATGATTGCAATGAATAACAAAAAAGATTTGCTGCGAAACCTTTCTCAATACTGCAAGAAATGACTCATCAATTCTTTCGGGAATCCCTATGGGAAAACGGGTATGAAAGCGAATTCGACGAATATGGGGGATAGAAGAAAGGCTACTTAACAATGAATCTAGCGATTCATCAGAAAGGGAAAGAGGGTCTCCGCCACTCAAAATCACTTCTTGGATTGATGAGTCTTCGGCAATCTTCCGAATCTCTTCCTCCATTGATTTTTTAGTTGAATAGGGAAAGTTTTGCCGAAAACAGTAGCGACAATGCATAGCACAAGCTCCTGTAGGCATAAGAAGGACACGTCCTTCGTATTTTTGTAAGAGTTTACTCTCTTTTTGGAAAAAAAGATCGGATACAGGATCCTGTATAAATAAAGGATTTTTTACTAGTTCTTCCTGCAAAGGGATAAATTGCTTGAAAATGGGATCGTCCAAGGTCCCTTTTGCCATTTTTTGAGCTAAGCGATAAGGGACTTGTAGGGCAAAGTTTGGATGAAAAAGAATTTTTTTTCTCTGTTCATTTGTCAGTTCCAAAAAATCTGCCAATTCTCCGATTCGAGTGAAATTTTTTCTCAAGATTTTTTTCCACTCAGCAACAGAACTGTCAATGGTATGTAAAGAAAACAATTCGCTATTCCTTTCCAGATCTTTTTGGGGAAAGAATATACCATCTCAGGGAGAGAAAAACAATTGCAATTATTTAGGACGTGTCGTCAATTGATAATAACCTCTATCCAAGATTATTTCTCAAGCGGGTGCTTGGAAAAAACTTGAATAGACATCTTGCATAACCTCTTCTCGTGCCCGAACCTACCTACGAGCCATTTTGATTAACATGGACACAAGTTGAATAAGTGTCATACTGTACTAAAAATATAAATCATCAGAAAGTTAATTTTTTCGGGCAGGGGCACGGGCACGCACGCGGGCACGAGAAGAGGTCTAATAAAGGTTTATTATCAATTGACGACACACCCTAGAGACTTCTTTAGCTACACAGGCTTTTGTGGAGGAGCGGGTGTTTGGGCAGTTTATCGGGTTGCTTTGAAAGCTCGGGTTCTGCTTTTGCAGGATAGGAGACAATTTCTGCTTTTGCTCCTAACGTTTGAAGTTTTGGTACTAAATTTTCGTACCCTCTTTCTAAAAAGGGAAGGCCGATGATTTTGCTTGTATCTGCAGCAATAAGAGCTGCCATCACATAAGCAAAACCAGCTCTTAGATCTGGTATTCTAATTTCCTTTGCTGCTAATGATGTGGGACCCTTGACAATCACACTATGAGCATGTCCATGAGAATCAAAACGGCAGTGCTTTCCCCCTAAACATTGTCTAAAAAGAGAAATATCTGCCCCCATTTCATTTAATGTTTCCGTGTATCCAAATCGGTTTTCGTAGACAGTTTCGTGAATAACGGAAGAACCAGAGGCTTGTGTCAAAAGAACGACAAAAGGTTGCTGCCAATCGGTCATGAACCCTGGATGTACATCCGTTTCTAAATGCAGACCTCCTTGCAAAGGGCCATCATAGAAAAATTCAATCCCATTGGATTTAATTTCATACCCTCCGCCTACTTCTCGAAGCTTATTTAAAAATGTGATCATGTTCACATGTTGCGCTCCTTCGACAAACACTCTTCCTTTCGAACAAATAGCCGCCATTCCCCAAGAAGCTGCCTCTATTCGATCTGGAATTACTGTATGCTCCACCTCATAGAAGCGTCTTGTCCCTTGAATTCGAATGGTGCGGTCGACATCACAGGCAATAATTGCCCCAAGCTTCTGCAAAAATAAAATCAACTCGATGATTTCAGGTTCTATGGCAGCATTTTTGATAATAGTCGTTCCTCTTGCTGTGATGCTCGCCAAAATTGTATTTTCTGTTGCCCCTACTGATGGATAAGGAAGAGTGATTAAAGTTCCCTTTAATCCATTATGCGCATGAGCAAAATAAGCCCCTTCCCTTTTCATGCCCCTATATTCGATCACTGCTCCTAGTTGTTTGAGAGCTTGTATATGAAAATCGACAGGCCGAGCACCTATTTCACATCCTCCAGAAGTAGGAACAATAATATCTTGGTCGGTTCGACCTAAAAGAGCACCGATCATCAAAATTGGGATTCGATTAGATCCCGAAAATCTTTGAGGGACATAGGTAGTCTTCAGTTCTTTAGTATGCACTTCCATTTTTCCAAGCTCTCGGTCCCATTGAATTTCCATTCCAATTTCTTGGCAAAGGGATACTGTGACATCGACATCTTTGATATTTGGAACGTTATAAAATAGGCATTTTTTGTCTGACAAAAGAGAAGCTACCAATAGCTTCGTCATTGCATTCTTAGCTCCCGCAGCCCTGATTTGGCCTCGTAGAGGATTTCCCCCTGTAATCTGCAATACGTCCATGTTCCCTCCAAAAGAACGATGAAAAGCTACTAAATCTATGTGTTAAACACAACGCATTTCTCTTTATTGTCTTTGTAAGAGAATTCCAACAAAAAAGGAAACTAATTTAACGTCAGTTCGATTTTGAAGAGACTTTAAACAGAAAAAGGGGTAGCATTGCCTGAAAAAAAATGAGGAATGTCATTATGGTAGTTCGTACAGGAATTGGGCAAGATAGCCATCGATTTCTTCCTTCTAATTCTTCCAAGCTTTGTATGATTGGAGGACTCATTTTTGAGGACGCCCCAGGCTTTATGGCAAATTCAGATGGGGATGTCGTTTTGCATGCAATTTGCAATGCGATTAGTTCACTCACAGGCGTATTGGTTTTGGGAGATATTGCCGATGACCTTTGTTTAAAAAACGGAATCACTGACAGTGAAGTTTACCTTGTCGAGGCAATGAAAACATTGGGCAATCAAAAAATTACCCACGTCGCAATTTCCATTGAGGCAAAAAAACCCAGACTGAAACCCCGAATCATAGAAATGAGAGCGAATATTGCTCGTATTATGGAGCTTTCTATTTCACAGGTAGGTATCACAGCAACGACCGGGGAAGGGCTCACAAGCGTTGGGTGCGGCGATGGCTTGGTTGCATTTGTCATCATCACAACAATAGAACAGTAAGGATTCTCTAGGCCGTGTCCTAGCGTTCTCTTACAGTCTTTTAGTATTCTTATAACCTAATAGACGTCGCGGAGGTATCTCTTCTCTTTCCTGAGTTTTTTCAGATATTCCTTTGCTCCTGCCTCGCCTTTTTCACTGTGTTGCGCAATAATAGACATCAGCGTTGATTCTACATCTTTGGCCATCCGTTGTGCATCGCCACAAACATACAGGTAGGCTCCTTGCTCTAACCAAGCAAATAATTCTTGTCCTTTTTCCCGCATTTTATGCTGCACATAGACCTTTTCTTTCTGGTCTCTTGAAAAGGCAAGATCGAGAATGAGGTGAGTTTTCTCGCCGAAACTTTTCCAATCTTCTTCATAGAAGAAGTCAAAATCACGATTCCATTCTCCAAAAAAAAGCCAATGCTTTCCTCCCGATTGATGGAATATTCGATCTTGGATAAACGCCCTAAATGGCGCTACTCCTGTCCCTGGCCCAATCATAATCATGGCAGTATCGGTTATTTCTGGAAGAAAAAAATGATGAGAAGGGTGCACAAAAACGGGGACGACTGGATCATGAAATGTAACTAGTTTGGACAAATAATGACTACAAACCCCATGGCGCATGTAGCCATTCGATTCAAATTCGAATTGAGCCACTGTGAGGTGCACTTCTTCTCCGACATATTTTTGCGAAGACGAAATAGAATAAAATCTAGGAAGAAGAGGCATCAAAAAATCAGCTATTTCTTGGGGAGTAAAAACAACTTCTTCATGAGCAAGCAGCAAATCCCAGAGCTCAAATTGTCCTAAATATTCTTTCTTTTTTTGGAGATTCTCTTCTTCTAATAAAACATTGAGAAAATCTTTTTTTTCTTGGTTTGTTTGACGAAGTGCAATTTCTCTAAATAATCTAGGGCTAATTTCTGTAATGTTTAAATGGGTAGTTAAAGCTTCCCTTAGGCTAGCTGTCTTCTCTTTTTGTTTTAAGGAGACGATTTCTCGTCCGTTAACTCGAAGAGCATTTATTGTTTTTTCTACAAGGAGTGGATCATGCTGTGCGAATATCCCAAGACAATCTCCCGCACGATACGTAAGGCCTGATCCAGCTAAGTCAAGGACGAGATGTTGTGTATTCTTTTTCGATCCCGGCCTTGACAAAGAAAAACGATCTTTAATGGAGGCTAAAAAGGGATTTTCTTTATTATATACTGTCATAATCGGTACTACCGGAGCACACTTTCCCAATTTTCTTCCGCAGAAGCCGCTTCTTGTATTCCACCTAAATGCTTCGCCAGAAAAGCTTCTGTCGCAGCATAAAATTTCAATCGATTTTCAGGTCTTGCAAAACCATGTCCTTCATCTCCAAAAAGAAGATAATTAACCGGTATTGATTTCTCACGCATCGCTCGAACAATTTGATCGCTTTCTGCTTGTTTTACGCGCGGATCATTTGCCCCTTGCGCAATGAGCAACGGTTTTTTGATTTGGTCGGCTTTAAATAGAGGAGATCTCGACTTTAAAAAATCGATCTCAGACTCCAATTTTCCTATGCGCAAATCCATAACTGCCTTGAGGGGATTCCAATAAGGAGGAAGTGTTTGGAGAAGAGTGATTAGGTTAGAAGGACCCACGATATCAACCCCGCAACAAAATTCTTCTGGGGTAAACGTCAAGGCAACAAGTGTCGCATAGCCTCCATAACTTCCCCCATATATAGCCACTTTTTCTGGGTCGGTGTATCCTTGTTCAATCATCCATTTTTTCCCATCAAGCAAATCTGCATGCATTGCATTTGCCCATTCTTTATTGCCAGCATTAAGGAATTTTTTTCCGTATCCCTCAGAACCTCGATAGTTGATTTGTAAAACAGCGTATCCACGATTCGCGAGCCACTGCACCTGCGAACTGAGTCCCCAAAAGTCACGTGCCCAAGGTCCTCCATGCACGAGAAGTACAGTAGGAAGATTTCGGGAAGACTTGTGTGAAGGAAGCGTAACATATCCATGAAGAATCATCCCATCGCGCGCTTTAAAAGAAATGGGTTTCATGGGACTTAAAACATATTTTTCTAATTCTGGTTGACTGCTGAATAAGAAATCAAAAGATCCCGTTTTTCTGTGGTAGATATAGAAATGACTTGGCCGTTGATCCGATTGAGAAACGACAATCCAACGCTGGTTTTCTATATCGCGACTTGCCAAATAAAATGGTCCTTTACAACGGGTCGATAGAAAATGAAAATCTGTTTTGAGCTGAGGGTCTAATACAACCCAATCGGGTTTCTCTTTTTCTACACTTACCATTTCGGGAACATAAGTAAGTGGATTTAAGAAGAGAGTGGAAAGATCATATTCTTGGTCTTTGGCGAGGAGAACTTTTTCCTTAGAAACGATGTGCATCTTATACAATGCTTTTGTATCGCTCTCTAGATTACTCATAAGATACACGTGTTGGTTGTCAGCTGAAAAATTTTGGATTTCTACTGAGTCCATAGGTCCTACTTGTAACCAATCACGCCACGGGCTATCTTTGTGATCCCTTATTCGAATTAAAGTTGATCCATCAGGCAAATAAGATTTACACATCCGAACTTGTAGTGCATGGTCTGCTTCCCAAGAAAACACTCCTCCTGGATTCTGTGTGTCCATCTGGAGCTCGCCTGTTGGCAAATAAAGTCGATAGACATCCATTGATTGAGGATCTCGTTTATTCATTGTAAGCAAAATTGTGTCTGGAAAATGGGGGTCTTTCGCGAGTAACTCCACTTTAATTCCAGAAAAAGGTGTTAAATCTTTTGTTTCTTGGGTGTCGATCGTTGTTTGGTAGAGATGCCAATTCTCATCTCCTTCCTGGTCTTGGATATACAAAATGTGCTTTTGGTCGTATTGCCAGAAAAACTGACGGATCCCCCGCCTTGCATCTTTAGTGATTTGCATTTCTTTCCCCGAATTGACAACATCTCGGACCCAAACATTGAGTACATTATTTTTGTCAGGAGCTAAAAATGCGATTTTTGTTCCATCTGGAGATAGCTGAGCACTTGTTTTTTCAGGGTTTCCAAATAAAAGTGTACGAGGAATGACTAAGCAAGCTGACTCATTATTCACCCGAACTTCTTCTGAGAAAGACATCGCAAAAGATAGCCCGGTCATCAACATCAAACAAATAAGAAAAATTTGAGAAAAATTCATTACTCCACCTCGAACTTTTTGTTCTAGAAAGAACACTATAAAATAGAAAGCCTTTGAATTCAATAATTCTTGCCTCTTTTAATCGATTTATTTATGATGGAGACCGTTCTAATTCAACAACCTAGGTTAAAATTATGAAATTCTTTAGTTTACTATTTATTGTTTTTGGGTTTTTATTCATTATCGGCTGGACGCCCCATGCCGAGGCAAAACATGGAAGATGTAGAAGTCATGCGTCTTTTGGAATGAATTTTGGTGTCGCTCGTCCGGCTCCTCAATATATTGCCTATCCTGTCGCTCCAGCGCCTATCGTCGTCATGCCTTACAACGCACCTGCATATTACTATCCACAACCCTATCTCGTTTCTCCCGTGATGGTTCAAAGACCCGCTGTTATATCTCCACAGTTTTCTTTTTCTTTCTGGAGATAATTTTTTCTTTTTGCCAATAAAGACTTCCTCCTCTAACCTGCGGGTTAGAGAGGAAATTCTATGCCCATCATCACACTTATCGCCGCGATTTTAGTAGGCTTATTCACATTTTTTGGATTTACCGATTTTTCATTTCCCCTGTTTTCAATTGGAATGTTGGCAGCCGGTATAGCCATTTTTGTAGGAGAATGCCTCCTTTATTCTTTAACTCTGAGTCCTCTAGCAACTCTGGAGGAAAACACAATTCCACACCTCATGAGAATCGTCCGGCGTAACTTTCTTTCGCATATGGGGAATTTTCTTCTATTTTTATTTGTATTTATTTCGATTGTCGGGTCCTCGTTTCTTTCAGTTATCCAAGATCCACAACTGAAGCATGGGCTCATGCTGGGTTGGATTGTTTTTTTCGGATTTGCTTTAGATTTGCTTCGAAATGAGTGGAATCATTTTACTAATTTATTGAATCCCAGCTATTTGGTACGCTCTATCTCTCAGATGGCTCTTCACGCCGTTCAAAATGATGAAGATGAGGAAGTTCGCAATCAATTGGACAATCTTACAGAAATTTGCCTCCGTTCGATTGAAAAAAACAAACTCGCCTTGGGAACAGAAACAGTACAAACATTTCCTCCCATTATACACGCCTTTTTAGGATCTGCCAAAAGCATTGCACATAGCATACAAGATGTTGCCAAAGAAGAAGGAAAAGGGAAAGATCAATCTAGCTACATGAATTTTTACTTAATCCCACGACTTGAAATGATTTTTAACCGTGCGCTAGATCATGGCGCAGAACCCATTTGTCGCCATGTCGTCATGGCCATGGGTAAAATTATCATGTACTGCGCTCAATTCGACCTCTCGCTAGTCAGCTTTCCCGTCCATTTTTTGACAAAATTTGCTCTTACAGCACAACATCATCATGTCGATGAGGAAGCTCTTTTAACAACTAGTACACTAGTCGAAATTGCAAAAAGGATTATTTCCGATATTGATATTACGTACGCCGAATTAGAAGAGCCGTATCGATCCATTATTACCGGCTTAGATGCCATTGCAAAGGGAACATTCAAAAAGAGAAAAGAAGGGAGCATTTCATTGCTCATACAACCCTTAGAAGAAATAAAATCGTTATTTCAAACAGAAAAAATGGCACAACATCGGGATACCCCTGTTATTCTACAAGAAATCGACTCTCTCTTGGAAGAATACCGGGTTCTTGAAGAAGTCATGTCTACCCTCCCCTCTTTTTCCTCTGAAACCCCAAAGCAAGAAGCAGATGCAGATAGTGAATAGGTTTCATATGCTTCTAAAAAAATGGATAGCCACTACTATCTTGTACAGTTGCCAATTTGCAGCAATGAGTGCGGCGCCGAGTCCTGACAATTTTATGCATACTTTGTCAGGCGATATCAAAGTAAGAAATCTATCCTTACTTGGTTCTCACAATTCGGGAACATACGCTTTAAATACCTCGATGAGAATTTCTCCAGATGAACATGGTAATTTTATTTACACAATCGGGAATACACCTCTTATAGGCACAGCAGCTAAACGGACGCTGATTAAAAATTGGTCTCAAACACAAACACGCGATATCACAGCCCAACTATCTGATGGAGTGAGATTTTTTGATTTACGAATCGCTATTGATCCTCAAGGAAAATTTAGGGTTTGCCATGGATTGTACGGCCCTTTGATAAAACAAATATGCAATCAAATCAATAATTTCCTAGCATCTCATCCGCAAGAAATAGTTCTATTAGATGTTCAGCATATGTATGATATAAATGGACAACAGATGACTTTGGATCAGCAAAGCCAATTAGTTGCTAAATTTCAACAAATTTTAGGGAGTAAAATTGCTTCGCCAAGTAATGGAATTGATGTGACTTTAGCAACCTTACACCAAACGAAAAAACAGGTAATTATTTTTTGGGGCAATACTGTCACTGCAAATAATTTCCCAACACTTCTCTGGGACCGTTCTATTTTCCTTTCTTCTCTTTGGCCTAACGCAACTAGTTGGGCCGCTTTGCG
>Ga0206975_1097_pt1 | contig 23375 bp, 27 predicted proteins | sample Alteio_BWOrgHeat_81_FD_152919 | JGI IMG/M metagenome (GOLD analysis project Ga0206975, IMG submission 152919) | Enriched cells from forest soil in Barre Woods Harvard Forest LTER site, Petersham, Massachusetts, United States -... | ecosystem: Environmental > Terrestrial > Soil > Temperate forest >... | reverse complement strand
AAATAAACATAAAACCAGTTGCCGCCCTTTGGCATACTCACAAACTTGCATTTTATAAGCAACCAGGTACTACCAAAAATGCCTATCTGCTTCCCTAAAAACAGCCCCAGAAATATGCCAAAGGCAATCGGGTTGAATAATGATGAGACCGTTAACCCTGAAAATGACAGATCGCATGCCACAAAAGCAAAAAACGGCGATACCAAGAATAAAGATACTGGATTTATGATCTTCAGTACGGATTTCAACGGAGAATGATTACCGGTTTTGTTATGTAAAGGTATGGCTAGCCCTAAAATAACCCCGGCTAAAGTCGTATGAATGCCTACTTCGTGCAAACCAAACCATATAAATATGGTAATTACTATATAACTAATCAGCGCGGAAACCTTATAACAGTTTAACAACAATAAACCCCCAATTCCTGCCACGGTTAATAATAATGGGTAAAATGCTATGGATTTAGCGTAAAAAACAGCAATTATTACAATAGCTCCAAGATCATCAAAAATTGCTATCGATAACAGGAAAATCCTTATTGCAAGTGGAGCAGAGTTACCTGCAAGGTTAAAAATACAAATGGCAAAAGCTATATCCGTTGCGCAAGGTATTGCAGCACCAGGTAAATTATCAGGAAACTGCCAGTTTATTATTAAATATATAATAGCCGGCACCAGCATACCGCCCACAGCAGCAACCAGCGGTAACAAAACCTGCCGACGATCGGATAATACTCCTTCGTATAGCTCGACTTTAAGTTCCAAAGTAACGTTCAGGAAAAACAGCACCATAAGGGCATCCTGAGTCCATTGTTTTACCGTATCTGCAATCAGGATGTGCCCTATTTTGACCGGTATAACATAGCCAATAAAATGGTTATAATAATTACCTATCACCGGAACATTGCTAGCTATCACGGCTGCAAGACCGGCAAGTATCATCATAACACCGCTAATAGTATCGCTATTTAGAACGAAACCATTACCTTTATTGTTTGCCATTATTTACTTTTTGCTGAAAATTTTGATTTTTTTACGCGGTGGAATAAAGACTTTTTGCTTAGAAGGCTTACTGCCGTGGTCGTCTATTTTTTCCATTATTCCAACATAATAATTATTATTATTCATTAAGCTAACTATAGACCAACCGCTTTTAAGGTCCTGGCTGATCCTGCTGAGTTCAGCTTCATTATTCATAAATGATATTAATTTTTGTTCTGACATGGTTTTCATCATAGGTCTAGCCTTATTAATTATTTTTAAACGTGGCAGCTGCAACTATTGCATCAAATAACTTTATATCTAAATCTTGGTTTCTGTGCAAGTATTCAGGATGCCACTCAACCCCTAAAGCAAACGTGTTAGCAGGAAGTTCTATTGCCTCGATAATACCATCCGGCGCAGTAGCTGATACTATAATCCCTTCCCCTAAATTGTTGACCGCCTGGTGGTGGGTTGAGTTCACCAAGATTTCCGTATAATCTTTAGCTATTTCAGCTAACAATGTATCTTTTTTAATTTTTATCAAATGCGACGGCACATCTTTTGGCACAGGCTGTTCGTGATTTATCTCACTCTTTATATAATCAGGAATATGCTGGATTAAATCTCCTCCTAACACAACATTCATGAGCTGCATACCATGGCATATGCCCAAAAAAGGTATGTTTTTGTCCAAAATTCTCTTTACTAGAGCCAACTCAAAAACCACTTTTTCATCGTTGGGCATAGTTTTTGTCTTGTCAGATACTACTTTATCATAAAACTTAGGATTAATATCCAGGTCACAGCCAGGGACAATTAAACCATCAACAAAATCTACTATATCATCAATTGCTTCAATTTGGCAAGGTATCATAACAGGAACTCCTCCTGCCCTGGCAACGCTATCAGCATAATTCCTTCGCAGAGCATACCAAGGAAATAGCGAGTACTGGTACTTTGCGGAATTGCTTAATACATCAAGCGTTATACCTATTATCGGTTTCCTGTTTGTCATGATCACTCTGCAGCACCGGCACCGTGGCAATGCTTATATTTCTTACCGGAACCACATGGACAAGGTTCATTACGCGAAACTTTCCCCCAACTTTCTGGGTCAGTAATTACTCTATCTTTAGGATCAACATAAGATTTAGCTTGCTTTAAAGGAGTCATTACACTAACACCAGAATTATAATTAGCGAAAGCCGGATCTTCCCTTGTTTCCTGCATTTTCTGCAGCTTCTTATGTTCCAATGACATTGCCTCAGGAGCCAGATGTTCAGTATCAATATGCAGGTAGCATACTCTCTGAATGAAAAGTTCCCGCAAGTTATCAAGCATGTGCTCAAATAAAGTAAAAGCTTCCCGTTTATATTCATTTAAAGGATCTTTTTGACCATAAGCCCGGAGTGAAATACCCTGCCTTAAATGATCCAAATTATGCAAGTGATCCTTCCAAACCTGATCAAGCGTAGTCAACAGTATGTATTTTGTTGCGCTCTGTGTTGTTTCCTCACCATAAATCTTGATTTTAAACTTATAAAGCCCCTTGGCTAATTGGGTTACTTCCTTAATTACATCAACTTCTGTTATATCTCTTTTAGCTAATTCCTGATAATCAAAATGCAAAGATAACACCCTACGCAGCTCTTTAGCCAAGTTTTCCAAATCCCAATTTTCCCTATAAGAATCTGGCTTGATATGTGCGATTACTATATCATTAATTAATTCATCTACCATTTTATAAAAGAAATCCTGTACGTCTTTGGCAGCAATAATCTCACTTCTTTGCTCGTAAATTAATTTACGCTGATCATTCATTACATCATCATAACGTAGTAAATTCTTTCGAATCTCGTAGTTATGAGCTTCAACTTTTTGCTGGGCTTTTTCAAGTGACCTGCTAATCATTGGATGATGTATTGCCTCCCCACCTTTTAAACCAAGACTTCTAAGAATGTTTGAGACTCGCTCGGAAGCAAATATGCGCATCAAATCATCTTCCAATGAAAGAAAGAATTTAGTAGCCCCAGGATCACCCTGCCTACCTGACCTACCTCTAAGCTGATTATCTATCCTGCGGCTCTCATGACGTTCAGTACCCATCACAAAAAGCCCACCGGCTGCTATAACTTGCTCTTTTTCTTTTTGGATCTGTTGTTTAATATTTTTTACTTCAATATCATATTGTTCTTGCGGCATGTTAGATTTGTCCAGCTTTTCAATAAGCATATCGGCATTACCGCCAAGCATAATATCGGTACCGCGGCCTGCCATATTTGTTGCAATAGTCACAGCCTTCAGACGTCCGGCCTGTGCAATAATATAAGCTTCCTGCTCATGAAACTTGGCATTTAAAACGTTATGTTTAATACCCATACTTTTTAACAGCCCGGAAATTTCTTCTGATTTTTCTATACTGACAGTACCAACCAGTATAGGCTGCCCACGTAAATAGCAATCCTGTATCAGTTTTATTATGGCTTGATACTTATCATCCTTGCTGCCGTAAATCTCATCATCATGATCTATCCTTATAACAGGATGGTGAGTAGGAACCGCTACCACATCAAGATTATATATATCCTTTAATTCAGTAGCTTCAGTCATGGCAGTACCTGTCATCCCTGATAGCTTAGGATACATACGGAAGTAATTCTGGAACGTAATTGAGGCCAGGGTTTGATTTTCATTCTGGATTTGTACATTTTCTTTGGCTTCTAATGCTTGATGTAACCCCTCAGAATAACGACGCCCTTCCATAACCCGCCCAGTAAATTCATCTATTATCATAACCTTGTTATCACGAACCAGATAATCAACGTCACGTTTAAAAAGGACATGGGCTTTTAGCGCCTGGTTAATGTAATGAACCAGGTTCAGGTTTTCAAAATCATAAAGGCTTGCATCATCAGCAATTAGTTTATTACTTGCCAATAGTTCCTCTATTTTGTTAATACCCGCTTCAACCAGGTTAACGGTACGATGCTTCTCATCTTTTTCATAATCACTAGGTTCAAGTTGGCGTATTATTTTGTCTATCTTATTATAAAGCTCTGTATTATCATCTACTGCACCGGATATTATTAGAGGTGTTCTGGCCTCATCTATTAAAATAGAATCTACTTCATCAACAATAGCAAAGTTGAAAGGACGCAAAACTTTGGAATGCTCACTATATTTCATATTATCTCTAAGGAAATCAAACCCTAGCTCGTTATTAGTGGCGTAAGTAATATCAGCCCTATAAGCTTTATATCTTTCTGCATCAGTAATGCTATTAGTAATGCATCCAACCTCCAGTCCAAGAAATCGATAAATTTTTCCCATCCACTGCGAATCCCTTGAAGCCAGATAATCGTTAACTGTTACTATATGTACACCCTTACCGGTTAAAGCATTTAAATAAGCCGGCAATGTTGCTGTTAAGGTTTTGCCTTCACCTGTTCGCATTTCATTTACCATACCTCGATGCAAAATCAGACCACCAATCAACTGCACGTCAAAATGACGCGTCGAATGTACCCGCCTAGCAGCCTCACGGACAACAGCAAAGGCCTCATAAGTTAGGCTATTTAATGTCGTTCCTTCTGCTAGCCTTTTCCTGAATTCCTGTGTTTTTTCTTTTAATTCTTGATCAGAAAGCTTCTGCATTTCAGGTTCAAGTTTATTGATCTCCTGAACCTCATTACGCAACTTTTTTATGATCCGGTCATTCGCTGAACCAAAAATTCTTGTAATAAACGAAAACATTTTAAAACCTAAGTAAGTTTAATCGTTACCCCGACATCCTTCATCCTAAACTCGTTTCAGTATCCTGTAAGGCATTACTCATACCTCATGAGACCCTAAAACAAATTCAGGGTGACGTTCACAGCACCAGTGTTTGATTTTTGCTCATAAATATATTGAATTTTCCAAATTTATCAACTCAATTAATAATTATATATTGACTAAAACCTGACATACTTGGTAACATACCCTCTCTATAACTAATTACAAGTAATACAAATGATCAAGAAAATAGCCATAGCCTTTTTATCAACCACCCTGCTAAGTAGCATAGCACTTGCTGATCAGGATAAAGTTGTTGCAACCTATGATAGTGAGAGTGTAATGGAATCTCAAATCATACAGCAATTCAAACCTGCACTAGAGATGCAGCAGGAAACAAAAGGTAAAAAATTCTCTGAACTTGATAGTAATTTGCAGGAGAATCTGGTACAAGCCTACGTGCGTTCAAAGCTGATTGAAAAAGAAGCAAAAAAAAGTGGAATTGAATCCTCAAAAGAGTTTCAGGATAGAATGAATGATATTAGGATACAAGAGCTACAAAAAGAATTTATGGATCGTTACATAAAATCTAAAGTCACTGATAAAGCCATTGACGCTGAATATAAAAAACTGGCTGATAGCTTGAAAGGGCAACAAGAAGCCAAAGTTAGCCATATATTAGTTGATGACCAAAAAACAGCAGATGAAGTAAAAAAGAAGCTTAGCCAGGGAAAGTCTTTTGCTGATATGGTAAAAGAATATTCTAAAGACGATGCTTCAAAAGTCAGTAATGGCGAAATAGGATATGTAGTAAAAGGACAGCTAGTCCCTGAATTTGAAGACAAAGCTCTGTCAATGAAAGTAGGTGAAGTTTCAGACCCAATCAAAACTGACTTTGGCTGGCATATTATAAAAGTTTTGGATAAAAGACCTGCCACTGTACCGACTAAAGATCAGGCGTTAGCAAACATAAAAGCTGGTCTTACCAAAGATGCTGTAATGGCCTATATAGCTGAGCTTGAAAAAGCCGCTAATTTTAAGTCATTACTCACTAAAAAGGAAGAATCCAAAGCCGACACAACGACCAGAAAATAGTTCCTACCTTAAAGACCCTGTATACCTTACAGGGTCTTTAAGACATACGAATTATCTCTAAGTTGCCTTATAAATAATATACTGTCACGCAAACTAAACCAGCATTCTTGAAATTATGCGATCTATCTTCAATGTTCTTTTGGCAATCACTTTTGCCTTGGTTTTAGCAAATGTGCTGTTAAGAATTTTTCCTGCTACCAGTTATAAGTTAAACAAGGAAAATATTATCCAGGCTTTTTTCATACTCGTTATATTACTTAGTATGTTGTATGGTGCTTTTAGATCTTCCAATCCTTACGCCAAAGCAAAACAGTTACTGGCCTGGATCGGGGTTTTTCTAATTATTATTACTGGTTATGCATTCAGGTTTGAACTGGATTACGCACGCAGGCGGGTGCTAGCAGCAATAATGCCTAGTTATAACTGGACAAATGAGGCAGGGCAGATAGTTATAGGCCGAAGCGGTGACGGCCATTTTTATCTTAATGCTATAGTCAATGGTAAAGAAAAAATCCGATTCATGGTGGATACCGGCGCTAGCGATGTGGCTTTGAGCCAGGATGCAGCCAAAAATCTCAATATCGACCTAACACAACTTAAATATACCAGAAGATATAGTACAGCTAACGGCGAATCTTTAGCAGCACCTATGAAAATAACCAGCTTCCAGATAGGCAAACAGGTTTTTACCAATGTCGAAGCACATGTCGGAAGTGGTGAGCTTGATGTGTCTTTGCTAGGCATGTCATTATTGCAGCGTTTCAAAAGCTTCAGGATTGAAAAGGATTTATTGATTCTTGAGAACTAAGCCTATAATATACTTTTACCCTTCTCTACTGCCATATCTTTATTCAATTTAGAACCCAGGTTCTTAACTTTGTTCTTAAACTGGTTAAAGTTGGCCAGTTTTGTGCCTTTTAGTTCTATACCGGGCGTAGTCTTGATTGACATCGGGTTTACATGTTTACCCTGAACCTTAACCTCATAATGCAAATGTGGACCGGTAGCTCTACCACTTTGGCCAACATAAGCAATAATCTGACCTTGCTTTACCCTGCTGCCAACTTTTAAGTTAGGTGCAAATCTTGAAGCATGAGCGTATGCTGTAGATAAGGTTGGGCTGTGTTTAATCTGAACAAACCTGCCATAACCGGACTTAAAACATGCCGCTGTTACTATGCCATTACCAGCCGCATAAATTGGCGTTCCAACCGGCGCCCTGAAATCCACTCCTTTATGCATTTTGGTATAGCCACCGATTGGATCTTTGCGCTTACCATAACGGGAGGAAATTTTGATAATGTTTACAGGAGTACGAAGCAGGCTACCCTTTACACTCTTGCCATTTTCAGCAAAGAAGTTAAAGTTTTTACCGGTTCCATCATGGGAATATCTATATATATTATATTCTTTACCGGACAAATTTAGTGATGCATGTAAAATATTGCCATAATGTGAGAACTTACCGTCTTCTGTCATGAATTTCTCTAAAATCACTGTTACCATATCACCGGATTTTATTTCCCTTTGAAAGTCAACCTGATAACTATAAGAATTGATCAATTCTATAATAGCATTAGTAGGCAAACCCATAGATTTCAGAGTAGAAATAAGGTTAGATTTGATGACAGCTACAGATTTGGTCATGAATTTATTCACCGGCACGATCGTGTTTCTAGCAATGAAATTATCATGCTCTCTAACAATCTCTAAAGACTTCAACTTATCTATAACAAACGTCACCTTATTTAGAGTCCGTACTTCAGAGGTAAGGTCATCTACATCATTTTCAATAATTTCAATATTGTAATCAAACGTAATCTGCTGGCCAATTTTTAAATTAGCAGCCAATCCTTTCTGTGCGGCCAATTTTGCTACTTGTAGAATTTCCTGCTTTGGTAATTTTTGTTGAGCCAATATAGTATTTAGGGTGTCACCTTTTTTTATTATAACAGTGCTAGATACCGCTTCGGTAGTAATCTCGGCAGGGATTTCAACTACTGGACCAGCAAGCTCAATAGATATACTATCTGTTACATAGCCTTTTATTTTCAAAGATAGTACAATAGTAAGACTTACAAATAATAATACCGAACTTATAGTCAGCGTAGGTTTTAAGCCTGCTTTGAGCCTATGGCTAAAAAGCACGCCTCGAATAATATTACTTACAAGCACTATATTGTTCATAAAAAATTATTAATAAAAAGCCCTAAAAAAGAAGAATTATGAAACAGTTTATACCAAATTACAACAAAAAATATCTTAACAAATATTTATACTTAATCCTATTGGGCAGTCCACCCCCCATCTATGGATAAGCCTGCACCTGTTATTGATCCGGCTTTGTCACTACATAGAAACACTGCTAACTCTGCTATTTCTTCTATCTCTACAAATTTTTTAGTAGCCTGGGCACTAAGCAATACATTTTTCACCACTTGTTCTTCAGTAATGCCACGCGCTTTAGCCGTATCTGCCACCTGATTAAGCACCAGCGGAGTCTTTACGTAGCCTGGACAAATGGCATTAACCGTAATTCCGTGTTCTGCAACTTCTAAGGCTACGGTTTTAGTCAAACCAAGCAATCCGTGCTTTGCGGCAACGTAAGCTGATTTGAAAGGCGACGCCACCAATGCATGGGCAGAGGCTATATTAATAATCCTTCCCCAATTATTTTTCTTCATTGTCGGCACAACACCCCTAATCGTATAAAAAGCTGATATCAGGTCAACTCTGATTATTGCCTCCCATTTATCGGCCGGGAACTGCTCTACAGGCGAAACAAACTGAATACCGGCATTATTAATCAAAATATCAACTCGACCGAACCTGGCCAATATATTCTCAAACATTCTAGTAATTTCTTCCGGCTTAGAAAAATCAGCTTGTTGGTAAACAACTTCAGCTGCTCCTAGTTTGATAAGTTCAGAAGATAATTGTTGCGGGCTTTTATCACTAATAAATCCGCTCAACACAATTTTACCTCCAAGACGGGCAAAACGTTGCGCCATACCAAACCCTATCCCACTTGTTGATCCCGTTATAACAATAACCTTGTCTCGCATAAATTACCAGTTTCAAAAAAATTTATTATACCTTATTATTTAACCTAACAACTTAAATTTTAGAAACACTGACTATGAAAGAAGCAAAATCCTTAAAAGATGGTGAAATAATCAACACAAAATCAGCCAATGTTAAATGTTGTGGCAAAAAAGCTCCTTATGACCACCCTATGGTATATTTGGAAATTGATAAGGATATAGGATTTATCAACTGTCCTTATTGTAGTAAAAAATTCACATTAACCGAAAGATAGTTCGCATTCAAAAAAACATACCTACCAACTGAGCAGAACCGGCATAGGCAATCGGTATTAGTAAATTGTCGTCTATTTTAAGTGATTTGGAGTAAAACTCAGCAATAGTAGTAATAACAGCACTGGCAATTATTACTATGAAGTTAGTATCATAACCCAGATAGTAATAATATCCGATACCGATTATTACCGTACATATAAAAAACGCGGCTGAACCTGCAAGCGATTTACCGTTTGTTAGAGTAGTTCCAAACCTGCTGCCTATTAACGAGGCAGCGCTATCTGCCATTATCAATACCAACCATGCAACAATCGTTAATACTTGTGGAAAAAAACATGCTGTAATAAAAAAACCAAGTGCCATAAAACTAGCACCGCTCAGTTTGAAAGAACCGCCTTTTTCGTGAGTACGCATTATTTTTGTGAAAATTTTACTGGTAAGTTCTTTTATTTTCGGGTTATAATGCCTGAAGATGTCCAGGTATAGAGTAAATAAAGTAATTATAAATAATAGCTGTATCATTAAGCCTTTAGAAAGGAATAAATATAACACCGGAAAAATTATACTTGCCAGATGAAATATTTTCCGTTTTATTTCAAAAGAAAAGTTGCCAGGTAACATATTGGTTAATTTTAATGAACTTATATAATTAGTTAAGTATACTCAAAGTAATTCGAAAATTGGATTTAGTTTTGAGTAGTGAGGGAGCGCAGGCAGTTACAAATACGTGAGCACCCGAATCTACGAATAAAATCAAAAAACAATTTTTGAAGTACGAAAAGTTAACTATATACTTTTTAGATTCCCTTAAAACAAGATATAAATTTTATGAGTAAATTTCCCATCACCCAAAAAGGATTTGACAAGTTAGAACAGGAAATCAAGCATTTAAAACATGTTGAGCGACCAAAAATTATTGAAGCAATCGCCATTGCAAGGGAATTTGGCGATTTATCCGAAAACGCCGAATATCATGCTGCCAGAGAAAAACAGAGCTTTATAGAAGGCCGTATCCTGGATCTGGAAGACAAAATGGCCAGAAGCGAGATAATAAATATCTCCAAACTGTCTGATGACACCATAAAATTTGGTGCCACCGTAACATTAATTGATGATGAAACTGAAGAATCAGTTGAATACATAATAGTCGGCGAGTATGAGTCTGACATCACCAAGAAAAGAATCTCCATAGCATCTCCGATAGCCAAGGCTCTTATAGGCAAAGCCGTCGGTGATATAGTGGAAGTCCTAACCCCGAAAGGCTCTCGTTCCTACGAAGTGGTCAAAATACAATATATGGAACTGGAGATTTAGGGTATAAATCCATTTAGTTTAACATGTACTTATAACTAATGATATACTCATCTGTATAACATCATGTTGAGTTAATTATGCCCAATCCTATTGAAACCGTGAAATTTAGCCTATCCGACTTGGAGCAGAGCGTTCTTAATCAACAACAAACCGTTGAAGTAAATAATCTGTTATGTCTACAATCCCAATTTCAAGTTCAGGGGTTACAACAGTTATATCATGACATTGATAACATAGCCTCACACCAACAACTGCGAGAGGAATATGGATTTGAATTATTAAAGGACTTGGAAAAACTATCTAAACGCCCCTTACTAGAGGAGGTCATACCTCCATCCAAAGAGAGGGTCATACCTCCATTCAAACCGGAATTTTATAATGAAATAAAACTTGATGCCTCCAAAAGATCCGAGGATCTGAATAAGTTTCTGGAAGCCTGTTCCAAACTATCAGACGCCAGTGCGAATATAGAAAAAGTGTCGGCCTTAATGTTAATAGGCGCCGGAACAATTGATGAAGGACAAGGAGTCGGTGCTCTAAAAGAAGAATTATCAACAGCACTTGTTAAGTACAACCAAGAGGGTAAAACACAAGTTGATAGAGATTTTTCTAAAAAGATAGGTGAGGGCGGTGAAATAACCCCGGAAAGAGAAATAATATTAGTTAAAGGCAAGGATGGTAAGATAACAGGCACTACTTTGGATAAACTAGGAGAAATTGACGGTTTAACAAAAGAGCAGATAGGGTTTATTGCCAATGGCTGGCATCAGGGAACATTTAGCGCAGGTTATCTTGTTACGAGCTTTAAGTCAATTTCAGATAGACTAGCGTATGAAGGTAATGTCCCCTACTCTAATGATAAAACATCGTTATTCCTTGATCTATCACAACAGGATAAAGTTGTAGTGGCTAGCAGGGCAACGATAAGGGCTGCCGGTCCTAACAGTGAGTCGCAAACACCCCCTATCGTCAAAAGCTCAGTATTATCAGTTAATATTACGGATCTAAAAGGAGAAAGTTTTACACCAGGGTTAGCTTCCGCACAACCGGAAATTACCATAACGATTTCCAGCTATGATAGAGAGCTTGAGTTGCCGAAAACCCTAACAGTAAAAAAGGACAGCTCTCTTGATAAAGAGATCAAGACCATAGAGACCGAGAGTCAACAATTTTATCTTGATGAAATATTAGCAAACAACAAGGAAAGGGAATTCTTCGTAGAAAAGTCAAATGGGCAACTTGTAGCTAATTTTGGAGGAGAAATATCCGGAGGAGTAGAAAAGGCAGAACATGCTATAAAAGAAGCCATAACGGCTCAAGCATTAGAAAGGTGGTGCAACCGTCAAACCGATACTGAACTAACCAAACAAAAATTAGAACACATCAAAGAAGGAATAATTACCATCGTTGCCCCGATTTGCAGCGAAGAGGAACAGAGAATACTAGAAAAGAATGCCGACAGATTAGTACGCGAATGTACAAACACTAAAAACCTGAGTTTTAAACAGGCTTGGCATAAGCGTTTTGATAAAGCCGGAGATGCCGTCAGAACGCTAATGAACAGAGAAGATGAATTGCAAAAAATAATGGATAAATATCCTAAATTGGTTGAAACCTTGAAGCGTTCCGTAAGTGCACAATCCCAGGATAATGCTACTCCTAATAAACCCCGCAATGCTGTTATAAGCAGATAATAAACTTCCCCCTATTCCCAACTCCCGCTTTTTGTGCTATTATCGTTCCAGCAACTCAGGTAGTTTGAAATGGCTAAAGAAAGCACTAACTTGCCGGTCTTATCCCCGGAAGCAGGTTTTTATCAATATTTACAAAAGATCAATAAAATCCCGTCTCTGACGCAGGAAGAGGAATTTCTACTGGCCAAAGCTTATTTGGAAGAAAATGATCTGGAAGCAGCGCAAAAGCTGGTCTCAAGCCACTTAAAACTGGTTGCCAAACTGGCGCTTAATTACCGTAATTACGGTTTACCGGTTCCTGAGTTAGTCTCCGAGGGCAACCTGGGGCTCATGCAGGCGGTGAAAAAATATAACCCACATCTGGGCTTCCGTCTTTCAACTTATGCTATGTGGTGGATAAAAGCCTCCATCCAGGAATATATCTTAAAATCATGGTCTTTAGTCAGAATAGGTACTACCTCGGCTCAGAAGAAATTATTTTTTAGCCTCGGCAAAATAAAGCGTAAAATCAGTAATCTGTATTCAAGAGCAGTAACCGCTGATGATTTCCCGCAAATTGCGCAGGAACTTGGAGTTACGACCAAAGAGGTCGCAGAAATGGATGTCAGATTATCCGGTGGTGATGTATCACTAAATAACACTGTAAACAACAATGAAAGTAGCAGCAGTGAGCTAATAGAATTCATACCGGAAACCAGAGCAAGCCAGGAAGTCAGCCTATTACAAAAAGAAGATATTACCACCAAGAAAAAAATACTAAGTCAGGCTATGAAGATCCTGAATGATCGTGAGCTCCAAATTTTGATTGCCCGTAAATTAAAAGAAGACCCTTCTACTTTGGATGAACTAAGCAATAAATATCAAATATCCAAGGAACGCGTCAGGCAGATTGAAAACAAAGCTTTTGAAAAAATCCAGAATTTTGCCTTAGAGCAAATGGCTGCCAAAGTAGCTGCGGTAAAATAAATTCATGTCTACTCTACCCTGGCCTTCCATCCTTTATATAATCAAAGGAGCAATTACTACCTTACAATATAGTATAAGCTCTGTCTTTTTTGGTTTAATAATAGCCTTGATACTGGCTGTTTTTAAGGTAAGCAAAAGCAGGATACTAAAAATATTTGCTAATGTTTATACATCCGTCTTTCGCGGCACTCCTTTATTAGTGCAGTTAAGTATCATATACTTTGCTCTACCCGGGTTGATAGGCGTTAAATTAACCGTGTTTGCTGCCGGTATCCTGACCTTTTCCTTGAACTCCGGCGCTTATGTTTCAGAGATAATAAAAGCCGGCATCAATTCCGTTGATATAGGACAGTTTGAAGCAGCAAAGTCTTTGGGTATACCTTCAAGACTGGCAATGCGCGACATAATTCTGCCGCAGGCCATGCGTAATATCCTACCGGCCTTGATTAACGAACTGGTAACCCTGGTTAAGGAATCAGCCATTATTTCTATAATAGGCGGAACCGATCTAATGCGCCGCGCTAATGAAGTCTCTATGCAAAACTATGATTATTTTACGCCAATGCTGACGGCAGCAGGTTGTTACTACATATTGGTATTGACCATTAGCAGCAGTGCTAAAATTCTTGAGCGCAGATTGTCCAAATGATAAAACTTGAAAAATTATCCAAAAAATACGGAACAAATTACGCCATAAAGGATGTTTCCATGCAGGTTGATGCTTTTGAGGCCGTAGCTGTCGTTGGGCCGTCCGGCGGCGGTAAGTCAACGCTGCTGCGCTGTATCAATCACCTGGAAGAACCAACAAGCGGGCAAGTATCCATCAATGGCGAGAAGGTTACCAAAAAAAACCGACACTTGGCAGCTTTAAAAATCGGTATGGTTTTTCAGAACTTCAACCTTTTCCCAAACATGGATGTTAAAGGCAATTTAATATATAGCCCCAAAGTCGTTTTGGGGATGAAGCGGCATGAAGTTGAACATAAGGCTAAGGAGCTACTTACTCAATTTGGCCTGGAAAATAAATTACATGCTAAAATCAGCAGCCTGTCAGGCGGACAAAAACAACGCATAGCCATAGCACGAAGTCTGATGATGAATCCGGAGATTATGCTGTTTGATGAGCCAACTTCGGCACTAGACCCTGAAGTCATCAAGGATCTGATCCAGATAATTTCCCTGCTAAAAAGCAAGATGACTATCATTGTCGTCTCGCATCATTTGAAATTTGCCAAGGCAGTAGCTGATCGTATAGTCTTTATGGATAAAGGCCTGGTTCTTGCCGATCAGAAGGTCGACCAATTCTTTAGTAAGCCAAAATCCCAACGCGCCAGATTGTTTCTAGAAAATATCGGCGATTTGATGTAAGAGTTTTATTCCCTGATTTTTTTAAAAAACCCCTGCATTAACTCCCGCGCTTCTTCTGCCAAAAGTCCGCCATATATTTCCGGACGGTGAAAACAGGAACTTAAGTTAAAAAACCGCGCGCCGTGTTCAACACCGCCCTGTTTTGGATCAGCAACACCGTAAAATAATCTGTCAAATCGACTTTGGGCTATAGCACTTGCACACATCGCGCAGGGTTCCAGACTTACATAAATATCGCAGCCGCTCAAGTTTTTGCTTTGCAGCGTTTCGCAAGCGGCATTTATTGCTACAATTTCGGCATGTAGAGTTGGATTGTGCTTTGTTTCAACCAGATTATGGCCTATAGCAATAATTTGTTGCCTTTTGCGATGGACTATAACAGCCCCAACCGGAATTTCTCCTTTCCCGAAAGCTTCTTTTGCCTGCTCCAGTGCCTTCTGCATAAAAGAATGCTGGAGATTTTTAGTGGATATGTTCACGGTACCTGAATTCTCCCATTTGATGAGCGGGATCTTCGTGGATGATAATTTCAGCACCCGGAAATACCAGCTTCAATGCCTCCATAATTTCATCGCTAATAGCATGGGCGTCGTATAATAACATCCCGCCTTCCATTTCTAGGTGAAATTGAATAAATGCCTTATTGGCAGCACGCCTGGTTTTCAGCTCATGAACCCCTTTAATCTGGACATATTTCTGCTTATAATTGCTTAAAACTGTAAGTATCTTCTGCCTGTCTGTATCTGAAAATTCTTCGTCTGCCAAATTTCTTATGGCTTTCCTAAACAGCTTCCATGCTGCATAAATAACGTATAAAGATATACCTATACCGGCCAGCGGATCAATGAGCCAATATTTGCTACTTAAATGTATGGAAACTATAACAGTTATATTGGTCAAAAAATCAGAGACATAATGCAAGCGATCGACCGCTATTATTTGGGAAGCAGTTTTCTTTAAGACATAGCTTTGATAACACACTAACACAAAAGTGATAATGGCAGACACATACATGGCTTGCAGTCCTAGCTCAGGGTTAGAAAGACCAACGCCATAAAAAATCACTCTGGAAGCAGATGTTATGATAAATAAGCTGGAAGCAATAAAAAATATAGATTGGGAAAAAATAGCTAAGTCCTGAAATTTCTCATGACCAAAACGATGGTTATAATCAGGTGGCTGCAAAGCCACATACACCGCTATCAGGTTTATAAAGGAGGATGATATATCTAGCATCGAATCGACCAGAGACGATAAGATGGATTGCGAATCAGTAACTAACCATCCATAAGCCTTAAAACATAACACTATTGCGGTGGTTATTAATGCTGAATAAGAAGCTGATTTAATCAAAACGCTATTCGATGAATTTTCCGGCATAAATTAGTTTCTGGTTGCCTTATCCCTAAAGTGCTATTATTATTAATCTGCTTATTTAAATTAACATTATAAAACAAGAGGTGCAACAGATGAAATCTTTATTTTTTAAAGCCACTGCTATTATTTTAGCTGCTACATTCCTGCAAGGATGTCAGAATATGAACAAGCAAGGCGGAGGCACTTTAATTGGCGGGGCTACCGGCGCATTGCTTGGTGCACAATTTGGCAAGGGTTCCGGACAATTAGCTGCCGTGGGTCTTGGTGCTTTAGCAGGAGCATTAATAGGTGGCGAGATTGGTAAAAGCATGGATGAGCAGGATAAAAGGATCGCTGAGTTAAGCTCCCAAAGAGCCTTGGAAACCGCTCCTTCAGGCAAAAGTGTCGAATGGCGCAACCCGGACAGCGGTAATTCCGGATATGTAACACCAACAAAGACGTTCAGAGAGGATGGCAAATATTGCCGTGAATACACCCATGTAGTAAATATCGGCGGTCAATCCCAAAAAGCTTATGGCACTGCCTGCCGTCAACCTGATGGCACATGGCAGATCGTTAAGTAACAATAATGACTTCTATAGTTGAGCTGCTGAATGTATCAAAAAGCTTTAATCAAAAACTCCTGCTTGATAAAGTCAGCTTTGATATCCAAAAAGGCAGCTTAACTACCTTAATCGGCCCTAATGGAGCTGGAAAAACTACTATAGCCAAACTTATATTAGGGTTGGAAAAACCCTCCACCGGTAACATAAAAGTCAGCCCAGGTTTAAAAATTAGCTACGTACCTCAAGAACTAGAATTTAATACAAATATCCCTCTCACTGTTGAAAAATTCGTAACATTATTAGCATCAAAGGAAATGAAAAACGCTGATTGGCAAAGATTAAATGCCTTTAGCGAATTTAATAGTTTAAAACATCAGGATATATACAGGCTCTCAGGCGGGCAGCTGCAGAAATTGTTGCTGGCTACTACTTTACTACAGAAACCAAATCTCCTGATTCTTGATGAGCCCACCAAATCATTAGATGTAAATAGCCAGCAGGAATTCTACCGTCTTATAAAAGATATACAGCACGAATCAGGGGTTACTATTTTCATGATCTCGCATGATTTGTTCACGGTTATGAAAAATTCTGATAAAGTAATATGTCTGAATCGTCATGTCTGCTGTAGCGGCCAGCCAAATGATTTGAGCAATAATCAGGATTTCATTAATACTCTTTCTGAAATTGGTTTTTACGCTCACAACCACGATCATACACATTAAAATGTCAACCATAGTTTTTAGTATCATTCTGATAAGTTTTATTTTTGCACCACTAGGCTGTATCGCATTATGGAAAAGATACATATATTTTGGCGATGCTTTGGCACACGCCAGCCTACTTGCCGGCACCATTAGTCTGTCATTAGGATTGCCGATGGTTTATTGCGGAACCATACTTGCCATAGTGTTTGCTATTTTAGTATTTAATTTTAAAACCTTTGACAACAACGCCATAATAAGCCTGATAGCTGGCATTATGGTGGCTATTGCTCTTATTATTAGCTACTTACATCCATCACGGATCAATATAGACCAGCTTTTATTTGGCGATATAATAACCGTAATGTTTTCAGACTTGATTGCACTTGCTGCCTTGCTTGCTGCAGTAGCCGGTTTCCTGATGCTGTTTTATAAGCCGATTATTTTAATGACCTTGAACCGCGATATAGCTATAATTTCTGGAATAAAGGTTGCCACACTGGAGCTGGCTTATTTAGTGCTGCTATCAGTCTCGGTATTTGCTGCCATAAAAATGGTCGGTACGCTACTTGTGACAACCGTTCTATTAGTTCCGGCAATGAGCGCCAGAGCTTTAGCTACTAACCCTCTAAATATGATAATAATGGCTATTGTAATAGCTCTGATTTCCAACCTTCTTGGTCTTTCCCTGTCTTTTTATCTAGATATACCCGTTGCTGCAATGATTATTATGGTTGGGGCTTTCACCTACTGCCTTACTATACTGTGGCAACGTTACAAAAAATCTACTTCATAAGACGTTTGTGAAATGGTGATAAATTACAGCAGAAAATTTACTTTAGGTGATATTGTTTTTTATTAATAAACTGTTAAACTTTAATGCAAGTATATGTATAACCTTAAAAGCAAATATTATTCTGATGAAGACCAAAAACTATAATACTCTGTTAGATGAGGATGTATATCAACAATACAGAAATGCTCACACCCAAGATAACCATGAAGAGGAAGAAGAAGTAATTTTGCGATATATTCAAGAAGAACAAACTAATAATGTTGCCTCAAGGGAAGATTTTTTTAGTCTGCTTTTATCTGAAGCCATTCAGCAAAACGATATAGAGCTTGTAAGAGACATATTGGAAACTAAGGTAAATAAAGATGAGTATCCAATGGTACTGGCTAGTATAGATGAAATTAATATGAGTCCTCTTGCTTATGTATTACTACTCGATAAAGAAGAAGGGACGATAAAAGCATACCTTAAAGAAGCTTTAAATCATGGGTACCGTTTTCACAAGGTAGAGCTTACTAGAGATGCTCTTCTAAAGATGCTGAATATAGTAGGGCATCAAGGTGAAGACTACCAAGAATGTATTGATGATTTCATAAAACCCATAGTTATTGAAGAGGAAGTAGTTGCATTAGGAGAAGCAATGGAAACTGGCATTTTAACTTACGAAGATTAAAAGTTCTAGGTATTAAGTTTATACTTATAACCCCTCCCGCATAAATCAATTAAATTTATACAAGTTGTCATGAGAAAAGCGCTTGAAGACAAGGTTCAGTTGCTAGAAAGGAATGTTAGTTTATTGGAAACAAAATCTAAATTACATGAGGAAACCTTTGCACTATCAAGTGCGCAAGATAGTAGGCCAAGTGGAATATTACGAAATTTGGGCAATAACATAGAAAAAAAAGCTTTTCCTGCATATGTTCATAATAGTGATGAAGCAAAAAAAGCCACATTATTAAATAGCTTAGCTAAAATATTTGTTTCTCCCCCATATACTGCTATAGGTCAGATTGAAAATAATATTTATATTGCTCTTTCTGCTTCGGCAAGTAATAGGATATCCAATATTGCAGCTATAATTGATAGCACCCTGTCGCTTCTTGAAGGACGAGGGCACGTACCTCAATTTTATAAAACGCTTTATGAGCAGGGGAATGATTATGTAATAGAAATAATAGAATCTAAGGAGCGTGCATTTACCAAAAATAAAAAAGAAGCATTAAAAAACAAGAGAAATCAGATGAAAAAAAGGAAACTATAAAAAACATATTTGAATTCGCTGCATCGGATTTACCAAAATTTCATAAATATTTTTCTCTCTCGGATATAAATAACATAAAGCAACTTAATATAGGGCACTAACTTTTGATATAATACATCCTAAAAAAAGTGAGTTACATGTTCATGTTGAGCTTAATATGTCATACGAGATAATTAATAGACATGGCGTGGATGAGCTGATTTATCTGGGATTAGCAAGTAGTAACATATATAACGTTCCTGGTTGCTGTGGGCTCTGTGCTGCAGTATTAAACTCCGTGAATTATGTATCAGGTTTACAAATTTATAGAACCGCAGATTTCCTGCAAAATATGCCACAAAAAAGCTGGGACTTTCCTTATAAATTGCTAAATACAGCAAAAAAAAGCTTTATATTTCTCAAAAATCTTTCAAAGCAATATGAAATAGCTATAGAGAGCAAAAGAGGTGATGAAGAAGCATACAGTAATTTAATAGATGCAATTAATGAGTATGAAAGGCTTTTTAATACAATTGATGACATAGACTTACAAATAGAATACAATCAGCGCCAGTTAATAGGTATAGAAAACCTTATAAAGGTACTGTCGGAGCAAGCAAGTGAGGAGCAGATAAAATTATTACCAGGGCTTAAAGAAGCTGTAGAAGATGAAATGCCTCATGACAGAGTTGGTAAGGTTCTTTTCTTTATTTACCGAGGAACAGATTACGGCTTTAGAATCCTATATCCCCACTCATCCTGACGCTTCAATAGACGATTTAATGAGGGTAATAGGTGATGATGCTATGCCTTCCTTTGAAAGGGGCTAATATTACCTCTGCCGATAATATTTCAGCATTTTGTTAGTTATGGCTTCGGCAGTATTCCATTATCATGGTTCATCTACTACTCATATAGGGCTTTCTACCTTCCTTTATCATCTCTTCTTCTCACCACCCAAAAATAATTTTTTTAATTCTTGTTATTGGCCAATAATTGACATAAATCTACAATTTGATCCTGTATTAGAATTTGGGATAGATAACATAACAAGAAACAAAAGCCTATAGACCTGATAAAAATGTGTTCTAGGGCTTATGAAGTTTTTAGAGGTGAGACAATTGAGAGGCCAGAAGCTAGACTTTATGCTGCGTTCGCCGTTTGGTATCTTTGCAAAAACGACTACTCGTACAGAATGGCTGGGACGGGTGGATTCGAACCACCGCATGACGATACCAAAAACCGTTGCCTTACCGCTTGGCTACGTCCCAATAACAGACTTTTTGTGTAATTAAATTACGCAGAAGCCTAGTAGATTTGCTTATAACAATAAACATGTTTTTAGTCAATTATATTTTGGTTTGCCTCATATATGAGGGGGTAATCCTCCCATAAAATAAGGATAGAAATGAGTAGAATTTTCTTATAATTTAAAGGAGGAGATTCTATATGAAAAAAACAAGGTTTAGTTATAGCCGGATCATGTCTATCTTAAAACAAGCAGAGAATGGTATAGCAGTACCAAATATACTTAGAGAGCACGGTATTAGCTCAGCAACATTCTACAAATGGAGATCGAAGTATGGTGGTATGGATGTAGGTATGATCAGTAGGCTTAAAGAGCTTGAAATAGAAAATACCAGGCTAAAGAAAATGTATGCAGAAGAAAGGTTAAAAGCAGAAATATTGAAGGAAGCCCTCGAAAAAAAGTAACTAGGCCATCTCAAAGGAAAGAGATGGCGCAATTGGTAGTTAAGGCAAAAAGAGTTAATGCTAGAGTCGCATGTGAAATATTTAGCATTAGCACGGCGTGTTACAGGTATAATCCTAAACTTAGCAACGAAAATACTGTAATAGCTCAGTGGTTACTGCGTATTACAGAGAATCAGAGAAACTGGGGGTTTGGGTTATGTTTTTTATACCTAAGAAATATTAAAGGCTTTGCTTGGAATCATAAGCGAGTTTATAGAATATATAAGTTATTAGAGCTTAATATGAGGATAAAGCCAAAGAAAAGGGTTATTAGGGAAAAGCCAGATACACTTATAGTTCCTCAAGGTATAAATGAGACGTGGTCTATGGACTTTATGCACGATAGTTTAGATAGTGGAAGAAATTATCGTCTACTTAATGTGATTGATGATTTTAATAGGGAGGGGCTTGCTATTGAGATAGACTTTTCATTACCTGCGGCAAGGGTTATAAGAACCTTAAGCCAAATTATAGAGTGGAGAGGTAAACCTAAACGTATACGTTGTGATAATGGACCAGAATATATTAGTGGTAGCTTAATGCACTGGGCAGAAAGAAATAGCATCAAACTGTTATTTATAGAACCAGGTAAGCCTCAGCAGAATGCCTACGTTGAGAGGTATAATCGAACAGTAAGATATGATTGGCTAAACCAATATTTGTTTAGTAATATACATGAAGTACAAGAATTTGCTACCGAGTGGCTTTGGTCTTATAACAATGAAAGGCCAAATATGGCAATTGGTGGCATAGCGCCAAAGCAAAAATTTGCAATGGCCGCTTAAATGCTCTACTTATTTATATACCTAAAAATGGGAGGATTACCAGGGTTCCTAACTAAATATAGTTAGGGATACCCTATCCACCTATGAAACATTTTGTAACAAATTGTTATTTGCACCTGGCAGGCACTTAGTGTTAGTATCAGGATGGAAAATTTTAAAGACTATAATGCAAAGTACGATTCTAAGCCCTATAAGCTGCTACGGCATCGGTGTCCATTCAGGGATTAATATACAACTAACCTTAAAACCTGCAAAGGAAAATACCGGTATTGTTTTTATCAGGACTGATGTAACAGCCACTAGCAATTTTATTGAGGCGACCTATACCAATGTTGCAGAAACTGCACTGGCAACCAGCATCAAAAATTCCAGCAATGTTCAGGTTGGTACTATTGAACATTTAATGGCAGCAATCTGGGGCTTTAAGAATTTTTAAATATTTTTTAGGTGCAATCTGGGGCTGCGGTATTGATAATCTGATAGTCGAACTTGATGGCCCTGAAGTGCCGGTGATGGATGGCAGCAGCAAACCGTTCGTGTTTATGATTGAATATGCCGGCCAAAAAATGCAGAATGCACCTAAAAAATATTTAAAAATTCTTAAAGAAATCAAAGTATCTCACAAAGATTGTGAACTAGTGGCTACACCTGATGATAAGTTAAATATAGATTTAACCATAGATTTCGCCACGAAAGTAATAGGCAAGCAAAACCTGACCTTTTCAAATATTGCTGATTTTAGGGAAGATATAGCTGATGCCAGGACTTTTGGCTTTGTGCAGGAAGTAGAATTCTTAAAAAGCAAAGGCTTAGCCCAAGGCGCTTCTCTTGATAATGCCATCGGCATAGACCACGATACCATCTTAAACCACAACGGTTTAAGGCATAAAGATGAGTTCGTCCGCCACAAACTGCTAGACCTGGTAGGGGATCTATATTCTGCCGGGGGTAATATAGTTTCTTCTCTAACTGGATATAAAACCAGCCACGCTCTGAACAACCAATTCCTGCGGGAATTATTCAGCAACCCTTATAATTATGAATGGGTTAGCAGAAGTGAGTTGTAGAGTGTTATGCTGAACTCGTTTCAGCATCTCAAAAGCATTACTCGCATCTGATAATATCCCGAAATAAGTTCAGGATGACTGTATAATTCTAAACCTTCTTAACTATATCCAACACCCAATTTCCTTCTAAACCTTCAACATCAACAAGACTTTCTGCTTTATCACATTTCTCTGTCAAAGCCGGTATTATAGGCAGGTGCTGGAGTAATGGGATGTTATACTTTTCTGCCAGATATTTACCACTGCTACCACCAAAAACCTGAATTCTGTTGCCATTTTTATCAATCAGGTAGCTCATATTTTCTATGATCCCTAAAATTGGCACCGAAAATTTCTGATATAAATTAATCGCCTTTTCTACATCTATTCCTGATATTTGCTGTGGCATGGTAACCATTATTACTCCATCTATTTGGTAATTTTCCAGTATACTTAGGTGAATGTCACCAGTCCCGGGGGGAGTATCAATTATAAGATAGTCTAAGTTCCCCCATTCGGTTAAGGATAAAAGTTGATAAATAGCCTTGCTTGCCATGGGCCCACGCCAGGCTATAGCTGAATCCGATTGCACCAAAAAACCGATAGATATAACCTCCAC
>Ga0206975_1096_pt1 | contig 23457 bp, 16 predicted proteins | sample Alteio_BWOrgHeat_81_FD_152919 | JGI IMG/M metagenome (GOLD analysis project Ga0206975, IMG submission 152919) | Enriched cells from forest soil in Barre Woods Harvard Forest LTER site, Petersham, Massachusetts, United States -... | ecosystem: Environmental > Terrestrial > Soil > Temperate forest >... | reverse complement strand
CCGAAACCTTCATGAAGATGTTGGAGGCCCAGGCCGGGCTTGGCTTCGGGGTCAAGAAGTTTAAGTGCGTGTTTGTGTTCGACAACCAGAAGGTATTTGACGGCTTTGTCAATTCCGGCTGGCAATTCGGCGGACAGGCCTCGGCGGCGGCCAAGACTTCACCTGAGAAGGGCGGATCCATGGAGGGCGCAGCGTCGGTTTCTGAAGGTATCTGGATGTATCAGCTGACCGACAAGGGACTCGCGTTGGAGATCACGGCCAAAGGTACGAAGTACTCGAAAGACGACGACCTGAACAAAAAATCGTAGCTAGTAGCGAAACGCGAAAAGGGCCTCGTTCCGGATAAATCTTTGGGGGAGACGACGGTTCTGGCAAGGATAAGGGCCCTGGCGCGTACAAGCTCGTACCGAATGAAGATAGAAACGTCGGCGCGTTTCGCTCCGACGTGCCGCCGGTCCGACTACTGAGTCATCCTCCAAGGCGATGTGGTAGACCAACTCCTCAATTGGTTTGTAGCCCAACTCGTTGATTTGTCAGTGTGACAAGAGGTGCACGGGTTTGGGATGCCTGACTGATCGGTTTCGGCAGGAGTAATGAAGCGGAACGTATGGGCATGGACGAAGTTGTCTTTGATTGTTTGCTCGATCTTGGGCATGTGGCACGCGACGCACTGGCTACCACTGCTTCCCTCAGCATGATGTGTGTGCTCGCTGACGGTTCCCTTGAGTCCAGCCGCGTTGTCTTTGGTGTGGCAGGAAAGGCAGACTGCATTGCCAACGGCTACAAGATTGGCTGTGTTCTGGTTGCTGTGAACCTGATGGCAATCGAAGCACCTGATTTGGCGGTGGTACATGGTGCTCTGAACGAAGTCATTCCCTTGCATCCGATTCTTGTGCGCTGTCAGATCTGCATAGTGATAAAAGTTGGTTGTCCCTGGCTTTAACTCTTCCAGATTCCAGTAGTCTGCCAGCCGGCTCCCGGGTACAAATCCTACAGGCCAGTCATAGTATTTGCCGTCGATCGGATTATTTAGAGGCTGACCCTGGCTATGGCACTGGATACAGACGTCGTTGCCGCGTACATAGTCGAGGTTTGCGGGATTAATGATGTTGGATTTCGTCGGATGCTGAACATGCAGGCTGCCCGGCCCGTGGCACTTCTCACAGCCGACATTCCATTCGGTCACCTGCCTGGTTTGAATGTCGTAATTGACTGAGTGGCATCCGTCGCAGGTCGGTCCAGTCGGCCTGTCGAAGTTGCTCGGGCCATAGAACGGCACCCACCAATCGGTTCCGGCCTCCACATGGTAGGGGAGCCATTTGCCCTTCTTCACATCCCACTGTGCGGGTAGCGGGAAATAATCATCACCGCGTTTGGTAAAGTACCGTTGCTTCCAGCGGCTTCCATATACGAATGCCACCTGATCCAGACCGAAGGTGCGAACCGGATCGGGATGCGTGAAGTCTCCGAGAACGGCATCGGTATAGAGTTTCGGGTCACGCACGACGTTTGCCATACGAGTCTGCTTCCAGCCGTTGTATACCCCGGCGTGGCATTTCCTACAGCTCTCTGAACCGACAAAATGAGCCTGCGGTTCCTGAGACTGTCCCGTGGTGATTAGCAAAAGACTGGCGAGGAAGCCGAAGACGAGTGGCCAGATTGTGACTCGCGCATATTCAGAGCCGATGAGTGTCTCTCTTCTAAATCCTTCCATGATTCTCTTTTGCAGGCCGATCTTCTACTGTGCGCATAGAGTGATTCTCAGTTGGGCCAACGGGGCCAAGTCAAGTCTCGCCGGGAAACAATCTTCGCGGCCTCAAAAGTCAGGAATAAGTAACGGCAATGCTGAGCACGAGTCCCGGTTGATGACACTCAGGCCGGGAATCCAGGCCAACTTTCATAGCCCTATACTGAGAGGCACTCGAAGCTGGGGTCGTCCGATGGTGGGACGACATGGGAGCCTTTGTGCAGACAGTCTTTCAGGACCTGCGGTGTGGCGCGCGGATGCTTATGAAGAATCCGGGCCTGACGTGTGTAATTTTGCTTTCGCTGGCCATCGGAATCGGGGCGAACACGGCGCTTTTCAGCGTGACCAGCACGCTGCTACTCAAGCCGCTGCCGTATCCTCATCCGGACCGGCTGGCGATCCTGTGGCTGCGCTCGCCGGGCATCGGGATTCCGCAGGACTGGCCCTCGCGCGGGCAGTATCACGACATCAAGACGCAGAACCATGTATTCCAAGACACGGCGATCGCGATCGGAGACGAATACATCCTGAGCGAGCTTTCGAAGGCCATCAAGGTGGACGGGATTGAAGCGTCATCAAGCCTGCTGCCCATGCTGGGTGCGAAACCGATGCTGGGCCGCATCTTTACAGCAGACGAGGACCGGCCTGGAAAGACCGATACCGTCGTGCTGACCTACGGGCTGTGGAAGCAGGTCTTCGGAGGCGACGAAAAGATCGTCGGGCAGAAGATCACGCTCGACGGGAAGCCGCGCACGGTGGTGGGCGTGCTGGCGTCCAGCTTCAGGCTGAATCATGAAGTGATTCCCACGGTGGGCGGCATCGACAAGCCGGAGATTTTTCTGCCCATGCCGATGGATGCGAAAGAGGAGCTGAATTACGGCGGGGAGAACTACAACATACTGGCGCGTTTGAAGCCGGGAGTGACGATGGAGCAGGCGCAGGCGGATATCGGCATCATCGCCGCACGGCTGCGCGAGGAGAAGCATCGCGACCGGACCTTCACGATCAGCGTGGTTCCGCTGACGGAACAGGTGGTGGGCAATGTGCGGACGGCGGTGCTGATTCTGCTCGGCGCGGTGGCGCTGGTGCTGCTGATCGCGTGCACCAATGTGGCCAACCTGCTGCTGGCGCGGGCGACGGGGCGGCAAAAGGAAATTGCCATGCGCACGGCACTGGGCGCGGGACGAGGGCGGCTGGTGATGCAGATGCTGACGGAGAGCGTTCTGCTGAGCCTGCTGGGCGGCGCTGCGGGACTTATGGTTTCAGCCTTGAGCCTTGAGGTAGTGCGGCAGATCCATCCGGGAAATATTCCGAGGCTGGACGAACTGGGGATGGATTTCGGGGTGCTCGCGTTCACCTTCGGGATTTCGATTCTCACTGGAATTGTGTTTGGTTTGGCGCCGGCGATCAGGGCGTCGCGCGTGGATCTGAATACGGCCTTGAAGGCGGGCGGAAGAAGCTGGTCGAGCGGGGGTCTGCGGGTGAGGCGCGACAAACTGCGCGGCGCGCTGGTAATTGCCGAGCTGGCGATTTCGCTCACGCTGCTGGCAGGCGCAGGGTTGCTGATCCGCAGCTTTGTGCGCCTGGTGAATGTTCCGCCGGGATTCAATCCGCAGAGCGTGATTTCGATGGAAGTAGCAGCCTACGGCCCGAAGTACAAGGACCACGCCCTAAGGCTTCAGTTCTACGACGAGCTTGGAAACAAGGTGCGGAGCCTGCCCGGAGTGACAGGCTATGGCGCGGTTTCGGTGCTTCCGATGACGCCGTCGATTGGATGGGGCGGCATGCAGATCGAGGCATACGTACCCTCGAAAGATGCGCCTGAGCTGCAGGTGGACAAGCGGTCGGCGACACCGGATTATTTCCGAACGATGGAGATGCCGCTGATGGCAGGAAGATTTTTCACCGCCGCGGATACGGACAAATCGCAGCCCGTCGTGCTGATCGATCAGAAGATGGCGCAGCGCTTCTGGCCGGCGGGAGACGCTATTGGCAAGCGCATTCGTCAGGGAGACAAAGAGCCATGGCTGACGATTGTGGGCGTTGTGGGAGTGGTAAAGCAGTACGGACTGGATATTGATACAAGAATGGTTACGTATTTCCCATACGCGATGTGGCAAAACGGCCAGATGTTTGTGACCGTGCGTACTACCGGCGATCCGGCGTCACGCGCAAACTCAATTGTCGAACAAGTGCATGCTATCGATGCTGACGTGCCGGTGTTTGACATTGCCACGATGCAGCAGCGGGTTTATGACTCGGTCGCGCGGCAGAGGTTTGCGATGACCATGCTGGGTGCGTTTGCCGCTATCGCGATGATTCTGGCGGCGATTGGTATTTACGGGGTGATGTCGTTCCTGGTGACGCAGGGGACGAGCGACATTGCGATCCGCATGGCGCTGGGCGCGCAGCGGGGAACGATCCTCTCGCTGGTGATGCAGCAGGGGATGGGGCTGGCGCTGATCGGAATTGCCGCGGGTGTGGTGGGCGCACTGAGCTTGACGCGGGTCATGAACGGTCTGCTCTTTGGGGTGAGCGCGACCGATCCCGTGACCTTTGCCGGCGTGGCGGCTCTGCTGACGCTGGTGATGCTGGCGGCGTGCTATTTTCCGGCGCGCAGGGCGATGCGCGTGGATCCGATGGTGGCCTTGAGGTGCGAGTAGGGATCAGGACGCGACCGGCACCCAGACTTCCACTTCTCCTTCGCCGGTCTTGTGCTTGAAGCTTTCGTTATAGCGCTCAATGAGGCTGGGAATTCCGGGCCGATGCGATTTCATGGCGCGCGGGGAGTTTGGCTGCCAATCACGCCAGATGGCGTCTATCGTCTCTTTCAGTCCGGACACGTGGCCCGTGTGAGGAAAGACGGCGTAGGTGACGGCGGGAATATGGAGGACGTCGAGGTTGGGCGGCAGGCCGGCGGAGGGCGAGATCTCGACTGCCGCCATATAATCGAAGGCTTCGACGTTGGTAAAGTTGGAAATCACTCCCCAGGTCACTTTGCCTGCCTGTCCGGGGACCTTTCCGATGTGCGGCGCAAATCGCTGCCAGATGTTGGCGATGTTGCTCATGGTGTCGGGGGTGAAACGCTGGGTGAAGCCTGCGATAAGGAAGCTGTCGCGCTTTTCGTAGCGTGGCTCGGCTAGAGTCGTCATTTTGGGGGAGCTGCTCTCCTGCAGGACTTGTGCGGTCAAGTCATGCTATCGGTCGTCCTGCGCCTTTGCAACGGGCTATCCCGTTCCAGACATTCACGAATAGACTTGTTCGACAGAAGAACAGGGAGTTTGTCTTGAACAGATTTGCCTTGATACTCGCCGTACTTGCGCTGCCTTCTACTGGATTGGTGCGCGCGCAGGATACAGCCACGCCGGAGACGAAGACGATTAACGGCTATACGCCGATGTGGTGGAAGGAAGCAGTGGTCTACCAGGTGTATCCGCGGTCGTTCAAGGATTCGAATGGAGACGGGATCGGCGACCTGCCCGGGATCACGTCGAAGCTGGATTATCTGAAGGAACTGGGCGTGAACGTGATCTGGCTGAGTCCGCACTACGACTCGCCGAATGCGGATAACGGTTATGACATTCGCGACTATCGCAAGGTGATGAAAGAGTTCGGCACGATGGCCGACTTCGACGCGCTGCTGGCGGGGATCAAGCAGCGGCCCATGCGGCTGATCATCGACCTGGTGGTAAATCACACGTCGGACGAGCACCGCTGGTTTGTGGAGTCGAAGACGTCAAAGGACAATCCGTATCGCGATTACTACTTCTGGCGCGACGGCAAGGGATCGGGCGGGAGCGAGCCGCCGAATAATTATCCTTCGTTCTTTTCGGGGTCGGCGTGGCAGTACGACGCGGTGACGGAGCAGTATTATCTCCACTATTTCGCGGTGAAGCAGCCGGATTTGAACTGGGACAATCCCAAGGTCCGCGCCGAGGTCTATGACCTGATGAAGTTCTGGCTGGACAAGGGCGTGGATGGGTTCCGGATGGATGTGATTCCGCTGATTTCGAAGCCGACAGGGCTGCCGGACCTGACTCCGGAGCAGCTGAAGAATGTGGGCCGGGCATATGCGAACGGGCCACACATGCATGAGTATCTGCAGGAGATGAACCGGAATGTCATGTCGAAGTATGACGTGATGACCGTGGGCGAGGCGCTGGGGATATCGCTGGAGGAGACTCCTCTGATGGTGGGCGACGACCGGCACGAGCTGAACATGATTTTCAACTTCGACGCGGTGCGCGTGAATCGCGACGGCCGTTTGTGGAAGAGCTGGACGCTTCCGCAACTGAAGGGGATCTATGCGAAGCATGCGACAGAGCTGGATGCGCACAGCTGGGACACGGTGTTTTTGTCGAACCATGACAATCCGCGGCTGGTGTCGAGATTCGGGAACGATTCTCCTGAGTATCGGCTGGCGTCGGCGAAGCTGCTGGAGACCATGCTGCTGACGCTGCGGGGAACGCCGTTCATCTACCAGGGCGACGAGCTGGGGATGACGAATTATCCCTTCAAGGGAATCGGGGACTACAACGATATCGAGGCCAAGAACGGCTACCAGGCAGATGTGGTCACGGGCAAGGTGAGCGAGGCCGATTATCTGGCCAACCTGCGGCACATGAGCCGGGATAATTCACGGACACCGATGCAGTGGGATGCGTCGGCGAATGGCGGGTTCACGACAGGGAAGCCGTGGCTGGCGGCGAATCCCAACTACAAGGAGATCAATGCGGCGGAAGAGGTGCAGGATCCGCACTCGGTTTATCTCTACACGCGCGCGATGATTGCGCTGAGGCACAAGACGCCGGCGCTCGTGTACGGGACGTACGAGGATCTCGACCCGGCGAATCCGTCAATCTTTGCCTAGACGCGGACGCTGGGGGCGGAGCGGTATCTGGTGGTGCTGAATTTTTCGGATAAGGCGATGGAGTATGCGATTCCGGGTGGCCTCACGCCGACGGAGTTGCTGATGACCAACCTGGGGAGTACGGAAGCAAATACGTCGACGCTGCACCTGAAGGGGTGGGAGTCGCGGGTGTACCGGTATTGAAGAAGCACCAGATCGCCTACCAAGTGGACATGGCGAGAGACAGCACACTGCTCGAAAATGGACAGTGGGATTTGGAAACGGGCAAATCGCGATGCTCGCGAGCCTCCGACTTCCTGATTAGCTGCACATTCTAAGTAATTTACGTACCGAGACAGGCTGGAACGCCGCTTGCAGACTGCTTCGGGAGGAGTCCGCCCATGAATTCCTTCCTGCAGGACCTTCGCTACGCGCTAAGGCAACTGCACAATTCGCCGGGGTTCGGCGGGACGGTGATCGCAACGCTGGCGCTGAGCATCGGCATCACGGCGGCGATTTTCAGCGTGCTCTACGCGATGCTGATCCGGCCACTGCCGTACCGGGACGCCGACAGCATCGTCGCCATTCAGCCGCGGTCCCCGCAGGGGTATTCGCAGCCCGCGTCGTATCCCGAATATCTGGACTGGCGGCGGATGAACGGCACGCTGGCGGCGCTGGCTGGGTACAGCGCGTTCAGCACGGTGAACTTTGAAGGGCCGCAGGGTCCGGTTGCGCTGCACGCGACCGAGGGCACGGACAACTTCTTCGATGTATTCGGAGTGGCACCGATCCTTGGCCGGACGTTTGCCCCGGGTGAGGATCAGGAAGGGAAGAACGACGTCCTGGTGCTGAGCTACGAGGTGTGGCGGCAGTACTTTGGCGGGCGGCGGAATGTGATCGGCGAGAAGGTGAAGCTGGAGGGGCGTCCGCACACGATTATCGGGGTGATGCCCGCGGGCTTTCGCTTTCCCATCAGCCGGGTGGATGCGGTCTACCGGCCGTTGCACGCCGCGAAACCATTGCGGGAGACGCGCGGCAATCACTGGCTGCCAGCGGTGGGAAAGCTGAAGCGGGGTGTAACGGTGAATCAGGCGCAGGCGGATATGAGCGAGGTGCTCAGCGACCTTGGCCGGACGTATACATTTTCGCAGGGACGGACGATGCAGCTGGTGGACATCGGCACCTACGTGCTGGGCAAGACGACCAGTTCGCTGCGGTTGCTGCTAGGCGCGGTGCTGGCGCTGCTGGCGATCGGCTGTGTCAACGTGGCCGGGCTGTTGCTGGCACGCGGCGTGAAGCGCGAGCGCGAGATGGCACTGCGCGCGGCGGTGGGCGCGAATCGATCGAGAATCATCCGGCAGATTCTGACTGAGGGCCTGGTCTACGCGGCGTTCGGGGCAGTGGCTGGAGTTGTGCTGGCATTCGGGCTGCTGCGGGTGATCCGGCTGCTGCTGATTTCGGCGCTGGCGCGAGGCGCAGAAGTGGAACTGAACGCACCCGTTTTGCTGGCAGCGCTATTCGTAACTGTAGTGGTGACGCTTCTTGCTGCACTGGCGCCGGCGCTGCGGCTGTCGATAGCCGATCCTAACAAGGCGCTGCGCTCGGGCGGGAGCACGGGTGCCACGCGCGGACAGCACCGGCTGCGGGCGGTGTTTGTCGTAACGCAGGTGGCGCTGGCGTTGTCTCTGCTGGTGGTGTCGGGTCTGCTGCTGCACATGCTGGCCGGGCTGCGCGACACAGAGCTGGGATTCTCGCCTGACCGGATTCTCACGGCGGAAGTGGATTTATCTCCGGGGCGGTATGACGGGCGCGATGTGGTGGCGAATTTCTACCAGCCGCTGATCGAGAAGATTCAGGCGATTCCCGGGGTGCAGGCAGCAGGGATGATTCAACTGTTGCCGATACAGAGCTACGGATGGAACTCGGATATTCACGTGACGGGAACGCCGACGCCGCCGGCGAATGTGGAGGAGCTGGCGGAATTTCGCATGATTTCGCCCGGCTATTACCCGGTATTTCAGGACAAGCTGATACGTGGGCGGCTGCTCGATCCGAGCCTCGATACGCCGACGTCGCATCCGGTGATTGTGGTGAATGAAGCCTTCGTGAAGAAATTTATTCCCGACGGGCGCGATCCGATCGGGATGCAGCTGGACGGGCATGATCACGAGACGATCGTGGGAGTGGTGAAGAATATCCGGCAGAACATTTACGACTCGCCGCTGGCGGAGATGGACTATCCGGCGTCGCAGGTGAAGCTGGCCGACAGCATGAATTTTCTGGGCAGCATGCAGATGGTCATTCGCACCAGCGGCGACCCGAAGAAGATCATTCCCAGCCTGCGGCGCGCCTTCCACGATGTCGATCCCACGCTGCCGTTCCGGACTCCGGAGTCGATGCGCGCCGTGATTGCTGACACGCTGATTTTCGAGCGGCTGGAGAACTGGCTCTTCGGCACCTTCGCGGCGCTGGCGGTGCTGCTGGCGATTGTGGGCCTGTACGGATTGATCAGTCACGAGGTCGAGCTGTCGACGCGGGAGATTGGCGTGCGCATGGCGCTGGGCGCGCCGCGAGTGCGGATCCTTGGCGATATCTATCGACGGGTGGGCTGGATGCTGGGCGGCGGCGTGGTGATCGGCCTGCTGCTGACGGCGGCGGCGCGGAAGTATATCGGTTCGGTGGTGACGCTTGACCTTGATAAAGACGCCGGGCGGATTCTGCTGCTGACCGCGGCACTGGTGGGCGCGGGGCTGATTGCGGCACTGCTTCCGGCGCGACGTGCGTCATCGATTGAGCCGATGGAGGCTTTGCGCGAGGAGTAGATAGAGGGGGATTGAGATGAGCTTTCTAACGCAGGATGTGCGGCCCGCGATCAGGCAGTTGCGGAAGAGCAGCGGATTTACAGCGGCGGTGATTACAACGCTGGCTCTGGGTATCGGCGCCAATTTGACTGTGTTTCTGATTCTCTACGGCGTGCTGCTGAAGCCCCTGCCGTTTCCCCAGCCGCAGAGGCTGGTGCGCCTGGAGCGCGCCTATCCGAACGGCGCCAGTGGCGTTGCCTTCTCAGGCACCAAGGCTCTGTTTATCGGCCGAGCGAGCCGTACGCTGGAGTCTTCGGCAGCGTATGACTACATTCCCAGCAACGTGAACCTGGTGCAGAACGGCGACGCGGTTCCGGTAAAGGCGATGCGCGCTACGAGCGATTTTTTCAACGTGTTCGCGATGCAGCCGGAAATAGGCCGCGGCTTCAGCGCGCAGGACGGAGTGGCGAATGCTCCGGGAGTGGCGGTGTTGAGCGACGCGCTGTGGCGGCAGCGTTTCGGCGCTGACCCGGGCGTTCTGGGACGCAACATCACTCTGGGCAACCAGACCTACACGGTGATTGGCGTGGCGCGTCCGGAGTTCAAGCTGGACGCCAAGGTGGATGTGTGGACGCCGCTGCAGATTGCCGAGTCTCCAAGCGATCGCGGCCAGATGTACAACGTGGTGGCGCGGTTGAAGCCGGGAGTGACTGCGGTGCAGGTGCAGGATGACCTGAAGCGCGTGCAGCTTGAGTTCAAGAACAGCTATCCGACAATCTGGGATGCATACGAGACAGACCGCGCGGTCGACTTTCACGACTCGCTAGTCGGGAGCGTGCGGCCGGCGCTGGAGATACTGATGGGCGCGGTTGGCCTTCTCCTGCTGATCGTCTCAGCGAACATCCTGAGTCTGCTGCTGACGCGCGCGGTTGCGCGTCGGCGGGAGATGAGTATGCGCGCCGCGCTCGGTGCTTCAGGGTGGCGCATCCTGCGGCAACTGCTGGCAGAGAATGCGGTGCTGTGCATTGCCGGAGGTTTTGCGGGGCTGGCGCTGGCGAAGTTTGCGGCTCCGGCACTCATGCACCTGAGCCCGATTGAACTGCCGGACTTCAGCTCGCTTGAGATTGGCGGCCCGGCTCTGCTGTTTACGGCCGCGCTCACGCTGATCTGCGCGCTGATCTTCAGCGTGGTTCCGGCGTTCGAGAGCCGGAGGACGCAACTCAACGAATCGCTGCGCGTGAATACATCCCAGATCGCATCTGGACGCCACCTGGTGCAGAAGGCGCTGGTAGCGAGCGAGGTTGCGGTTTCGCTGCTGCTGCTTGCGGCTGCCGGAGTGCTGCTGGCGGGTTTCTGGAAGCTGGGTCATTCGTCTCCCGGCTTTGAGACGAAGAACGTGATGACCTTCAAAAACGCCTTTTCGCCGGAAGAGGCGGCAACGAGTGCCGGGCTGGGATTACGGGTGAACGAACTTACGGAGCAGCTGCAAGCATTGCCCGGGGTAGAGTCGGCGGGGGCGGCGGTCAATCTGCCTACGCAGCTGGTACCTGATTTTCCGTTCGACATTGTAGGGCGCGCGAAAGATCGCAAGGACGTCAATGGCGACGAGAAGTACATCCCGATTTCAGGGAGCTATTTCGGCGCGCTGAGAATTCCGGTTGTTGCGGGTCGCGCGTTCACCGCAGCAGATGCGCATGGGTCGGCGCCGGTGCTGATCGTGAACCAGCAATTTGCGCGGACGTACTTCAAGGGTGAGAATCCCATCGGGCAGCACGTTCACATCGGCGCGATGATGGGCCCGGGCTTTGAGGATCCGGTGCGCGAGATTGTGGGTGTGGTGGGCGACGTAAAGCAGACGGGGCTCAATATGGATGTGCCGGGAATTATGTATCTGCCATGGTCACAAATTCCCGACAAGCTGACGCAGATGGGCAATGGGCTGCTGGGGACGAGCTGGATCGTGAGCACGAAGTCGGCGGGCGTTGACGTGGCGACACCGGCACGGCGCATCTTCATGGATAGCGAGCACACTCCTCTGCTGAGCGTGGAGCCGCTGGATGTGGTCATCAGCGCGTCGATCGCGCAGCAACGCTTCATGATGATTCTGCTGTCGGGTTTTGGGCTGATCTCGCTGGTGCTGGGTGCTACGGGATTGTATGGCGTGATGTCGTACACGATTGCAGGACGGACGAAGGAGATCGGCGTGCGCATGGCGATTGGGGCGCAACGCGGAGACATTCTGGGCATGGTGCTGCGCGAGGCAGGCGTGTTGGTAGGAGTGGGCATGGTTGCCGGGATTGCGCTCGCGGTCGCGGCGGCAAGGCTGCTGCAACACTTGCTGCCGGGAATTACCTCCGATGCTCCCGCGACGCTCACGGCGGTGTGCGGGCTGCTGCTGCTGACGGGGCTGTTTGCAGCCTGGTGGCCGGCGAGACGGGCGGCTTCGACCGAGCCGATGCAGGCGCTGCGGACGGAGTAGGTTCTCTTTATTTGGCCGCTACTTGGAGATTTATCGGCAGCTGGTCGGGCTCGAGCCAGAGGACCTGATGTTCGAAGACGCGTCCGAAGTGACGGGCGACGGCGTTGATGGCGTTGTCCATGCTTGGTGGAGTAGAGCCAGCTGCTTCGAGTTCGAGGCTGGTGACGGCGCGGTCGGAGATGCCGCAGGGCACGATGAGGTCGAAATCGCGGAGATCCGTCGTGACGTTAAGCGCGAAGCCGTGCGAGGTGATTCCGCGCGAGATGTGCACGCCGATGGCGGCGATCTTCTTTTCAGGGACAGACCCGCCGGAGATGGTCCAGACCCCCGTGCGTCCGGCGATGCGCTGGGCCCGGATGGCGAAGTCTCCCATGGCGCGGATGAGCGATTCTTCGAGCAAGCGGACGTAGTCGACGGCGCCGACGCGGCGGTCGTTCAGGGTGAAGCTGCGCAAGTCGAGGATGGGATAGCCGACGAGCTGGCCGGGGCCGTGGTAGGTGACGTCTCCGCCGCGATTGATCTCGTGGATCTCGACGCCCCGATACGCGAGGAATTCATCGCTGGCGAGGATGTTAGAGCGGTTGGAGTTGCGTCCCAGGGTGAGGACAGGCGGGTGTTCAAGCAGAACCAGGGTGTTGCCGATGCGGTTCTCGTGGCGCGCCTCGACGAGCTGCTTCTGGAGGTCGAGTGCGGTGGCGTAGTCGACTCGGCCGAGATGGATGAGGTTGAGGATCATCTCCGTTGAAGTCTTGCGGCAGGAGCTAGAGGCAGTTCTCCAAATGTGGCCAAACCGTGATTCTCTTCAGGACATCCCAGGGCGAATCGGAGGGGCCAAATCCCTTCTCGTGAGCTGTGAATTGAAATGCGATGTAATGTTGTAGTCGTTGCAAAACCATGGTGCATCCTCTGTGCCGATCTTCGTAATGTCCGAATATGCGCCCGGCCCTTCGACGCAGCAAATGCGATAAAAGGACGCGTCGTTAGCCTGGAGATAGTGCTCCACATAGTCGCGAGACACTCCTGGCTTAAGAGCTTCGGAGTACCGGCGAAGAACGGATTGATAGCCAACCTCCGGCTGCTTCTTCGCATGCTCTATCGATACGTGCCGAATAACAACCACAATTAGCACTACCAGGACTGTCAGCAGCACGATCCGTCTCATGGCGGGGTCGAACTACGTCTTATTTTACAAACAGCCTCTAGACGTTAATCGCCATTCCTTCCACGCTGCTGAAACCGTCGAGCATAGCTTCTGACAGCGTTGGGTGGGCGTGGATGGTCCACATCAGGTCTTCGACTGTGCCTTCCAGCTCCATGGCGGTAACGGCTTCCGCGATGAGCTCCGTCGCCTGCGGGCCGATGATGTGGACGCCGAGGATTTCTCCGTACTTGGCGTCGGCGACCACTTTCACGAAGCCGTCGTGCGAGTCGACGATGGTGGCCTTGGAGTTGCCGACGAAGGGGAACTTGCCAACCTTGACGGTGTGTCCCAGTTCCTTGGCTTTGGCTTCGGTGAGGCCGACACTGCCGATCTGCGGCTCGGTGTAGGTGCAACCGGGGATGCGCTCGCGCTTGATGGGACGGGCGTACTTGCCAGCGATTTTCGCGGTGGCCACCAGTCCGGACATCGAGCCGGAGTGGGCGAGCTGCGGCATGCCGGCGACGATGTCTCCGATGGCGTAGACGCCGGGCTCGTCGGTCTGCATGTATTCGTTGACCTTGATGAAGCCGCGGTCGGGCTTGATCTTCGTCTTTTCGAGGCCGATGCCTTCGGTGCGCGGGCCGCGGCCGACTGCTACCAGGACCTTCTCGGCTTCCTTCGAGACCTGCTTGCCGTCGGAGCCGGTGTAAGTAACCTTGACGCCGTCCTTGGTGTTCTCGACCTTCTCGACCTTGGCGCCGGTCGCGCTTTCGATACCGCGCTTGCGGAAGGAGCGGGCGAGCTCCTTGCTGATGTCTTCGTCTTCGACGGGGACGAGGCGCGGCAGGTATTCGAGGATGGAGATTTCCGAGCCGAAGCTGCGGAAGATGGAGCCGAACTCGACGCCGACGGCGCCGGCACCGATGATGAGGAGCGACTTGGGGATGCGGTCGAGGGAGAGGATCTCGATGTTAGTGAGGACGCGGTCGCTGACCTCGACGCCGGGCAGCAGGCGCGCGTTGGAGCCGGTGGCGAGGATGATGTTCTTCGTCTTGACGATGCTCGGCTTGCCCTTGTCTTTGTCCGGCGTGACTTCGACGGAGTGGACGCCGTCTTTCGCTGGTCCGGTGAGGCGGCCGAAGCCGGGGACGACCGTCACCTTGTTCTTGCGCATCAGGAACTCGAGTCCCTTGACGTGCTTGGCGACAATGCCGTTCTTGCGGTCGAGAATGGCCTTCCAGTTAAGGGAGGCTTCGCCCAGGCCGTCGAGGCCGTACTCCTTGGCGTGCTTGAAGTGGTCGTAGATCTCGGCGTTGAAGAGCAGCGCCTTGGTCGGGATGCAGCCGACGAGCAGGCAGGTGCCGCCGAGGCGGCTGTCCTTTTCGATGAGGGCGACCTTGAGGCCGTACTGGCCGGCACGGATGGCTGCGGTGTATCCGGCGGGTCCTCCGCCAAGGATAGCTACGTCGTAGATGGTTTCTGCCAAGGGAAAGCTCCGTTCAGGTTTGCGATGGCGTGAGGGATCGGGCCCGGACGATCCGGGTTCGACCCAAACACTCTATTGTACGCAAGGGTTCCGGTATGGGAGATGCGCGAGGGGGAGGGAAAGATTCGAGCGGCTGGATGGAGGCTAGCCCAAAACTTTCGCCGCATCTTTTGCAAAGTACGTCACGATGATTCCAGCACCGGCGCGGCGGATGGCGATCAGCGACTCCATCATGGCGCGCTCGCGGTCGAGCCAGCCATTGGCGAAGGCAGCCTGCAGCATGGAGTATTCGCCTGACACCTGGTAGGCGCCGATGGGCACGTCGAAGCGCTCGCGGGCCGCGCGGATGACGTCGAGGTAGGGCATAGCCGGCTTCATGAGGATCATGTCTGCGCCTTCGCCGAGGTCGAGGTCGATCTCGCGCATGGCCTCGCGCAGGTTGGCTCCATCCATCTGGTAGCTGCGGCGGTCGCCGAACTGCGGTGCGGAGTCGGCGGCTTCGCGGAAGGGTCCGTAGAAAGCCGAAGCGAACTTCGAAGCGTAGGAGAGGATGGGGGTCTGGTCGAAGCCCTCGTCGTCGAGGTGGTCGCGGATGGCGGCGACGCGGCCGTCCATCATGTCGCTGGGAGCGACGATATCAGCCCCCGCTCTGGCGAGAGACACGGCGGTCTTCGAGAGCAGGCCTAGGCTGGAGTCGTTGTCTACCTCGTAGTCTGTTCCAGAAACGCCTTCCTCTTTTCTGACGATTCCGCAATGGCCGTGCGAGGTGTATTCGCAGAGGCAGACATCGGCGATGAGGACCAGCTTTTTCGCTGCGGAGGACTGCTTGAGCGCGCGCAGGCCGCGCTGGACGATGCCGTCGTCGTCCCACGCTCCGTTGGCCTGCTCGTCTTTTGATTCGGGAAGGCCGAAGAGCAAAAGGCCTCCGATGCCGAGCGAGGCGACTGCTTCGGCTTCCTTCACAGCCTCATCGACGGAGAGATTGAAGACGCCGGGCATAGAGCCGATCTCTTTGCGGACGCCTTCGCCGGGGCAGAGGAAGAGCGGATAGATGAACGCGCCAGGCTCGAGGTGGGTTTCGCGGACCAGGTTGCGCATGGACTCGGTGCGGCGGAGACGCCGCAACCGGGTAATAGGGTATTCCATGCGTTTATTTTACTTACTCAAAGTGTGGCCATCTGGTCGTACTCCTGTGCGGAGGGCGAAGGCAGGAGCACCCACAGCGTATAGATGGCGAGCGCGGTTCCGGTGACGGGCTTGATAAGGGTGAGAAATCCCGCGACGATGGCTAGAATGCGGGCCCAGGGTGTTCGGCGCTGGAGCGCTATGCCGGTGGCGAAACATAAAATCGCACGCCCGACGACGACGACCGTGATGAGCGGCGCGAACCATGGGAGGCTGGTGAAGGGGAATTCGCCGAAGGGGCCGTGATGCATATGTCCGAAGTAGCCGCCGAACCATCCGGCAAAGAAGGACATGGCCAGCAGCCATCCCAGGATCGTCCAGACGCCATAGGCGATCCAGAGGATGGACAGCGACTGGATATGACGGTGAACGCGGGTATAGAACCAGGGGGTGGGCGCTACTACGGGAGCGACTTGCGGAACCGCTCTGCCGCACTTGAGGCAGAACTGCTGATTGGGATCGACGGGTTGTCCACATCCACTACAGAACATTGTTGGTCCCTCCTTTGCTGCGAAAGACCTGCAGTAAGTTACGCAGCACTGCCCGCACTTGTTCCGGGAGTCGGCCTGCTCCCGTTAGGATGAGCTTATGACATTGGTGCGGCCCATTCCCAGTGAAGTGAGCGATTTTAGCCCTTCCGCGCTCGAATGGCGCCGCTTTCTTGATCTGCTCGTTGACTACGCGCAATCGGCGACCGGAAAGCAGTGGCTGCTGGGGTTGGGGCCGTCAACGGACCTGGACTGGATTAGACGCGAGCATGCGTTGGCCGGAGAGATGCGCAAGCTGCTTGCCGCCGGAGTACGGCCGTCGCTGGGGTCGCTATTCGATCCTTCCGAGGCACTGGCCAAGTCGCGCATTGAGGGCGCGGCGCTCGAAGCGGAGGAGATCCGCAAGGTGGTGGCGCTGGGGGAGGACATTTCTGCCTGGTCGGGGCTGATGACCGCGCCGCCGGGTGATTTAGCAGACGGATTGACGCGGTTGCGGGAGCTTTCCGGAGAGCTGCTCACGCTGCCCCTGAAGCCGCTGATCGAGTCGCTGCGTTCGCGGATTCTTCCGGATGGGTCGTTGGCCGATGATGCTTCGCCGGAGTTGCGGCGGATTCGGCGGGAAATGGAGCGTCAGCAAAGAGCAATTGAGGAGAGCCTGCGGTCGGCGCTGCGGCGCTTCTCCGAGGGCGGGAGCACGCAGGACGACCTGATCACGATTCGCGGCGAGCGCTTTGTGATTCCGGTGAAGGCGGAGTGGAAGCGCAGGGTGCAGGGCGTGGTGCACGGTGCGAGCTCGAGCGGGCAGACGGTGTACGTGGAGCCGCTGGAGACAATCGAGCTGAACAATGATCTTGTGCGGCTGCTCGAAGACGAGCAGGCGGAGATTCATCGCATCTTTGCGGCCATGACGCGGCAGATCGCGCAGTATGCTCCGGTGATTCTGAAGGGTGCGGAGGTGCTTGCCGAAGTCGATACGCTGCAGGCGCGGGCACGCTTTGCGCTGGAGTTCGATTGCGTGGAGCCGCAATTTGCGGAGATCGAAAATCCCGAGCTGATACTGAAGGACGCGCGGCATCCGTTGCTGGAGAAGCGGCTGCGAAGCACGGGCGGCAGTGCGGTTCCGATGAGCCTGTCGTTGAGTTCGGATGCACGGCAGCTGATCATCAGCGGGCCGAACACCGGCGGCAAGACAGTGGCGCTGAAGACGGCGGGATTGCTGGCGATCATGGCGCAGAGTGGGGTTCCAGTTCCGGCAGAAGAGACGGTGCTGCCTGTATTCGACGCCATGCTGGCGGATATCGGCGATGCGCAGTCGATCGAGCAGAACCTGTCGACGTTTTCGGCGCATATCGTCAATCTGAATCGCATCGCGGCAGCCGCCGATGGGTCCTCTCTGGTCCTGCTCGACGAACTGGGGTCGGCGACCGATCCGGAAGAAGGCGCGGCGCTCGCGGTGGCGATTGCCGGGCATTTTTTGCGGGCACGGGCATGGTCGATCATCTCGACGCACCATACTTCGCTGAAGGTGTACGCCGCGAACACGCCGGGAGTGATCAACGCGGCTGTCGGCTTCGACGAGCAGACACTGGCTCCGACGTACGAGGTGCGGCAGGGCGTCCCGGGTGCGTCGGCGGGCATCAACATCGCGGCGCGGCTGGGTCTGGATCGCAGCATGATTGATGCGGCGCGCGCGCGGTTGAGCACGCAGACGCAGGATATCGGGCGCTTTATCGATAGCCTGCACGAGCAGCTTCGCGCGGCCACGGCGGAGCGGACGCGTCTGGCGCAGCTGGAGAGCGAAGTGAACCGGGAGCGTGCGCGGTTGGAAGCGGAGGGCATGAAGGAACAGCGGGCGAAGATTCGCGAGATGGAGCAGAAGCTCGAGTCGCTGCTGAAGGATTTCGAATACCAGGCGCGAGAGACGGTGCGCGCCATCGACGACAGAGCCGCGCAACAGAAATTGTCCAAAGAGGCCGAGCGCAGGATATCGCGGCTGCGGCGGGAGTTTGCGGAAGGATTCAATGCCTCAGTCGTCGCGCATCATACCGGCGCGGACAAGGGAGATGCGCACGCCCAGCCGCATGTTGTTCGCCATATCGCTATGGGAGACATGGTCAAGCTGAAGACGCTGGGCAAGACGGCACGCGTGGAGCGGCAGATCGACGAAAAGACGTTCGAGGTTGCGGTCGGGCTGATGAAGATGCGCGTGGCGCGCGATGAGATTGCCGAGGTGGTGCGGACGGCGGCGGCAGAGACTCCGCTGCAGGCAGCGCGTAGCCGGCGCGGCGTATCGGTCTCGATGGCCGAGCCGGACGAGGGCGTCGGGTGGGAGATCAACGTGATCGGACGCACGGCGGATGAGGCCCAGGGTGAAGTCGAGAAGTTTCTCGATCGCGCATTTCTCGCCGGACTGCCGCAGGTGCGGATCATTCACGGCACAGGGATGGGCGTGCTGCGGCGGACGCTGCGCGAATACCTGCGGAAGCATCCACAGGTAGCGGGAGTGACCGAGCCGGGGCAGAACGAGGGTGGTGCAGGCGCGACGGTGGTGGAGTTCAAGCAGTAACAGGGCACAGGGCTCAGGGGCTGTATTCACCGCAGAGACGCGAACGGCAAGAAGACTCGCCTCTAGAATGGGACCATGCGCACGCGATCTGCGAAGAAATTGGTTCCTGCGAAAAAGTCCGCTCCTGCGAAATCAGTTCAGCCAGCCGTTCCCTACTTCAGCAAGCATGCCCTCGATTTTCTGCGCCAGCTCAAGCGCAACAACCGGCGTGAGTGGTTCGAAGCGCGGCGCGAGATCTACGAACGCGAATTAAAAGCTCCGATGCTGGCACTGATCGAGAAGATTACCGAGGGCATGGCGGAGTATGCTCCGGCGCATGTGCGTCCGGCGCAGAAGTCGATGCTGCGCATCTATCGCGACACGCGCTTTTCTGCGGACAAGACCCCGTATAAAACGCATCTCGCCGCATGGTGGGCGCGTAGTGGAGCAGAAAAGACCTCGGGCAGCGGGTACTACTTTCACGTCAGCTCGACGGAGCTGGTGATTGCGGCGGGAGTGTTCATGCCGCCCAAGGAGCAGCTGATGGCCATACGGCAGCACCTGCTGGCGCATCATGAAGAATTCAAGCGGCTGATCGGGACCAAGAAGCTGCGCGCAAAGATGACGCTTCACGATTCGGCAGCGCTTAGCCGGCCTCCCAAGGGATTTCCTGCCGAGCATCCGGGGATTGAGTGGATCAAGGGGCGGCAATGGGGTGTGGTGGTGACGTTGCCAGCAGATCCGGGGCTACAGCGCAGGTTGGCGGAGACGATTGGCGGATATTTCAGACTGGCGCAGCCGCTGGTGGATTTCCTCAACGAACCGCTGCTGAAGGGCATGGAAAAGCGGAAAAAGCCGCTGTTTGGTCTTTACTAGTCTGCAGAGGCGCGCCTATAGTCGGCGATATCTCTTCTCTTCAGATATGGCGCAACAACCGCTCTGGACAAGGGTTTCTCTGAGTAACGAAAGACTGGCGGACTCCAGAAATCGCATGAATTCCACTAAAAACAGGAAAAACCCTAAGAAAACCGTAAAAAACCTGTGGAAACTCGGCTTTTGCAGTTGACAAAGGCTGCGAAAAGCCGCAAGGTTAACGGCGGTGGGTTCTCTCGGACCCGCATGAATACAGGCTTTTCAGCAGTAGTCGAAAAGCGTGTGACGTAGACGGGAGAACCGGCAGCAGACAACCGGAGGCGCGCGACAGGCGCATTCGTTGACTGAAACAGAAATCAGGAGGAATACACATGGCAACAGCACTCACCAAGACAGCTCTTGTCCGGCTCATGGCCGAGAAGCTTGAGTTGACCAACAAGCAGGCCGCGGCATTTCTGGACCTGCTCGCAGAAACCGCCGTCAAGGAAACCAAGAAGAACGGCGTATTCATCATTCCCGGCCTCGGTCGCCTGGTGAAGGCAGAGCGGAAGGCACGGATGGGCCGCAATCCCCAGACCGGCGAGCAGATCAAGATCAAGGCGAAGACCGTGGTGAAGTTCCGCGTGGCCAAGGCCGCGAAGGACTCGATCGCACCGCCGAAGAAGTAAACCAGATTCTCGGCAGCCGCCGCCATACATAAAAACAGCGGCTAACTCTAATAGGGAGAGGGAGACGGCTTGAGGCTCGTCTCCCCCTTTTTCGTTGCGTTGTCCTTCGGGCTGCGTCAGAGATCAGGTAGTCTCGGGTGTCAGGTAGTCTGGGGCCGTTTGACGGCGAGAGCGCGGACGATGAGCGAGAGCCCGAAACAGATGACGACAGCCTGGGTGAGCAACAGGGCGTTGTAGCGCCAGGCAAGCACAACGAAGCAGAGGGTCATACTTACCGGGTAGGTCTCGGCAAGGATAGCCTCGAGCCATCGCGGTTGCGCCGGGGATGCCGGGACGCGAGGGACAGGACTGGGAAAGAGCCGCGGCACACGTGCTTTGTAAGCCAGATAAGGCTCTCCCTGCTGCGCAACGAGGTAGGCTTCTTCTCCAAGGATGAGACGCAGCATCTGCAGGAAGATTGCGGCGACGAAAAAGATGGCGCCTGACGGCGGCATGAGAATCGATATCGCCAGAGCTAAGACAAAGCTGCCGAAGTAGAGTGGGTTCCTCACATGCCGGTAGGGTCCGGCGGCGACGACACTCTGTGCGTGCATGGCGCCGGAGGTTACGATTCCTGCGCCGAGATAGGCTGTCCCCCATACGCGAAACGCTGCACCTGCAGCGGCAAAGAGAATCGCCAGTAATGTAACTATCAAGGTTGCGTATTGCAGCGACAGTACATGTGTGCTCGCCAGTAATCCGCAGAGCTCGAGCCAGGTAGATGTGGCGCGCCCGGCAAATGGGCTATAGTGGATCCAGGGAGCCCAGAAACCGAGCAGGTAAATGAAGAAGCCGATGGTCAGGCGATAGCGAAACTCGAAGCGGGTAGCCTTCACTGCGGGATGCTCTCGTTCTTGTAGACGACGCCGGATTTCATGACGAAGGTTACGTGCTGAAGTATGCGGACGTCTTTGAGGGGATCTCCGGAGACGGCAATGACGTCGGCCCACTTGCCGGTTTCGAGCGAACCCGTCTTGTCCGTCCAGCCCATGAGATCGGCGGCGTTGAGTGTTCCGGTCTGTAATGCGGCGAGGGGGCTCATGCCGAACTGATTCACGTAGACATCCAGTTCATGGGCGTTCAATCCGTGCGGATACACGGCCGCGTCGGTGCCGAGCGCAACCTTGACGCCTGCGGCGATGGCCTTTTTGGCATTGGCCTTTTCGACCACGCTTACATCCTTCATCTTCTGCGCGTAGAAGGCGGGCAGGTGACCGTTCTGCTGCATCCAGTCGACAAGGTATGCGGTGGGAACGAAGTAGGTGCCGTGCTGTTTCAAGGCGGCGATGTCCTCGTCGTTCATGTAAGAGCCGTGCTCGATGGAGTCGACGCCGGCTTCGGTTGCCCACAGGATTCCCTGCGAGCCGTGGGCGTGGGCGGCAACCTTGCGGCCCAGGCGGTGCGCGTCGGCGACAATGGCCTTCATCTCTTCGAGGGTATATTGGGCTGCCTGGGGGTCGTCTCCCCGTGAGAGCACGCCGCCGGTTGCGCAGATCTTGATGAGGTCGGCGCCGTACTTGATGGTCTCGCGGACTCTGTGCTGCACGGCTTCGACGCCGTCGGCGACTCCCTCGGCCGTCTGGTGGTAAGAGAACGGGAGCAGATTGTCGTCGCAGTGTCCGCCGGTGATACCGAGCGGCGGCCCGCTGACCTGCATGTGCGGACCTTCGACGAGCCCGGCGCTAATGGCGTCGCGGAGATCGACATCGGCGTAGCCTACGGCTCCGACATTGCGGACGGTGGTGAAGCCGGCTTCGAGAGTGACCTTCGCGTTGTGCGCTCCGATGAGTGCGCTCATGGCGACGCTGGTCGAGAGCTCGTGGTAGGGATCGAAGTTGTTGTCATCGGTGAGGTGGGTGTGCACGTCGATGAGTCCGGGCAGGACGGTGAGAGAACGCAGATCGATCTCGGTGTCTCCCGGTTGCTTTGGTGTTGACGAAGTCGGCGCAATCGAGGTGATGCGGTCGCCGGTGACGACGATGGTCTGGTTCGCCGGCTCGTTGCCGGTGTGAACATCGACGATGTGTCCGGCGCGAATCAGTATTCGGGATGGGGCTGGCGATGGCGTGGCGTTTTGCGCTGCAGCCGGGAGCACGGCAATAAGTAACAGTGATAGTGACGTAATGAGAGTACGGTGAGAGACGTGCATCGTTGGCCTCGTTCAGGATCGTCGTAAATCGAGCTAATGGGGAAGGGTAAATTGCGGCAAGTGTAGCAGGTTTGTGTCAGCGTTCTGGCGGGGACTCAAGGGCGGCGCGAAGGCGTCCGCGCGCGGCCTCGAGCCGATGCTCTGCCTCATTTTTGCCGAGATTCAGTTTGTGCATGACGACCGCGGTCTTCACCGATCCGGCACGTTCGAGCAGGGCGACGGCATCGGAATGGCTCAGTCCGGTGATGGTGGCGATGATGCGCGCCGCGCGGTCGCGCAGCTTTACGTTGGTCGGCTGCACGTTTACCATCAGGTTTCCGTAGACATAGCCGAGGCGAACCATCGCTCCCGTCGAGAGCATGTTGAGGACGAGCTTGGTCGCGGTGCCGGCCTTCATGCGCGTCGATCCGGTGACTACTTCAGGTCCCGTGGCGGGTGTGACAGCGAGTTCGGCGGCCTGGGCTACTGCGGATTCCGGTACGCAACTGAGGCCGATGGTGAGAGCGCCCAGTTCCCGTGCGTAGCGGATGCCGCCGAGGACGTAGGGTGTGCGGCCGCTGGCGGCGATTCCCACCAGAACGTCTTGGGTGGAGAAGCAACGCTGCTCGAGATCGCGGCGGCCCTGAGATTCGTCGTCCTCAGCACGCTCGACGGATCGGCGCAAAGCGATGTCTCCGCCGGCAATCAGACCCTGCACCATCTCGGGCGGCGTGCTGTAGGTGGGGGGGCACTCGGAGGCGTCGAGGACGCCGAGGCGGCCAGAGGTACCTGCTCCCAGGTAAAAGAGGCGTCCGCCGTGCTCGAGTCGTGTGGCGATGGCTTCAATGGCCTGGGCGATCCGGGGCAACTCGTGGTCGACGGCAGCGACGGCTTCGGCGTCTGCCTGATGCATCGCCCGGGCAAACTCGAGCGGCGTAAGGCTGTCGAGGTTCTCGGTGGCTGCGTTGCGGGCTTCTGTGGGAAGGCTGGAGAGATCGTCCATGAGGATTCGCAAGGCGATAAACCTA
>Ga0206975_1095_pt1 | contig 23617 bp, 7 predicted proteins | sample Alteio_BWOrgHeat_81_FD_152919 | JGI IMG/M metagenome (GOLD analysis project Ga0206975, IMG submission 152919) | Enriched cells from forest soil in Barre Woods Harvard Forest LTER site, Petersham, Massachusetts, United States -... | ecosystem: Environmental > Terrestrial > Soil > Temperate forest > O... | reverse complement strand
AATTGCCAACAAAGAATTAGCCTTTCAAAATCAGGTAAAAGAAAAACGTGCAGCTGACCTCGTAATCGCTAACGAAGAGCTTGCGTTTCAAAACAATGAGAAGGAAAAACGTGCAGCTGAATTAAGCATTGCGAACATAGAACTTGCCTATCAAAATGAAGAAAAGGAAAAACGCGCAGCTGAATTAAGCATTGCAAACAAAAAGCTTGCTTTTGAGAATGAGGAAAAGGAAAAACGTGCAGCGGAGTTAAGTATTGCCAACAAAGAACTTGCTTTCCAGAACAAAGAGAAAGAAAAACGCGCTGCAGAGTTAAGTATTGCAAACAAAGAGCTTGCTTTTCAAAACAAAGAAAAAGAAAAGCGGGCCGAAGAATTAGTCATTGCCAACAAAGAACTTGCCTTCCAAAACGAGGTAAAAGGGAAACGCGCAGCCGAGTTAGTGGTTGCCAATCAAGAGCTTGAGTTTCAAAATCACGAGAAAGAAAAACGTGCAGCCGAGTTAAGTGTTGCCAACATAGAACTGGCTTATCAAAACGAGGAAAAGGAAAATCGCGCAGCTGAATTAATTATTGCCAACAAAGAACTCGTCTTCCAAAACGAAGAGAAAGAAAAACGTGCATCTGAGCTAATTATTGCAAACAAGGAGTTGGAACAATTTTCTTATATCGCATCGCACGACCTTCAGGAACCACTACGCACCGTTTCCAATTACATGAAGGTATTTGAAGAGGATTATATAGACCTGCTAGATGACAATGCGCACAAATACCTTCATTCGGTAAATAATGCAATAAAGCGCATGAGCATGCTTATCAAATCGCTTTTGGATTTTTCGCGGTTAAGCCACAATACCAAACTGGCTCTTGTTGACAGCAAAAAATTAATTGATGCGGTGATTGATGATCTGGATATCATGATAAAAACTTCTAACGCGCGAATTGAAGTATCTTCTATGCCTCAATTCAATGTGTATGAGATAGAAATCCGCCAGGTATTTCAAAACCTTATTACCAACGCAATAAAATTCCGAAGGAAAAATACTCAACCCATCATTCAGATCAGTTCCGAGAAAATAAATGGTGAATGGAGGTTTTCAGTCAGTGATAACGGAATAGGGATCGACCCAATCTATTTTGAGAGAATATTTGACATTTTTCAGCGCTTACATTCCAATGAGGAATTTGAAGGAAATGGAATAGGGCTTTCCAATTGCAAGAAAATAGTTCAGGCACACCACGGAAAAATCTGGGTTGAATCAAACACGGAACAAGGGACTACATTTTATTTCACTATACCTATCTTAACTATATGAACAAGCTAAAGTGCATTATGCTGGTTGACGACAATCCGGATGACAATTTTTTTCACGAGCGGGTGATCAACAAAAGCAATATAACGAATAGTGTTGTGGCAAAGCAAACAGGAGTTGCTGCGCTCCAGCATTTAAAATCAAAGGAAGATGCTGACCTGCATCCTGACTTGATTTTTCTGGACATTAACATGCCGGGCATGAACGGATGGGAATTTCTCGAAGCGTATAAGGAGCTCGATGAAAAATTTAAAAGTCGGGCAATTATTATAATGCTTACCACTTCCGAAAATCCGGACGATAAAATGAAAGCGAAATCAATGAATATAGCTGCCGACTTTAAAACAAAACCATTGACCCAAGAAATGTTGAACGAAATCATGGACCAGTATTTCAAATCTCCAGAATGAGATTGAATCGTTCGAAAGACGAATTTGAATTTATCATACGCTACACTAATTGGAAGCTTTAATTCAATTAAAGCTCCTTGCTTTTCAAATACGCTTCAATATATGCACGCTTCATTAATTTCCGTTGTGCGTATTGATTTTGATCTGCATTCTCCGCGGGCTTAATCTTACTATATGTTTTAGGCTCCTCTTCCACTTTTGTTTTCTTCATCTTACTGTTGAATTGTTCCACATTAATCGAATCCTTTCCGGCAAATACGGCTCCAATCTTTGTGCTCTTCCCATTGACTATCGGCTCCAGCTTAGGCATATCCGGGATAATGATTTTTCCAGCCAAGGCATGCCTCAATTCCGATCTGTCTTCACTGCTTAATTTACTAACTCTTACAGACAGGAGAGAGTCGTTTTTAGACTCGTAATTTCCTCTCATTTTTAAATTTGCGGAGGTGTTATACAACCCGTTGAACTTCTCTTTGAACTTTGTCTGGTCCACGTATTTCTCCACTTTCTGAAGGTCTCCAAATCCATTGAAACTGATGTGTTCATTCCAGGTCATCTTCACATCTCCTACGAATATCCCATCGCTGTTTTCGCTGTCAAAAACAAAACCAAAAATCACGCCCCCGTTTATGATCTGTTTCGTCCAGCGTTCCCGTCTTGGGTCGTTATCATCGGTCACACCGTTCCAGTTGGTAATGTGTACATTCCCATCGTCTATCGTTACAAAATCCCTGGTATCCGCGGGATAGGTTTGTTGTGCACCGGCATAATAATAAGGCATTTCAGGAATAAAGACATTCAGCTGCTTCCGGCTTGCTATTTCAGGATCTGACGAACAATATCCTTCATCCCCTTTATTTCTGATAAAAAAGCTCCAGGTATCAATCATACTGACAGAGCCGTCGGGATTGATGGAGGTTTGCTCATCGGTTAATATAAACATGCCGAAGACGGGGTGTAATTCTGTGGTCCAGGTATTGCTGGCATCATGGCCAATATCGATGCCAGCCATTCCGGTAACAATCGTCAACTTGTTTTTCACCATTGCCTGGGCCTCAGACTGTGAATTATCCACGGCCCGGTGAAAATCATTCCACCAGATTTTATAACTGTCATCCACCGCATCCGGGAACTCGTCGCTGTCAAATTCCAATCCCAAATATTGATTCATTGGATCCGGGTCGTCGCTGGCCAGATAGAGGGAGGAGTCGGGGTTTTGCAGGTAAAAGTTATAATCGTCATCACTCGAATGGTCACTGAAATTCACAATCCCCACATCGGTCACCGGAAACCAGTTCATATGCCCCCCGTGCCCGCTGAACAGATCGGTACAAAATATCTGTCCGTTGTTAAAATGCAGGTCCTGGCTCGTGCAGGTAGGACTATTTTTCCAGTCAACCGGATTATCGCTCATAGGGCATTGATCCCTGGTCCAGGGAGCCTTGCCATTCACCAGCTTAAATTGCCAGTTGGGGTTTAAGGGAAATAAATTATAGTCGAATTTCCATTGACGCGTGTTTTGATTGTACGCTGCTATGTCCATTGGTTTATATGCCGGAGGGTGGCAACCAAGGAAGGAAATTGCTATTATCACGGTTAACAATCCGATATGATTTTGATGTTTCATGACAGTGATTTTAAATAATACAAAATTGCCAATTCATACTTATGCAAACATATAACTTTTTAGGTGCCATCCTATTATTTATTACAAATATGAAATATGATATATCTAATTTCATAAGACACAAAAGCATCCTGCAGACTAATTTTCATCGTTAGGATGCATATAAAAACCTGCAGTTCATTCTGGGGCTTGTTTGGGAAGAAACAGAGAATCGGACTAAGGTCTACATCCTTAGACCAATTCATAGGGGTTCAGAAATCGCTTAAAGAAGGCGCTCCAGACTTTAAAGTCCGACCCATTCCAACCAAGTAATCATCTGATTCAGTGATTTTTACCTAACAATCCTGGGTTTTAGTGGTATTCCGTTTATTAATTTTAAATTTACCCTGCAAAATGATTGAACACTTCACCGAATGCTAAGGCAAATACGTTTCTATTCCTTTCTTTTACTGCTCTGTACACTTTTACATCCTGCCTATTCCCAACAATATAATTTCAAGTATTTCGGAACCAAGGAAGGGCTCATCGGATCCAATGTAAACAGTATTTTTCAGGATAGCAGAGGCTATATCTGGTTTGGGACCCAGACGGGAATCAGCCGTTTTGATGGAAAGGGATTTAAAAACTTTACACTCAACGATGGACTGGTATCCGAGGATGTGACTTGTATCAATGAAGACAAGCTGGGGAATATCTGGATCGGAACAACAGGTGGTGCCTCGGAATACGATGGGATCAGCTTCAAAAACTTCACCCGTAAGCAAGGCCTGAGCGATGGGGACATCCACTCCATCTTTATTGACGACCGGAACACCATCTGGTTTGCGACAGACAAAGGGGGAATTACCCGTTACAATGGAAAGGACTTTGACTATATCAATGCCCAGTCCGGACTATTAAGTAATTCCGTCTTTGCAATAGCCAAAGACAAGAAGGGCAATAATTGGTTTGCAACCACCAGCGGAGTTGCCAAATACGATGGCACTAAAATCACCAACTATCCGCATAATAAGAAAGTGGCCGCGATGCCTTTCTATTCCGTATTGTGCGACGCGAAAGGGAATATGTGGTTCGCCGGCACGGTTCAAAACGGGCTGGTGAAATATGACGGGGCCGGATTCGAGCAGGTGCCTTTCCCGGACAAACTGGCTAAAACAGACAAGCTGTTTAGCATGCTGGAAGACAGGAACGGGAATATCTGGATCAGCACCGACCAGGAAGGCGTATTGAAATACGATGGAAAGGACTTCACTCAGTATGATGAGAGCAACGCCTTATCATCCAATCAGGTTTATGCTGTCAGCTGCGATTACGAAGGCAATATCTGGATAGGCACAACCAACGGCGGGGCCGACTTACTGAACTCCGAATCGTTTTGCAGCTACACAGAAAAGCAAGGTTTGTCGAGCAATAAAATTGCGGGTATACACATGGACCGTTCAGGTAACCTATTGATAGGTACTCAGGGCTTGGGACTGAACATCTGGAATGCGAACAAATCCATTCACCTGGTTGACAAACTGAAAAACACCAACATCATCTCTATCAACCAGGATAAGGAAGGTGATATCTATGCAGGAGTTGTCAATGATGGGGTGTATGTGCTGAAAAAGGAAGAGCATACCTTTTCGGTCAAATCGCATCTGACCAAGGCAGGCACCCGAAGCATCATAGAACCGGTTAAGATAACCTTTGATAAAAAAGGAAATACCTGGATCGGAGACTTCGGATCCGGATTGTTTTGTATCAACAAGAACAATGAAATTAAAAATTACAGCCTGGCCAACGGGCTCCCCTCGAATAATATAGTGACCCTTTTTGTCGATTCAAAAGACAACCTCTGGATTGGAACCTCTGATATGGGAGTAATCCAATACAACGGAGGAACGTTTTCCCTTCATTCCAACAAGGTTGGTCTGACAGATAAGTTTGTCTGGTCGATTACTGAAAACGATCAAGGAGTATTGTTTTTCGGTACTCAGGAAAAGGGGGTTTGCTGCTTTGACGGAAAATCGAGTAAAATGATTTCAGTAAGCGATGGCCTTTGTTCGAATTTCATCGAGGCGATGCAATGGGATGATGTGGGTAAGTGCTTATGGGTGGGAACGGAAAAAGGGATTAACAGCATCCGGCTGGGATCGGACCTATCGGTAAAGGCTATCCGGTTTTATGGAGAAAACGAGGGGTTTAAAGGTGGAGAGGTGAACAGTATGGAAATCTCAAAAGACTATCCCGGTTTGGTCTGGTTTGGTTCCAATAACGGATTGTGGGCCTATAACCGCAAGTTTGATTATCAGATCTCCACCGCTCCCAAACTGGTTTTGAGTGATGTCTTGCTGGGCTACAAGTCCGTAAACTGGAAAAAATACACAGACTCGGTGGATGCTAAAAGCAACTTGCCAAAATCACTGGTATTGCCTTATACCGAGAATCACCTGACGATGCATTTTAAAGCATTGACGACAGGAACTATCCTGTATTCGTTTATGCTCGAAGGCCAGGATGCAGGCTGGTCCCCACCCTCACCAAGCACAGAAGCGAACTTTTCAAACGTCACTCCTGGCAAGACCTATACCTTCCGGGTAAAGGCCATCAACAGCAATGGTCTGGTTAACACAGATCCGGTATTTTTTACCTTTTCCATTCAATCGCCCTGGTGGCAGACGTGGTGGTTTTATACTCTCAGCATCTTCTTCACCTTCCTGCTGATTTACTTCTTTATCGACTACCGCACGTCCAAAATCGCCAAAGAGAAAGTCATTCTGGAGCAAACCGTGAGTGAAAGAACCCGGGAGCTTTCGGAATCAAACAAGAACATCAAGGACAGTATCATTTATGCCAAACGGATTCAGAATGCCATTCTGCCTTCAGCCAAAATAGTCGCGAGCCATCTGCCGAAATCATTTATTCTCTACAAACCCAAGGATATTGTTGCCGGTGACTTTTACTGGATGGAAGCCGTGGATAACTTAATTTTATTTGCTGCCTGCGATTGTACCGGTCATGGTGTTCCGGGAGCCATGGTCAGCGTGGTTTGCAACAACGCCCTCTACCGTGCCATTCGCGAACTTGGATTAAGGTCTCCGGAGCAGATTCTGACCAAAACAGCCGAACTGGTCATAGAATATTTCGCCAAAAGCGAAGAAGAGATCAACGACGGAATGGACATTTCTTTCTGCTGTTTCGAACCGTCCACCAATACCCTTACCTGGGCAGGAGCCAACAACCCGCTCTGGCTGATTCAAAAAGGCATCCTGACGGAAGTGAAAGCTGATAAACACCCGATTGCCAATAGTTACATACAGCATACCTTCAAGTCACACCGCTTCGCTCTGGCTCCCGGCGACAGGATTTACATCTTTTCGGATGGGTTCGCCGACCAGTTTGGAGGTGAAAACAAGAAGAAACTGACCAAAAAACGATTCCGGGAACTTATTTTGTCCGTACAGAACCTGCCTGTTGTGGATCAAAAAGCTGCTCTGGATGAGTATATTACAGATTTCAGGAAGAATACAGAGCAAACCGACGATATTCTTGTCATGGGGGTGGAAGTCTGATCCCTGCAGACTTATCCTGAAAAATCAATTCATTCATAAGATTGCCTTTCCGGTCCGAAAAGAATTGTTTTTTGCCTACTTTTATTCTCTGGGAGTTCGTCTCCTTCAAGTTAATCGGATCTAATAATTCTACCATGAAATCAACATACAAACTTGTATTTGTTCTTTCTGTATTTTTCGGATTGAACTTAAACGCGCAATGGACTCAAACCAATGGACCCTACACCAGCGGCAGAGTGAATTGTTTTGCTACAGATGGAACGAACCTTTATACGGGCACACAAAACAGCGGTGTGTTTTCATCAGCAAATTTCGGTGCTACCTGGAACGTGTCGGACAACGGCTATCCTATTTATCCTTTACACACCCTACTTTTAAACGGTTCCGACATTTTTGCAGCCGGAGAAAACGGCATGTTCCACTCTACCGATAATGGAGCCAACTGGGCCTTTAACTTAAGCGGAAGTTTTTACTCCAGCTCTTCAGTTGTCATGTTGGGAACAACCCTTATTTCAGCCAGTAACGGAGGGATATACCGCTCAGTCAATAACGGAGCAAGCTGGACACAAACCAGCTCTTCCCTGCTGAACGCGACGCTGGTAGTGGTGGGAACAAATTACCTGGCAGCAACCACAGGCGGTGTCTATATTTCAACCAACGATGGCTTGACCTGGACCCTGGCAAATGGCACACTTACCACTGTGCAGAATTTTATTACCAACGGTTCAAATGTATATGCCGGTACCAATGCAGGAGGAGTTTACCTTTCGACCGATAACGGAACAACCTGGAATACGAAGAATACCGGCCTGAGCGGGTCTGCTTTGGATGTAACGTGCTTTCTTTTTGATGGCACCGACATGTATGCCGGCACAGGCGGAGCTGGTGTATTCAAATCAACTGATTTTGCTTCGACCTGGAACCCGGTGAATTCGGGCATCACAACTACCTATGTATATGCGATGGCCATTATGGGCGCCAATATTTTTGTCGGCACACAATCTTCCGGAGTTGAATTATCAACCAATTTCGGGGTCAGCTGGGCAACATCCAACAACGGACTCATTACTTCCGATGTGCGCGCCATCATCCTGGACGGATCGGGTAATGTCTACGCCGGCAGCAATGGTACCGGTGCGTTTTTAACCAGCAGCAACGGAGCCAACTGGAGCGGAGTAAATATTGGGTTAACCAATCAGACAGTACAAGCTTTTGCAGTGAAGGGCTCTACGACATTCGCCGGAACGAACGGCGGTGTTTTTTATACAACCAATAACGGAGCAAGCTGGACTGCGGCAAATTCCGGTCTGACAAATACCAATGTACAATCCCTGGCTGTGATCGGTTCCAACCTGTTTGCGGGAACGTTTGGAGGAGGTGTTTACCTGTCAACCAACAACGGAACAAGTTGGTCAGCAGTCAATACCGGTCTTACCAGCAACAATGTGAATACATTAGCGGTAATAGGCACAACTCTTTTTGCAGGTACTGATAGCAAAGGCATCTTCATGTCCTCGAACAACGGAACCAGCTGGTCGACCGTGAATACCGGCATCCCACTTAACTGGGTGTATTCACTCGCAGCCAGCGGAACAAACCTTTTTGCTATTGTAGGTACCAGTAATGGTTTGTACTTATCGACCAATAACGGAACCAGCTGGGCACTCGCCAACAGCGGTATCGTAGGAAGTGTTTATGAATTGGCAGTGAACGGTACGAATATTTTTGCCCTGGGATACGGAGTAAATGTATCCACCAATAACGGTACTTCCTGGACCAATATCAGCAGCGGATTACCCGGTATCAATCACTATGGTTTTGCAGTTAAAGGCAACACGGTTTTTGCGGGAAGCACCGGACTCGGAGTATGGAAAAGACAGCTCGATGAAATTCTTTGCAGCATCAATCCACCTGCGATGTCGAGTGCTTCCACGGCAACTATCTGCAGCGGGCAATCGGTTAACATTTCTTTGACCAATACCGGTGTCGCAGCTAATTATACCTGGGTTGCGGCCAACAATGCCCAGGCTACCGGTGAAAGTACCACGCAACAAACCACCACATCCATCAACAATACACTTGTAAACACCTCCAATTCGGCTTCAACCGATGTGGTCTATACCGTTACACCAAAAGGTGTTTCGGGTGGTTGTGTGGGAACACCTCAGACGGTTACGATTACCGTCAATCCCAATCCTGTCATGACCAGCAGCTCCAGCCTGACGATTTGCAGCGGGCAGGCCGTGGGACTTGCTTTTACAAGTACGGCAGCTTCTTCTTTTAGCTGGGTGGCCGGTAACAACCCGAATACTTCGGGAGAAAGCCTTGCTCCTCAATCCTCCTCTACACTCGGCGACGTAATTACCAATAACAGCCTCGTGCCCCAGACAGTTACCTATACAGTTACTCCAACCGCCTCTGTCGGTTCCTGTGCCGGAACGTCACAGACCATCACAGTTACTGTTAACCCGACACCGGTCATGACAAGCACAAGTGCCGTAACTATTTGCAGCGGTGCTACCGTTAATATTCCTTTGACAAGTAACGTTCAATCGGATTATACCTGGATGGCAGCGGCAAACGCTAATACCACAGGAGAAAGCACCACATTGCAATCTCCTTCAACTTTGAGCAACAGCATCGTAAACAATACGGCTGTTCCTCAGAATGTGGTCTACACTGTAGTGCCAACTGCTGTGGTAGGCGGTTGTATGGGAACGCAAACCGTAAACGTAACGGTCAACCCCGCTCCGGTTATGACAAGCCCGGCTGCTGCAACCATTTGCAGCGGGAACGATGTTAAAATTGGTTTTACCAGTAACCTTCCATCTTCCTTTCAGTGGAATGCTTCCCTGGCCAACCCCAATACCACCGGTGAAAGTTTGAATACACAGACGAACGACAGCCTGAACAATATACTCATCAACAATTCAAATAGTGCACAGGTGGTGTATTATACGGTCACCGCCTCTACCTTGTCAGGTGGATGTCCCGGAGCTGCTCAGTCGGTTTCCATAACGGTGAATCCTGTACCGACGATGACCAGTCAGTCAAATGCAACCATTTGCAGCGGAGCATCGCCTAACCTGGTTCTGCAAGCATCCGTTTCCTCTTCCTTCTCCTGGATCGCTGCTCCAAATGCAAATGTAACAGGAGCAAGTACCACAACGCCCCGGCTGACAGGGACAGTGAACGACCTACTCACCAATTCCAGCAATATTCCGCAAACGGTTGTCTATACCGTAACCCCTACTGCCACCATTTTGGGAAGTTGTGCCGGAGTACCTCAGACCATTACCGTAACCGTCAACCCGGTGCCGGCAATGACCAGCGCGTCGACGGCTACAATTTGCGGAGGAGGAACAGTAAACATCCCTCTCACCAGCAACGTGCCTTCTTCCTTTATCTGGAGCGCCGCGAATAATGTGAACACTTCAGGTGAAGATGTTTCCTCCCAAACAGGCAGCACATTAAGCAACACCATCACGAATAATACGGCCGTACCGCAAAATGTGATTTACACCGTTACACCAACAGCTGTTGCCGGTAGTTGTGCAGGTACTGCCCAAACTGTAAACGTAACGGTAAACCCTTCCCCTATCATGATAAGCAGTGCCAGTACCACAATCTGCAGCGGCAGCACGGTTAATATTCCTCTGGTAAGTACCACCCCTTCCAACTTTAGCTGGGTTGCTGCACCGAATGCAAATGTTACCGGTGAAAGCACCACCACTCAAACCTCAGCAACGTTAATTAACACACTGGGGAATACTACTTCAGTTATACAGGATGTGGTCTATACTGTCACGCCTACTTCCCTGCTCGGATGTGTGGGTGGAGGACAAGTTGTTTCCGTACTGGTCAATCCACTGGACAATGCCAACTTCAGCTATGCTTCCGGAACCTATTGCCAGTCGGGGAATGATCCGAGTGCAACGATTACAGGTGTGTCGGGAGGATCCTTTTCAGCGACTGCAGGACTGGTGTTCCTGAATACGAATAACGGACTGATCAACCTTGCCGGATCAGCTCCGGGGACCTATACCATTACCTACACCACCAACAGTACCTGTTCCAATTCGTCCGCTGTCAGCATCACGGTTACACCAGCACCGCTGGCTGGATTCAATTATTCCAATGCAGCCTATTGCAAAAACGCTTCCAGCCCATCGCCTGTTCTGGTAAGCGGTGCATCTGCCGGTGACTTCACAGCCAATCCTTCGGGTCTGGCTTTTGTAAGCAGTGCAACCGGACAAGTCAATCCTTCTGCCAGCACTCCCGGGACCTATACTGTCACAAATACCATCGCGGCTTCCGGAGGATGTGCAAGTGTGACGGCCAACACCGTCATCACCATCAATGCACTGCCTGCTGTCAGCTTCACCGGTCTGGTGGGGAGTTATTATTACAACGATCCGGCTACCGGTCTGGTTGGAACTCCTAGCGGAGGAACATTCTCCGGAACAGGTGTCAACGGAACCTTGTTCGACCCCACGCTCGCAGGGGCAGGTACTTTCCCGATCACCTATTCGTATACCGACGCGAACGGATGTTCGAACACCTCCTCTGCCTTCATCACAAACGTTGTGGCCCAACCGGCTCCACCAAGTATTTGTGAAGTGACTGTCGATGATTCTTCAGTATTCAACATTGTGTACTGGGAAAAGACCTCCTATACCAAAGTGGACTCTTTTATTGTTTATCGGGAAACAGGTGCCGGCTATCAACAAATCGGAGCCGTGCCTGGAACAGGGTTTAGTGCGTTTACCGATACGGTGAGACACAAGTATTTCCCCAATACCGGAAATCCAAATGCCGGTACTTACCGCTATAAACTTCAGATTCGTGATTCGCTCGGAAACTACAGTCCGATGAGCCCCTATCACAATACGATTTATATCAATCAGACCTTCGGTACCTTTACCTGGAATGCCTATGAGATAGAGGGACAACCGGTACCGTTACCTTCAGCAACCCTGGTTTCCTATGACTTATACCGCTCTGATTCCAGCAATGGGAACTGGCAAATAGTAAACAGTGTGGCCGGTTCTCAGCTTACCCAGACCGATGTGGGCTGGAATGCCTCTCTGCAACATACTGCCAGCTGGCGTGTTGAAACAAACTGGTATATACATTGTAACCCAACACATACACTGATCAACACATCCCATTCCAACATCCGGCAGCCCGCTTCCATTATCGCTCAGGGCATCAACGAAATGGAACTGGACAATGTCGTTTCTGTGTTTCCAAACCCGGCAAAAGACCAGGTAACGGTTCAATTGGAACTCCCTGTAAGAGATCTGACCGTACGCATCTATAACATGATGGGGCAGATTGTTTATCAGAATGAATTGACCAATACAAAAACAAGCATCGACATTTCAGCTTTTGCCAAAGGTGTTTATACCCTGGAAGTGGCCAATACACACGTAAAAGGATTCCGAAAAATAGTGGTGCAATAAGGAAGTTGTTTCCCTGAAATAAATGAAAGCAGAAAGGCCATGAGAATAATCTCATGGCCTTTCTGCTTTCAAAGATCGGATTATCTGGCCAGGGTAATATTCCCCTGCCATGTAATCACTTCTCCTGATGCTAACGTTGCCTTTAAGAAATACACAAACACCCCGGTATTCAGGTTCTCCCCTTTATAAACACCATCCCAGCAAGATGCTTTATCGTTCGTCTCAAAAACCTTTTCTCCCCACCGGTCATAGATATTAAATTGCATCTCCTTTATGCAACTGCCATAAACACAGAGAACATCATTTACACCATCACTATTCGGTGAGAAATAATTCGGTACGTATACGTCTCCGCATTCCACATGAACAGTTGTACATCCGGTACTGGTACACCCTGCAGTATCCCGTTGTATGACACAATACGTAGTAGTCTCCAATGGGGTAGCTAGCGGATCCGGACAGGAAATGCAGCTTAAGTATTCAGCGGGCGACCAGGTACAAGAACCACTTTCCGTTGCATGCAGCGGAATACTGCTACCCAATCCAATCGTTACATCAGTGGCAAAATGCGCTGCCACCGGAGGTTGGGTAATAATGGCCGTGCTAGTCACAATATTCCCGTTGCTATCAGAAACGGTTACTGTATATATTCCAGGACATAAATTAAATACGCTTGGAGTGACTTCTCCTCCCGGACTCCAGGAATACAAATAGGGTGGAGTTCCTTCTGTTGCTGCAACAGAAACAGAACCATCACATTTTCCATTACAGGTGGCATTTGTTCCTGCAACGCTAACATTTAAAGGCAATTGGTAATAACATAGATTACCTGGAGTTATCTGACCAGCGAGAACAAGTGTCAGCCTTGGGTGGAAGGCTGGATTGGATTCGTTACTTGAAGCAAACAACATGCTTCGGTAGTATTGTTCGGTATCCTCCTTAAATATAAAACCAAAGCTGTTCAGCGGGTTGTTGATCATGTCTTGCACCAACGCAGTCACATCAACAGAATAATTCTGTGTACTGGATGTGGAGGCTGGCAACATTACCCTGTTTAGAGTAGTGTATGTGGGTTGATTATTCCAGGTTACCTGATGCTCATCCCAGCTTTGCGTCACCCGGTAAAGACTGGCATTATCCGGCCCCGATAAGTTAGAATGTCCGATGTTAGCAGTGCTATTATAATGAAACAAATCCAACGTTGCATTGACCACATTCGTTCCTTTCGGAATCCAGGACATATTAAATTCAAGAAGCGATCTGTCAACAACCGCGCTGCCTCCATTTGTCCAGGCGGTTGCCAAAAAATCAGGATGATTTCCGAAATTCTGATCAGGGAATAGGCTTGAGATGGGTGCATCTTTCCCGCAGGCAGAATCCGGCTGAAGCACAACGGTCGTATTTTGCCCGGAAATAATGCGGGAAAATAGTTCCAACAGACAACAGACCAGCACCTTCTTCATGGAGAACAGGTATTTTACTCCCAGATTTCAATGTAACGGAATTGAGCCCTTCTTGAACCGAAGATACCGAAATCGACGCTATCTTTTCGTATTGCATAACGATAAATATGTCTGCAGTATTATCTAACTATTTCCAGAGTGCGATAAAAAAACAGACGAGCTAGTGAGGCAATTTAGATATGAATTCTCTCCCTACTCCAGTCTTTAACCACTTCTCTCTTTTCAGTGCATCTTCTTTTAATGCATATTCTTCCGTCAGAATTACCTTCCACGGCCTGTACCGGGCGGCCCAGTCTTTTTTACCGAATAAGTTATGAGAGAGTAGTCGGGCTTCGAAGTTGTTGCTGAAGCCGGTGTAATGCTTATGATAAGCCTCGGAATATAAGACGTATACTGTAAACATATAAAAACAGAAAAGCCCGGCAATGCCGGGCTTTCTAAGTAGCGGGGACCGGACTCGAACCGATGTCCGCCGCGGCGGATATGAGCCCGACGTTGCAATAAATAATAAAAGCCCAGCATGTGCCGGGCTTTCTAAGTAGCGGGGACCGGACTCGAACCGATGTCCGCCGCCGCGGATATGAGCCCGACGTTGCAGTAAATAATAAAAGCCCAGCATGTGCCGGGCTTTCTTTGTAGCGGGGACCGGACTCGAACCGATGACCGCCGCGGCGGATATGAGCCCGACGTTGCAATAAATAATAAAAGCCCAGCATGTGCCGGGCTTTCTTTGTAGCGGGGACCGGACTCGAACCGATGACCTTTGGGTTATGAGCCCAACGAGCTACCAACTGCTCCACCCCGCAATATATCTTTGGTACTTTACTTTTGCTTTATTCAGCTGCCTTGTTTCCCTTCTTTGCTTTCCATTTTTTTAAGGCGCTGCAAATATAGGTAAATAGTTTGGTCTATGTTGCATTATTCTTATCAACAAGTTGTCATTCCCGAAACAATGTCTATTCTTCCATTAAAAAAAACCAGCGTATATGTTTGAAACGATTTCCGAAAACAAATCTGTTTCTAATGCCGGCCAATAAACAGCATGATAAGCCAGGCTTGGAAGGAGAGGTGATTTTACCGCTCATGCCAAGCCTGACAAAGATTTGAATTAACCCGACGAGGAGTATTATACTGACTATTAATAAGGAAAAAACACCTGGGACTTGTATTTTAATCGATATAATATGCCAATTAGTCTAGTATAAATGAGCATTCATCTAATCTTGGCAGATTAAAGAGTCTAATATGCTCAAAAATGTCGAAATTTCATCTGATTTAATCCGACTTCTTGCTCATTACATACTCCTTAGCGAGCTGAAAAGCTTGTTGAATTACTAATAATCAGCGATTAAAAACCGCCCTTAAATGTGCTTTTTTGAGCGCTTTAATATTATTTATTTAAACAGTCTGCATTTTGTAACTTTTTGGGAATGCATGGAATAGCAAAGAAATTAAGGTGTTTATTTGTTACACTCCTTTGCGATTTTTGAACAGAATAAACATTACATCTGTAAGAAACAAACCCATTTCTTGTTTTTACGTATACATACTTGCATAAATACTGTTTAATCCGATTTTTTACGCATGCTTCTTCTGGTAAGGAAACTACCTGAAAGGAGATATTAAAACCAAACCATTTCAAATTCAATACATGGCTAAAAAGCTACTCATTGCCTTCGTATTTCTGATTTCCTGCCTGGCAGCAAATGCACAGATTCAGAACCACCAACCCATTGTTCCTCAGCAATATGTATTCTTCCAAGGAGATTCCCTGGACGGATTTGATATGAATGCTGCCTTTACTGCATTGGGTGCAGCACATGCCAAAATCAATCTGACCGAATTTGAGAAGCGCTTATTCATGTATAAAAAGCAGCTGAAATTTGTTCAGAACAAATTCCACATTCCTTCCAGGCCCGACAAAAAAGTTTCAGCGACCGACATAGAATATGTCAATTCGAAAAACATGCGGGCTCCGTTCCCTCAGCCCTTGCTTGCAGGTTGCAACAATTTTGATTTTGAAAGTGGTAATTTGACAAACTGGAGCGGGGACATGGGTTTCAACTATGCTACCAACCCTTCAAGTATTGCCTATGATGGTGTGGGCATGGTAGGGTCAGGAACTACTAACGCTGCATTAGGTAACTGTAGCGGATTCAACATCATGAGTAATGGTACCGATTATTACTCCGGTCTTACCCGGGTTCATACAGGCGGTTCTTTTTCCCTGCGTCTGGGAGGAGACAATGTGAACCTGGGTTATGATGCATACGGGAATCCCTTTGGCTCACCCGATTGCGGCTATGGTGACTATTGGAGTGATGCGAGTGCCGGTGAGGTGACTGATCAATACATTACTGTAACGGCAGCCAATTGCCTGATCACTTATTATTACAATGTCATACTTCAGGGAGCCCCTCACGGTGCTGGAGCTCAGCCCTTCTTTAATGCTTCTGTATACGATCATCTTGGACACAAGATCACTTGCTCCGATTACTTTCAGGAAGCACCTGCTGGAAGCGGTACCGCTCCGGCTAACTATTCCACCTCTGCACATGTCGGTCCCAGTGATAACACCGAACCCGTTTATTATTCCGGATGGCAGGCTAACAGCTTCAACTTAACCGCGCAAATCGGAACCACCGTCGACATGAGATTCATGGTTGCCGGTTGCGCTGGCGGACAACACTTTGCTTACGCTTATGTAGACGGCACCTGTGGTCCCCTTCAACTTTCTATCCCAAGTCCTTCTGCTTGCGCAGGCGGAACAATGACTGTAACTTCTCCACCAATGCCTCCCGGAACTACCTTTGCATGGACAGGGCCTGGTATCTTAGGTAGTACAACAGGATCCTCTATCATTGTAAGTGCAAATGGAACATATACTGTAGTGATGACACCTGCGGCACCCAATAATGGATGCCCAATCACTGTTTCTTCCACCGTAACTTTCTCTGCCCCAGCTACAATCACCCCCAGCCAATCAAATATCAGTTGTAACGGAGCTGGTAACGGAACCGCCACGGCTACCGCTTCCAATGGCAGTACGCCTTATACGTATAGTTGGACAGGAGCCGGGTATGGCGGAGGTGGACAAAGCACGAATACTGCAACTGGACTAGCGAGTGGTACTTATACCTGTACAGTTACAACCACAAACGGATGTAAATCCAGTCAGACCTTTACCATCGTAAACCCGTCGGTGCTGTCTTCTTCTGTCACGGCCCAAGCCAATGTGTCGTGTAATGGAGGATCGAACGCAACCGCCACGGTTACCCCTTCCGGTGGAACAGGCACGTATACCTATAGTTGGTCTCCTTCACCGGGAGGCGGACAAGGCACAGCATCCGGGACCGGTCTTTCTAACGGAACCTATAACTGTACGATTACCGATCAAAACGGCTGCTCGCATGTACAAGCAGTAACTATTACTCAACCTGCCACTGCACTCAGTATTGCGCCTTCGAGCACACAAACAGGTTGCGGAGTTTCCACCGGAAGTGCTACCGGTACAGCCGGAGGAGGAACAGGTGCCTATACCTATTCCTGGTCGCCGGCTCCCGGAGGAGGACAAGGAACCAATACAGCTACAAGTCTCGGTGGAGGAACTTACACCTTGACCCTGCATGACAATAACGGTTGCGTACAGACACATTCCTTCGCAATCACTTCAGCAGCGGCACCTTCTTCATCCATTACAGCCCAATCAGATGCCTCTTGTAATACTTCTTGTAACGGTAGCGTAACAGTAACACCTTCCGGAGGTGCAGGTGGTTATTCTTATACCTGGTCACCAAGCGGAGGAAGTGCTGCTACTGCATCTTCCCTATGTGCAGGAACCTACCACTGTACAATCACAGACTTACTCCACTGTACAACGGTGCAGGCCGTAACCATTATCGCCCCGGCGGTATTGTCAGCGAGCACCTCTGCTCAGACAAATGCAAATTGCAATGGCAGCAGTACAGGTACTGCTACTGTAGCTCCTACCGGAGGTACCTCAGCTTATGCTTATAACTGGACCGGCGCTGGATACGGAGGTGGAGGACAAGGTACCGCGACCGCGACCGGATTGGCTAGCGGAACGTATACCTGCACGGTGACCGATGCCCATTCCTGCACCTATCCGCAAGTAGTCACCATCACGCAACCGACGGTGCTAAGTACTTCCATTTCTGCCCAAACAAATGTGGCATGTAATGGAAATTCAACCGGTTCAGCTACCGTGGCTCCTGCGGGAGGCACAACAAGCTATACATATAACTGGACCGGTACCGGCTATGGTGGAGGAGGTCAAGGGACAGGCACGGCTACTGGTCTTGCAAGTGGCACATATACCTGTACCGTCACCGATGCCCATTCCTGTAGCAATGCACACACGGTTACTATCGTACAGCCTGTAGCACCGCTTTCCGCTTCGGTATCCGGCCAATCCAATGTGGCCTGTAACGGAGGATTTACGGGTTCAGCTACAGTGGCTCCAGCAGGGGGTACAACCAACTATACTTATAGCTGGTCGGGGGCAAGTTATGGAGGGGCGGGACAAGGAACCGCTACCGCGACAAGTCTTTCCAATGGAACCTATACTTGTACGATAACCGATGCCAATGCTTGTTCCTATCAGCAACTGGTTACCATTACACAACCTGTAGCACCACTTTCCGGCTCTGTCACCGCACACACCAATGAACTCTGTAACGGCAACAGTTCCGGATCGGCTACCGTAACACCAACCGGGGGAACGACCAATTACACCTATAATTGGTCTGGAACCGGTTATGGAGGTGGAGGGCAAGGAACAGCTACTGCTGTAAGTCTTGCTGCAGGGTCTTATACCTGCAGTATTACAGATGCGAATGGCTGCGTGCATAACCAGGCGATTACAATAATACAACCCGTTGTACTCAGCAGTTCCGTTTCATCACAATCTGATGTAAAGTGCAATGGAGGAAGCACCGGCTCCGCAACAGTAGCCCCTACAGGTGGGACAGGTACCTATACTTATAACTGGTCTCCTGCCCCCGGAGCAGGACAAGGAACGGCTACTGCCACCGGACTGGCTAACGGATCTTATAACTGCACGATTACAGATGCAAACGGATGTACCCGTGTACAAGCCGTAAGCATTGCTCAACCCGTTGCACCGCTTTCTTCTTCCATCACAGCACAATCCAACGTAAATTGTAACGGAGGAGCTACCGGATCGGCTACCATTCTGGCTTCCGGCGGAACCTCTGCATATGGCTATAACTGGTCTCCTGCTCCGGGTGCCGGACAAGGAACCTCCTCGGCTACCGGTCTCTCCAACGGAACCTACAATGTGACCATCACCGATGCCAATTCCTGTACTTATATTCAACCGATAACCATCACCCAGCCGGTTGCCGCTTTGTCCAGTTCAGTCTCCGCACAAACCAATGTGGATTGTAACGGAGGGTCTACCGGCTCTGCTTCTGTCTCCCCTGCAGGAGGCACAACCAACTATACCTATAGCTGGGTACCTGCTCCAGGAGCTGGGCAAGGTACAGCCTCAGCGACTGGTCTTTCGAATGGCACCTATAATGTAACTATCACCGATGCCAACTCTTGTACACACGTCCAACCCATCACCATTACACAGCCGGTGGTTTTAAGCAGTTCCGTTTCTACTCAAACTAATGTAGCATGTAACGGAGGTGCGACAGGATCGGCCACGGTGGCTCCGGCCGGTGGAACAACTAATTATACTTACAGTTGGAGTCCTGCTCCAGGTGGAGGACAAAACACAGCCACCGCTACCGGATTATCGAACGGAACGTATACCTGTAACATCACTGATGCGCATGGATGTACGCACTCTCAAGCTGTGGCAGTTACACAACCTGCTGCTGCACTTTCCCTTACACCCAGCTCCACACAAACAGGTTGTGGTACAGCTACAGGAACAGCCGGAGTAGTCGCTAACGGCGGAACCAGCGGTTACAGTTATGTATGGAATCCTGCTCCCGGAGCAGGACAAGGAACTGCCAACGCCACCGGTCTTGCAAGCGGCACCTTCACCGTAACCGTAACCGATGCCCACAGTTGCACACAAACCTCTTCATTCAATATCACTGCAGCAGGCGGTCCAACAGCCAGCATCGCTTCTCAGGCACCTGCCAAATGTAATGCCTCCTGCGATGGAAGTGCTACCATAGCACCTCTGGGTGGAACAGGTGCATATACGTATTCCTGGTCTCCATCAGGAGGTACAGGTATTTCTGCATCGGGTCTTTGTGCGAATACTACTTACACCTGCACAATCAAGGATGCGAATAACTGCTCCACCACTCAAAACGTGCTCATTGCTGCTCCGGTTATACTCTCTTCCACTCCCGCTCAAACGAGTGTAGATTGTAAAGGAAATGCTACCGGAACAGCCTCGGTGAATGTGACAGGTGGAACATCCAACTATACCTATTCCTGGTATGGCGGTGTAATCGGAGGTGGCCAGACGGCTTCCACTGCGACGGGTCTTACGGCGGGAACATACACGTGTGCAATTACCGATGCAAATGGATGTACCGCTTCTAATACGGTAACCGTCACTCAACCGGCTACTTTGCTTGCCCTCACCCCCTCTTCCACCTCCACCGGCTGTGGAACCGCAACGGGTAGTGCCAGCGTAGCCACCGTTGGAGGTACAGGTGCTGACACCTATACCTGGACTCCCGGTAACCCTACAGGTCAGGGAACGAATACGATCACCGGACTGGCAGCAGGCTCTTATACCGTTATTGTACAAGATGCGAATAGCTGTCCACAAACAAGCATTTATACCATCGGAGCAGCAGCAGGACCGTCTGCAAGCATCGCGTCACAAGCCCCAGCTAAGTGTAATGCTTCCTGCGACGGAACAGCCTCCATTACAGCCAGTGGCGGTGCCGGTGGATATGGTTATTCCTGGTCTGGCGGAGCAGGATCTTCTGCATCGGCTGCAGGACTTTGTGCCAACACCACTTACACCTGTACAATAACGGATGCTAACAATTGTGTAACAACACAGACCGTGAGCATTACTGCACCGGCTGTACTCAGCTCTACCCCTTCGGCTACCAGTGTGGATTGCAAAGGCAATGCAACAGGAACAGCTACCATGGCAGTAATCGGTGGAACCTCTAACTATACGTATTCCTGGTCAGGCGGACCGATAGGCGGAGGACAAACCAATGCTACTGCTACAGGACTTACTGCAGGTACTTACAGTTGCGCAATTACTGATGCCAATGGATGTGAAACTTCCAATACCATTACCGTTACACAGCCGGTCACTTCTGTTTCAGCAGTACCGGCCGCTACCCCTACCGGTTGTGGCATTGCTACAGGAACAGCCATGGTAACAGCCAGCGGAGGAACGGGAGCTCATACATATACCTGGGCTCCGGGCAATCCTACAGGACAGGGAACCGATTCAATAAGCGCTTTGGCTGTTGGTAGCTATACCGTTACGATTCATGATGCTAACGGTTGCGCAGCCGATTCGATCATCAAAATCAATGCAACAGGTGCCCCTTCTTCAAGCATTGCTTCCCAGTCGGCTGCACTGTGTAATGCATCTTGCAACGGAACAGCTACTGTGTCTGCCACCGGCGGAGCAGGTGGATACAGTTATAACTGGAGTCCTTCAGGCGGCGGTGCTGCAACAGCTTCTGGCCTGTGTGCCGGTGCTTATGTATGCACCATCACCGATGCAAACAATTGCGCCACCACACAAAGTGTGACCATCGGTCAACCTACCGTACTGGCAGTGACACCTACTCATACCGATGCACTTTGTAACGGCGGAAACACAGGTATTGCTGTAGCGAATGTAACAGGAGGAACAAGCAGCTATACTTACAGCTGGACTTCAGGCGGAATGGCTATGACAGAAACCGGTTTGACTGCAGGTAACGACACCTGCCACATCACTGACGCCAACGGATGTACGCTTACACAGGTATACACGATCGGTCAACCTGCAGCAGCACTTGCCATCACGCCTACACAAACCAATGCGTTGTGTAACGGGGCCAGCAATGGAACCCTCACTGCTCTCGTCACCGGTGGTACTGCTGGTTACAACTATACCTGGTCTGTACCGGGTAGCGGAGCAACAGTAAGCGGACTTTCGGCTGGTACATACACCTTGACTGTAACCGATGCACACAATTGTTCAACAGGCCAACAAACCTATACTATTACCCAGCCTGTAGCGCTGTCTGCTACCACTACGCCTGTGTCAGCTACCTGTTCGGGAAGTAACGGTTCAGCGGTGGCGACACCTGCTGGCGGCACACCTGCATACACCTATTCATGGAGCTCAGGAAGCACCACCGCCTCAGCTGGCAACCTCGCACCTGGAAACTATTCTTGTATGGTGACCGACTCTAACCATTGTACAACCACCGTTACGACCACTGTAATCAATACCGGCACGAAACCAGTAGCAGGCGTATCGGTTGTGGCGGGCTCCGCCAGTTTCTGCGCAGGCACACAATCAATTCTCTCTGCCAGCGGAGGAGGAACCTATCATTGGAGTAACGGCGCTACGACCGATTCTATCACGGTTACTACTGCCGGAACCTATTCGGTTGTTGTGACAAACACCTGTGGGTCTGACTCTACACATATTGTGATGACTGTCCTTCCTCAACCGAATCCGGTAATTACAGGAAACAGTGGCATGTGTAGCGGCGACTCGATATTACTGACTGCTTCTGGTGGCAACAGCTACTTGTGGAACACAGGAGCAACCGGATCAGCAATCTGGGTGAAGAATACCGGCAGCTACTCGGTGAATGCTACCAACACCTGTGGTACTGTGAGCTCTGTCAGCTTCCCGGTAACAGTAAATACCGTCAGTGCATTCTTCAACGCGAGTACACTTGCGGGCAGTATGCCATTACCGGTGAACTTCACTGACAGCTCTACTGCAGCAACAACCTGGACCTGGAACTACGGTGATGGTAACTCTGCTAACGGACAAACCGGTGCCAACGAAACCTATGGAACTCCCGGCACTTATACGGCTACCCTTACAGTTACCAATGGATCCTGTACCAGTACTTATAGCAGGGTGATTGTGGTAGGAGAAATTCCATCCTTCATCACCATACCGAACGTATTCTCTCCGAATGGAGACGGGCTGAATGATAACTGGTATGTTAACTATGCAGGTATCGATTACTTCAATTGTAAGATTTATGACCGTTGGGGTGTGGCGATGGCCGAGCTGATAGCTCCCGGAACATCCTGGGACGGACGGACTCTTGCCGGTGAGCCTGCTTCGGATGGAACTTATTTCTATACCCTCCACGCCAAAGGCGATGATGGTAAAGTATACGACCAAACCGGATTCATTACCCTGGTAAGGCCTCATTGAAAATCGTTTAATTGTTAAACAGCACGGGTCGGGACATCAAGTTCCGACCCGTGCTGTTTAACGGCTGCCAATGCCGATCTTCTTTTTTTATCTCTTTGATCTCGGAAAGACCTGTTCTTATCTCTTTTCCCCACCGCTTCATCTCATTTCGGGCTGATTTTCCGCTTCAGGGACCAGGGCATTGCATTTTCGTATCTTTGCATTCCCTCACTTGGGTAGTACAAAGCAATATGAAATTACTTCGAATACTTTTGCTGGCTCTTTTCTTCCAGACACCTCTCCTGTTGCAGGCGCAGCAGAAATACACCATCAGTGGAACCGTTAAGGATTCTGCCACCGGCGAATCGGTTATCGGATCTACCATTTATATTCCCGAAGCAAAGACAGGCGTCAACACCAACACG
>Ga0206975_1094_pt1 | contig 23673 bp, 21 predicted proteins | sample Alteio_BWOrgHeat_81_FD_152919 | JGI IMG/M metagenome (GOLD analysis project Ga0206975, IMG submission 152919) | Enriched cells from forest soil in Barre Woods Harvard Forest LTER site, Petersham, Massachusetts, United States -... | ecosystem: Environmental > Terrestrial > Soil > Temperate forest >... | reverse complement strand
ATGTGGTTGCTATAGATAATAGACATTTCGGTATCTACAGCAATTACCCCTTCTTCTAACGATTCGAGAATGGTCTGTTTTTCGTTTCTTTCGTTTGTTAAATTATCGATGTGGTTTTGGATCTTGGCCGATAGACTATTCAATGTGAAGGCCAACGTATTAAAATCGTCGTTTCGATTCTTTCTTCCAATATCAATTTCTGGTAAAACGTGTTGTTTTCCATCCTGGTAAGGTTTTACTGCATTGATGATGGTTTGGATTGGCTGGGTTAAATAATGGATCACAAACCAAGTCAATAAGCTAAATAACAATAAAATAAGAGTAGCGAGGCCAAGAAACCCTATTTTAAAGGCCTCCATGACCTCCTTGACATACTGATAAGGAAAAGCGATTCGGAGGACATACGTCTTTCCATGAAAATCGAATGATTTGGCAAAATAGGAGAATTTTTCGTTCAGAATTTGAGAATACCCCTCTGTATAGCCTGTCCCCTCTTGGAAGGCTTCAATGACCTCTGGATGGTCAATAATGTAATCCGCGCTAAATTTTGGGCCCAAGAGCCTTTGCAAATGAGAATCGTATAGGACCTTTCTTTCGTTCGTAATAATGCTGCTTCGAAAAAAGAGGAGACTCTTTTGCTCTTTGAGCTGCCGAATTAATGCTTCATCATTGGGAGCATCTCGAATATTCGAAATAATTTCGGTAGAACGGGTATCCATTGCCTGGAATACAATTCGTTGGACCCATGAGGTAACAAAAGGGAATAACAATAAAATAAAAACAAGAAAAACCCCGACGTAACTAATAAAAATTTTTTGTCTAAAACTGAACATTGCGCACGGGATTGTTTTATTTCTATTGAAATAGAAAAACGACAAAGACACAAGAATTTTGCTCAAGAAAGACTCTAAATAGAGGAAAAATGGCCTACTTTGAAGTAGGCCATTTATAGATATAGATTATAGGTCCTCTAGTCTCCGTCTGGTAAATTTTCTAAATGTATTTCTCCTACTACTGAGTTATTTTCATTTGGTTTAGCGAAGAGGTCCTCTTCTTCTTCTCCATCTAAATCTAACAAAGAATTTGTTGTGTCTACGCTAAATGCTAAATCTAAGAAAGAATCTATTGTGTTGTCTGGGCTAAATTTATTTAAAGTAACGATCTTATCACCACTCGCGTCGATACGACTACTGACAGAATTAGTAGATTTTTGCGCTTTAGATTTAAAATATAATTTTACTCTTCCTTCTAATTCGACCATTTTGGCCACTGCAGGTTTTCCTAAGCGGGAGTTCTTAAAACCCTCAGAAATAGCAAGAGCTAATTCTCCCACTCTTTTTGCCATTCTAGAACAGCTATCACCGATAGCCATAGAAACAACGCTAGAAAAAGCGCTCATTCCTGCTCTTATTTCATTAATCATATTAAAAACTCCTTTTTTACTATTAATAGAATTTAACTAACTATAAGTAGTTTACTATGCTAATATTTAATGATCAATAAAAAGTTTATTAAGAGTTAGATAATTTTTGACTTGTTTTTGTTTAAGAAAATAAAAAGATATGCACATTAGTATAATTAATGGCAATTAATTTGTTCTTTATATAGTTATGTATTAAAATAGTGATAGATGCAAGAATGAAATTAGTAAAGGTTTAGGAGAAAAATATGGATCCTATTTCTATTCCCGGCGTAGGTTCGGTTCCTATTAATAATAATGAGTATACATCAAAAGAGTTGTATAGTCAGTATCTGGCTTTGATGACACAAATCCAGCAAATTTTTAATAAACCGACCATTACCGATGAGGATTATGGAGAATTGTTGGCAGCCATGAACCAACTCAAAGAATTAGCAGAAAATGGAGATGGAAATGGAGCCTATTTTGACCAGAATATGGCCAATGGGCTCAAAAGTGTTTTTGATATGCTTGCTGAAGTGGGAATCACAACGGACGGGTATAAAGGGCAACTCACTCCTACCGAATCAATGAAAGTATTGAAAGACCAAACCATAGTAAAAAATGGAAAGACCTATACGTTTGTCGATATCATTGACACAGTGGCAGTCCAAGGAACTAAGGGAGCCGATCAAACGTTGCAAGCAATGCTCTATTCTGATTTTGTCCTTGGTGTCAATCAAGTATATGAAGATAAGTTGAATCAGCTTGGCGATCAGTTGGAATGTACGAAAAATACTCTTGATACCTTGGCGGCCTTAGATGATTTGCTCAATCTTACAGAAGTGGCTAATCCAGCCAATTATGCTTATCCTCCACAAAGCATGTCCGATATTCCTCCCGATCTCCAAAAGAAATTAGCGGCCGAAGGATTGACCACATTTGAGCAAATTAATGAGTGGTTAAAAAAAGATGAAAATGCAACTAAATATGTATCGTGGAGTAATGACTATTTTGCTCAGCCGATCGTTCGAGTCCCTATTGATTCTGAGATGGATAAGGCAGCGCAAGATCTCTTGCGTTTGCGAGATGAATTGACACAAGAAATTGAGACGATGAAGAACGCAGGAGGGGAAGGGACAACTCTTGTTAAAAATATGGAAGAGGTCCTGAATTTGGTAAATAAGAGTCTTGCTCCTTATGATGACTATATGAAAAAAGTAGGACCAGGGCCTTATGATGCGACAGTCCAAAGACAAATCACTGAATCTCTCCATGTTTCGGCGACAAATTTTGTTGCGGATTCGGGTTCAGTCAAGGCTTCAGATAAAATTGCGACGACTACAACTGGAGCACAGAATCTAAGCCAAACGCAAACAGATGAATTGAATAAAGAAATGACATTGTACCAGCAGTTTCAGTCGATGGCTATCTCACTCATGGCCGAAATCGGTAAAATCATTACCCGATTTGCGCAAGGTGCTAAGGGTTAAAAAAAACATTGTAATGTAGGAATATATATATGAATCATACAAGTCAAGTGAGCGGCCAAGGGGCAAGTTATCCCATTAAAGAAGTAGAAACACAACCCCCTGTTTTGCAAAAACCGATAGAAGATGCTGGAGATGATAATTCTCTTGCTGTTGGTCTAGACGAATATATTTCGTTTTGGGAGAGCCAAATTGGTTCAGATGGAGCTGTCACCAATCGAATACTCAATCTTCTGATTGCTTTGACAGAAACCATGCAAGATGTATCTGTTGCTGAAGCGAAGAAATTAAGCAATTTAGGAGATTTGCAACGAGCATATATGGATCTGAAATCAAAAATTCCGGTGCTTATGAAAGGACAACCAGGAGCTCCTGATGACAATACTGTACGGCAAGACATGAATAATGCCTTTAGTAATTATATGGAGAATGTTCGAGCAAATGAGGGTGTTGTGCAAGATAAACAAAAGAGCGTCCAAGCAGATATCAATACTCGCAAAGACAATCCATTCTCTTCTCTCTTTGACAATTTGCTCGAGATCAATAAAAGACTGATGTCGCAACTGTTCCGTTAACGGAGGAATGCATGAGTGCAAAAGAATCGGATAAAAAAGAAATAGAAAAAGAATTTGCTCAAATCGCCGAAAAAATATTTACGCAAAAAGCAACTCCAAAAGAGGCGATAGGGGTGCAAGATGATTATCTCGAAAGCATATATGCCCAAGGATATCGGTTATATAACACAGGGAAATATGACGAGGGAGTGCATCTATTTCGAATTCTTGTCTTGCTGAATCCGATGGAATCAAAATATATGTTAGGGCTGGCTGCTTGTTTTCACATGCTTAAAGATTATGATAATGCGATCCAGACTTATACATTATGCGCTGCTCTCGATCCGATAAGTCCTATTCCACATTACCACACCTCCGACTGCTTTATCCAACAAAAGGATGAGATATCGGCAATGATTTCCTTGGAAATGGCGGTTGATCTAGCAGGAAATAAGCCAGAATTTGGCAAAGTCAAGGAACGTTCCTTGATGACTTTAGAAAGTATAAAAAAACACTTAGGTGTGAGACAAGAGGAAAAATCAGTATGAATTTAAATGATCCTTCATTATCTCCTATTCTACCTTCTTACCCCACCCCACAGGGAGAGGGAGTAAAAGGAACAGAAGCCGCTGGTGTACCTTTACCTGTGTATAAAGATGCGATGAGTGCTTCTGGGCAAGCTGCTGCCTCATCTTTTTCTTACGGTGCTTCCGCGCAAATGGCCGTGCTTCCTCAGCCCACTAAGGCAGGAGAAAAAGGAATCGGAATTCCAGAACAACGAGTGATACAAAATTTTTATTCCAAGCAGGCTCTTCCCTTGCTCGAAGAATATGAACTCAATGCAGAAGAAGAGGAAGCGGTATCTGAGGCTTTATTGCAGGGAAAAGAAATCCAAGATCCAAGACTTGCGCAAATCGTACGAGACATTCGAAAAAAAATGAAAGATTACTCTGTGACAGAAATTGTAACACCACAAGCTGTTGCAGAAGAAGAATCGCAAATGGTTCTTTCTAATTTAGAAGATTTAACCACCCACATCGAATCTGCGATGAATAAGGTGATATTGACCTTACCAAATACCAGTGAAGGGAGGAGTCAAGGTGATTACCTGAAAACATTAGCCGAAGCGATTCGAGGTTTAAAAGAATTGCTCCAAGAATTGCAGTTGCAAGATGCCGAGATTACAGAAAAAGTTTCTTCTTTAAAATTCGATCAAGTGAAAGCGCGTCTCGAAAATCTGGAAAAAGCAAAAAAAGAACGAATGGAAATGGAAGAGAAGAAACGGAGCCAAGAAAAACTTTCGAAGTTTTTTAAAATCTTTGGTCCCGTGATTTCTGCCCTTACTGTCATTGTCGGAGCGGCTCTATCCATTTTCGGCGGAGTGGGAATAGGAATCATCATTGCAGGTGTGGCTGTGGGAACAGCGATGACTACATACAGCATTGTCGACGGAGAAACAGGTCTTACGCAAAATTTGATGACCGCTTTAAATAATGCATTGGAGTCTTGGTTTCCAGGGGACGACAACGTCTTAGCAAGAGCTGGAATGAAAGCCCTTCTTATCGCTGCAGCTATTGTTGTATTGGCCTGTGCTTTGGTTGTGGGTGGTGGAAGTATCGCAGCAAATATCACTTCACAAGTGGCAAGACAAGCGATTACAGAAACAGGGAAACAAATTGCGATCCAAACCTCTATTATGGCAGTGATGTCGAGTAACGTTTTTCCAGAATTGGTCAGTTCTTCTCTTATTCAATCAGGGGCAATTAGCAAAGATGATGCAAAAGCAAAAATGATTGTTGAAATGATTGCCATGGTTCTCACCATGCTTGCCGTATTGGCTGCGGTCTCTTATGCTTCGAAAACTAGACCGCAACCTCCTCCAAACAACGATGGAGCAGCAGCTTTGCAGGAGGCAAATCAAAATCTACAGGGAGTTATGGACCGAGCTGCCCAGTCTGTAAAAGGTCTCCCAAGAGGAATTGTCAATAATGTGCAGGATTTTGGAAGAGGACTTGCTAACGAGGCAGGAAATGTGAAAGGGATGTTTGTGGGAGCCAATAAATTGCAATCAGGTCTGGCCGTTTTCCAAACTTCTTTGCGTATGACAGGAACATCCATGCAAATGTATGAATCAATTTCTCGTGGAAAGCTAGGTCTTGAATTGAAAAGATTGCTCGAAGCTCTTGGCGAAGTGGAGCTTGCAGAAGACTTGACACAAGCATTGATTCGAGTGTTGGAGCAATTATTGCAAAATCTTCAGTCGGATTTGGCATCCCAAGGCGATTGGATGGTGTCTCTGCAAGAAACACTCAACGACTTACTCGGAACATCGCGGGACAATGTAACTAATTTATACACCCAAGCGTAATGGAGGCATACTTATGACAAACGAAGAAACTAGCCGTCTAGAGAGAAATGATTTCGATATCGATACCATTGTGCAAAAATTGGAAAAGACTGCTTCAGTGAAAGAAAAAGCTTTATTTCGAGAGGCAATTGAAAAAATGAAAGAAGGAAGCACTTTATATGAATCATTGCGTTTGACTCCTGATATGTTGGAAGTGATCTATCAACATGGGTATCAGCTATTTCAAAGTGGAAAATATAAGGAAGCACTTTCTACTTTTCGAATTTTACAGACACTTCATCCGGAAGATAAAAGATATCCATTTGCCATTGCGGCAGCACTCCATTTTGAGAAAAATTACGTAGAAGCAGCGGCTTACTACATGATTTACGCATCGATGGATAGAACCGATCCGATCCCCTTTTATCATTTATACGACTGTTTTCTAAAGGAAAAGCATCCCACAATAGCAGAAAATGCATTGGATGAAGCGTATCGCTTAGCAAAAGGGAATCCCAAATACCACGATTTGAAAGAAAAAATCGAATTAGAGTTAAAACATATCGAATCGAAAGATTCTGAGATAAAAATTCATAAAGAAATTAAAGGATAATACATAGAGGTATCATATGAATAAAAATCCATTGGGAGATAAAATTCCGAGCGAATATGGATATGGTGCGGAAAGATCAGAAATTCACAAAGTTGATCCCATGGATCAAAACGTGAAATTTGCTGATATGCCTGTAAGAGATGTTGTACAGCCGTACGAAAAAGAAGATTCTGGAGCTTTACCGACACAATCAGAAATGCCTTCTATTCCTGTTCCGGGTATCCACGGCGCTGGAGAAACGCAAAAAGCACAGCAAGAAGTAGTGAACAATCCTTGGTTTTCCAAATCCTCTTCTCTTGTCGATTTTATGAATGTCATGTCACAGCTTATGCTCATGCAGAGAGATACCCATTACACCCAAGGAAAATTAGAAACGCAAATTCGGAACGAAATGTACGAAATGGGAAAACAAAATGCTGCAACCGCACAAGACATCAAAAACAAAGAAGCGGAAGAACAATACATCAACGCTTCCATGGCTTTTTTCAGCGCCGGTATGTCGGGCGTGCAAGCTTATCAGGTTATTGCCAATGAAGGCGCTGCCGACAGAGAAATGCAAGAAGCAATTAACCAAACAACAGCCGATAGAGATGCTGTAAAAACTAACGCTACAGATCGTCTTCTAAGGACTCAGGAAGCTGTGGGCGAGACCGCAACAAGAAATGCCTTATTAAACGATAATGACCCAAATGCTGATCTTTTTACAAATGCCGAAAAAACGAATTATAGAAGATTAAATACTGAAATCAGCCAAAGACAAGCGTCTCGACTTACAGATATCCACCGAAGAAGAGAACAATTAAATATGGCTTCCCAAGCAAAGACAGAAGCTGTAAAACAAACAGGACAGGGGTTTGCAGGGGTAATGAGTGCTTTGATTAAGCAACGGCAAGGAGAGCTCGAAAATCTCAAGCAAAAAAGGGAAGCGCTACTCCAAAGTTATAACAAATACTACGATGGAGTAAGCAAATCGAAAGAAGACGCAAAAGGATCGATCGATAAGCTTGTTGATTCCATTACCCGTACAATTGCCGACGTGAATAGGGCGCACCAATTAGGCGGTCGCCACTAAGGAACCTCTTCTCGTGCCCGCATGCGTGCCCTTGCCCCTGCCCGGCCGTTTGCCAGAAACCCAATTTTGAAATCACTTTGGTAATCAAAATGGCTCGTAGGGTATAAGTTCGGGCAGGGGCACGGGCACGCACGCGGGCACGAGAAAAAGAAGTCTAATATATCTTTTTTCTTTCTTTTAAGGAAATTCAAGATGCTAGAAAATCTAATCAACCAATTAGGTCGCGATTTAGAGATGGGGGAGATCATTCGGAAGACCGATGAGAAGCACTACCATCTTCCCTTTTCGGATCACATTGAAGTAGAAGCGTTTGAAAAAGAAAGATCGCTTCTCTTCAAGGCAATCATTGGGAAACGGCCTGAAAAAAATACGGATTCTTTTTTCCTCAAGGTAATGGAAGCCAATCTTTTTGGAGCCGGGACCAGGGGAGCCTCTATTGGTCTTACAAAAGATGAGAAGTTGTTGACCCTGACACTAGAGCTAGAGTATAATCGGTCTTATCCAGTTTTCAAAGAAAAATTGGAAGATTTTGTGACTGTCCTCGATTTTTGGCGAAAGGAAATTTCGAATTAAGAGGGTGTTTACAAACCTCTAAGGCATAGTGTTTTATGGCTCCGAAGTTAGTCATTGAAGAGGGCGATCAGCAAGGATTAAGCTTTTCTCTTGAAGAAGGCGAGCAATGGGCTATTGGGCGAAATCCTGAAGAATGCCAATTTGTAATCGAAGATCCCCAAATTTCTCGAAAACACCTTCTTTTACAACGCTCCCCTGAAGGAATTACCGCGCAAAACGTAAGTCATACCAATCCAATAGAGATCAATGGAGAACCCCTTTTATTGGAGGAGTCTCATCTATTAGAGAATGGGGACACGGTGAAAATGGGTAGCGAATTGCTTCGTTACTATGATGCATCAGAAGCGCAAATGATGGAAGAAGACTACGAATTGTCTTTTGCAGAAGAAGAACCTGTTCCAGAAACCACACAACCCCCTCCTGAAGAACCCATGGGAAAAGAACAAACTAGTATAGAAGAAAACATAACAGAAGAACCCATACTCGCCTCTCCGCAACACACGATTTTTGGGGACGAAGAGGGAGAAATAGGACAATTAGCAGAAATCGATTTTGGAATAGCAGAAGAAGGAAGATGGCTATTAAAAGTTGTCGGTGGCCCAAATGCAGGGGCAGAATTTCACATGAAGACAGGGAATCATTACATTTTGGGAACAGATCCTAAAACAAATGATATTGTCTTTCATGATACGAGTGTTTCTCGTCAACATGCGAGAATTTCTATTTCTTCCGATGATGAGCTCACTGTCGAAGATCTACACAGCCGAAACGGGGTTCTGATTGCCGGTGTTCGAATAGAACATAAGCAAATACTCCTTCCTTCGACTATTATCACTTTAGGAACAACCTCTTTTATTATTTATGACCGAGAAGGAGAAATGCAAACGATTATTTCTCCATTGCTTCCTTCTATTGTCAAAGTATTGCAACAAGACGGAAAAACACCTTCGCAAGAAGAAGAAGAGGGGGAATTGCCAAGTGAAATGAAAGAATCTTTGAGTAGAGTAGACTCCACAATAAAAACAAAAGAAGAAAAATCGTTTGTCAATTACGTTATTTTGTCTGCCATTCTTGGATTATTTGCTTTAGCCTTAATAGGTACTTCTTCTCTATTTCGATCAGAACCAATTGCGCTACAAACGGAAGAGCATGCAGACGAGCTGATCAAAAATGCGCTATATCCCTTCCCTGCCGTTCGATATACCTTTAACAAAGGAAATGATACAATCTTACTCATTGGGCACATCGCTACTTTAGCCGAAAAAAACCAATTGCTTTTCAATGTGCAGGCATTGAAATTCATCAAAGGGATCGATGATACAGGAATCGTGATTGACGAGACAGTATGGCATGAGATGAATTCGATTTTGGCAGACAACCCAGCCTGGCATGATATTTCGGTTCATTCTCCGAGAGCGGGGCAGTTTATTTTATCTGGTTATTTGCAAACGCGCAAACAAGCTGAACAATTATCCACTTACATGAATTTGAACTTCCCCTATTTAGATTTATTGACAAGACAAATTGTCGTAGAAGAAGATGTCATTAATAAAGTCACAGAAATTTTACAAAATAATGGCTTTTTGCAAGTCGTTCCTAAAATGAATAATGGAGAAGTCGTTTTGACAGGTGTCGTACCACAGAATCGGCCTGAAGGATTTGCGAAGGCTATTGCGCAAATTAAAAATATTCCAGGTGTTCGAATTGTAACAAATACGACAAAAACACAAATGCTCGAACCCGACGTCATTAACATCACGGATCAATACCAAATTATAGGAAAATCACAAGTAGGACAGAAATTTACTGTGGTGATTAATGGACGGATTTTATCTGAGGGAGATGATCTCGATGGAATGAGTATCATAAGCATTACTCGAAATCGAATTATGCTTGAAAAGGGTGGCCAAAAATACCGAATTGATTATTAACCTGAGTTTTGGGTTTCTGTCCTGTAATTCAGGTTCTTTTCTTGCGAACATTGTGCTTTTTTTCTCAAAAATGGGCTTTGACCATTCTTTTCGAAAAAAATCACAAAGCTCGCGAAGAAAATCTCCCTGAATTTCAAGGAGATAAACTCAAAACTTAGGTTATTAGGAAATTATGTTTGGATTAGAAAACAAAAAAAAATATCCCAAAGAGGAATTCCTCTTTGAATTAGAAAAAGAACTACAAGGCCCTACCAAATATAGGGAACTCTTGGAAAGAATAGAAAAGAGAATTCAGCACATTAAAGAATCTCTCCGGTCGGGAGAGGGGCAAGAAAACTTTCAACGATTTGGCGTGCTGTTGCATGGATACACTTCTCTTTTAAAGGTAATTTCAAGGGCTGTGGCTAAAAAAGGAAAATAGCATGGATGATAAAGCGGACTTATTTGTTGAAGACTTTTCTCTATTGATTGAAGCCGGTTTTATTGCCGTCAAACAACTCGATGAAATGAGCGCTACTCGGATTTTTCAAGCAGCGCAACTTCTCAGCCCGACAAGCACAGCTCCTCAAATTGGAATGGGGTACATTGCTTTGAATAAATTAGAGATTAAAGAAGCGACTCGAATTTATGAAAAAGTGACTCAAGCAGAACCAGACAACTACCTCGCACAAACTTTTTTGGGCATTTGCTATCTTTTGACCAAGGGAAAGCTAAAAAAGGGGGAAAGTATCATCGAAATGGCGACGAAAAAATCGACAGATCCCACCGTAAAAAACTTAGGAGCTATTTCGTTAGAGTGGGCCAAAACTGAGTTAGCAAAAAAATCGAAAGGCCCTTTTTTTGGGAGTGAGTAACGGAAAAAAGGACACCAAGGACCTACAATAGCCTCTAAGGAAGCCATTAAGGTCTCTTTAGCTCTGGGTCCCTTTATTTTAGTTCCCCCTTGATTTAATTATTTATTACTTGGTATAATAATAGTAGAAATGTAGATACTCTTATGAGTTATTTACAATTGACAACAATTAAGAAATGTAGCGTTTCAGAGTTGAATCTTAAAGATTTCTTAATCTTTAATCTTCAGGAAGTGTAATTTCCTAAGCCTGAATTCCCTACTGAACTTATTAAAATGTAATAAGAACAAGTAGTTGGAGGTTTTCTATGGGTAGTAATGAAACATTTAATATGCAGGCGTTGCTTGATACAATTAATGCAGCGACCGTAGAAGTTAAAAATCAGATGGATACTATCAGTCAGGCGGGTAGTGATGTCGGTGTTGGTGACATGTTCAAACTGCAAATGGTGATGAATAAGTTATCCCAGCTTTCTGAAATGTCTTCCTCTGTGATATCTTCTGCTAATCAAGCTATTTATTCAATGGCTCGTAACGTTAAATAATGGTTATCTCTCTTTTTGGAGGTTGTCCATTATTGTGGATTGGATAGATCGCCTTAGGCGTTTTTATCCAATTCGCGTTACTTTTGTAAATAGGAGAAGTTATGTCCATACCAAATAAAATAGAAGCAGCTAAAAAAGTGGCTGACGCTATGCCAAAACAAAACGTAGCTGAGCCAGAGAGAGTCGCTCCTAATAAAGAGCAATTTCAATCTCTTTTAAACGTGAATCCGAACACGGTAGCTGGAAGCAATCGATTAGATACGCAGGTGGCTAAAGTTGACGAACTAGAACCGGGCAAAAATCCCATTCTTGCTGATGAAAGTATGACATCGCAAAAGACGGGCTCTGCTACGGACCAAGAAAATAAAAGACAAAAGTCTTCATCTGGCGAAGTAGAGGAAGTCGAAGGAACGGAATCTAAAAAGACTACGACATCTTTACCGGGTCAAACCGGAGAGTTATCTGCCGACACATCTGTTTCTCCCCCGACACCAGAAAAAATTAAAACGCAAGCCAAAGCGATTATTTCTCAGCTAGAAGAAGCAAAAGAAAAGATTGTCAAATCTCCGGCTAATATTCAACCGTCTTACCAAAGACTATTGCGGAATCACCTCACCCACATCGATGATAATTTAAAAATCGCTTTATCAAAAGTAGGTGCCGAATACACACCAGAGCCTCCTTCTGCAGATAAAAATAAAAGTCCCCTTCATCGATTCATCGATGCAATTGCGAACAGCCAATCACAACTCGAAAATATACAGGCGACGGTAGATAGATTAAACCAACCAGGAAGACCCATACAGCCTGCAGAAATGCTTGCTATACAATTGAAAATGGGCTACGTACAACAACAGGTAGAACTTTTTTCTAATCTATTGAATAAAGCGTTAGAAGCAGCAAAGACAGTCATGAACGTTCAAGTATAACGGAAATATGTTTGACGGCGACGATATTGATAAATTATTGGGAGATTTAGAAGAACTGCAATTGACAACAGTCAATGGAAGGATCACTGAAATCGTTGGGATGCTCATTCGAGCTGTTGTCCCAAACGTAAAAATTGGTGAGATTTGTCTCATCAAAAGAAGCAAAGGTGATCCGCTCCGAGCGGAAGTGGTGGGATTTACAAAAGACGAGGTTCTCCTTTCTCCATTAGGAGAAATGAAGGACATCGGCCCTTCTTCAGAGGTGATCCCTACCTATCTTCCGCTTCATATTAAAGTAGGCCCTCAATTACTAGGGCGAATCTTAAATGGTTTGGGCGAACCACTTGATGAAGATACAAAAGGGCCCTTAGTCTTAGAAGAGACATATCCAGTCATACAACCTCCTCCGGATCCAGTCAAGCGGATGCCTATTGACAAGCCAATTTCGGTTGGTGTACGGGCAATTGATGGGATATTGACAACGGGAATAGGGCAGAGAGTAGGTATTTTTGCCGCTGCGGGTGTAGGGAAATCGACACTTCTCGGAATGATTGCTCGAAATGCAGTAGCAGATGTCAACGTCATTTCATTGATTGGAGAGCGAGGTCGAGAATTGCGAGAATTTATCGAAAAAGATTTGGGCCCAGAAGGGCTTAAACGTTCCGTATTGATTGTTTCGACATCTGACCAAGCTTCTCAGTTGCGATTAAATGCCGCCTATGTGGGAACCGCAATAGCAGAGTATTTTAGAGACCAAGGGAAATCTGTTATTTTGATGATGGATTCCGTGACCCGATTTGCGAGGGCGTTGCGGGAAGTGGGATTAGCTGCGGGAGAGCCTCCTGCGCGAGCAGGTTACACCCCTTCTGTATTTTCCACTCTTCCGAAGCTTCTTGAAAGGTCAGGTAATTCGGATAAGGGGAGTATTACTGCTTTTTACACTATTTTGGTAGCAGGAGATGATATTAAAGAACCAGTAGCAGATGAGGTGATGTCTATTTTGGATGGCCATTTTATTCTTTCTCGAGAATTGGCAGAACAACACCATTATCCAGCCATTGATATTCTCGCTTCTGTCAGCCGTGTTCTGAACTCCATTGTTTCAAAAGATCATCTTCTATTGATTGGGAAATTGAAAGAAGTACTGGCCAATTATAAAAAAAATGAATTGTTGGTAAAGATTGGAGAATATAAACGGGGGATGGATAAAGCCGGTGATTTTGCGATGGACCACATAGAAAAAGTGATGCGATTCTTAAAGCAGAGCGTAGGCGAAAAATGTTCATTGCAAGAAACGATCCAGCTCTTAAAAGCTCTCTTTCGATAAGAGGGTGTTTTGTAATTCTAATAAACCTTGATTCGAATTATAAACACCCTCTTAAGGAGAAATAATACGATGAAAAGCACTGAGTATCCTTTAAAACAAGTCATCCAAGTCAAGCAGAGACGAGTCGACCAAGCAGAAAAAATGGCGATTGAAAAACGAAATATTTTAGAAAAAGAACAAAAGAAATTGGCCGAATTAGAAGCGCAGAGAGACGAAGTAAAAAAGCATAAGCAACAAAAACTCGAGCAATTGCGCCATACAATGGATGAAGGAACTACCTCAGCAAAAATCCAACAAATGAAAGCCTATCTCAAAGTGGTCGATGAAAAATTGAAAGGGGAAGAAAAAAAAGTAAAAGAGCAGAAGAGCCAAGTAGATCTTGCACAAAAAAATCTCGAAGAAGCAAAAGCCGATTTGAGAAAAAAACGACAAGAGGTGGAGAAAATCCTAACCCATAAAAAAGGGTGGGAAAAGGAAATCCATAAAGAAATCCAAAAACAAGAAGCTTTAGAAGAAGATGAGATAGGATCAATCATTCACTCTCTTCATCGCCGAAGAGCATAGGAAACACTATGGCAGGCTTAGATGAAATATTTTCGTCCCGATCGGAAGACATACGGAAATCAATTGAAAAAGACGAAATGCGAAGAAAAGAAGCCCTACGGAAAGAAGTAATTCAAAATGACGATTTTAAGAGGACATTGAAAAATCAAGAGCGACAGTATGCAGATAAAAGTAGGGAAAACGTTACGCAACAAACCAAACAATCAGCCAATGTTTTTGATCTATCGAAAAAAACAAGAGTAAATCCAAAAAAATCGTTCGAAAAAGACAAAAAAGAAGAAAGTTCTTTAGAAGAAGAATCTATTGATACTGTTTTTTCTTCGGAAGAAGAATTAGAAGAATTCGATTCACTTCACCAAAAAATCGCTACAAAACAGCAAAAAAAGGAAATGGAAGAGGTTCGGGAAGATTCTACCGAAAATTTACAAGAAAAAATAGGAAAAGAGACTAGTCGGGCAGTGAAGGACAAAAAAGAGGGAGAAAAAGAGATAAAACCAGATACAGAAAAAGGATCGAAAGAAATAGAAGAAAAAACTCCTTCTATACTTCCCATTTGGTCTGAAGAAGAGGATCTTTCTTTATCAGAAAAAACAAAAGAGACTCCCGCAGGTGCAAAGGAAGGAGAAAAAGCGAAGTCTACCTCTGCAAAAGGGGCAAAGCCCGGTCCTATTGAAGAACAATCTATCGGGCAAGCCGATGCAAGAAACATTCCTTCAGGATATGTTGACACCCACCGCATAGTAAAAGAAGATGATAAAAATATTTCCACAAAGTCTTCCTCAGAAGATCGGCAAAAAACCTCTCGAGTAAAAAAACAAAAGAGCAAAACCGTAGATGTCGATCCAGTATCTGGCCAAGGAAGAGAATTTCGAGGAATCGGTTCTCCCCTTTCACAGGAAGGACCTACCGTGGAATTGAATGTAAGAACTCCTGAACAATCCAAAGAAGCAGCTTCCCTCATTCAAGATTTAGCAAATCAAATGATCGAGCAAATCCAAATCATGGAGAAAGGAAATGAGACTCATACTCAAATTACCCTCCGTTCTCCTTCTTTACTACAGGGAGCTACTATTACTTTGACTTCTTACAGTACAGCGCGAGGAGAGTATAATATTTCTTTTGCAAATTTATCGAGCGCAGGAAAAACCTTCTTGGATAAAAATTTGAAAGAACACTCGTTAGCAGAGGCATTAAAAAAGAAAGGAATTATTACTCATCGAATCACGACAACAACCGAAAAAATTATGTAGCTTGAAGGGGAATAAAGTACTCCCGCCATAGTTTAGGTACTTTTTTAAAAAATTCTTGGATTTTTTCCTGAAAAGCATATTCGCAAATACAAGAAGTTAATACTTCTGGTATCAAATTGTTCAAAATTTCGATCGCGTTTTTTCTGATTGTACGTTCTGTTTCTAGTTCATTCCAAGCCTCCGAAGTGGCTAACCATTGAATGGAATGAATGTCACACATGTCGAAAATAGTAACTTCGGTTCTTAGTCTAGGATTAGTTTGAAGATAAAAAGAAATAGGCTGCAAAAACTTTTTAAATTGATCTTCCGTGATTACATTATCAATGATTCCAATGTTCTGTTTTCCAGAGTGTGTTACGATACTCACTAACCAAACAGGGTTTTTCTTTTCTTTTTTACTTTTGCGCCATTCCTCACCGAGTTTAGGGGGATAACCTTTATTCAAAATTGTCAAGGAGGCAATATCTGAGCGGTCAATTTGAACTGTAATGACTGAAGTCTTTTTTATAAGACCATATACCGGCTTTTGAATCGTTAGATGAAACTCGGTAAGGCTAGATATTTTCCCTGAAACATTTTGCCCCGATTGTGTAATGACTTGTAGAAAAATAGGAGATATTTTTTGAGATATTGTATCAGATATGGAGTTAAGATAAAGCAGTGCTTGTGGAACTGAATCGTTTGCAAGTGGAACCATTTTATTTTTTCTTCTTGTTATTTTCCAAATTCTTCAAATAATCGCACCATTCTGTGGGAATATTTTCAGGTAAACCATGAAAATATTCGCAAAGCAAGGATGTTAAAACGGTAGGTAAGTGGAGATTCAGTATTGCTCGAATCGTTTTATGCGCAACTTCCTTTTCTTGTTCATAAGATTCACTGCTATATAATAAAGAGATTTCATTGAAATCATTTATTTGATAATGGGTATAAAAACCAACATTTGGATACACTTGGATTTGAAAAGTAATAGGTCGTTGGCAGTCTTCTTGGTATTGCTCGTTGATTCCTCTAAGAAGACCGATTACTTTTTCATTTCCGAGTATGATGCAAATAAGCCATAAATCACCCTTATTTCTATGAGACCAATCGTGAGCCAGTTTTGGAGCATAAAATCGATCTAAGAGGGTGATAGAATCAATTTCATCAGAAGCGATCCAGCGCTTATCAGATTGATCTGATTCTGTATAATCAATAATTGGAGTTCGAATTCCTATATGAGAATAGGAGAAAGAATATAATCTGCCACTTATTTCTTCTTTTGATTTCTTTGTTAGCTTAAAAAAATGTGAATATCCGTTTCTATCGGTAGGAATTAATCTCGATTTCATTAATTTGCGAAAAAAACTAGAAATATTGTTAATTTGTTTTTCTTGTAAATCTATTTTTAAAATTTCTTTTCGATTTTTTGGATTTAACAAATAATCGCACCAATTTGACGGAATATTTTTTTCCATTTCTTCAATGTATGTCCAGATAATAAAAGTCGGTTTTTCCCCTATGTAGTGTGACAATGCGTCTACAGGCCCAACTAATTCTGGAGAAACTTGGCTATTATTATAGATTAGACTCATAGAAGCTACATCGGCAATGCTGAAAGATCGGTCTTGCTCATGCAAAAGAGGATCTTCTTGAATATCAAAAGAAATAGGATGTACATCGGTACCAATTTGGTATTCTGCACTGGCTGCTCGAAGAGCTCCGATAATTTTTTCTCCTTTTCGGGTACGTGTGTCTTTAGTAATCAGCTGAACGAGCCAAATCTCATCTTGCATTACATCCCTATTTACCCAATTGGATATGAGTTTGGGAAAGTAAGAATTGTCCAAACGATGGAGAGAAGCGATTTGGTTTATATTAATCGAACGTTTTTGATAGCGTAAGTGTCGCGAAGAAGTGGACTGAACAAGGGGGAGTTGGATTTCTACCCGATCATTGAGTGCAGACACTGATACAGATAGTTTACCACAAAGTTCTAGACCCGACGTGTAAATGATTTTCACAAATTCAGAATTTTGCTCTCTTTCACCCATTTCTGTGACTTCATGAAGATAGTGTATGATGGGAGTTTCTTTTCTCCCTATATTATTGTAAAACATATTATCCCCTTTTATCCCCTTTTTATAACTAAATATATTGTTACTGATTAGAAATCAAATATTTATGAACAAGAAAGATGTTTATGAGATTCGTACCATATAAACAATAAAGACAATTTACGGAATTTCCAAGGATCGATATAGTAAAAACAGACAGTCCTACTATTTTTCAAGAAAAACAATGTCTTCTCATTTTTATCATTTAGTGCGCGAAGTAAGTCGAAACTTGTATCAACTCGATACAAGCCCTTTAACAGGGTCTTCTCCCCCTTTTCCTTGGGGTGATTTTTCCATGCGTCTAGGAAAAGCGTTAGATAGAAAAGAGCTAGAGATTGTTCCGAAAGGGATGGTGTGGAAGAGCAAAGAAGATCTCACCGAAGGATTGGGTGATTCCCCAGTGCCTCTTGTTTTCTCTATTCCCCCTTGCAAAGGAGAGGGAGTATGGATTATGGCTAAGCAAGATATTGCCTTATTGACTTCCATTCTTTTGACAAAAGAATCCCACACTCTTCCGTTAGATAATCTTGTTTTAAATGAAAGTTTTTATCGATTTTTAGCCATTGAAGCGCTTTATCAGATGTCTCAGGTTTCTTTCGATCGTGAACTTCGCCCTATTTTACACCAATCAAATCACTTTGATCCTCAAGATTCGCTCTGCTGGGACATCTCTATTTCTATCCAAGAGCAACAGATATATGGAAGATTGATCATTTCTCCTGATTTACGCAATTCTTGGGTCAATCATTTTGCTAAAAAAGCTCGTGCCACTTCTCTTTCCCAACAATTATCTGCAGTAGCCCCTATTGATATAAGGGTCATTGTGGGAAAAACAGATCTTCTCTTATCGGAGTGGAAATCAATCCAGCTGGGGGATTGTATTCTTTTAGATCGGTCTTTTCTACATCCAGAAAATTTAGAGGGGCAGGTTCTTCTCCAACTCAATGGAAAGACTTTATTGCGGGCAAAAATGAAACAGAAAACTCTTAAAATCCTGGAATTTCCACATGTAGATGAGGTAGATCGTATGTATTCCAATAGTAAAGATGAAGATGAGTCGCCTGAAGAAGAAACAGAAGAAGTGGAAATTGAGGAAGAGGAGATCGAAGAAGTAACTGAATGGGAAGAAGAAGATCCCATCACAGAAGAAATCTCAAAAACTACTCCCATTTCTACTCAAGATATTCCTATCCAGTTGATAGTAGAAATAGGTAAAATTCGAATGAGCATGGAAAAGTTTTTGCAATTAGAACCAGGCAATTTTTTAGAAATTCCTGTCAGTCCAGAAAATGGTGTAGATATTACTGTGAATGGGCAGCTCGTAGGAAGAGGGGAACTCGTTCGGATGGGAGAAGTAATGGGGGTAAGAATTATGGAATTAGGAATGCCTCATACACAACAAAACGATCATCATGGTTGAACCAGATTTTCATAAATTCAGAACCTATCCAAGCATTTCGGTCAAATCCTTTCCTAAAACGCTTCTTCCTGAAAAAATTGGTCCTTACAAAATTGAAGCCTTGTTAGAAAAAGGGGGGATGAGTTTTCTTTACTTAGCTACTCATTCTGAAACAAAAGATCCGATTACAATCAAAGTTCTTTTTCCAGAATTCCTTTCAAATCCAGAAATGGTCCAACGTTTTTTGCGCGAGGCGGCCATCATTGCCTTAGCAGATCATCCAAATATCGTTAAACTCTATGGGCAAGGCGAATGGGAAGGGGGATTATACATCGCGATGGAATTTATTCAGGGTATATCGCTTCGACACTATTTATCCCGGAATCTAATTTCTTTGAAACATGCTTTAGAGTTGGTCATGGAAATTTCTATGGCTTTATGCCATCTTCATGCGCACGGAATTATTCATCGAGACCTTAAACCAGAAAATATTCTTGTCACAGATAGTGGGGGAATTAAAGTCATCGATTTTGGAATAGCGCAATTGCTGACAGATAACCCAACTCTTGAGCCAAAACAACGTCTCATTGGTACTCCTATTTATATGAGTCCCGAACAAAAAATAGACCCTGCTTCGACATCATATCCTTCGGATATTTATTCTTTGGGAATTATTACATATGAGTTAGTCCTTGGTAAATTGAGTCATGGACACCTTCATCTTTCCATTATGCCAAAAGGTCTGCAAAAGATTCTTGCCAAATCATTGCAGCAAAATCCAGCTGACCGTTACCAAGATATTGTCGACTTTATGGCCGATATCTCAGCTTATTTGCATTCACCTGCCTTATCCGCCGAAAACAAGGCACTGGACCCTCTGAGCGATCTTTCAGAAAGTTTGCGCTACGCACAGCATTCCTTAGTCCCTTCTACACCCCCTTTTTGGCCTCAAATAGATATTGGTTTAGTCACCTATAAAAGCCTTGGAAATTCCAGTCTTTATTACGATTTCTTTATCCTACCAGATCATACATACGGAATTATCATGGGAGAACCCTCGATCAAAGGATCTCCTGGTATTGTGTATTCCTCTGTTTTGCGTGGAATGGTGAGAGCTCTTTGTCAACTATTTCAGTCTCCAGAAAAAATGGTCGGTGTGTTAAATTCTCTTCTGGTAGAAGATCCGATGAAACAATTTTTTTTATTTAGCTATTTGTTATTGATTCCCGATAAGAATCTTATTCGTTTTATTTCTTGTCAATGTGGCGAATTATGGATTCAAGCGCCTGATGCTCAACTCACAAAAATCATTTCTGACAATTCTTATGTGGGGTCCGATGCTCGCGCGACATTTTCTGATACTACTTCGCCCTGGAATATCGGTGATACTCTCATTTTTTATACTTCTTTAGGTCCTTCGGGAAAACAAGAAGTCTTTACACAAGAAGAATTGCGAACTACCTTGGATGAAAATCCCCTCTCTTCTCCTCAGCGCCAAGCTGATGCCATTTTAAGAAGAATAAAAATTAATTTAAGTCGTTCCAAAGAAGAGCAATCGGTAGTATTTTTAAATCTTTTCAGAAAAAAATAACGATCTTTTTCGTGACAATAAATCGGAAACTTTGAAATATCTAGAAGACCATTTGTAGATATTTTCCAAGAAGGCAATTCGATAAATACCATGAAGAAGTTCTATTTCCTCTTTCGATTTGTGAATATTGCCACGGTGATGTTCTTTTTTTACCAAAGACCTCATCTATTTTCACAAGACGAATACCCTTTTCTTTCCGAATACCCTCCTTTTGAGTGCGAAAACGGAGAAGGGATTCCAGACGACGAAGAAATATTTTTAGATCAAAGCGAACTCCCTCCTTTTGAAGAGTCAGGTGATTTTTTGCCGAATCCTTATTCTTTTGATCCGAATACAAATTTTGATAACGAAGGGGTTGTGTATGAAAATGCAGATGCATTCTTTCCTATGTCACCCGACGGAGATTTTGAAGACATAGAGCCATATGATGAATGTATTTCATTAGAAAATCGAAATGTGACCCTTTTTGAAACAGAACGAAAAGGAAATCTTGCGCAACATCCTTTGAGCGAACAAGGGCGAGCTACATCTTATTCTCTTGAAACCGGACAAGAAAGAAATCAAATCATCAGAACAGGGGAAGAAGAAGCTCCTTTATCTTCGCTTGGTCGAGTGGCAGAAAATGTTTTTTTTGCCCACCCTACCGACCAAGGCTCTGCCGAACCCTCTACTCCTTCCCAGGTGGAATCACAACAAGCCACTCAAACTCAATCTACCCAAACTACGGGGCAACGCTCAAAAGAGAGAAGTGCAAGAGAAATGGGTCAAAAAGGGGGAGTGAATCAATCTAATGCAACAATTTTGCAACCTGGTCGCCCTTCTTCTTTAGCTCCGGCTGCTACCCCAGCACTAAAAGAAATTTTGATCAATTTCAATAATGTTTCAATGATTGAGTATATTCGATTCATCAGCCGTATTTCGAATAAGAATTTTGTCTTTGATGAAGAAGATCTCCAATTTAATGTGACGATTGTATCGGAAGAGGCAACCACGATTGAAAATCTTATGGCAGCTCTACTCCAAGAACTTAAAATTCGGGATCTTTCTTTACTAGAGCAAGGAAATAACCTACTTATTCATCGGAACCCAAAAGTTCGCGCTCCTGCCCGGATTATAATCGACGGAACGGAAGCGATCAACGATCGAGAGACAGAAATAGTCACACGAGTATTTCGATTAAACACATTAGATCCCATCAAATTGGGAGAAATTATACGTCCGTTATTGTCCGATGATTCTCTTATTGAAGTATTGCGTGATTCCAATAACCTTATTGTGACTGACCTTGTCACTAATATCAATAAAATTGGCCAACTGATCCGCAATCTCGATTCTCCTAATAGCGGGGTTACGATTGGACAGTACGTTGTTCGCAATGGTTTCGTCGATTCTCTCGTTGATCTAACAATAAAAATCTTAGAGCCCATTGCACAAGGCAATCCGTTCGTGCTCGTTCCACACACGGTGACAAATAGCATCTACATTGTTTCGAATTCTTTTATCGTCGAAAAAGCATTAGCTATTCTTCAAAATTTAGATTTGAATGAAGGACAAACAAAAATTCTTTCTCTTGAGTCTCTCCATCCCACCACCACACCGGTAGAAACGGAAAAAGTGAGGAGAGTAGCTGCTTCTCCTGAGGAACAACCCGTAGGAAGCAACGGAGGAATCAATCGAGGGATCAATGGACGTCCACTCGAGGGAGAAGGAAGAGCTAGTGCTATCTTTGGGGGCGAAAACAGAGAACCTCTTTCTGGAAGCATTGGTTCTTCTCCGAGATGGTCGCAAGATCTCCCAGTAGGACATATTGAAAGAACTCTTTTTCTTATCCACAAACTCCGCTATCGAAAAGGAGATGCGATTGAAGTTGCTCTTCGGAAGATTGCAGCAAGTCTCCAAATGATGGAAACGGCAAATATCGATCTTGTGTCTGCCATCAATAGCAGTCAGTGGATAGAAGAATCAAATGCCATTGTGTTTACTGGAACGGCAACAGCGCTTGAAAAAGTCAAGGAATTGATCGAAGAAATTGATGTTCCTCTTCGCCAAGTGTTTATAGAAATGTTGATTCTCAATACAAATATCGATGATTCTTTGACATATGGAGTCGATTGGATAGATCGCTTTGGCGGTGGAAATGTCACGGGAGAAGAAGGTTTTATTGGGTCGAGTGGTCTTGCTGCCGTTGCTGAAACTCTTCCAGGTGCTTTGCCTATTGCTTCAGGATTCTTAGGACCTGGTTTGGGATTTAATGCTGCAGTCATTGGGACTCATCTTACTCATAATGGGACTCGATACAACACGATTGGAGGCTTAGTCAGAGCGATTCATTCTGATGCCAAAACAGACATCATCATGAATCCCAAAATCATTACGGAAGACAATAATCCAGCTGAGATTTTTGTAGGGGGGACCGATCGATACAAAACGCAATCGATTACAAATGAGCTCGGCACTCTAGTCACAAATAACTTTCAATTTATCGATGTTGGTACTCTCCTGCGAGTCACTCCATTGATTGGAAACAATGGAATTATCACTCTCGACATCCTCCAAGAAACGACAAATGGAGATGCTTCTGCTAATGCAACGAGTCCGAATCAGCTCGTTGTCGACGTCAATTTGGTTCCTGTGTTGACTAAAACTCGTACCGTGACAAAAGTTCACGTTCCAGATGGCTTTTTTGTCGTTATGAGTGGAATGTTACAAGACACCGAAATCCGAAGTGTGACTCGGATTCCTTGTTTAGGAGGAATTCCTATCCTTGGCGCTGTTGGAAAATCACAGACTACCTCAGACACGAAGCGAAATCTAATGATCTTCATTCGTCCTCTTATTTTAAACAATGAAGAAGAAATTGAAGATGTAACTCGACGCCAACAAGATGTCTATCGTGAAAAGAAAAAATTCAGAAGATCATGGAACTACGAACTTGACGAAGCCCTCAACTTTGGAAACATTAAGTCTACCGATCCTGATGATCAATGCGATGTCTATCGGTAATCATAAAATTTCAACGCTTAGGATGTGCCAACACTCACGCTTCTTTTTCCTTATCGGGTTGATGCTTGTTCTTGTTGGGTGTCAACCTGTTTGCGAAAAGATGGAATCTGTGATTTCTTGTCCCCTTCCTCATTCCAAAA
>Ga0206975_1089_pt2 | contig 24191 bp, 19 predicted proteins | sample Alteio_BWOrgHeat_81_FD_152919 | JGI IMG/M metagenome (GOLD analysis project Ga0206975, IMG submission 152919) | Enriched cells from forest soil in Barre Woods Harvard Forest LTER site, Petersham, Massachusetts, United States -... | ecosystem: Environmental > Terrestrial > Soil > Temperate forest >... | reverse complement strand
CTCGGCCTGCTTGTCGTCGATGAAGAGCAGCGCTTTGGTGTGCGCCACAAGGAGCGCCTGAAGCAGATGCGCCGCGAGGTTGATGTGCTGGCCATGTCGGCGACCCCCATCCCGCGCACGCTGCACATGTCGCTCGTCGGCCTGCGGGATATGAGTGTTATCGAAACGCCCCCGAAGGACCGCATGGCCATACAGACAGTCGTGGCAAAATTCGACGAGAAGCTGATCCGGTCCGCTGTAGAAGTCGAGCTGGAACGCGGCGGCCAGATTTACTTCGTCCACAACCGCGTGGAAACAATCTACGAACTGGCCGCGAAGATCCAGGAGCTCGTTCCAGCTGCACGCATAACCGTCGGCCACGGGCAGATGAGCGAGGGTGAGCTTGAAAAAGTAATGCTCGGCTTCGTGCGCCACGAGCATGATGTTCTGGTGGCGACCACCATCATCGAGAACGGCCTAGACATTCCGCTGGCCAACACCATCATCATCAACCGCGCCGATCGCCACGGCCTCTCCGAGCTCTACCAGTTGCGTGGGCGAGTGGGACGATCGAATCGCCGCGCCTATGCCTATTTGCTCATTCCGCCCGAGCAGGAGTTGACGGAGGTCGCGCGCCGTCGTCTGGCAGCACTGAAAGAATTTTCCGATCTCGGGGCCGGCTTCAAGATTGCCGCACTTGATCTCGAATTGCGCGGGGCAGGCAATATGCTCGGCGGAGAGCAGAGCGGACACATCGAGGCGGTCGGTTTCGAGCTCTACACAAGCATGCTCGAAGAAGCGGTCGCGAAGCTCAAGGGCGAGGAGCATGTCGAGGTTCCAGCGACTCAGCTCAGCCTGGGGATCGGGCTCCGCATCGACGAAAGCTACATCGCCGAAGAAAACCAGCGTCTGCGTATGTATAAGCTAGTTGCGGGCATCCAGAGCGAGACGGCGCTTGACGATGTGCGTGCAGAGCTTGAAGACCGCTACGGACCTGTGCCCGAGAGTTTGCGCCACCTGCTCGACGCTGCACGGTTGCGCCTTGAATGCGAGCGCATCGGCGTGGCCCAGATCGATCGCAAACGCGACCAGTTGCATATCCGCTTCACCGAAAACGCCGGCATTGATCCCGGCCGTCTGATGAAGCTGGTCGCAAAGAATGCCAAGCGCGGCGCGCAGTTCACGCCGCAGGGTGTCCTGCGCTATCCTCTTAGCTCGCCGAAGCCTGATGATGTTCTGGCAGAGATACGTGCTCTGCTCGATCAGCTCGCCGTGACGGAAATGACTGTACAGTAAGTAGCTGTTTTAGCTGCAAATAGAAGCGAGGCCGAATGATTCGCCGATTTCCGACTGCTCTGCTTACTTCCATTGCACTTATATCAGGAGGCGGGACAATGACAGCAATCGTGTACGCCCAGACTTCGGTAAGTGAGAACTCCACTTTGAAGTTTCGGAGCCTGGCGGCCGACTATTTTGAACAGGTCTATTTCAAGTATTCGCCGACCGAAGGCACACAGGCCGGTCTGCACCAATACGACGCGAACCTTGAGGACTATAGCCGTGCCGAGATTGAGCGTGAGATCGCAAATCTCAGAATGTTCGCTACGAAATTCGATGCTATTTCGCCGGCCGCTCTGGACGAAGGCACTCGAGGCGACCTCGCTATGGTGCGCAATAACATTCGTGGCGACCTCCTCGAGCTCGAAACGATAAGGCCGTGGGAGAAGAATCCGGATATCTACTCCAGCGGTATCGCGAACAGCGCCTTTGTTCTCATGGAGCGGAGGTTTGCGCCGGCGGATGAACGGCTCCGTTCCCTCATCGCTCGCGAGAAACAGATGCCTGCAGTATTCATCGCTGCGCGTCAGAACCTCAAAAATTCTCCGCGTGTTTATACCGAGATCGCGCTCGAGCAGTTGCCGGATATCATCAGCTTCTTCGAAAAGGATGTTCCCGAGGCGTTCGCTGATGCGAAGGATCCCAGGTTGATCGCCGAGTTCCATGAAACGAACACAGCAGTCATCTCCTCCCTTCGCGACTACGAGCAGTGGGTCAAGACCGACCTGCTGCCTCGCTCGAATGGAGACTTTCGAATCGGCAGCGACACCTTCTCGAAAAAGCTGCTCTATGACGAGATGGTCGACACGTCACTCGACAAGCTGCTCACCGTGGCCTACGCTGATCTGCACCGCAATCAGGAGGAATTTGAGCGCGTCGCGAAAGAAGTCGATCCTTCCAAAACTCCAAAGGAAGTGCTCGCCGAGCTCGCTTCCATTCATCCCTCTCCCGACGAGCTCTTGCCCACATTCCGCAGCACTTTCCGCGGACTCATCGGCTTCATCCGCGATAAACACATCATCACTATCCCGTCGGACGTGCAACCGGTGCTCGAAGAGACGCCCCCCTTCATGCGGGCAACGACGCAAGCCTCGATGGATTCGCCCGGCCCGTTTGAGACAAATTCGACTACGGCATATTTCAATGTCACCTTGCCTGAAAAGGGATGGTCCGCAGCACACATCGCCGAACACATGGCAGCTTTCAACGTCGGTACCATTATCAGCACATCGGTGCACGAGGCGTACCCAGGCCATTACGTACAGTTTCTGTGGGTGAATCACGCGGATCTGAGCCAGGTACGCAAGATCATAACGGCTAACACTAATGTCGAGGGTTGGGCACATTACTGCGAGCAGATGATGCTTGACGAAGGCTATGGGCAGCCAGGCGCAGGAGCGAAAGATGCACGCGAGGCGAAATTGATCCGCCTTGGGCAGCTGCAGGATGCGCTATTGCGTGATGCGCGCTTCATCGTCGGCATCAAGATGCACACCGGTCAGCTGACCTTCGACCAGGCGGTCGACTTCTTCGTCACCGACGGCTACCAGTCGCGTTCGGTTGGCCTGGTCGAAACCAAGCGAGGAACCGCCGACCCGACCTACCTCTACTACACGCTGGGCAAGTTGCAGATCATGAAACTGCGGTCCGATCTCGAAAAGAAGCAGGGACAGAACTTCTCATTACAGCGCTTCCATGACGATTTCATGCGTCAGGGCGGCGCGCCCGTCATAATCGTGCGGCAGGCGCTGCTAGGAGACGACTCACCGGCGCTCTGAACGCATCCAACGCACCGGAATAGAGAATTTACACTACGTACGCGCGCAATCCTCTGTCAGACTTGAAGGACTTCAATCGGTTGCTGCTACCACACAAAAGATCTTAAGTTTAAGGACCCCCAATGAAACCTAAGGTACGCAAGGCAGTCTTCCCCGCGGCGGGATTTGGAACCCGCTTTCTTCCAGCCACCAAAGCTATCCCCAAGGAAATGCTCGCCGTAGTGGACAAGCCGATCATTCAGTACGGAGTCGAAGAAGCAATTGCCGCCGGGTGCGAGCAGATCATCATCATTACCGCGCGCGGCAAGTCAGCCATCGAGGACCACTTCGACATTAGTTACGAGCTCGAATCTTCTCTCGAAAAGCGCGGCAAGAAGGAGCTGCTCGAGGTCAGCCGCAAGGTTTCAAATATGGCCGATCTCTCCTATGTCCGGCAGAAAGAGGCTAAAGGCCTGGGTCACGCGGTTCTCATGGCCAAGGAGCTCGTCGGGGACGAGCCGTTCGCCGTCATCCTGCCCGACGATGTGATCGACGCGCCCGTCCCCTGCCTGAAGCAGATGATCGATGTGTTTGAACAGGTGCAAGGTTCCGTTCTCGCAACGATGATCGTAGAAGGACCTGCCATCTCTGCTTACGGCGTGCTCGACGGCTCTCCTCTGCGAGGTAACCCTAGCATCATTGAGGCCCGAGGCATGGTGGAAAAACCGAAATTAGAAGATGCACCGTCAAAGAATGCAATTATCGGCCGCTATATCCTCACGCCGGCAATCTTCGAGTTGCTCGAGAACCTAACTCCCGGAGCGGGAGGCGAACTGCAACTCACTGATGGCATCAAGGGCCTGCTCAAAACCGAAAAAGTCTATGGTTACACGTTCGATGGAATTCGTCACGATGCTGGTGACAAATTAGGAATGCTGAAAGCAACGGTTGATTTCGCTCTCAAACGAGAGGACCTCGGGCCGCCGTTCCGTGAGTTTTTGAAATCGCTTTTGTTGTGACCGGATGCGCCCTATGTTCCCGAAATCTTAAGCCGCGCACCCTACTTCCACTTGATATTGCAGCCCAGGCTGGGCCGCTGTTCCGGGCTGATAGGCTTTCCCGCGATCAGCGCGTCCAGTGCAGCGCGCAAATCTCTGCCGGTGATCGGGATATTACTCGCAGGCCTGCTATCGTCGAATTGCCCGCGATAAACCAGCTTCAATCCGTCGTCGAAGAGAAAGAAATCCGGCGTGCACGCTGCATCGTAAGCCCGAGCTACTTCTTGCGTCTCGTCATAGAGGTAGGGAAAGATGAATCCCAATTCCGTGGCCTGCTCTGCCAGACTTCTGGGTGCATCGTCGGGATAATTCGCTGCGTCGTTGCTGCTGATGGCAACCACACCCACCCCGCTCGTCTCGTAATCGCGGCCAAGCTGCGCCAGCGCTCTTTCCAGATGCTTCACAAATGGGCAATGTCGACAGATGAACATGACCAACGTGCCCTTAGGACCGCTAACCGCCTGTGTACTTACCTGATGACCGGTAACGACGTCCGTCAATACAAAATCCGGCGCCGAGGTTCCCAGCGCCAACATCGCCGATTCTATACGAGCCACGGTGACCCCCTAGGCGAACTTTCTGGCTAATTTCAGTTTAGAAAAGCATACCCTTGCGGGGCAGAGGCACGCCAAGGTGTTCGTACGCCAGTCGCGTCGCAACACGCCCCCGCGAGGTGCGATCCAAAAAGCCGCGCTGAATGAGGAATGGCTCGTACACTTCTTCGAGCGCGTCTTCCTCCTCGGCCAGCGAGGCCGCCAGCGTGTTTAACCCCACGGGGCCGCCATCGTACTTTTCGATGATCGTTATCAGTAGCCGCCGGTCTAGTTCGTCGAAGCCGTGAGCGTCCACTTCCAGCATCTTCAATGCCCCTTCTGCAGTGGCTCGATCGATCGCGCCAGAACCGCGCACCTGTGCGAAGTCGCGAACCCGCCGCAGCAGCCGGTTCGCGATGCGCGGAGTGCCGCGCGAGCGCATGGCGATTTCGCCCGCGCCCTCCGGATCAATGGGGACTCCAAGCACCTCCGCCGAGCGTTCCACCACAAAGCGCAGGTCTTCATCGGAATAGAACTCCAAACGTAAAAGAATGCCAAAACGCGACCGCAACGGAGACGAAAGCAATCCTGGCCGCGTAGTTGCGGCAACAAACGTGAATGGCTTGATGTCCATCACATGGGTACGTGCCGCCGGTCCCTGCCCGATGATGATGTCAAGCTTGTAATCCTCCAGCGCCGTATAGAGTTTCTCTTCGAGCACTGGCTGTAACCGGTGAATCTCGTCAAGGAAAAGCACCTGCCGCTCTCGCACATTGGTTAGGATCGCTGTCAGGTCGCCCTGGATCTGAAGGGCGGGGCCGGAGGTTTGTTGAAATCCTACGTTCAGCTCGTTAGCTATGATCGTCGCCAGAGTCGTCTTTCCCAGCCCCGGGGGTCCGAAGAGCAGCACGTGGTCGAGGGCCTCCCCCCGCGACCGAGCAGCCTCCAGAGCGATCGCCAGTTGCTCCTTTGCCTTCTGCTGACCAATAAATTCGTGCAGGTAGCGCGGGCGCAGCTTCAGCTCAAACGAACTTTCATCCTCGGCGCGAGCCGCGCTCACCAGCCGTTCCGGATCATCTTTGCGTGATGCCATTTCAATCGGAGTCTACCGGGTGAAGGGGCGGGAAGCAACGTAGCCGAATTTCGGCTACATTGATGACGATGCTTCGATCGATCGTCTTCCTGTCCCTCGCTTTCTTCCTGCCCCACTCGTTCGGCCAGCAGGCGGCTGGCACTGCAATTTCAGATTCGCAGAAAGCGGAAATGGTTCACCGGGTGCGGCAAGAGTTTCTTCATGCATGGAATGGCTATCGCAAATACGCCTGGGGACACGACGCACTAATGCCTCTCAGCCGTAAACCGCACGACTGGTACGCTCATTCGCTGCTTATGACACCGGTAGACGGACTCGACACCATGATCCTGATGGGACTTAAACCGCAGGCTGATGAGGCACGCGGGTTGATCGATACGAAGCTCGATTTCAATCAGGACATCTACGTCAAGGATTTCGAGATCACGATCCGTCTGCTCGGCAGCCTTCTCTCAAGCTACGAACTCACCGGCGACAGACGCCTGCTCGAACTTGCCGATGACCTGGGCCGCCGCATGCTGCCCATGTTCAACTCACCGACGGGCATGCCCTACGAGTATGTCAATCTGCGGACCGGTGCAGTACGAGGCGCCGTCAGCAATCCCGCCGAAATCGGCAGTCTGCTCATCGAATATGGAACGCTGGCAAAGCTTACGGGGAAAAAGGAATATTACGACAAAGCAAAACGTGCAATGGTCGAGGTGTACAAGCGGCAATCGAAGATTGGTTTGGTCGGCTCGGGCATCAACGTCGAGACGGGTCAGTGGACCGATTCGACCGCAGGCATTATGGGAGGCATCGACTCCTATTACGAATATCTCCTGAAGGCATCGATCCTCTTCGGCGACGGAGATTGCGAACGCATGTGGAAGGAGAGCATCACAGCAATCAACGGCTATCTCGCCGACGAACGACCGGACGGCCTATGGTACGGGCAGGCCGACATGAACACCGGGAAGCGCACAACGACCTATTATGGGGCGCTCGATGCCTTCTTTCCGGCGGTACTTGTTCTGTCAGGCGATGTGGATCGCGCAGCTCGATTACAGCAGTCGGGTTACAAGATGTGGAACTTTGCAGGAGTCGAACCGGACGAATTTAATTACGTCAAGTCACAGATCGAGAACCCGGAATATCCGCTGCGGCCGGAAATCATCGAGTCTACCTACTATCTCTACCACTCAACGCACGACGCGAGGTACCTCGCAATGGGGCAGACGTTCCTGGAGTCTCTTGTGAAATATTGCCGCACCGAAGACGGCTTTGCAGCCCTCAAAGACGTGCGGACCAAGGAAAAGGAGGACGCCATGGAGAGCTTCTTCTTTGCTGAAACTTTGAAGTATCTGTACCTACTTTTCGCCCCACCAGACACTCTGGACTTCGACTCGATAGTCTTCAATACTGAGGCACATCCGATGCAACGGAATTTCACGAACCTCTCCCACCCGAACCTCTCCCGTTAGAGATAGCGAGGGGCAGTGGGCGCAACTCCCCCGAGAAAACCGACCCACCGCGGAGCGGTGCGATAATTCTCGCCGACGATATCGACGAACCCGTGCGGGGCGGTATTGTTTGCTTTCTTACCAGCAATGAGAACTGAACCTACCCCAGTAGTGACGCTGCTGAACTTCCGATCGTTCGCGCTATTGCGCAAGCAACGGCAATCCAGCCACGCACAACGCCCCCTGCACTAATAGCAACGCGCCGGCGATCCACAGGAACCAACGACGATAGCCTGTTTCGAGCGCGTCGGCAAAGACTCCGCCCACAAAGGCGAGGAGAAACGGAACCGCCCACAAGGTTGGCGTGCTCGGTACTCCGGGGGTCACCAGCAGTATGAGCAAGACTGTGACAATCAACGGCGCCGTGTTGCCGAAGTAACGTGACCGCCGCATCGCCAGATACAGACCGAGTGCGCCGGCGGCGGCAATCGTCAGGCCAGCATTCGGCAGAGTAGAAAAGAACCCTCGCAACTGCTCGAATGAGAACCCGATCTTTGCCGCCTCACTGCGAAAGACATAGCTGAAGGCGTCAGGCCGGAAGGCATACGACGCAAAGAGGATCAGCATTGCGCCCAGTACCCAGACAATCAGGAGTGTCGGAAGATATGCCCGCTTGCCCTCCGCCAGGTACACCATGAGACACGTAGCCAACACCAGCGCAAGCACAAAAGCCGACACATGCGCCGCCGCCGTAAATCCTAGAATTACGGTGAGCAGGATTATGCGTGGACGCCATTTCTTACGTGGACCTTGCATTGCATGAGAAACCCCAATCGCCGTGTAGACCGCCGCGAAGAGGCCAAACGCGGCCCATATTTCGTTGTTCGGGTAGACCGCCGCTGTGATTACCGGAGGCGAGAAGCAGTAGAGAGTCAGCGCGATGTAGCCGCCGGTGTTGCCGTAGAGCCGCCGCGTTACCCACCATAGACACCCTCCAAGCATCAACGCCGCAAAAACGAAAGGCATCCGCAGCAGCAGATTAATGTGGCTCAACTCGTGCCGCATCTCCCACGTTGAAGTGGTGGACGCCTGGCCGGCGAGGATGCGATCCAGCGTCAACGGCAGTCCAGCCGCGCGATAGGCCAGTGTTCCATCATGGATATTCCCGCAGGTGGTAAAGTATCCAGCCAGAGGTGAGGGCCTTTCCCACATCTCGCGCCCACAGCGCGCGTACTGATAGTCGCTCTCGGAGAGCGTACTGCGCTCGATTACCCAGAGACATTCGGCCAGCAATGCAAGGAGCAGCAGCGCGGCCATCTGCTGCGGCCGGTCAAAGCGAAATTTGCGCAGGCGGTGTTTCGTCGGGGGCATCGTTCAGGCGGGATTTATCTGGTGGTCAATGGTCAGTGTAAACGCTGCGATCCGTCTCAGTTTGACGTGCCATAGCACGCGCGGACAGGGGGAAATATGCAAACCTCTGGGCTTTCGTGACGCAGCCAACCTTGACCGCGGCTCCGCGGTGGCGATGCATCATCTGCCCGGGGTGCAAACCTCTGAATCCATTGGCCAAACCCGCATTGCGAGGCAATAAATAAAGCAGTATCATAGAGTTAGGTCCAACCGCAGGTTGAAAGAAACATATCCGTCTGATCCCGACTGGGATTGGCTAACACCTGCTTCGATGGCCGTACACCTTATGGCAGAAGATCAGAATCCTCAACTTCCCCTCGGCAGCAATGGCAGTGACAGCAAAGGCGACCCGACGGGTGCCGCCAGCATAGTCCCGATCAATATCGAAGACGAGATGAAACGGTCCTATCTCGAGTACTCGATGTCGGTCATCATCGGGCGTGCACTGCCCGATGTGCGCGACGGCTTCAAGCCCGTGCACCGTCGTGTGCTCTACACGATGCACGAGATGGGCCTTCAGCACAACAAGAAGTACACCAAGAGTGCCAAGATCGTAGGACAGGCGATGGGTGTCTTCCATCCCCACGGCGACGCGCCGATTTACGACACCCTGGTGCGCATGGCGCAACCTTTCAGTCTGCGTTATCCGATGGTTGACGGTCAGGGCAATTTCGGGTCGGTCGACGGCGACCCGCCGGCGGCTATGCGCTACACGGAAGCGCGCATGACGCGCGTGGCCGGTGAAATGCTCGCCGACATCGACCAGGAGACGGTCGATTTTACGCCGAACTATGACGAATCCACGCTCGAGCCTCTTTGTCTGCCGACCCGCGTTCCCAACCTCATCGTCAATGGGTCAAGCGGCATCGCGGTCGGTATGGCAACCAACATTCCGCCGCATAACCTCACCGAAGTGGTCAACGCCGCCATCGAGATGGTCAACAATCCGCATGCCGGGCTGGCCGAGGTCCTCAGGCACGTGAAGGGTCCGGACTTCCCTACCGGCGGAATCCTCTATGGCACCAGCGGTATAGAGAATGCCTACAAAACAGGCCGCGGCCGCTTCCTCATCCGCGCCAAATGTGGGACCGAGAACATCTCCGGCGGCCGGCAGGCGATCATCGTCAGCGAGATTCCCTACCAGGTCAACAAGAACACGCTCATCAAGCGCATCGCCGAGCTGGTGAATGACAAGGTCATCGACGACATCTCCGACGTGCGCGACGAGAGCGACCGCGACGGCATGCGCATCGTCATCGAGCTCAAGCGCGGAGCTGAAGCGCAGATCATCCTCAACCAGCTCTACAAGCACTCGCAGATGCAGGAGAGCTTCTCGATGATCTTCCTGGCCGTGGTCAACGGCCAGCCGCGCGAGCTGCCTTTGCCCGACGCCATCCGCCACTTCATCGACCACCGCGTTGACGTGGTGCGCCGCCGTACCGCCTTCCTGCTGCGCAAGGCCCGCGAGCGCGAGCACATTCTGCTCGGCTATCAGATCGCGCTCGACCATCTTGACAATGTCATCAAGATCATTCGTGGATCATCTTCGCGCGCCGATGCAAGAGAGAATCTCTTTCAGTTTTTCTCCGGCAAGACGATCACCGTGCGTGATCAGGCTCTGGCCGGCGCTAAGCTCGACCCCGCGAAATACGCGATTGACCAGACGACTCTTATCTCGGCAACGCTCACGCTCAGCTATCGCCAGATCGATGCGATCCTGGAACTGCAACTCTATCGCCTGACACAGCTCTCCATCGACGAGTTGCTCAAGGAGCTCGCGCAGGTTCGCGACAATATCACCGAATACGAGTCCATTCTCGCTTCCGAGAAGAAGCTACGGTCGGTAATCGTGAAGGAGCTTGAGGCTGTCCGCAAGGAATTCGGCGACAAGCGCCGGACGGAAATTCTTGACGAAACCGCCGAACTACAGCTCGAAGACCTCATCGCAGACGAGCAGGTCGCGGTCACCGTCTCGCATTCCGGCTATCTCAAGCGCACACCGATTTCCACCTACCGCCAACAGCGCCGCGGAGGCACGGGGCGCCTTGGCATGAAAACACGCGAGGAAGACTTCGTCTCGCAGCTTATCATCGACTCGACTCACGCGTATTTGCTGTGCTTCACGAACTCCGGACGCGTCTATTGGCTTAAGGTTTATGAGGTTCCCGATGTCGGAGCAGCGGGCAAAGGAAAGTCCATGGCCAGCCTGCTCAACCTGCAACCTGGCGAAACAGTCCGCAACATCCTGCCCGTGCGCAACCTCGAAGAAGAGGGCAAATACATCTTCTTCGCCACGCGTAATGGCACAGTGAAGAAAACGCCCCTTAAAGACTTCTCCAATGTGATGTCCCGCGGCATCATCGCCATCGGTATCGACGCTGAGGACGAGCTGATCGGCGTGCGGATCACCGACGGCAACCAGGTCGTCTTCCTGGCGACGCATGAAGGCATGGCGATCCGCTTCGATGAAGAGGATGTTCGCTCGATGGGACGTCCGGCGTATGGTGTTCGCGGCATTGACTTGGCCAAGAAGGATTATGTCGTCGGCATTGCCGTAACTCCTAAGGAGCGGAAGAAGAATGGCGCAGGTGCCGATTGCGCGTGCCTGATCCTTTCCGTAACTGAAAATGGATTCGGCAAGCGGACCGATGTTGATGAATACCGGCTGCAGTCGCGCGGCGGCAAGGGTGTGATCAACGTCAAGACGACGGCTCGCAACGGCAAGGTAAGTTCCATTCAGCTTGTCGACGATACATCAGAGCTAGTGGTCATTAGCCAATACGGCAAGATCATTCGCATCGATACCAAGACCGTACGGGCTGCAGGCCGCTCCACTCAAGGAGTCAAGCTGCTTTACCTTGAAGGCGAAGACAAGGTGGCCGCCGCTGTTGTGATCCCGCCGGAGGAAGCAAAGGCGGAGCCGGAGAATGGCACATTGCTGCAGTAACTTAGTTCCAAATCAAGAAAAGGGCGCTGATGACAGCGCCCTCTATTTTTAGACCGCGTCAGGTTTCTCCCTTTAGTGATCCCAGCGGAAGGATGGAATTTAACGAATGCCCAGACTCCGCATTTGAGCTTCACGACTATATTGCTTCACAAACTATTCATCTCGACTGCAGCAACTCACTACTGTGATGCTGTAGTCTGCCAATGTCTTCCGCATTCCATTTTTCAAGGAGAACTGCATGCCCATTTCTGTTGAAACCGTGACCCTCGCCGATGCGCGCCGTATCATCGCTGCCGCGGAGAAGAAAGCCGAAGAGATCGGCCAGCCTATGAATATTGCTGTTGCCGATGCGGGGGGAAATCTTGTCGCCCATGTCCGTATGGATAACGCTTGGATGGGTTCAATCGACATCTCGATCAACAAGGCCTTCACGGCACGGGCGTTCGACATCACCACTAAGGATCTCGCGGAGAATGCGCAGTCCGGCGATCAGTTCTTCGGCATACATGTCTCCAACCGCGGACGAGTGATGATTTTTGCCGGTGGCATCCCACTGAAGAAGGGTGGTAAGGTAATTGGCGCGATCGGGGTCAGTGGCGGTTCGGGCGAACAGGACCATGTGGTGGCAGAGGCAGGAGCGGCAGCCGTCTAGGAGCGGTACCGCCAGGTGCGGCAGCGTCAGTCCACGGCAATGCGTTGCCGCGCACTATCGCGCAATCCGGCATTCTGCAGATGATTTCCCGTCCAAGCCAAACCCAGCGCGGCATATTCACGTAGATACTCTCTGAGTAATGGGGCTCGACTAGGTATGCTCCACGCCAGATGCCCACCGTCGCCGTCGCCGAAGCATAGGGAGTCAGAGGATCTGCTTTAGCCCCAATGCGATGCAGGGATCTCATCGAAATTAACCGCAAGAAGCAGCTAGATTCGAAGATCCTCCAGCCCGGCGCCATTTCTTCTTACGGATGGGTCGGTGACCAGTGATAGGATAGCGTCTTTGCCGAAGTCCTCGAAATTTGAAAGGGGCCTCGTCTAAGGAGATTGACGACCGCACAAGTAACCAATTCGTCCCGCGACCGCGATTTCTTCGAGATCGTACTTGCATACGGCCTGATCATCGCTGTCATCTGGACGCCGAATCCACTGCAGCGTCTTCTCTACTGGACTGCCTTTGCGACCATTCTCGTCATTACACTGTTGCGTCGGGAGGACCTCAACACGCTCGGTCTCGGACGCCGAGGATTTGCGTCGTCTCTGTGGATCGTCGCCCTTGCGCTCGCGGTTGCGGCCTTTACTGTGTGGGCCGCCTTCCGAGGGCACACGCTGCATTCGTTGTCTGGCCAGGCGCCTCTCTTCGGGCACGTCTGGGGATACTTCATCTGGGCGGTCATGCAGCAGTTTCTGCTACAGAGCTACTTTCTCGCGCGCTGCCTTCGCCTCACGCCGAACCGATGGCTGGCCGTGCTATCCGTAGCGTTGCTGTTCGCCATCGCCCACATCCCGAATCCCGTTCTTACCATTGCGACGTTCATATGGGGCTTTTGTTGCTGTCTTCTATTTCTGCGCTACAGGAATGTCTACACGATTGGCATCGCGCACGGAATCCTCGGCATTTGTGTTGCGATCACGGTACCCGATCGCTTTCATCACCACATGCGAGTGGGATTGGGCTATCTGCACTATCATCAGCACTTATCTGCTCGGCCGCACTCCTAGTCGAACTTGAAACTCGGCAGAAAGATTTTCGCTACCTGCCGCCAGTTGTCGACACGGCGGAAGGCAGACACCCCCAGATTGTGCGGAGCAGTGAAAAGAATACCTTCACCGCCAAACCTGCGAAAGTGCAGCGGCTGGTCATCGATCAAGTAATCGGCACTCAGAATTCCTTTGTCGCCGCAGAAGACGAAGTGTGTAGGGTGAAGGTAAGGAAAGTGCCGACGCAACCAGCGATATTTGGGCCCGAAGGAGTTGGGAAACTCCATAGCCGCCGTCGCGATGTAAACCTCGAATTCTCTCGTCAGCTCGCGCAATACGCGTTGGCTATCTTCCATTACGGGCAGGTTTTCGAAGAAGTCTTCCGACCGAAGATAGCCTTCCAGTCGCTCGTGCCGATCGGTGGAAACAATTTCCCACAGCCACTTCCCTTCAAGATTTGCTTTAGTGATGGCTTCGCTGTGATCGCGGTTATAGCGAAAGATGTGTTCGGCGAGGGTATCGGCCAACACTTCGTCCATGTCGACGCAGATCCGCTTCATTTGGTCTAGGCTCCGGCCTCTTCCTCGGCCTGTTCCGTCCCTCGCCTTTTTGTTGTCTTGGCGGCCGGCGCTTGAGGCTCGAGGGCCGGATCGTAGTACAGCAGCCGGGCACAGCTTTCGCACGGCAGCAATTCTCCCATGCGAACCTGGTTCCACACCTGCGGGCGCAGGGCCATCTGGCATGCCAGACAGCGTTGTCCTTGGACCCGCGCCAGACCAGTGCCTCGTGCGGCGGCAACCCGATCGTAAGTAGCCAGGATGCCTGGGTCGACGGTGGCGCGCAGCCGGGTACGCTCGTCCATGAGAGCGGCAAGCTTGCTCTGCTGCTGAGCCGAAGTGGTTCGTGCCGCCTCTTTCTCCAGTTCAACAACTCTGCTTTGGTCGGAAAGCCCTTGCCGGGCACTGTTGCGCTGCGCTTCCAGGCTTTCGGAGCGCTCCATGCTTTCCAACTCACGATCTTCGATTTTGCGAATCCCAGCTTCTGCAAAAGCAATCTCGTGCTGCAGTGCTGTGTACTGTTCGTTAGTCTTGACGCCGCTGGACTGTTCACGAAACTTGAGAATTTTTTGCTGCTGATCTTTGATATCGCTTTCGAAGCGGCGCCGCTTGGTCTCCTCTTCTTTGATCGCCTTCTCGGCTAATTCGAGAACTAGCTTTTGCGAGGCCAGCTTGTTCTCGAGTTCCGAAAGACGCCTGGGTAGCGCCTCAATTTCTCGCCGTAGGCGAGCAATGTCCAGGTCGGCTTCCTGGACAAACATCAGAGTTTCCAATTGCTGGTTAATCATTTTCGAGAAATTGAAGCAGGAGATAGGTAAGTCTAGCAGTTTCAGTTTCCGGTTGCTGAACAGAAGTCCCGCGAAACACCGGAACTCTGCATCATAATATTGCTGCAATAACTCTAATTCATATTGCTAATGCCCGATCAGACTGCAGGGGGCTCATGGACGCCCAAACATAATCGCTGGGCAATCGCGCTCACAGTGACTCTGGCAACGTTCATGGAGGTGCTGGACACTTCCATCGCAAACGTGGCGTTGCCGCACATCGCTGGTGGCCTGGGAGCCTCGCAGGATGAGACTACCTGGGTCCTTACTTCTTATCTGGTTTCGAACGCTATTATTCTTCCGGCCAGCGCTTACCTCACCTCGTTCGTGGGCCGCAAACGCTTTTACATGATCTGCGTGGTACTTTTCGGATTGAGCTCCGCATTGTGCGGGCTCGCTCCGTCCCTGCCGCTGCTCATTTTGTTCCGCGTGATGCAGGGAGTTGGCGGCGGCGGACTGGCACCGAGCGAGCAGGCGATTCTGGCCGATACTTTCCCTCCCAAGCAGCGCGGGCAGGCTTTCGCTGTGTGTATGGAATGGCGGTGGTGTTTGCTCCGGCCATCGGTCCCACTCTCGGTGGATGGATCACTGACAACTTCGACCGGCGATGGATATTTTTTATCAATGTACCGGTCGCCATCCTCTCGATTTTCCTTACAGCGCGTGTTGTAGAAGACCCGCCACATATCGAGAAGGAGGTCGCGGAAATGCGTAAGCGCGGCCTGAATTTGGATTACATCGGCTTTGGTCTGCTTGCCATCGGCTTCGGTTCGCTTCAGTTCATTCTCGATAAAGGACAAGAAGACGACTGGTTTGGATCGCACATCATCACGACTTTCTTCGCGTTGTGCCTGGCGGGCCTGGTGACACTGGTCATCTGGGAGGTCCGTCAGATACGCCGCAACCACAAACCAATCCTCGACCTGACGATGTTCCGCAACCGTACCTTTGCGATTTCTTTTGTTCTGATGTTTGTGCTTGGCTTTGTGCTGTTTGGCACGACCGTGCTCATTCCGCAGTTCGCGCAAACCATCATGGGTTATACGGCTGAGCGCGCGGGACTAGTAATCTCACCCGGTGGCGTCGCGGTCATGGCGCTGATGCCGCTGGTGGGCTTCCTCGCCGGAAGAGTCGACCCGCGATGGTTGGTGCCTTTTGGATTTGCGCTGCTCTCCACCGCCCTCGTGCATATGCACAGTTTGGATGCCCTGGCCAGCTACAGCTATCTCGCGTGGCTGCGTGTATTTCAGGCTTCCGGGCTGGCTTTCCTGTTCGTACCCATCAACATGCTGTCTTACACCGACGTTCCGATCGAGAAGAACAACGATGTCTCTGGTCTTACCAACCTGGCCCGAAATATCGGGGGCAGCGCGGGCACTTCGTTTTTCGTTACCGAGCTGGCACGGCGTGCGCAGTTCCATCAAGAACGTCTGGCGCAACACCTGACCAATCTCGACATGATGTTTCGACAGCGCGTCGAAACGATGGCAAATATGCTTACTCATGTTGGCCGCAGAGCTCCATCGATGGCGCAGGCACGGCTAATGGCCCAAGGGAGCATCTACGGACAGTTGGTGACACAGAGCACCATCCTTGCGTATCTCGACGTGATTTCGGTTCTAGCCGCGGGGAGCGTCTGCATGATTCCTCTGGTCTTTTTCATGAAAAAACACAAACCGGGCGCCGGTGAGATGGGAATGTATTGATTCCGAAGGGTTCGGTACTCACCTAATCGAGAGCCACCTCTGCCGGATCAAAACCGCGCTTGGGATAATTCATCCTCAAAGTTTCCATCGTTTCGACAAGAAGTGCGAAATTTGCCAGATTGCGGTACCACGTAAAGTCGGACAGTTCGAGGATTCTTCGTAAGCGCTGGCGTACTGATCCCAAAATTTGCGCTCACATTGATCGGCTTCGCTTTGCTTCCAGTGCCTGTTCAGGTCCCGAAAGCGCCGGTAAGCGGGCGAGTCTGCTCATTGTGCGAAATGTGAAGGAAAAGTTGAGGATGACACTGCGCGTCAACATCTTTTCGAAGTCGTTAAACGCCTCCAAGCGTTGGCATGTTTCCTTCTTTGTCAGCAAAATCCGCAGTATCGCCTGCGTCGCTGTAAAATGCTCTTTCGCCCTTCTTAGCCATCCCTCGGGCCAAGTGCCCGGCAAGGCGAGAATTCTTCTCTACTACGGAGTCTGCTTGCGCCCGATTCGCGCTGTCCTTGTCCTGCTGCTTCTAGCCGCCTCGATTTCCACTGCTTACCCGCAATCGAACCCATCTACAAAACCGTGGACGGTGAAAGAGATCTTCGAAGGCCCGAGTCTCACTGGCTATCCTCCCGACGGGATTAGCTGGTCACCGGATGGCGCCCGCGCTACTTACATCAGCGATGAGGGCGACGTCATGCAGATTGAGGTGGCGGACGGCAAGCTAACGAAGTTGCTCGATCACACAAAGATCAGCGCCCTGCTCGACGCCAACATCAGCGAGAAGGACCGGGACCATCGTGCACGCTACGATGAACCGAATTACATCTGGTCACCGGATTCGAAACAACTGCTTTTTGACACAAATGGCGAGCTCTGGCTCTATAACCTCGCAAACGGAGTTGGCGTCCAGGTGGGAGACACCGGCATGCAGAGCGGTGACGACCCCAAGTTCTCGCCCAGTGGCGAATTCATCTCCTTTGTTCGCAACCACAATCTGTTCGTACAGAAGATGGCCGGAAAGAACTCCGCGCGGGCTCTTACCGATTCCCACGATGCAACCATCTTGAACGGCGAGATCGACTGGGTGTATCTCGAAGAACTCAACGTGCGCAGCAACTACTTCTGGTCTCCGGACTCGAGGCAACTTGCGTACCTACAGATGGATGAAACGCAGGTGCCGGTTTACCCGATCGTCGACTGGATACCACTCCACGCCACGGTTGATCAGCAGCGATACCCTCAGCCTGGTGATCTGAATCCCGCGGTGCGCGTGGGAGTGGTGAGTGTCACGGGCGGCAGCACGCACTGGCTCAAGATTCCGGCGGACGGAGGTAATGACTACATCCCTCGCTTCGGTTGGGTCAATTCTCACGTTGTCTGGGTCGAAATGCTGGCACGCGATCAGAAGCATCTGAACCTCTATTTCGCCGATATACGCTCAGGCGATGTTCGGCTCGTGCTCGCGCAAACGGAACCGAAATACTTCACCATGACCTATGACATAAAGCTTGTAGGTAATGACGAGGTCCTCATTCAAAGCTGGCGGGACGGGTTCACGCATATTTATCGCTATACCTTTGACCCGAAGAACCCTCTGACCTCCGACGCGAAGTTTGCGACGCAACTCGAGAGCGGCGACTATGAAGTCGATTCCATCAAGACAGTCGATGAGGCGAAGAACACCGTCTATTACCTTTCCAATGAAGGTGATTCGCGCCAAGAACAGGTGTGGGCAGTCCAACTCGACGGGTCGGCCAAGCGCCAGGTGACGAAGACTCGCGGCGTCCACGATCCTGTATTCCCCGCTAAGGGCGGGTCGTTCATTGACACAGCATCGAGCCTGCTGATTCCGGACTCCGTCAGCTACTGCACAACGCAGGGGGAGTGTAATGTCTTCTGGCAGTCGCACCCGATCGAAGAACACACGATCGTGGCACCTGAAGAGCTTGAACTGAAAGCCGCCGACGGCGTGACCACACTTTACGGCACTCTGCAGTTGCCGGTGAACATGAAGGCGCCGGGCAGCGTTCCATTGATCGTGAATCCCTACGGAGGCCCCGGCATAGACGCGGCCAAAGACGCATGGCGCGGGAAGAGGTTCATCTTCGATCAACTGATGGCAGAACACGGATTCGCGGTGCTGAATGTCGACAACCGCGGTATGGCGGGACGTGGGCGGGATTTCGAGCAGGTCGCGTATCACAATTTTGGGCCGCCCCAGTTCGCCGATCAAATGACGTGTATCGATCAGGTGCTGGCGAAATATCCGCAGCTCGACCCTCACCGCATCGGATGGTGGGGTTGGAGCTGGGGTGGGACCTTCACCCTCTATGCGGCTACCCACTCGGATCGATTCCTCGCGGAGGCGTCAGGCGCGCCGGTGACCGACTGGCACAACTACGATTCGATCTATACGGAACGGTACATGGGCCTGCCGTCGGATGAGGCAAAGAACTACGACCAGGATTCAGTGCAAAACACCGCACAGAACCTGAAGGGCCACATCCTGATCCTGCATGGCACCGGCGACGATAACGTGCATTTCGCCAACACCATACAGTTCATACAGAAGCTCCTCGACCACGGGATTCCATATGACTACAATGTGTTCCCGCGCAAAACACATTCTGTCGACGGCCCGATAACGCAGACCGAGCTGTTCAGCAGGCTCCTATGGCACTTCGAGACTTACGTGAAGAACAAACAGGATTAGACTCTAAGCTACCCGGTCGGGTGCGTGCTGGCTCCCGATCCGGGACGGATAGCAATCCGCGGCGCCAAACTCTCACCCTTTTCTTCGCCCGCGTTGGCGGATACTTCCGCTGGTTCGCCTGAAGTAGTGGTGCCTGTCTCCTCGTTCTTTGGGCTGTGTGGCGTGGCCGGTGTGCTTGATGTTGAATTCTTATCCAAGACCGTCTCCTTTTTTTCTATTGTCTTCACAGCGATTCCCCTGATGGGAGGGCGTGCTCGATGATCCGTGTAGAACGGTACGAGCGAGTGGGGAACTGTGAAAAAATCGTACGCTGCCTTATAGCGGGGCGCAACATCAAACCATCAGGAATCAACCATTCAGGATCAAATTCAGGGCACATAACCTGCACAGAAGGAGCCGGAATATGCATCCAGCCGAGCGGGCGGACACCGCCAACCCAGTGCGCGGGCGGAGATTGTTCGGTGACTTTGAGCTGACAATCCTCAGCGACGGCACTTACTATCTCGACGGCGGAGCCATGTTCGGTGTTGTACCCAAGCTTCTCTGGGAGCGGCGAGCGCCCGCTGATCAGTTGAACCGCATTCTGCTTGGTTTGAATACTGTTGTCATCCGCACTGGAAAACACACCGTTGCAATCGAAACGGGGATTGGTAACAAACTCAGCGACAAATTGCGCACCGTGTATGAGTCGAAGGGACAGTTGCCGCGTGCTTTTGAAGTCGCCGGAATACGGCCTGAAGAAATCGACATCGTTATTAATTCCCACCTGCACTTTGATCACTGCGGATGGAACACCGTGCGCACTACAGGGGGGCAGTTCGTGCCAACCTTCCCCAACGCGCGATACTTCGCGCATCGCGGGGAGGTCGAACATGGACACCTTCAACTGGAACGCGACGCGGTCAGCTACATAAGCGCCAACTACGACCCTCTCATCGAGAGCGGCCAGATGACGCTTCTCGACACAAGCGCAGGCCAAACAGAAGAAATCGTTCCGGGCATCTCGGTCGAGTGCTACCCAGGGCACACAGCGCAGCTACTCGCAATACACATCGATTCAGGAGGCAGACACGCCTGCTACATCTCTGACCTTATTCCCACCAGCGCGCACCTCGATATCACCTGGGTGATGGGGTACGATCTCGATCCGCTCGGCTGCATCGAGCAACGTAAGCGTCTTTATACGCGCGCAATTCCGGAGGAATGGCTGGTGCTGTTTACGCACGATCACCATACACCCATGGGTTACGTGACGCTCAACGAGAGGAACAAGCCTGTGGTGAAGCCGGGAAGCTGATCGCGGTTCAATCCCCTTGGCTCGCACCGGCCTAGATGGTTCTGCGGGGATGATGTGAGGCGGTTGTCGTCCCGTAGCCACCGCTGCCCGGTTTCTTGCCGGTGGAGGAACTCGCGCCGGCTTCGGCGGCCGACAAAGCCTGGGCGACGGCGGTCCCGATCGGCGACCCCAGCCCGGTGCACGGGTCCCAGCCCGGTCCCGCCGAATAGGTACCATTGTCGCCCTCGGTGATGTCGTGGAACGCGCTCGGCGTGGCGTAGAGTGCAGGATTCACTAGGCCTGCCGTTTTTCCGGTTTGTTGATTGATGAGGGCGATCAGTCCTGCCCAAAGCGGCGCGACGGCGCTGGTCCCGCCAACAACCTCCTGTGAGCCGTCCACGAGGACATTGTAACCACTTGTTGGCGACGCATCACCCGCCACATCGGGCACGCCGCGGCCGCCTGCGCTGCTGCTCGGAGCCGGAACATTGGCATTGGCTTGCCAGGTGGGCAGCGAGAAGAAGGTGCTTACCCCGCCTCCTGTAGCGCCGCCCTGGGAGCCGTCGTTCCACACGACCTCGTTCGTGATTTTCGATCCGGTCACCGTGATCTTCGTCCCTCCGCAGGCCAGCACGTGAGGACTGGAAGCCGGGAAATCGACATTGTTGCCGCTCGCACCATCGCTCGATCCGTCGTCGCCGGCAGCAACGGTTATGGTGATGCCCATGGCGGCGGCCGATTGGCAGGCGTTGTCGAGGGCGGTCAACTGTGAGCTTGTCCATCCCGATTCGGGCCCACCCCAACTGATCGAGATCAACGTTGGCGCGTTTCCCATGTCGTGCGCGGCGCTCGTAATCGCGTCAAGGAACCCCTGCGCGGTGTTGGGCGCGAAGTAAACGGCGATATTAGCGCCCGGCGCAACTGCTCCCGCCACCTCGATATCGAGCGCAACCTCACCGTCCGCGCTATTGGGATTACTGGGCGCATTCACAGCTCCATCGACTGACACAGAAACTACATTCGGCGGCGTCAGACCGAGACCGGAGAAATACGTCTGAATATCGCTGGCGTTGTAGCCACCACCCAGTTCGATGATGCCGATGGTCTGCCCGCTTCCGTTGACGCCGGTGGGAAAGTTATAAAATCCCGCGATCTGCAGCGGGCTGTAGCTGGGATCCGGCTTCGGCTTCTTTTTCTTATCCCGGACACGATGATGCGGCTTCGCAATGGGACGGCAATCCAGGCCCATGACCGTCTCAACGGCATCTGCGTGCTCCGCGGGTACAGAAATTGCACCCGTGAAGCCGTGGAATCTATGCCCGTCGCGTTCGTAGTCGTGCAACTCGATCCCGAAGGCCGCTTCAATCGCTTTCGTCGTTCCCCGCATAACCATCGTCCGGCGCGGCAGGCTGGAGGCGCTTTCATCGACCGACAGCCCATGGTCGTGGGCGAATTTGCGCAGCCGGTTGAAGTCCGCGGGATTCGCCGCGTAGTTCTGGTCAAACTCCGCGCGCGAAAGATGCCGTCCCCCGAGGTCCTTCAGATGAAGCGGGTTCTTTCGCCGGACGATAACTGACACGCTGATGACCTGCTGCGGCGATGTGAGCCCGAGGTCAGTTGCGTTGTCGGGCGCTTTGTGTTCAGTACCGGGCAGCGGCACGTGTTTACCAGATGGATTAGTCATCGCTCTTTACCTCTTCGATTTTCAGATGCGGTCCGCTCGCCGCGCAATTATCGCTGGATCGCACCAGATTCCCGTCCGCATGCCTAATATCACAAGATTGGGGACGGTTGTCGTACCAATGACCAAAGTACACCAGCTGACGGAGGACCTTCGCGTTTGATCCGATGCCCTGAAGCATTGTAGGCGAACTCGGCTCTTTCCCAAGACTAGTGTCGCCGGTGACTCACCCGTTACAAGCACTTCCTTATTGCTGGACAATCACACATTCGCACTTGGTATTACACAGTCTGACGATCCCCGTGACTTGAAGGTTGCGACACTACAAGAAAGCGAACGTCACTGCCAGAACGATTGATTGCTTGATGCCGCTGACCGGGAAGAATTTCCAGTCCCTGGCTTGGCTTTATCAGTTCTACACGGTTGCCGACCTCAATCGTGAGCTCGCCTTCCAGCACATAAAAGAACTGGCGCGCCCGGACGTGAAAATGGCGCTGCTCCTCTGTGCCCGGCGGCATGCGTTCCTCGATGACGCTGAGCTTCTCGCTACGAACAAGATGCCAGCCATCGCAGATGCCGCCCCATATATAGTGCTCAGCATTCGCGATGCTTACGGGATCGCTCACAGCGGAATATTTCCGTGTTTCTTTGGCGGATTCTTGTCGCGTTTACCATCGAGCATTTCGAGTGCGGCGATCAACAGCCGCCGCGTCTCGTGCGGCAAGATTACGGCGTCGACATAGCCACGCTCAGCGGCAACGTAGGGGTTGGCGAACTGCTCGCGAAACTCGTGCACTTTTTCGGAGCGGATCGCAGCCAGCAGTTCCGTTCTCCGCTCGTCGCTCAGAGGCCCCTCTCTGCCCTCGGCCTCCTTTAGTGCCTGCTCCAGTTCGCGCCCATAGACAATATTCACAGCGCCCTCTGGCCCCATCACCGCGATCTCCGCGGTTGGCCACGCGAGATTCACATCGGTGCGAACGTGCTTGGAACTCATGACGCAGTAGGCTCCCCCGTATGCCTTCCGCGTAATCACGGTTAGTTTCGGCACAGTCGCTTCGGCAAAAGCAAAGAGCAGTTTCGCGCCGTGCCGTATGATGCCGCCGTACTCCTGCTGCACGCCGGGCAGGAATCCCGGGACGTCCTCCAGGGTAATCAGCGGAATATTAAAAGCATCGCAGAAGCGTACGAAGCGCGCTCCCTTGACGCTTGCGTCGATGTCCAGCACGCCGGCCAGAAAGGCTGGCTGATTCGCGACGATGCCCACTGGCCGTCCGTTCATGCGTGCAAAGCCGATAACGATATTACGGGCAAAGTGCTCGTGCACCTCGAAGAAATAACCGTTATCAACCAGCCGCTCGATGACCATCTTCATGTCGTATGGCTGGCTCGATTCTGCTGGAACAATCGTGTCAAGCTCGCGATCAGCACGATCAGAAGGATCGGAGCAGCTCCGCCGCGGCGGATCATCGAGATTGTTCGACGGCATGAAGCTCAACAGCTCTCGTATCATCGCGATGCACTCACGGTCGTTGTGCGCCATGAAATGCGCCACACCTGAAACCTCGTTGTGCGTTGTCGCCCCGCCCAGCTTTTCCTTGGTCACCTCCTCATGGGTCACCGTTTTTATCACGTCTGGCCCGGTGACAAACATGTATGAGGTCTTGTCGACCATGAGCGTGAAATCGGTGATCGCAGGTGAATAGACGGCCCCCCCGGCACACGGTCCCAAAATCGCGGAGACTTGGGGAATAACGCCGCTGGCTAATGTATTGCGCAGGAAGATGTCCGCATAGCCGGCAAGAGAAACAACTCCCTCCTGGATGCGCGCTCCGCCGGAATCGTTAAGGCCGACCATGGGAGCACCCACGCGCATCGCCATGTCCATCAACTTGACGATCTTCGCGGCGTTTGACTCGGACAACGATCCACCGAAAACAGTGAAATCCTGAGCAAAGACAAAGACGGTCCGCCCCTCCACTTTGCCGTAACCCGTCACGAAGCCATCCCCCGGAACGCGCTTTTCCCCCATCCCAAAGTCAGTACACCGATGGGTTACAAACTTGTCGGTTTCCTCGAAGGTTCCTTCGTCGAGCAGAAGATCAATGCGCTCGCGCGCGGAGAGTTTCCCCTGCTCATGTTGCCGTGCCCGCCGTTCTGGGCCGCCGCCTTCTACCGCTAGCAGCT
>Ga0206975_1091_pt1 | contig 24512 bp, 13 predicted proteins | sample Alteio_BWOrgHeat_81_FD_152919 | JGI IMG/M metagenome (GOLD analysis project Ga0206975, IMG submission 152919) | Enriched cells from forest soil in Barre Woods Harvard Forest LTER site, Petersham, Massachusetts, United States -... | ecosystem: Environmental > Terrestrial > Soil > Temperate forest >... | reverse complement strand
GTTATTCCAGTCGTTTAAAGAACCCCTGGTTGTCATCGTTTTCGTTGTCGGACTGTGTGCTTCTGGTTGAAAAATGACATCTTCATGTTCATTATTTGATGTCGGACCTTTAATTACCACAGTTGGCGTCACATAGATAAGCCTTTCTGATGTATCACTCCAGCCAATATTGCTAGCGATGCGATAACGTTTTTCGGGTCTAAAGGCATTGAGGAATTTCAATAATTTTTTTTCTTCGCCTGGTACTATATCCAATCCCTCGCTACGCAACTCCTGAAACAGTGCATTTCCTTGTTCGCTAAAGCGAGAATCAGGGATTGCACGTCGGCGCACTTCACCGTCACCATTAATCCAGCCAATCACTGTGCCACAATTATCACCATCGAGATCGCGATTTTTGGCTTCTGCCCAACAGGGCACTCTGGTAATTTGAGTTTTTTTCTTTTCCCTGTCTTCGATTCTGACGGGCAAATATAATGACACCCCAGTTGGTAGCAATTCCCAGCCCTTTGGGGCTGATATATTCGACGGTATTAATTTGGCGTTTGGATGGGATGCGAATTTACGCTTATTCTCCCGACTGACACCAGAGTCGTTTGCTTGACTTTCATTTGTTCTGCTTAAAGTTTCTGTCCATACTTGCGCATTTGCCGCCAGCTCAAGCAATTGATCTTTAGTGCCGCCGACAGTCAGCCAATTACTCACATCTTCTTTTTGTGCAAGATCTGGCAGCTCAATTATTTTGCATTTAATATCAGCTCGCATTAAAGAGTTGGCGATAGTCTTTGCGTGTGCTCTGCCTGCGTCATCATTGTCGGGCAGTATGAATCCTTCTTCAAGCCCTTTAAACCAATTAGTGTGTTTATCTGTCCATTTGGGAGCTTGGCTATCTTTGCTAGCACCTTGCAAATTACAAGTTGCTACTAATCCAAGCGTTAACAAATTATCGACATCCTTCTCACCTTCTACAAACCAGACTGGCTGCTTATTTTTAATTGCATTTAAAACCTCGGGCAACCTATAAGGCATACTGGTATCAATGCCCTGAGTATTCCAAACATAGTCGCCGTTGCCATCAGGTCTGCGAGACAGAAAATTTTTGGGAAAATATCTGATTTTCTCAAAGATTATGTTGCCGGTAGCGTCCTTGTAGCTGTATATGGCATCAACACGCCTTTTTTCTTGCTTACCTATTACCTGCTTTGAATTGTTGTACACATTGAGAACGTTTTCAAATACTTTATTTTGATCGCAGCCGGCCTGACAGCAGACAAGCAGCTTGCCATTTTCTTCCTTAACCGACAAACTTCCAGTTTGATCGTCATGGTATGGGCAGTGCGTCTGCCAATTGTCTCCTGAACGTTTGGCTTGCTTTCCGTAAGGCACAGCGAGGGCAGATGCTATCTGGTGGCAGTCATGACTCATAGCACTATTGCCCCAAGTTCGCCACCATTTTTTTGTATGAGAAAAGATCTGTGCCCGTGTGCGAAAAAACAGCTGACAAAATGCTGATCTGAAACTAGAAATAAGAAAATTTCATCGTCAGAATAATTGGCCGCTGAACGGCACATTTTGGTATAATTTTTACGCATTGAGTTATATTGCTCCTTTGCTCTGGCGCTCTAACCTGCCGAGCCAAGACTAAAAACCTAAAAACTCCTTGAAGACTCGCTAGGGGCGAGTCTTCTTTATTGATTTGCTCTCCTGTGTTTCAGACTGCCTCGGCCATCTTGCGGCGAGCCGTTTTAAGAATTGCTTGCGGCTTGCCCTCTTCGGTGCCAGTTTTTTCATCAAATGCTGGCCGATAGCACTTACCAAGAAATGCCACCAACGCAGATTCTGGGATAAATATTTTCCGACCAATACGGATGGATGCAACTTTTCGTTGGTGAACCAATTGCCATGCTGATGTTTTACCAATGCCAGCTTTGGCGGCAAATACCTGAACGGTGAACCGTGGCTCATTAGGATTCACAATAACTTCATCATGCTTTTGCATTGTTCACCTCGCTGCTAATACATTCATATTCAGCCGGAATTAACCGACGGGTATCAGTTTGCCCGCAGCTATATTATGTGAACAAGTTGCTGTGGAAAAATTTTTCTCGACGGTTCTTGCTATGTAGCAAGCGCTAAGCGAATTTTCTCAAGTTGTGCCATGAATTCATCCTCGCGCTTTTTGGCTGACATCGAAGGCTCCTTAAGTTGTTTTAGCCAAAACTGAAATTTGCCTTTGTGTTCATCAGAGCAATATTTTGCATCTTCTCTTATCTTTGGATCAATTTTTCTTTTTTCTATACCGCACCAAATACAACGCTTCCATAATTGATCCATTATTTCAATCTCTCGATTAGGTTTGTGGTCGAAATGCCCTTTTAGAAGTTCTTTTAGTTCTCGGAATTCCTTTTGTTTTGATGTAGATTTTTTGTTGCTTGCTGATATTTCACTGCTTTGTTGAACATTGAGGCGCCACCATGCTCGCAATACAAATTCGATGTCAGTTGGCGGACGATAGTCATAAACATTTGATTTCAACTTTGAACCTAACAATACTTCATGCCCATGCTCATTGAAAATTCGGCCAACTCGTTTAGAAAACCATTGTCTAACTTTATCCGACGATCTCCCCTTACCAAAAGTAAGAGCGGAGCTGGTTCTGGCAGGAATTCGATTACGATTCTTTTTGGCACCCCGTGAAGTATTGCTTGTCTTAATTGTGTTTTTAATTCAGTCTCCAAGGCTGGATCTAATTTTGCGCTCTCGTAATTTTTTTGAACCTCTGGAGTCTCTGCTCGTTTCAATGTTCGTGCAGTTATTTTCGTTGCTTTAGCATCCTCATAAATGAATACGCGATTGAGAATGTTGTCTTTCTTGGATTTCCAGCCTTCCGGTAATCGGCGAGGACGATTGTTCCGTGGATCAATTTCCATCCGGCAGCAGCTATAGACATAATTGATGCTTGTTAAGTCATAGCGCGGTTTGCCGACTTCCTTGAACCATTGTGGAACCGTATAATATTCTCTTGCCAACTGCTCCCCCTAAAATAGCAACATATTTTGGTACATAGTGATATGCTATGTGACAGAATAGCACGAGACCGGGGTATAGCCTTGTCAAAAGTTAGAAATGGTATATACAAAAAGGGTAATAGTTGGTATACCCTCCACAAAATTGATGGACAACAGTTTCGCAAAAGTTATGGACCGGACAAAAAGGCTGCGGAACTAGCTCTTGCTGAGATCAAAAAACATATCGCCGTTGGTCGTGCCTTTGACGACTGGGCCGGATTGGAACAACTTGTTACTCCGAAAAGCCGCAAGACTTTTGGCGAAGCTGCCGAGACTTACATGGACGAAAAAGCACAGCACAAAAAAAGTACTGTTATGACTTATCAAGGTATTTTGGACTCACATTTGCTTCCAGAATTCAAAGACGTCGAAATTCCAAAGATTAGCGAAGAGAGAATAGCGAAGTTTCAAGCTAGTCTTTTGAGGCGTAATCTTTCAGCACGACGAGTGAACAGTGTCATTCAGCTATTGCGGTCAATACTGAAAGTCTGTGTCCGCCGCAGGGTAATTAAAGAGAATCCTGCGGACAATGTAGATCGAATTACAGAGCCAAAAACTGATATAGATCCGCTGTCTCGCGATGAGTTAGAGCTTGCGCTTTCCAAGGTAGACCCCTTCTTTCGTCCGTTATTTACATGCTTGGCTTGGACTGGCGCTCGTCCTAACGAGCTTCTTGCTTTGCGCTGGCGAGATATTGATTGGCAGCGCAAGGACTTCAAGATCAGCAAAGGAAGAGTGCGAGGTCAAGAAGGGCTGCCAAAAACCAGATCTGCTGAGCGTTTTGTTCCTATGTTGCCACCGGTCATCGATGCACTTAAGGAATTAGAGAATCGACCACTTAAGAACGCTGAGGGCTATATATTCATAACTAAAAAAGGTGAACCGATGAATAAGCACCTTGATCGCATCTGGGCGCGGGCGTTAAAGCGTGCGAAACTTCGGCATCGAGCCTCGTATCAGTTACGTCATACCTTTGCATCGCTTGCTCTTGAGCGCGGCGTCAGTCCCGGCTGGGTAAGTAAGGTTCTTGGGCATGGCAGCATGGAAATTACTTTTCGATACTATATTCGTTATATCAAGGACAAGGCCAATGAGAATGAGCGGTTGATGATAAGTATGTTCAACCAGAAACAGCCTGTATCGATCAGCGGGTGATCAAAAAGGTGATCACTTTATTGATCTGAAAAAATCAAAACCCCGAAAACTCTGATTAGTAAGGTTTTCGGGGCTCGATTATTTATATGGGGCAGACGACGGGATTCGAACCCGCGCATACCGGAACCACAATCCGGGGCCTTAACCGCTTGGCGACGCCTGCCATATGATGACTATGTCAATAACAAAAAATATTATCATGAGGACCTACAGGATGAACAGTCGGTAAAGATATGGTAGATTCATTGGCATTATCTAAAAGAGAGAATTACCTTGCCCTCCGTTTCTCATAGGCTCAGATCCGGTTTTAAACTGGCTGGACGCTTAAATGCTGTTTTTACAGCCCTTGCCATACTTTTAGTATGGTCGACTGGCCTTTCAAGAGCAGAAGGACAGCAAAATATACACAATGCAGTTGCTAGCTCAGACATTCCTAGCATTCAACCACTGAAACAAAACTTAGAAAAAACGGGTTTGCTGCACCAATATACACTTGCCAACGGGCTAAAAGTAATCTTACTTCCCGATAAGGCTTATCCTTATATTTGCTTTTCTACCTGGTACAAGGTGGGCTCACGAGATGATCCGCCGCGAATGACCGGACTTACTCATCTGGTAGAACATCTGCTTTTCCAGGACGTCGGTAATTTCCAAAGCAATCAATTAATAGACCTGATCGTTCGCAATGGTGGCGAATTCAGTGGTTTTACCAGCGAAGATTTCACTACATTATATGTTAATTTGCCCACCTCAGAATTGGAATTGGCAGTGCAAGGGCTAGCTAGCTGTATGCGCAGTGCCCATTTTAGTAAAACTGATGTGCAAAAAGAAATTGCTCAGCTCATAAAAGAAAGCAATTCAGAAGAAGAAGATCTTACCTCAACTCTTAATAAAGAAGTTCATGCCTTGGCTTATGAACAGCACCCTTATCATAATCCACCCGGCGGCTGGCTTCAGGAATTGGAAAATCTAAGCTACGACGAGGCCAGAGTTCATTATGACCATTACTTTCAGCCTAACAATGCCTGTCTTGTCTTAGCCGGCGGTTTTGATGAACAAGATGCAGTCAAACTAATCGAAAAATATTTTGCCCCTCTACCAAAGACAGCCAGCATGAAGCCCGGACTGTATCAGCAAGAAAGACCTCAACTGGCGGAGCGGCAGATCAAACTAAAAGCTCCGGGTAAGAAAGAATCGGTGATGGTGGCTTATAAAGTGCCAGGCGTGAACGATGAAGAAGCGCCTATTTTTGCGATTCTTGAACAACTTTTCAATAGCCAGCCGCATGGACGGCTGCATAACGAATTAATTGAATCAGGTTTATGCACTAACGCCCAAGCCTATTTTGAGTTGAAGCATGATCCCGGTCTTTTTATTATCAAATGTTCTGGAATTCCGGCTAATGGTTCAACTAAAGTAGTTCAGGCTTTAGACAGTTTGTTAAATCGCCTCAAGAAAGAACCGCTTTCTGACACGGAAGTCAGCCAAGTCTTGAAACAAACTGAATTTACATATTATAGCGATGGCGATGGACCATATTCGGCCGTTTTTCAAACCGGTTTTTTTGAATCTCTGGATAGTGGTGAACAAGCATTTCTTTGGCCGCGGCGGCTGCGCTCCATAACAGGCAGAAAAATACTACAAGCAGCCAGACACTATTTGAATGACGAGAATCGTGTTCTTGGCGAAATAATAGCCGGTACCAACGGTAAGTCCAAGACAACTGAAGTCGATAATAGCAGTAATAGAAGCTTGATTGCAGCTTATGGCAGCATACATGTAAGGCTTGCTGCTTACCAGGACAGCATCAGCAATTATCAACAAGCATCTGCTGCAACAAGCAAAGTAGTGGGAAAGGACCGGGAGCAAAAACAAATTGCAACAGGACAAATCAGCCATAAAGTCTTAGACAACGGACTGAACATTATCGTTGTCGAAAGCCATCTTAAGCCAATTGCATGCGTATATGGATCTATAAAAGCAGGGTCGGCTTTTGATAGACCAGACTGCCGTGGACAAGCCAGATTGATGACGGCAATTTTTAACTCTGATAATTTTCTAGGTAATAAGCAACAATTAACGTCTGAGCAGAACGACTCTGTTATGCCATCACAGACAATGCCAATATTTAGCTGCCATCTGGAAAATATTACTTTCGCCAATCGATGTTTAAGTAGTGACATAGATGCACAGCTACGACATTTGTTTGCTATTCTTACACAATCCGGGGTACAGACAGCTGATTTTAATGGACAAAAAAATGATCTTATAAACAAGCTCAGACTTGGCGAAACCAACGGCGAAGACCGCATTAGAAGAGCTGTGTTAAGTAGCTTAATCACCGAAAACTGTTCTTATTATCCTCTACATCCTGAGCAAGAAATCGCGGCCTTATCTGCCGTTAAAATAGGTGATTTGCAAGATTTTTATCGAATGCATGTTAATCCTAATGCCACCACTATAATTGTTGCTGGCGATGTTCAACCAAAACAAGTTTTTGCTCTATTAGATGATGTCACTCGCAATTGGACCATTGCAGCCAGCGGGACATCAAAGAACGCTGCTCAAATTAATACAACCGATATCTCCGCAGACAGCGCACAGGCAAATGCAGAAAAAGAAAAAGTCCCTTATATACCGCGGCTGATTGTTTCCAATCGACAGGCGTACAAAAGTTCCATATTATTGCCTCAAGAAAGTCAAAGTCAAGTCATTTTGGGACGCATAATACCCTTACCTGATGTTCAGCAAGCTCAAGCAGCCTGGGTGGCTTTGCACGTTGCTGATTGTGTCCTTAGTAGCAATCCTATCTTTTCTCGATTGACAGAAAAGTTTGAGGCCAAACCCGAGCTCTTAGCTGAAACTGACGATAAGTTATGGAACACAAAAATAATCAAACTAGCTAATAACTTGATATGGTTTATGAATATTAGGCTCAAGCTAGGAACATCTTCTGCAGCAGCCATAACTGCTATTCAAAAAGAATTGGAAGAATTCGGTCAAACTGGGCTTACTGCACAAGACTTGGCCGAAGCAAGACGATATTTAGCAGGAAGCATTCCCATTAGAGAATGTTTCAACTTAGACAAATTAACTCGTTTTGTTTTCCGCGGCTACAATGAATTAAATGAAATTGATCTATTAACAAAAACAAAAAAAATCATGATGGCTTTACGTAGTGATGATATGAATCAATTCATTTCACATTTGTTTAAACCCCAAGATGCAACTTTGGTTGTAGCTGGTCCCCGGCAGCTCATCAAACAGGTTCATCCCATTTTGCAAACAACAGAGCCAGATTAAGTTCTAATAATATCTTGAGTATATATTTAGCTGTGCCATTGTTAGCTACCGGTTATTTGACTTTATGCTCAAGATTGGGCTAATATGCACGCCTGATGGAAAACGGCGGAGTACACGACATGGTAACAGCTACTGAATCTAAGCAAGAGCAGTTGGATTTGGAAACTATTTCTGAATACATACGAGACTCAAAACCACGCGAACTACCCGGGTCAATAAATAATAAAGGACTGGTGACAGTTCAAAATACTGACCCTAAACTGGCACCACAAACTGTATTATCTTTTAGAAATAATTTGACGCAAGCTCCAGAAACCGATGTGCTTGAAACTTTGTGGCCTGGACTTCATCATCATGATTTTGCTCATACAATTAAGAAAAAACCTCCTGTTTTTTACATGATTGCTGGTTTTTTTGCAGGCACCGTCGTTGTTTCTTTGATGGTCTGGTGCTTCAGTATAATTTCATCTTTTTTTGCTCATAACAATATTTTGCCTGTCGGTATTTCGGCAAATAAAGGAACAGACGCATCCTCTGCAGCAGCAAATGGCAATAAAGTGCTCGTACCTCTAGTTTCAACTTATGAAGTCCAAGATGGAGATACGCTCGCTGCTATAGCCTTGCGTAACTATAAACACATAAGTCCTCGCCTTCTCGATGCAATTTGCCGGGCTAACAATCTTACTGATGCTAATGTTTTAAATTCAGGACAAAAAATTTCCTTGCCTGAATATACTCCACAGCAATAATCACAAACCAGGCAGCGCCCAAATTCGCAAGAAGGGGTAGTGGAGCGAACAGCTGCGAGGAGCAGGTGGAAGCGAAACGTCGGTACGCGCGTCTGGGCAAGCGGAGCGCAGACCAGGCAGCGCTATAACATATGGATCATTCCATAGCAGATAGCGGCAAGCCCAGCTGCAACTGGTACAGTCACTAGCCATGCTAAGAGAATATTTTGTATTGTCTTGCGATTTAACTGATCTATCCCATGACAAGGAATTGTACCGCCAGCAACAGCGGAGCTCAATGTGTGGGTAGTGCTAATTGGAGCACCAAGAGCAGATGCAACCAGTATTACGAGTGCAGTAGCCATACTGGCGCCAAAACCCTGAGCATTTGTAATAGGAAGATTGCTTATTTTTGTGCCTACTGTTTTAATTATGCGCCAGCCACCAATAGTAGTACCAACACCAATGGCAACAGCACAGGCAATCATTACCCATAACGGAACTAGATTTACAGTATAGTTATAAGCAGCAAAATGTGTGGCCAAAATCAAGGTAATAATACCCATAGTTTTTTGACCATCATTACTGCCATGACTGAACGCTACCAGCACGCAGGCCAATACGTGTAGCCAACGCATCACGGGCTGGTTATTTTTTTGTTCATCCCCAATGGAGTTTATAGAAGCAGTACTTTTATCTAACTTCATCCCCAGCCAGGTGAGCATGGCACCAACTAAAAAACCAGCTATTGGTGAAAGGGCAAGAGCGATGACAACCTTGGCTAATTCATCCCAGGCAACACCATTTATGCCAGCTGCCATTATGCCTGCTCCGAACAGACTACCGATGAGGCAGTGCGAAGAACTTACCGGAATAGATAACCACCATGTAAACAAATTCCAGGCTAGTGCCGCAATTAAAACAGCGCCTACAATAGATAAATTAACCGTATGTAACGGAATAATTTTAGTAACTATTTGTGCTACAGCAGTGCCGACAGTCAACGCCCCAAGGAAATTAAATATTCCGCTCAGCCAAATGGCCATGCCTGGCTTCAAAGCTTTGGTATATATGACAGTAGCAGCAGTATTGGCTGTATCGTGAAAGCCATTAACAAATTCAAATGCAAGCGCTAGCAGTATGCACCCTATAGCCACAATAGTTTGCATGTTCAAGCCATCAAGCCATGCATCACCGCCATAAGCTAAAAAGAATAAGTTGGGCATACATTGTGATTTGACCTAATGAAAACCTTTAACACTAGGTTAACTCAATCTTATCTCCTTGGGATACGGGCGGATAAATCTCACGGGCGGACTCACGCCCACCCCTACTAGCTAAAGGAACTATTTAAAAGGTATTGTGCTTCAACTGCTTCTACGTGCCTTGGTTCGGCATAGACCCACAAATCACCAGGTCGCCAGGGTAAAGGTTGAGCCAAAAGATATTTATAGACCAATAATTGCCTGATAATCCGGCGCGCCGAAGGATTCTGTTCGCCCCGCTTATCGTTAGCCAGACGAGTACGCAATTGAATTGCTTCACGTTTTGTCCAACAATAAGCCGGACCTGGGTTGACGCCGCGTGAACGGCACAATACAGCAACTTTCCCTGACGGTTGAGGCCAACCTAAAATGTAATAAGCATCATCACGCATAACATAGCCTATGATAATCGATGTTCGAAATAAGTCCAGTAAGCAGCAAACAAAATGACGTCATTTTCAAATATATTGATTTTTCAGCCAGCTGCTATTGGTGATGTCATGCTGGCAACCCCGGTAGCAAAGACACTTAAGCACAACTTTGCCGGGGCAAAAATTACATTCTGGGGACATCCTTCCTTACGGGAAGTCCTCATGGCTTTGTGTCCATATATCGATGAATATATAGAATATGACAGAAAGGCGAGGTTTATATCTATACTAAAAACCTTTTGGGCTATTCAAAGCGATTTGTACGTTGACCTTTCCAATTCCACAAAGGGCATGATTATGGCCGCGTTTGCTCCAGGTAAAACTCGCATAGTAGCGTATAAAAAACAACCAGATGATCTAAACCTCCATGCTGTGGAAAATTTCTTGGAGACTGTAGAGCCAATTTGTGAAGATAAACCCTCGTCACTTTTTCCGACTTTGTTTCCAGAAGCTCTCACAGCAGAAGTAGCCTCGGAAGTGCTTGGTGATTTACAGAACAAGGTATTGATTGGTATCGTACCCGGCGTAGGCAGATTGAGACCACATAGAGCCTGGATTCTCGATGGTTGGCATTATTTATTAAATGCTCTTGTAGACAAACCAAATTGTTTGCCTATTTTAATTGGTGGCACCGACGAGATTGAAATTGGTGCCAGGTTAGCCCAGGAACATGCAGGCCAATGTATAGATCTCACAGGCAAGTTAGAATTAATGCAAACAGCTGCTTTATTAAAGATGTGCAGAGTGGTGATTTCCAGTGACACTGGTCCAGCTCATCTGGCAGCTGCAGTAGGAACACCTGTAATTGGATTATATGGGCCTACTTATCCCGCCCGCAGCGGCCCGTATGGATACGGACATTTGACTATTGATCAAAGTGAACATTGCCGATGCCAGGGACTAAAATATTGCGCTTTGGCCAATCCCGACTCCCCTGGCGAATGTATGCACAGAATCATGCTGCCCGAGGTTCTAGATAAATTAAATCAGGTCCTAGGCCTAACTGAAGAAATTGTTGCCTAGACGACAGTATTAGCGTTCGGGCAGGCGTACCATAAAGAAGCTGAAATAGGTCCGCTGATTGATAACCCATTTTGCCTGCACTGCCTGCGTATTTACCAGTCCCAATTAAAGATTTAAGGCCCACTAACAAGAGGTCTGCTTTGCATTAGGTTTGCAACTACTTATGTCTCCTCACGAGTCCAATATAAATCACGAAATAAGACAGCCTACAGGCAGTGATCGTCATCAGGCTGGCGATTCTGCAGCAACTCATGGCTTATCTCGTGATACACTTAGCGCCCCTGGCGATACCTCTTCTAGACTGGTATTTTCTGAGATGGGAAAGAATTTGCCTAATAAGGACGATTTGAGCAAAATTTTCGGCAATGTTTCCATATTTGACAAACAAGGAAAGGAAGTTGCATCGAGCGCAAAAGAGCAAAATACACCCCAAGGATATGCTTCGAATAGAGGTGAAAGCTATAGCGATTCTCAGCGCGCAGCTAGACATCACGGTGATCTTGATGGACAATCAATCGCAGATGCGCATGGTCACACCGTAGCTGCACCGATTGAGTCTGCTCAGACAAAAATGGCCAGACTAGTTCAGCAGCAACAACAGCTACCAGGCATGGAAAATATGTCAACGGCTGCCAGGACAAGCACAACTCTTTTAAAATCTGAGCGCACACGATTGTCGGCTCAAATAGAAAAAGCTGAAAAAGCTCAAAAGTCAAATACAAAACGAGACCTAAGTAATTACAGTGAAAAGTTGCCTGATAGAGCTGGTATCAAATTAGGGCAAACCCTAAGCAATGGTGAATCATTGGTAAATCATGATAATAAACTTGAACATGCCTCCAGCGAACATAGCGTTAACTCCGAGCAACCAACTCAACATCTAACTATCCATAATCCAGAGTTTACAGCTAGCCATAATCCAGCTAATGCAACTGCTAACAGACCAGAAACTACAGCTCCTCACAAAACAGATATTTTAGCTCACAGGACCGAAAATACCAACCATGGCTTGGAGAATTCGCTCACTCATAGATCTGAGAGTATAGGCAGTCATAGCTTAGATAACCCAGTCAGTCACAAATCTGAAAGTACACATAGTCATGGCTTAGATAACCCAGTTAGTCACAAATCTGAAAGTACAGGCAGTCATGGCTTGGATAAGTCAGTTGTCCGCAAATCTGATAGTCAAGGCAGTCACGGATCAGATAACTCCGTCACTCACAAACCTGATAGTAAAGGCAGTCATGCATTAGATACTGCAGTCAGTCACAAACCGGAAAGTAAATCAAATCCGAAATCTGATACCGCCTCAGTGCAAAAATCTGACAGAAAGACAGAGGCTCGAGAGCCAAAAAGCAATTCGCTAACAGGCGAACATACAAGTGAAAAATCAATCACTCAACAAAGACGCGAATCAACCGCAGCCAAACAACAAGATCGTATTAAGCCTAACAAAGAGGCGGCGGTAATTCGACAACCTGATCGGGCAAAAGTGACCAAAAAACAAGAAGCTAAAGGACGAGCTTTAACCAGTCAAACTAATCAGGCTAAATCTGTCCAAGAACAAAATCCAATTCGTCAACCTGATCAGGCTAAATCTGTCCCAGAACAAGCGTTAATCCGTCAAACAAACTTTGTACGAGCAAATCTAGAAAAGGCCAACAGCCCCGACAGGTCTCAATCAATGTCAGGGCCCAGTCTAGCAAAAGTTGGAAATCTAAAAAAAGAGCTATCTATAAACGAAGAAAGATCAGAAAAGTCTCTGGCAAGAAATGACATGGATGATGACAAATTCGATCCTTACCACGTGATCTCTTTGCATGAAATACATCTTGCCAATCAAGATCACGCACCAGGGTTTAGTGCACGCACAGAATCAGCCAATGCAAATAGTCCTGCTGCGTTCAATCAATCTATTCAATCATTTGCCAGGTCGAGTATTTCAGAAAATACTCATATCGGAGAACCAAGTAAAGCTCACACAATAAATCACATAGTCTCATCAATGGATGGTCGTCCAGCTAAAATTGATTCAATTCACATTACGCCAGAACCAGAAGTGTTGAATAATAACAAAGGCACTGCCGGTGGCACGTCATCAAGCGGTCAGACAGCCAATAAAAATGGCAAAGATTCGGCGGCGAAAAAACATGGCAATAATTTTCATTCAGGCTCTACCTCGACAAAGACATCAGATCCAGTATCCCTTTCTAATAGCGGTCAGCCCGGTTCCGATAAAAACGGACAATCCACTAACAGCCCATCGGGCTCAAATACGCAACCGACCAATAATCCACCAACCAATTCCAGCAATAAAAACACTGGTTCGGCCCAGACAAGTACAACGGAGCCAGGCAATAGCAAAGGCTATCAAACCGGAAGCACAGGTACGCCGACAAACACTGATACATCAGCAGGTGGTACAACAGGACAACAAGGCAACAGACCAGCGGTTGGTCCAGGCAATGGCAATGTATATGGCGGCCCAATTATAATAGAGCAGCCCATGAGAAATGGAACCCGACAAGCTGCATTTCTTCTTGATTTGCTTGCTGAAATCGGGTTTTGGGCTGGCATGGATTCTCATAATGTCGGGAGAAGATCAGCAATTAATTCTCCACTTTTTGATATCACCAATTCAGCCATCCCAGGGAATGTCTTAAATACACAATCTTATGTCAATCAACCTGGTAATTCATCTGATAGTCAATCTGATAATCAATTTGGTGGTCTATCTGGTGGTCCATCCGTTAATTCCTCTAGTAACCCCGCTAGCAGTCCATCTGACGGGCTGTCAGCCGAACAAACTGTCTACCAACCAAATTCCTCTAATTCGTTCAGCCCAATCAATTCATCAAGTAATTCTGCTACAAATTCCTCAGCAGAACATAGTATTGGACTTAGTCTCAATGCGGTCGTATCCGAAGCTTCGGCCGCTACTAGCATCGGAGATAGTACTAGCGGTAACGTCTTAGCCGGTAAAATCGCCAGTGGCACCAATGGTGATGATATACGCAACCAAGAACAAGCCGGTGCTAATGGAAACGGCTCAGGCGCCCGAGCTCCATCCGGTTCTAATAGTGCTAATCTTGAGCCTAAAGGCTCACCAACAGCCAATCCTGTCACGTCGGATAATCCCGGGCAATTAGGAACTAATCCTTTACCCGACGGTAATCCATACTTAACCGGCTCCGTAGACTACTGGGGTAGTGACCCGGGATCTACTTCCGCTAACCCTGGTACAACACCCAATGCGGCTACACCCCTACCTGATGACAGTTCGAATACTGGATCCACTTTATCAGGACAGCCCGGTTATACAGGTCATCTGGAACCAGAAAATGCCCAGCCTGGATATGGCACACTTTCAGGCGAAATCAACAGCAAAAGTGAGGGACACAATCATGGCATAGAAAAATCAGCTCACAGACCTGAAATTTCAGATCCCTGGCAGACTACTCACCATGCGCATGGACACGGGGCCAAAGCTCATGATAATCAATTAGATCATAAACATGGACAAAACCGCCATGATTTACTTGCTAATCAGCTATGGGAAGAACAAAATCGTGGTCGCAAACATGCACATATTCAGCCAGGGTCCGAACCACAAAATAAAAACAATCGTCTGCCTCCTATTAAAGATGAGATTCTAATTGGTCAGCTTATTGGGCTACTTACTGATGGTAAAAACAATAAAGATCCAAAACAGCAAGCCAGGACTTATGTAGTCAAAGTGGGAGACACTCTAGAAAGTATTGCTGCAGATGTATTATGTGATTTTCGGCTTGCGCATTTGATTTACATAATAAATAAGGCAATATTGTTTTCACAACCTGATTGGCGGCAATGCAAATTACGTGAAGGACTGGTTTTATTTTTACCGGTAGAAGAAGAAATTCGCTGTTTCCGTTTAGCCATGATCGAAAAGGAAAAACAAAACAAGAAATTGCTGAGTTTACCAGTCGGCAATCAAATAAACGAGCCAGTCGATAATCGAATGAACGAACCAGTCGGTGATCAAATGAATGAGGAAAATCTTGATCACGAAACGGTAAAGAAACTAGCTATACGCCGTTCCAACATTGAACGACTACTTGGCTCTATTAGTGGCATATTGTCTGGGACACCACAATCTACTTCTGGGCGAGAACAAGTTACAGTGCGCCTGGGAGATACATTGCGTTCAATTGCTCTTAAGCATTTATCACTGCAAGATGTTTCTCTCTGGAAACTGCTAGCTCAATTGAATGAACTAACCTCCACCGTTGACGCCAAAGGAGTACCAATAGCTGTTTTAACTAGGGGTATGACCTTACAATTACCCACAGTCAATGAAATAGCCGAATATCGAACACAACAAGCCGCATACAGAAGAACCTTGAGCCCGCGTAAGGCATTGCAGGCAGAAGTCTTAATATGAATAGGACTGATAAAATGATTTTGATCTTCCTCACAACTTTTGCCAAGATCCAGTTGCTCAATCAGTATACTTAATCACTCGCAATCCTGTACGAGCTCTTAACTCCTTTAATCCAGACTCGGTGACGCTGGTACCAGAGAGCACAAGTATCTTAAGACCAGTAAGACCCCGCAAATGCTTCATCCCAGCGTCAGTGATCTTCTCACCGCCAAGGCAGAGTCTTTTTAGCTCAGTAAGACCATTCAATGCTTTTACTCCGCTGTCGGTAATCTTAGGGCTTGTGACGTCGAGTTGCGTCAGCCCCGTGAGACCTTTCAAATGCTCGAGGCCAGCGTCAGTAACATTGGTATCGGCGAGGTTAAGTGACTTCAGCCCGGTGGAACCTTTCAAATGCTCTAACCCGGCGTCGGTAACGTTGGTACCCACAAGCTCGAGCGAAGTGACTCTACTGAACCAGGTAAGATCCTTCAGCGCCTTCAACTCAACGTCCGTGTTGTCGGCCCGTTGTCCTTTCAGGTAAAACCCTGCTAACGTCGAAATTTTTTCCTGAAGCGTTTTGAAATTCTCCAGATCTTTCAGCTGTTGATTGATCCTTTCGATGCTTAATTCAGATTCTAACTTGGCATCAGTTATACACTTTTGCCAGGAGGATAACATTTCAATTTGATCCTGCCTGTCTTTTTCGCTCAGATTTTTGAAATCCACAATAGTTTTGAAATCCGCAATGGTTATCGGCGCAGACAAGTCTCCTACTTTCTTGAGTTCGTCGCTCACCGTTCTTGGTGCTGGTACGTAAGGACTCAAAGCGTTGCCAAGCCTTGTCTTGAGATCCCAATCCTTTGGTATTCTCTCTAATGCCTTACCCAGATGTTTTACTGTGGTTGTAGCATCTTCTTTTAGCATTTCCTTCAAAGCCACAGACGCAGTTTCTCTGACCCAATATTTCGTCGAACCTGCTAGATGTTTTGCAATCGGCTCACTCAGTTGTCTGATTGTGGTTCTTGGATCTTTTTTCAGCACTGTTTTGAAAGCTTCAAAGGCTTTTTCTCTGATCTTGTCGTCCTTATTTCCCAGTTCTTTTCCTATCTTATCCAGATCGGTTGGATTAGCTTCTGCTGGTGGAACGGCTACTTTAGATTCTTTTGGTAATGATTGCCTGCCCTCTTGCATGGCTACTTTACAAACAGCATGTCCATCAGCTAAAAGCCTGGATTTGCCGGATCCATAAATATCACCAGGTAGGTCTACGTGGCCGCCGTTACTTTGACTACCGGCAGGAAAAGTATGATGCCCGGGAACCTGTTCCCGGGTGAGATCCACTTCAATATTGCGTGGCGAAATCGGCTTTGGCTCGTTTCTATCAGGTTGTTTGTCGGAATGAATAGTCATAATAATCAAGCTCTCTATGGGATTCTGCTTGTTTACTACAGTAAAGCCTAAATGTGAGAAATTTGTGAGCGCAGGACGGGAACGTATTAAATTTATCCAGCCAGTGCATCATATAGTTTAAATTAGCAGCCTGCCTTAACCTGTCGAATCTTGCTCGCTGGAGTCAGCCTTAGGTTCACCAGGTGCTTCTTTCTCGTCGCCGGTAATTTCTTGATCGTTTTCTTCTGAACTTTGTTCATTTTTTTCTAGAGCAGTACGTACTTTATATAGCAATACCAATTGTGCGTCTGTAGATAATTGCTGGTCTTTAATTAAATGCGCAGCCAAACAATAGGCTAAATCAATATCGGGTTGGCCAATTAGTCTTTCAGTAAGTAAGCGGCAAAACCAGGCAGCGGCGTCTGAAGCTGCGGTATCTTTGCGATTAATAGAGGCGTTGAAATCAGATTTCACTTTAGGATCACGCACAAGCTCAGATACTTCAAAGCGATAGAAGCATTTGGAAGTGCATGGACCACAAGTAGGCAATGGTCCCATATCGCGCTTATGCAATTCCAGAAAATCATCGCGCCACTGTTTAAGAACTTCAATGTCGAGGCGGCGATTAACATCACTGGGTTGAAAAGCCGGTCGCAATAAATCCAGCCAGCGCAAATGCTGGTCACGCACCTGTTTATAATCCCAATAGTTTTCTTCACCTTTGCGTTCGAAATAACGCTCACTCGCCTGAGTGAGCACACACCAAGTAATGCCTGTTATATTGCCGGTACGAGCCTTTCCACCGATTACTCTTTGAATTTCATGGATAATCTGGGCTCGGAAATGTACTAATTGAGTCAGGTCTTTAATTGTGGAAAGAATATAACGGTTATAGACTTGCCGGAATAATGGGTCATCAGCAACTTCAATCGCTGTATCAAGAATTTTGGAATCACAGCGATGCAAACAATAACGACAGCCCAAATGACGATCAAAAGTTTCAACAATGTTCAGTCCTTTCATTGACTGACGCACAATGTCGTCTGATTCCTGGGGACTATCTGGTGGCGGTACCTCTCGAGACTTATCATACATAATGGCTAGATGATATGGTTGTTCCATTTTTTCAGCATATACAATAGCGCGACCTGTACCAAGTGCCGTCACATGGCGTTTTTGAATATCATCAAGATTCATAGCACCACCCATAGAGTCGCGGTCGTCGGTTGCAACAATACGGTGCATGATCTTTAAATTGGTGTTCTTTAAAGCTTCCGGCGCTAATTTATTAGGAATCTGATCAGCGATAATAAACCCCTGCCCATAGGCCCGGATTTCTGCCAACATATTAGTGAAAAACTCAACTGCTTTCCCGGCTGGATTAGCCGACTCAGCATTTTGTGAGGTAGGCACGTTTTTCAACAGCCTATGGGCTTCTTCAATAAGCATAACATGCTGCAAGTTCTCTTTAGGACCAAGCGACTCTCTGTATTCGTAGAGAAAAACTAGAAGCATACCCATGAGGAATGATTTTTCAGCGTCTTCCGAAACCATTTTTAATTCCACTACCGTGGGTCTGCCAAAAAGCAATTCCGGAGGTATGGAGCGACGAGTATTAAGCATCTGCCCTTTACCACCTATCAACAGAGAGCCAATGCGGGCTTTTAAAGCCGCTTGAATGTCCGGACCGATACGCTCCGAATAACCATAAGATTCAGTGATTGGCTCAATACACTCATAGAGATCTTTCATGGTTGGATAAATTTCCGGCGGACAGTCCGGATCACCAGGATTAACTCCCTCAGGAAGGCGATGGTTTTTATTCTGCACCAGATCCCAGCCGCGCACGTGATAAATATGATTAAGCGCCTTTTCCAATACTTGCGGCATGGGCGCCCACATTTCAAAACTGGCGTTAAAAACCGACTTCAAGGCATCAAGATGCGTTTGTACTTTCACACCCTTCATAATTTCGAAAGGGTTAAGACGAAATGGTGACACAGTCTCATCACCTAGTGAAAAAGCCTGCCCCACCCCTTTGAAAGATTCTGACATTAGCATCATATGTCGATATTCTGACTTGGCTGGTTCAATGACCATAAAAGGGATGCCGAATTTCCACAATTGTCCAAGCAGGTAAAAACACGTGTTTGTTTTACCACCACCAGTAACACCAACAACAATTGTGTGTTTTTGTAGGGCGTCAACATCCACGTTATATAAGTTACCGGTATCATCACCGCGGTCAAGAATATTACCTATAGCAATTACTCTATTAGCGTCTTTAGGTGCAATTTCAGCCAGGCTGAATTCAGCCGAGCGTTTTATGCGGAAGCCAGGCATTTCTCGCTTAGGCAAATGCACTAAAGCTGACAAAAGGCGAGAATTGAGAGGTGCTAAGAAGCGCCAGGCAAAAAGCCGTTGAAAAGTTGCCTCGGTGCGCTCGGTTTGCAATAAACCAAATTGTTCCAAATGAGGTTTTAGCCCTTTTAGCTCCAGTGTGCGCATCGGCGTTGGCTTGCTAGTTTCATCTACGTATGTAGCTTGCAAAAGCGATTGCAGACGGGTAAAGACCGAGCGTTCAGGGGCAAAGAAATAAGCACCAACTTGCCAGGTACCATTGGCACTACCAAGTTGAATATGCTTTAAATATGCGTCTTCAAGCTCAAGATAATACTTAATGCGCCGCTTCTTTTCTGGATCTTCGTTTTCTTGTGCTTTTTGCATCTGATCGACAATAGAAAATTCTTCAGCAGTAACGAGATGCTTGGGTACTGGCACGGCTAGAACCAAAAAACCAAATTCATGGCCCCGCAATCCATTAGCAAGACGCTCTATTTGTTCAGATTCGGTAGTATCACCACCTGTAGATTTAAGGGCTGGGAAACCAGTAACAACGCCAACATGATTATCACGAGTAGCAATCATTCCCTTAATTGCCTCGCTAGAAAAAGCTTGAGGATATAGATCTACGCCGTTGTATACACTGTGCAAGATAGATTTAAGAGTGTTATAGGACGTATTCATATCAGCCTGGTCACCACCACTATCAGCCTCATTGGCTCCCATAGCGGAAGAAGCACCCAAATAATAATGAACGCCGGTTTTGTCACCAAGAACCAAAAAGGCCACATTAGCCCTCTGGGCATGTAAACCAGTAATGGCGTCTTCCATCAAATACATGCGTTTTGGCAATTGATTAGGATCCTGGTTTTGTTGCGGCGGCTGCGACTGCTGCTGTTTTTCGCGTTCTATATCCCAGGTTCTTAATATGCCGTCAATACGTACAAAGGTTAAGCCAGGTACTGGCCAGCTGGTAAGCTGAGCCGGGTCAAACGGCTTTCCTTCTAAAGCGTCTAGATCATAACGCCTGAGATCGGCTATTTTTTCTTCCCAAATGTTGCGATTGCTGGCTGTTTGTACCATGTATTTCTTTTATTGTGGCAGTGCGCTGCTATCTTTCTAAGGAGCAATAAACGTTCTGTTTATAATTTACCCCAATTGCCCTATATTCATTGTTATGCTTCATTCTACGCCGAATTAGTCTTATTCTTCATTCGGATTTAATGTGGAAAGGCGCCAGGCATAAATGCCGGCCCCAGTTTTGGTCACGCCATGGGCAGATAAATCTCGCCCCTAGCGATTTTTGTACATAGATTCAATGAGTTGGGCATCGACTTTGTTGTCAGGAACATCATTAAAGTCATGGCATTTCATCCGGAATGTGCCTGCCACAGCCCCTACCCGATAGGCATAAAACTCGCGCTCCGATTGCCCTAAAATGCGGTCAATATTGTATTTTTCTTCATCGGAAATCAGCTCAAATTGCGGTGAGGTATTCACTTTGTTCACTATATTCATTAAAGTGCGGTGCTTGGCCTTACGTCCAGAAACCCGGAACATTTGCGGTCCAATCATATCTCCGTCTTTTTTCGATAACGCAAAAACACACATCGTACCCATATTAATTACTATCTGATTACGGAAATCTTCCGGCATATGTTGTAACGTTTTGGTAGAGCCAACAAAGCCTAATTGGAATTTCTTAGTCTCAGTGGTAATGGCATCGAGTGTCTCTTTTTCAATAAAATTATCAAATTCATCAAGGTACATAGCGGCGGTCCTGTCGGTCACTTTCCCCTCAGTACAAAGAGTAATGGCTGCCTGCTTTAATCCCGTGACAATCAGACTTCCTAGCAGATTAGCATCATCGTGAAGCTGTCCTTTCGGTATTTTTACAATCAAAATCTTTTTGTCGACAATGATTTGTTTGAGATTAATGTCACCCTGGGCCTGAGTCAATATTGGTCTGATACGCAAATTGATTAAAGTTGGCCCGACTCTGTTGAGGATAGGCTCGTACCAGTTAATCCATTGTTCAGTTCTAGCTAAGCGTTTGTATTGACCCCAGGTCTCAAGCAAAGTAGCAAATTCGACCTTTTCATTTTTTCTCTTTTCGATTTTCTCAAGCATAATATCTCGGAAATCATTGTCCTGTAGTAAGGTAGGCAAATCAATCAAAGTCTTGCCATTAGCCATAAGCAACATAGCTGCATTACGTAATATATGGGCCGTTTGCGGGCTCCATTGATTTTGCGAGCCAGGCGGCTCATGATAAATGGCTTTAAAACCATGCACTATAGCAGAAGCAGCATTTTGCATATCAGCGTTTTCCGGCAACTCAAGCGGATTGAACGACGGTGAAGGCAAATTGCTGGTTGGATCAATGATAATGGTTCGCTTAGCTATCTCTGATGCCTGGGGATGAGCGGCTATCCAACGGAAAAGTAAATCAGCCAAATCACCATCAGAGTCTACAACTACAACGGCTCTGTCATTAGATTCGATGTCGTGGGCAATCATATTTGCCATCAGACGGCTCTTGCCCTTTTCACCACCACCAAGAATGAGCACGTGAGGGTTATTCACTCTGACATTAGGTGGCAAGGCCAGGTCTTTGGGAATCCAGAAGAAGTACTTTTGCCAGAATTGCCATTCCCAACGCCGCCCCAGAGGCAAGCTACCCGGCACTAAAGGCTTGCTCAGCTGCCGCTTCTCTATTTTGTGCTCTTTCATAAATTGGGGGGGTATGTATTTTTGTTTATCCCAGATACCCAGCCAACCATCCGGACCAATTAGAGAACTCATAAAATGCCAGGCTGACACGGCTATAGTTATTCCAATCACTGCATACCAGATACCATTTTTAGCCAGATTGTTACCGACACTGCCAAAAGAAGGGCGCTCATCTATTTTCCTTAGCATCGGTGCATCAGCAAGAGCGCTTTCGTCTTCAATCAGCGGCTGCAGCATTTTTGCTTCCCAGATACCTTTTATAGAAACCGGTTTGCCGCGCCATTTGCCACCCGCCATATATTCGATAGAATAGTCACCCTGAATATCAAGCTGCCTACTGGCTGCATCTAAATCACCCTGCATTTGAATGGTATGACCTATAAAACCGTTATTGCCAAAATATTGTTTGACCAAATCTATATGTGTGCCGCTGCATTGACCGCTGAATTTATATCGGGCTGAGCTATTATCAACACCTTCACCAAACAACTGACTGCCTTGTTGATGAAGGACCATTTGTCCCTGGCAACTATCATTGTTCGAACGGGCTGCAAATTGCCAGCGCCCAGAAAGATTAGCCTGCCCACCTATTGGAGCAATATTGCTGGAATTGGCTAATAAGCTGGTGCCGGTAAGATATAGCGCTTCAACCGCTTTAAATAAGAGAAAAATCGTCACCAAACCCAGCCCCAAATATAAAGGCCAGGAAGTTTGAAGATTTAAGCTATTAATTTTGCCGTATTTTTGATCAGAAAACGACCGCCTGTTAACCTCGCTGTCTTTATTTGCTTCTACAGCACTGGCAATGTCTGCAAATGTCTCCGCCGCTGCCTCGCCTGCTCCAGGCGTTTTTTCAATACTGCTGCCATTTTTAGGCACAGCGCTGGATGACCGATCAGACATAAGCCCATCATCTAACAAACGCTTGAACCCAGCACCGGCGCTAAAAGCAGAGGCATTAGAAATAGGACTGGCTACCGGATTGCTTTCTGGATCGGCTACCGAACTGCTTGCTGGATTGGCTATCGGACTGCTTGCTGGATCGGCTACCGGATTGCTTGCAGGTTCAGGCATACTGCCAAAAGCCTGCTTAACTCCTGTATCGTTAACTGGCGGTATATGTTCGTCTGCCTTCCAATCCAGATTTTCTTGGCCATCCTCTTCTTGAGTAGCTATATTTTCTCTGAACATTTCAGGTAAACGGTCAAAAAAGTCCGGTGGGCTACCTATGCCCTGGAAATTGTCCGAAACCGCCTGAATATAATGCCGAGATCCATTTTCACCATTTTTCGGAACAGCTGGAGGATTTACCCGGTTGAAACTAGATTTGCTGGCGGCATTGATTAAATCAGCAGCGATTAAGCTGTCTAATGTTCTAGGCTGCAATTCCAACTGGACCTTTAAGGGACCACCCGTTTCAGGTTCTAGCAAACCCACAGCAGCATGCACCGAAATGGCATTGCGGCAACGGTGACATTGCTTAGATTTGCTTTCCACGGGAGCGCCACAACTATGACAAATCAACATTACAGCCGGCGAAATACTTAGGGTAGCCCATTATTAGTAAAAGGGGGTATGAGAAACATTAACTCCCAATCCAACAGCATGCTACACATGTTTTCAGCCAATGTCAAGTGTATAATTTAGTCTGAAACCTTGGAATATAGCCGGTAGATATCTATGCGGGCAAACAAATAACGAGGACGATTGGGCTTAGGATAAAATGAATTAGAGCAAGTCTGCTTAAATATCAACATAATACGAGCGATAGGCTAACCGGCAAAACGAAAAGAGGAAATTTGATGTCCAAAGAAGAAAGTGGCAAAGCAAAGACATCTGGAGAAGATCAAGTTAACGCCCTATCCGCCAGGCGACAAAGATTAAGAAGCTCGCTCACTACACAAGCCATTTCGTTGCCAAAAAATGCCAATGTATCGCATCCTGCCAATGTTAGGAGCAACACTGTTGACCCAGCAATCCTGGACATAGACAGCTCAGGCAATTTACATGAACCTAATGATACACAAGCCCTTGAGTTGCTGGGCAATATTGACCAAGCTCTAACATCCTGCGCCAGCCATCTTGCTTCCTTACAAAAAGTGGCTACAAAACAGATTGATGAGCTTAAAGTAATAGCCGACACTCTGCAACATCCATCAATTCCTGAAGGAGGATTAAATATCAATACTTTGATGGAATCTCTTGCTGCGGCTATTGAACCAATGAAAGCTATTGGTGAATTAGTGCCAGCACTCGATCGCTTGGTTAGTATTTCTGCACTTAAAAATGAACCAGTAACTAGAAGTAAACTAAGTGAAAAACAGCTTGTGCTAAGCCTTGCTGAACAGCTTGCCGGCGGCACAATAGATGCCTCTACATTCAAAGCCGCCTGTCAGGCTATTTTCCCTGACTACGATTTAAATGGATTGTTACACCAATTAAGTGAATTATTGGGTGAGAACCAATTATCAGGAGAATTATTTCAAATTTCATTTGCAGCACTTCAATCTGGCAGATCTTTACCCATCTCTTCTTTTAATACATCAAACGACTTAAGTTCAGCACCAACAGTAAGTTGGGATGACAATCATGATGAAGCAACTGCCCAATCTGAAATGTTCGAAATACAGCCTTCGATTTCAGAGCGCGAAGTACAGCTAGAGAGAGAACTT